>Ga0209317_1001857_pt1 | contig 16809 bp, 11 predicted proteins | sample RifGroB2_FD_183994 | JGI IMG/M metagenome (GOLD analysis project Ga0209317, IMG submission 183994) | Soil microbial communities from Rifle, Colorado, USA - Groundwater B2 (SPAdes) (version 2) | ecosystem: Environmental > Terrestrial > Soil > Unclassified | place: Rifle, Colorado | collected... | reverse complement strand
GTCCCAATTCATGGATCAAACCAATCCCCTTTCAGAGGTGACCCACAAGCGGCGGCTCAGTGCTCTCGGACCCGGCGGTTTGTCGCGAGAGAGAGCCGGTTTCGAAGTACGTGACGTGCATCCTACCCACTACGGCAGGATCTGTCCGGTTGAAACACCCGAAGGTCCCAACATTGGGCTGATTGTTTCCTTGGCCACCTATGCGCGAATCAACCCTTACGGATTTATCGAGACCCCGTACCGCAAGGTAAATGACAGAATTGTCATGTCCGAGGTTAAATATCTCAGCGCCTTGCAGGAGCAGCATCATTTCATCGCTCCGGCACTTACCAAATTGGACGGGGACAATCGGATATTGAACGACAATCTCATCGTTCGTGAGGACGGGGAAGTTCTCACCACTGCATCCGAAAATGTCACCTATCTCGACATTGCGCCCAATCAGATGATCAGTATCGCCGCATCGCTCGTACCCTTTCTTGAAAACGATGATGCCAACCGCGCTCTGATGGGATCCAACATGCAGCGGCAGGCGGTTCCTCTTATGGTTACTGCCGCACCGTTCGTGGGAACCGGCATGGAGCGTTATGTTGCCAGGGATTCAGGCGCCTGTTTGTTGTCGGCGGGAGACGGCGTGGTCGAGGAATCCGACGCCAACCGAATTGTTGTTCGGTACGATGAGCCCGGTACCGACGGTTACGATACCGGTGTTGCGGTGTATAGATTGGAAAAGTACAAAAAATCCAATCAGAATACCTGCTTCAATCAAAGACCGATTGTCTTGCCGGGCACCAGGGTCAAGAAGGGCGTGGTGCTTGCCGACGGTCCATCCTGTGAAGCTGGCGAACTCGCGATCGGCAAGAATGTAACCATTGCGTTTATGCCGTGGCGAGGCTTCAACTTCGAAGATTCGATTCTGATCAATGAGAGACTGCTGAAAAATGATACCTTCACCTCGGTGCACATCGAGGTTTTTGAAACCATGGCCCGGGATACCAAACTCGGCAAAGAAGAAATAACCCGGGATATCCCCAATGTCAGCGAAGAGACCCTACGGAATCTTGATGATTCCGGGATCGTCCGAATCGGCGCCGAAGTGAAGGCCGGCGACACGCTGGTGGGTAAGGTAACTCCCAAGGGTGAAACCGTGCTCTCTCCGGAGGAAAAACTGCTGCGGGCGATCTTCGGCGAAAAGGCACAGGATGTGAAGGATTCGTCTCTTCGCGTTCCTCCCGGCATCAGCGGTGTCGTCATCGATGCCAAGGTCTTTTCCAGGAAAGGGGTCGACAAGGATGAACGGTCACTGCTGATAGAAGACTTGGAGATTGAAAAACTCAATCAGGATAAGGTCGATGAATTACGTAGCCTGAAACGCGGCGTATGTCGTGAGATAGGCAAGCTCCTTGAAGGACGGACCGCCAAGAGCGATATCGTCGATAAGAAAGGCGAAATCATTGTCAAGCTGGGCAAAAAACTCGTCGCCGATCAGGTAGAGTTGATTGGTTTTGACAAGATCAGAGAAGTCGATTTTTCCGAAAAAGCCAAGTACATCGACCTGATCGATGCAGTTTACGAACGCTATGCCAAACAGGCTCGCCTGATAACGGAACGCTACGACGGCATCATCGACCGAATGAGAAAGGGGGATGATCTGCCTCCCGGCGTCGTGAAGATGGTCAAGGTCTATGTTGCGACGAAACGGAAACTTTCGGTCGGAGATAAAATGGCCGGACGGCATGGTAATAAAGGTGTGGTTTCGCGTCTGCTGCCGGAAGAGGATATGCCGTTCTTCGAAGATGGCACCGCCGTCGATCTCGTGCTTAATCCGCTTGGCGTGCCATCCCGTATGAATGTTGGTCAGGTTCTGGAAGTCCATCTCGGTTTTGCTGCCAAAAAATTGGGCGAACAGCTTGAAACCCTGGCCAATAGGGAAGGGGTGGCAGAGATTAAAAAGAAGCTTCGGAACATCTATTCGGACGACGAATTTGCTGCACTTACCGAGGGCAAAACCGATCGGGAAATCATCGAATGGGCAAGGCTTCACAAATCCGGGCTGCACATGACCACGCCGGTCTTTGACGGCGCCCCGGAGGAGTCGATCCGAAAATTGCTGGTGGAAGCCGGGGTCGATGAAGTCGGCCAGAGTCAGCTGTATGACGGACTCACCGGCGAGCCTTTTGCCAATAGAGTGACAGTTGGGGTGATGTATATGTTGAAGCTGCACCATCTGGTCGACAACAAGATCCATGCCCGATCTACCGGACCCTACTCGCTTGTTACTCAGCAACCGTTGGGAGGAAAGGCTCAATTCGGCGGCCAGCGTCTGGGTGAAATGGAAGTCTGGGCAATGGAGGCCTATGGCGCTGCATACACTCTCAAGGAGTTCCTGACCGCGAAATCTGACGATGTCGAAGGTCGAACAGCAATGTATGAACGTATTGTCAAAGGCAATAACTTTTTGACAACCGGCTTGCCCGAATCATTTAATGTTCTCGTCAAGGAACTGCAGGCCCTGTGTCTGAATATGGAACTCATTGAAGAATAAGGAAGAGGAATTCCGCAAGAATTGTTGGGGAGTTACTCTGTTCCGGCGGCTCGGCTTGAGCGGACTCCGGAATGCCGAAGAGTTGATCTGAGACCGGGAAAGGTCCAGTAATATATAAGGGAGAGGTGATTTCGTGGAAGAATTGTTCAATTTTTTTCAAAAACCGAAAGCTCCAGTAAAGTTTAAAAGCGTCAAAATATCTCTGGCTTCTCCTGAGAAGATCATGGATTGGTCTCATGGCGAGGTAAAAAAACCTGAGACCATCAACTATCGGACCTTTAAGCCCGAGCGGGACGGTCTGTTTTGCGCAAAGATATTCGGGCCGGTAAAAGATTTCGAGTGCAATTGCGGCAAATACAAGCGCATGAAGCATCGTGGGGTTGTCTGCGAAAAATGCGGCGTGGAGGTAATTCAGTCGAAAGTCAGGCGTGAACGTCTGGGACATATCAAGCTTGCCGCACCGGTTGCCCATATCTGGTTCCTTAAGAGTCTGCCCAGCAAAATCGGTGCTGTTCTTGACATGACCCTCAAGCAGCTCGAAAAAATCCTTTACTTCGAGCAATATGCCGTAGTGAAGTCGGAGGTCGACGCCTTGCCGGTCGGTTCTCTTCTTACCGAAGAAAAGTATCGTCAGGCTCTTGAAGAATACCCGAGCAAATTTCAGGTAGGTATTGGCGCCGAAGCCATCCGGGAACTTCTTGCCGGTCAGGATCTTGTCACGCTCTCCGTGCAGTTGCGCGAGGAGATGCTGGCCACAAACTCTCAAACCAAGCGACAGAAACTCGGTAAGCGATTGTTCGTCATTGAGGCCTTTCGGGATTCCGGAAATAAACCCGAATGGATGATTCTCGAAGTCATTCCCGTACTGCCGCCCGACCTTCGGCCCCTCGTGCCGCTTGAAGGCGGAAGATTTGCGACTTCCGACCTCAATGATCTGTATCGCAGGGTTATCAACAGGAATAACCGCCTGAAGCGGCTTCTTGAACTGGATGCTCCCGATATCATTATCCGCAATGAAAAGAGAATGTTGCAGGAGGCGGTCGACGTTCTCTTTGATAACGGCCGCCGCGGCCGGGTCATCACCGGTGGGAACAAGCGTCCTCTCAAATCACTCTCCGACATGCTCAAGGGAAAGCAGGGCCGCTTCCGCCAGAATCTTCTTGGCAAGCGTGTCGATTACTCGGGACGTTCGGTAATTGTCGTTGGGCCTCATCTCCGTTTGCACCAGTGCGGCATCCCGAAGAAGATGGCGCTCGAGTTGTTCAAACCGTTTATCTACAACAAGCTGGAGAGCAAAGGCTATGTTACCACTATCAAGAGTGCTAGGAAGATGGTGGAAAAAGAGGTGAAAGAGGTTTGGGACGTTTTGGAAGAGGTGGTAACCGAATATCCGGTTATCCTCAACCGTGCTCCAACCCTTCATCGTCTTGGTATGCAGGCCTTCGAGGCTCTGCTCATCGAGGGCAAAGCGATTCAGCTTCATCCTCTCGTCTGCATGGCCTTCAACGCCGACTTTGACGGTGACCAGATGGCGGTTCACGTGCCTCTTTCCGTCGAGGCGCAGGTTGAAGCCAGGGTGCTGATGATGTCGACGAACAACATCCTTTCTCCCGCCAACGGCGAGCCGGTCATCATTCCGTCCCAGGATATCGTGCTCGGCCTGTATTACATGAGTAGGGAAAGAATCAATGTTCCCGGCGAAGGCAAGGTGTTCAGCGGCGTGGAAGAAGCTATAATAGCTTATGATTATGGTGAAGTACATCTGCAGGCCAAGGTTAAGGTAAGAAAAAACGGCGAGTTGGTTGCAACAACCATGGGCCGTATCCTCCTCGGCGAACTGTTGCCTCCATCGGTCAAATTTGCTGAAGTGAACAAGGTTCTGACCAAAAAAGCCTTGGCAAAACTCATCGACCATACCTACCGGAACGCTGGTACCAAGGAGACGGTCATTCTCGCCGACCGGTTGAAAGACACCGGCTACGAATACGCTACCCGGGCGGGAATTTCCATTTGCATAAACGATATGAAGATTCCGCTCAGCAAGGAGCAATTTGTCGAAAAGGCGGAAACGGATGTTCTCGATGTTGAGCAGCAATACACCGATGGACTCATCACCTCAGGTGAGAAGTACAACAAGGTGGTCGATATCTGGTCAAAGGTTACGGAAGATGTGGCCAACGCGATGATGGATGAGATCAAGGTTGATTACTTTCTTGACAAAGACGGCAAAAGAGTTGAGGGGCCAAGTTTTAACTCCATTTTCATTATGGCCGATTCCGGAGCCAGAGGTTCGCGGGATCAGATCCGCCAGCTTGCCGGTATGCGCGGCCTCATGGCCAAGCCGAGTGGCGCGATCATCGAAACACCGATCAAGGCCAACTTTCGTGAGGGTCTTGGGGTGCTCGAGTATTTCATCTCCACCCATGGCGCCCGGAAGGGTCTCGCCGATACAGCCCTCAAGACCGCCAACTCCGGGTATTTGACCAGGAGGCTGGTCGATGTTGCGCAGGAATCAACCATCGTTGAAGCGGACTGCCTTACCCTGGACGGAATTATAGCCGAGCCCCTCATGGATGGCGGGGAGATCATCGTCCCTCTGGGCGATCGAATCCTTGGGCGCGTCGCTTTGGAGGACGTGGAAGATCCTTACAGTGATGAATTGATCATACCGGCAGGCGGGGAAATTACCGAGGACGTGGTCGAGAAGATAACTGCTGCCGGTATCGACCGGGTGCCGATCCGCTCCGTGCTCAGCTGCCGAGCCAAGCGAGGTGTTTGCGCCGCATGCTATGGGCGTGATCTGGGCAGGGGGCATATGGTCAATACCGGCGAGGCTATCGGCGTAATCGCTGCTCAATCGATCGGTGAGCCGGGTACTCAGTTGACCATGCGTACTTTCCATGTGGGCGGTACAGCCAGCCGTTCAGTTGAGCAGGCTGAATTGCGGACTAATATCGGCGGTACCGTTACTTTTTCCAATCTCCACTCCGTTACCAATGCCGAGGGAACCAAGATCGTCATGAACCGCAATGCGGTTATCGCCATCAAGGACGAACTGGGGCGCGAGCGTGAGCGTTTCAAGGTGAACTACGGTGCGCAACTGCTGGTAAAGGAAGATCAGACAGTCGAGCGGGATACTATCCTGGCCGATTGGGATGCCTATACGATTCCAATCGTTGCCGAGGTTGGGGGGGCTATCAAATATGGTGATATCATTGAAGGTGTTACCATGCAGGAGAAGGTTGACGCGGTAACCGGACGTTCTTCCCTGGTAATCATTCATACTGCCACAGGCGCTCAGCTGAACCCCCGTATTTCGGTGAAGAACGAACGCGGCAAAACGGTAAAGATGCCCGATTCGGAAACCTACGCCCGATATAGCCTGCCAGTCGGCTCAATTATCTCGGTCAATGAGGGTGATTCCATTCAGCCCGGCACCATCGTCGGCAAGATCCCTCGGGAAACCACCAAAACCAAGGATATCACTGGTGGTCTGCCACGCGTGGCCGAGTTGTTTGAGGTACGGAAACCGAAGGATCCGGCGATCATTTCCAAGATCGACGGCAAGGTGAGTTTCGGCAAGGAACTGAAGGGCAAGCGAAGAGTCATTATCACCCCGGAATATGGGGAACCGCAGGAATACCTGATTCCTAAGTCGAAACACGTCATCGTTCATGAAGGGGATTACGTTCAGGCCGGAGAAGCGCTGATGGAAGGTACTATCGTCCCCAACGATATTCTCTCGGTCCTCGGTGTCAAGGAACTTGCCAAATTCCTGGTGAATGAAATTCAGGAAGTGTATCGACTGCAAGGTGTTAAAATCAACGATAAGCATATTGAAGTAATCGTCAGGCAGATGCTGAAGCGGGTCATGATAACGAGTTCCGGCGATTCGAGATTCATGATCGGCGAGCAGGTCGAATGGTGGAAGTTCGAAGAGGAGAGGGATCGTCTCATCGCCGAGGGGAAAAAACCGGCGGTAGCCGAACCCCTGCTGCTCGGTGTTACCAAGGCATCCCTCTCGACCGAAAGTTTTATCTCGGCTGCTTCGTTCCAGGAGACGACCAAGGTTCTCACTAACGCAGCAGTTGCCGGTCGGATCGACGAACTGGCAGGACTCAAGGAGAACGTCATTATGGGTCGTCTCATCTCCGCGGGAACTGGCTTGGCAGGGAGCCATTAGAACGGTGTTCAACCGGAGTGATTCGATTTTTTTCTTGACACTATTGTGCCGTCAGGGTAAATATGCTCACTTTCGTGCTTAAATCGAGTGTGCAGTTTTGCAACTGAGATATTTGATTTTCAATAAACGGGTTTGTAAACAGGAGCGGTTAACGCAATGCCAACAATTAACCAATTAGTAAGAATAGGGAGAAAGAAGTCGGTCAAGAAGACGACTACTCCTGCTTTGAAAGGATCGCCTCAGAAACGAGGAGTTTGCGTGAGAGTGTATACCACGACTCCCAAAAAACCGAACTCCGCTCTCCGGAAGGTAGCAAGGGTACGGCTGACAAACGGTATAGAGGTAACATCCTATATTCCCGGTATTGGTCACAATCTTCAGGAACACTCGGTGGTGCTGATCCGCGGCGGCAGGGTAAAAGATCTTCCAGGTGTTCGTTATCATATTATTCGTGGCACTTTGGACACGCTGGGTGTTTCCAATCGGAAACAGGGTCGTTCAAAATACGGTGCAAAGAAATCCTAAGGGAATATTGCTGAGTAAGAGGATAAAAGATGTCACGCAGAAGAACTATTGAAAGACGGCCTATTGATCCGGATCCTCGCTATAACAGTGTCTTGGTGGCCAAGTTCACCAATGGACTCATGGAGAGGGGTAAAAAAACTGTAGCGCAGCGGATTTTTTATGAGGCGATGGATTCTGTTCAGGAGAAAGTCAAAGATGATGATCCCCTGACCATTTTTGAAGGAGCCATGGAAAATGTCAGACCGCGCGTTGAAGTAAAATCACGCCGTGTTGGCGGTGCGACCTATCAGGTTCCTATGGAAGTACGGCAGACCCGCAGAAATGCTCTGGCAATTCGATGGATCATCAATTTTTCCAAATCGAGATCCGGCAAATCCATGTCCGAGAAACTTGCGGCAGAACTTATCGATGCATACAATAATCGCGGTTCCGCGGTGAAGAAGAAGGATGACACCCATCGGATGGCTGAAGCCAACAAAGCGTTCGCTCACTATCGATGGTAGTCGATTTCGGTTGAAGATATCGAGACTGTGTCTCGGCTGAAAGGGGCTTGCGAAAGCAGTAAATAACAATAAGAATAAGGTTATGGCAGCCCTTAAAGAATTAACCGATGTGCGCAATATTGGTATAATGGCCCATATTGACGCAGGCAAGACAACAACAACAGAAAGGATACTCTTTTACACCGGACGTTCTTACAAGTTGGGTGAAGTCCATGATGGTACCGCTGTTATGGATTGGATGGAGCAGGAACAGGAACGAGGTATAACAATCACCTCGGCAGCCACTACCTGCTACTGGAAAGGGAAAAAAATCAATATAATCGATACTCCTGGGCATGTCGACTTTACCATCGAGGTTGAACGGTCCCTGCGGGTGTTGGATGGTGCCATAGCGGTATTCTGTGCCGTCGGCGGTGTGGAACCGCAATCGGAAACGGTATGGCGACAGGCGGATAAGTATCACATTCCGCGTATAGCTTTCGTCAATAAGATGGATCGAAACGGTGCTAACTTTGAGCGCTGCATTTCGATGATAGCCAAACGGCTGGGAGCAAATCCGCTACCCATTCAACTGCCGGTCGGCAAGGAAGCTGAATTTGAGGGAATCATAGACCTCATTGAAGAAAAGATGCTCGTTTTCGACGAGCAGTCTTTAGGCCAGGAAATACTCGAAAGAGAGATTCCCGGCAGCTACAAAGAGAAATTCACGGCCGCACGTATGATGCTCCTGGAGAAGTTGGCCGACTTCGATGAGGGCATCATGGAAAAATACTTAGATGATACATCGGTATCTGCGCCTGAGATATACAGCGCTCTCAGGAAGGCGACAATTTCCTTGAAAATTGTGCCGGTCCTTTGCGGAAGCGCTTTTAAGAATAAGGGTGTCCAGCCTTTACTTGACAGTGTTGTCAACTTTCTTCCTTCGCCGATTGATGTGAAAGACATCGAGGGTCAGGGGCCAAAGGGAGAAATCATCAGTAGGAGGTCTGATCCAAGCGAAAAGCTTGCCGGACTTGTATTCAAGCTGATGAGCGATACATTTGTCGAAAATTTGGCTTTTGTCAGAATATATTCTGGCAGAATTTCGGTCGGCGACAAGGTATATAATCCTGTGAAACAGAAGCAGGAAAAAATATCTAAGCTTATGAAATTGCACGCTAATAAGCGAGAAGAAGTAAGCGAGATTACCGCTGGGGACATCGGTGCGATAGTAGGATTGAAATTTAGCACAACCGGCGACACATTGTGCGAAAAGGGCGATCACATCGTTCTCGAAAGTATGGACTTTCCAGAACCGGTGATCGGGGTTGCGATAGAACCGAGAAGTAAAGCCGATGAGAAAAAATTGGCCGAAACTCTCGCGAAAATCGCTCTCGAGGATCCGTCCTTTACAGTCTCCGTCGATGCGGATTCAGGTCAGACGATTATTTCAGGAATGGGCGAGCTCCATCTTGAGATTATCATCGACAGATTATTGAATGACTTCAAGGTCTCCGCCAATGTGGGCAAACCCCAGGTTGCTTATAAGGAGACGATCGAGGCTTCGTACCGGGCGGAAGCCAAATTTGATCAGATGACCGGGGCTAAAGGTCAGTATGGTCATGTCGTCATAGACGTAATGCCTTTGGAGCGAGGAGCTGGAATAGTATTTGAGAATGCTGTCGATAAAGAGCTTATTCCTGAACAATTTTTAGGATCGATCAAAAAAGGAATTGTGGATACGCTGGATTCCGGACCATTGATAGGATATCCGGTAACGGATATTAAGATTACTCTAGTCGGCGGGTCATACCATGAGGATGAATCGAGTGAGTTGGCTTTCGGGGTTGCGGCTGCAATGGCAATCAGAAGAGCCACCGCCGAGGCCGGAGCAAAACTGCTCGAACCTATAATGGATCTTGAAATTAGCACTCCTGAAGAATATATCGGAGACGCAATCGCTGATATCAACACAAAGAGAGGGAAGATCGTTGGCGTTACAGCGGAAGGTAACCTGCAGATCGTAAGGGCACATGTCCCTTTGGCTGAATTGTTCGGATATTCAACCTCTTTGAGATCGGCAACGCAGGGCAGAGCGAATTTTACCATGCAATTTTTGCAGTACGATGTGGTACCTGCTGCACGGGCAGAGGTAATAGTTAAAAAAATCAGGGGGATTTAAGTCCAAAGCATATTGAGGAAGAATTATGTCAAAGAAAAAATTTGAAAGGACAAAACCGCACGTCAATGTAGGTACGGTAGGACATATTGATCATGGCAAGACCACATTGACCGCTGCAATCACTCGTGTCTTATCTTTGAAAGGTCAGGCTACGTTTACCGACTTCTCCGAGATTGATAAGGCGCCGGAAGAAAAGGAGCGCGGCATCACCATTGCCACAGCCCATGTCGAATATGAGACAGTAAAACGTCACTATGCCCATGTGGATTGCCCCGGTCATGCCGACTACATCAAGAACATGATCACCGGTGCGGCGCAGATGGACGGAGCGATTCTGGTGGTGGCTGCAACCGACGGAGCGATGCCGCAAACCAGAGAGCACATTCTCTTGGCCCGTCAGGTTGGCGTCCCCGCGATCGTCGTGTTTCTAAACAAATGCGACATGGTGGACGACGAGGAACTGATCGAACTGGTCGAGATGGAACTTCGCGAGCTGCTCGACAAATATGAATTCCCTGGCGACGATGTACCGTTCGTGAAAGGCTCGGCATTGCTTGCCCTGGAAAATCCCGAGGATCCCGCCAAGGCCAAATGCATCTGGGATCTGATGGAGGCTATCGACTCCTATATCCCGGAGCCGAAGCGCGATATCGATCAACCATTTTTGATGCCGGTCGAGGATGTTTTCTCGATCTCAGGCCGCGGCACAGTTGCCACGGGCCGTATCGAGCGCGGCGTGATCCATGTCGGCGACGAGGTGGAGATTGTCGGTATCCGGCCGACCGCCAAGACCACCTGTACCGGGGTCGAGATGTTCCGCAAGCTTCTTGATGAAGGTCAGGCGGGTGACAACATCGGCGCCCTGCTGCGCGGCATTAAACGCGAGGAGATTGAAAGAGGCCAGGTTCTTGCCGCACCGAAGTCGATCACCCCGCACACCAGATTCAAGTCCGAGTGCTACATCCTCAGCAAGGAAGAGGGTGGCCGTCACACCCCGTTCTTTAACGGTTATCGGCCGCAGTTCTATTTCCGGACCACTGACGTAACCGGTGTCGTGAGCCTTGAAGAAGGTGTTGAGATGGTAATGCCGGGCGACAATATCAGTGCTACGGTTGAACTTATTACTCCGATTGCTGCCGATGTCGGCCTGCGTTTCGCCATCCGTGAGGGTGGACGTACCGTTGGTGCCGGCGTTGTGAGTGAAATCATCGCTTAATCTGTGCGAGCAGTGAGATTGCCCTATTCTCCTTTTTAGGAGTGTAGGGCTATTTTTCATATGGGAAAAGACAATGAGAGATATAGTCACCCTTGCATGTGGAACATGCAAGCGTCGGAATTATACGACGACTAAAAACAAAAAGAACACTCCCAATAAAATGGAATTCAGTAAGTATTGTCCATTTTGTAGAGTACACACACCGCATAAAGAAACAAAATAAGCACAAAACTGTCATGCAGGCCAGTAGCTCTAACGGTAGAGCGCCGGACTCCAAATCCGGAAGTTGGGGGTTCGAATCCCTCCTGGCCTGCCACACTCGTTTGGTTTTGACTTGCATTTTTGTACATATGTTCGGGTAAAATTGAACGGTTAACGGCTCGGAGGTAGTTGGGGCTATGGCTACTGGCATGAAATCGAAGAAGACAAACGCTTTAAAATCAGAAGAGCCTTCACCGTTCTCACCAGCTCAGATTAAAAAATTCGTTGAAGAGGTAAAGGCGGAGTTTTTAAAGATAGTCTGGCCCGATAAGAAAATGACGCTCGGCCTTACTGGAATTGTCGTGGTTCTCACTGTTGTTTTGTCACTCTACCTTGGGTCTGTTGATCTCCTTCTTGGGAAGATTCTTGCTTTATTTTTACGATAGGACTGCTATTCTGCCATATCTTATAGGTGTGGCAGCTGTATCTTCTATCTAACAATTACGTACAGGTCATATGGCTAGACAATGGTATATACTTCAAGTTCATTCGGGCTTTGAAGACAAAGTAAAAGCAACCCTTGAGGAGCGCATCAAAAAGGAAGGTCTGGAAGAGCAGTTCGGCGAGATCCTCGTTCCAACGGAACAGGTAGTAGAAATGATCAAAGGATCTCGAAAAACCTCTTCACGTCGTTTTTTTCCGGGCTACATGCTGGTGAGCATGGACCTCAATGATCGAACATGGCATACGATTCATGACAATATGCCGAGAGTAGTTGGATTTGTCGGCGATGATCGCGATCCAATGCCCTTATCCGATGCCGATGCCGCAAAAATTATCGGGAGAATTCAGGACGGATCTGAGCGGCCCCGGCCCAAAGTTGTTTTCGATGTCGGGGAAGTTGTGCGGGTAATTGACGGACCTTTCGCCAATTTCCAGGGAGTTGTCGACGAGGTATTCCCAGAAAAAGGGCGGGTACGTGTTATGGTATCGATTTTCGGCCGTGAGACTCCGGTGGAATTGGAATTTGTTCAGGTATCCAACACCTGAGCCAGTACGCAGTCCGGGTTATACCGTTACCGTGCACTTTATCGAAGGGATTTTATACGAGAGCTATTTTTCTGGAAAGCTGCGTCTGCCGCCACACAAAATATAAGAAGTGAGAATTGTCACTTTCGGCCCACTTTATGGTTAACCGACCGGAAGTAAGTAAATAATCGTCATTTGGAGTAGATACAATGGCAAAAAAAGAAACAGCCTATATCAAGCTGCAGATTCCTGCCGGGAAAGCAAACCCGTCTCCGCCTGTAGGCCCGGCACTTGGCCAGCATGGTGTTAATATCATGGAATTTTGCAAGAATTTTAATGCTCGAACTCAGACGATGGGTGATACGATAATTCCTGTCGTTATAACCGTCTATCAGGATAGATCTTTCAGCTTCATTACCAAGACTCCACCTGCTTCCATCCTTTTGCTCAAAGCTGCTGGCTTGCAGAAAGGATCTAGCAACCCGAAGATTGAGCGTGTCGCTGAAATCGGCAGAGATAAGATCAGGGAGATTGCCGAACTGAAAATGCCTGACCTTAATGCCTACGATGTGGAAAGTGCAATGCGAATTATCGAAGGCACTGCCAGGAGCGCAGGCATTACCATCGTTGATTGATGAATATAACATTGACTGCTGTTAGGAAGTAGTTGAACCTAAACAAGTAGGAGGCTAACATGCCGAAACACGGGAAAAATTTTAGAAATAAGCTGTCAGCGGTGGATAGAGCCATTCTCCATGGAGTTGAAGAAGGCATCGAGTTGGTGTTGAAATCCACGTATGCAAAATTTGATGAAACATTCGACATTGCCATGAAACTGGGTGTAGATCCCCGGCATGCAGATCAGATGATTCGGTCCTCTGTAACCTTGCCGCATGGAACGGGTAAGGTCACCAGGGTTCTTGTTTTTGCAAAAGGACCCAAAGAGGCAGAGGCGTTGGAAGCCGGTGCTGACTATGTCGGCGGCGATGATCTGGTCGAGAAAATTAAAGAAGGCTGGCTTGAATTCGACAAAACTGTGGCAACCCCGGATATGATGGGAGTCGTCGGTAAAATTGGTCGGATTCTTGGCCCTCGCAATCTGATGCCCAATGCGAAGCTCGGCACTGTAACCTTTGATATCGGCAATATTGTCAGAGACATCAAAGGTGGTAAAGTCGACTTCAGGGTTGACAAGGGTGGCATTATTCACAGCGGTATCGGGAAAGTTTCGTTCGGAAATGACAAACTTAAAGAGAATCTTTTAGCATTTGTACAGAAAATTTTCCAACTCAAGCCATCGACCAGTAAAGGTATCTATCTGAGATCGATAGCTATTTCTTCAACGATGGGACCGGGGGTCAAATTGGACCCAATCGCAGTAAGGTCTCTCATCAGTTAAAAATTTGATTGATTAATCCCGGAACATCGTAAGATGCTCCGGTGGCGTTGTAAGTCGAAGACAGCAGGCACCACTCTCAGTTTAATCGTGTATTACGACCTGCCGAGACGATAAAGGCTAGAAATGATGAAAGATATTAACTTATTTCATAACCTGCCTTGAATACGTAGTAACTGCTGCTTCGAAAACCATTAAACTTAACTTAGGAGGAGTGCTTTGAATCGTGATGACAAAGTGGCAATTATCTCGGATCTGAATAATTCGTTCAACCGAGCTAAATTGGCGATTGTCGCTGACTATTGTGGTTTAAAGGTTTCTGATTTCCGCAAAATTCGAGTTGAATTGAAAAAGTGTGATTCAGAGATCCGCGTAGCCAAAAATACTCTCCTGAAAAGAGCAGTTACGGACACCAGTAATAATGCATTGAGCTCTGATTTCACCGGCACTACCGCCGTGGTCATGGCCTATGCTGATCCTGTCGCACCCGCCAAGGTTGTGACAAAATTTGCTGATGAAAACGAGAAATTCAAGATCCGTTCTGCTGTCTTGGATGGCGAGAAAATCGGAGTGGACAAGCTTATAGCGCTTTCGAAACTCCCGAGTAAAGAAGTATTGCTTGGACAGCTCCTGTCAACCTGGAAAAGTGTACCTACCGGTCTTGTTCAGGTTCTTACTGGAGTTCCACGTACGTTTGTCTACGCATTACAGGCTATTAAAGATCAGAAGGAAGCGGCAGGCAATTAACAAGGCATCTTGTGAAAATGATATAATTCTATCAAAAGAGGAAATGAGTCATGGCTGTTACTAAAGAAGAAGTAATTGATTTTATAGCTAATATGTCTGTTCTCGAGCTCTCTGAGCTCATCAAGGAATTTGAAGAGAAATTTGGTGTGTCTGCAGCTGCTCCGGTTGCAGTTGCCGCAGCCGCCGGCCCGGCCGCAGCTGCTCCGGTAGAGGAGAAAACTGAGTTTGATGTTATCCTGGCATCCGTTGGCAGTGAAAAGATCAAAGTCATCAAGGAAGTACGCGCAGTGACCGGTCTTGGGCTGAAAGAGGCAAAAGAACTTGTTGAATCTGCACCTGCTCCTTTGAAAGAAGCCACTACCAAGGAAGATGCGGCTGACATTAAAGCCAAGATTGAGGCTGTCGGAGCTAAAGTAGAGATTAAGTAATTGAGATATAAAGGTTGTTGGTGTTTGCGCAACAGCAGCTTGATTTACAACACGCTACGAGCTTTGTTCGTGGCGTGTTGTGCTTTGTGGATAAGGAAAGTATTGGACGAATCTCAAGATTGGGTGGTTCTGCAGCAAGTGGGAATGAATAATTTTCGCTAAAACAGCAAAAGGAACACTACCATGCTCGAAAACAATGCTTACTATCTTTCTGGATCTATCCCCTGCATCGCTTTTCATTCTCTGTCGGCTAAATACGCGTTCTTCGGCACGTAGTGCAAGTGCACCGGTTTTCAGTTCTGACTCATAAGAACGCTGTGTCCTGTTAGTCAAAAACTATAGTACGATTCAAAGGCAATTTCGAGGAAAAATATGGAACGAGTGAGAAAGAATTTTGCCACGGCAGAAGCTATCCTGGAGCCGCCGCACCTTATATCAATGCAACGGCTTTCTTATGAGAAATTCCTGCAGATGGATCGTGACCCTGATGAACGAGAAGATTATGGTCTCCAAGCTATCCTGAAAAATGTGTTCCCGATTAACGATTTCAACGGACTGTGTTCGCTGGAATTCGTCAAATATAAATTCGGAGAACCGAAGTACACCGTGCATGAATGCCTTCAGCGCGGAATGACCTATGAGATTCCGCTCAAAATCGTGGTTCGTCTCATTACGTTCGATGTCGATGAGGAGACCGGTGTTCAGTCCATTCGTGATATCAAAGAGCAGGAGGTGTTTCTCGGCTCTCTCCCCCTGATGACCGGCGATGGCGTTTTTGTCGTTAACGGCACCGAACGGGTAATCGTATCACAATTACAGCGTTCGCCCGGACTTTTTTATACTCATGACAACGGGAAAAGCCACTCTAGCGGCAAACTCCTGTATTCAGCAAGAATTATCCCTGTTCGCGGCTCCTGGATCGATCTCGAATTTGATATCAAGGATTACCTCCATGTGCGTATAGACCGGAGAAGGAAATTTCCGGTCACCACTCTTTTAAAGGCACTGGGATATACTTCCGAGGAGTTGCTGGATGAGTTCTATCCTACCAATCGTGTTATAAAAGATAGTGAAAATTATAAAATCAGTTTTGACACCGAGTTGGTGAAGGGCCAGCGCCTTGAATTTGATATCGTCAATCCTGCCGACGGTGAAGTCTTGGCAAGGAAGGGCAAAAAGGTATCGAAGGTACTTTGTAAGAAACTGGAATCCGTAGGTATTCACTATCTGCCGGTGTCGTCTGAATCGGTAGTCGGCGAAATTCTCGCCCGCACTATTGTCGACGAGCAGACGGGTGAGATGATAGTTGCCTGCAATACCGAGATAACAGAGTCGGTTCTTGAGGCTCTGGACTCTCATAGTATTAAGGAATTCAGCATCCTGCATATTGACGGGGTGAAGTTTTCCGATTCTTTCAGCAGGACACTGGCACTCGATAAGGCCAAGAATTCAGAGGAAGCACTCATCGAAATCTACCGGAGGCTCAGGCCTTCCAGCCCGCCAACTGCCGAAGTTGCTGAATCTTTTTTTCATAACCTTTTCTTTAACCAGGATCTGTATGATCTCTCGGAGGTTGGGCGCTATAAAATCAATGCAAAGCTCAGCCTCGACATTGATATCTCTCATCGGGCGCTCACCAAGGAAGATATCGTCTACGCGGTGAGACATCTCGTTCGTCTGAAAGATACCCAGGGTGGGGTTGACGATATCGACCATCTCGGCAACAGACGGGTCCGCACAGTAGGTGAACTGGTAGAAAATCAGTACCGCATGGGACTGGTGCGCATGGAACGGGCAATTAAGGAGCGGATGACCCTGCAGGACGTGGAAACTCTTATGCCCCATGATCTGGTGAATCCCAAGCCCATTTCCGCG
>Ga0209317_1001856_pt1 | contig 16810 bp, 14 predicted proteins | sample RifGroB2_FD_183994 | JGI IMG/M metagenome (GOLD analysis project Ga0209317, IMG submission 183994) | Soil microbial communities from Rifle, Colorado, USA - Groundwater B2 (SPAdes) (version 2) | ecosystem: Environmental > Terrestrial > Soil > Unclassified | place: Rifle, Colorado | collected... | reverse complement strand
CCATATCAGTCTCGCCCTGAAGTCGGGTGGAACCGTCTGGGCCTGGGGGCGAAACGCATATGGACAAATGGGAGACGGGACTGCTACCGAGAGAAACACACCGATACAGACAAGGGCGCTCAGCGACATCGTTTCCATTGCCGGTGGAGGATACCATAGCCTTGCCCAAAAGGCAGATGGTACTATCTGGGCATGGGGACTTAATAAATACGGTCAGGTGGGAGACGGTTCCGCCACTGACAGGGCAATTCCTGTTCAGGTAAGCGGGCTTGCGGACGTCAGCATGATCGATTGTGGAGGAGATCACAGTATTGTCCTGAAGAATAACGGTACTGTTTGGACATGGGGATTTAACCAATATGGCCAGTTGGGAGATGGCTCAACGAATAACAGAAGCGCCCCATATCCTGTCGAGAAACTTAAAAATGTCACTTCAATTGCCAGCGGTGGAGATCATACCGTTGTCCTGAAATCAGATGGAACCGTATGGGCATGGGGGAGTAATAATTCCGGCCAGTTGGGGGACGGAACTACCATAAATAGAGAAATACCCACTCTCGTGAAAATACTTCATAATGTCATTTCCGTTTCTGGCGGAGGACAGCACAGCCTTGCCCTAAAAGCCGATGGTACTGTATGGGCATGGGGGTTAAACAAAAACGGTCAACTGGGAGACGGTTCTACCTCAAACAGAAACACTCCCGTCCAGATAATCAGTAAGTAAACCCATGTCTTTATTTTAACATTTACTTTCGCAGAAATTTTGATAGGCTTATTGAGTGAAAAAGATTATAGGAAAAATTGATGCGACGAATCAGATTTTGATCCAGGCCCTGGGTTGCGCAAGTAAAGGGGTTATGATACAAGACGTAAACCGCAAGGTAGTATTTTTTAATCATGCGTGTGAAGAGATTACAAAATGGCCGAAGAAAAAGATTGTTGGCAAAGATTGCGGTGACATCTTTCAGTGCCACACCTCGACAGGTATGTGTCTGACCGAGAAATTTTGTCCTGGTATGGAAATTTTCCAGGGCAGACTTTCTGAAACTTCCAGGGAACTCTTGATCAAACGTGGTGATGGTAGCGAAGCCTGGGTAGAGACAAGTGCGTCTGCTATCAGAGATTTTCGGGGAAAAGTAACGCATATTGTTACCATCGTAGAGAATATTAGTGAGAGGAAAAAGTTTTCAGACGAGGTTCTCAGGTCGAAAACCCTGTCTACGTTGGGGGTGTTTACTGCAGAGCTGGCGCACGAAATTAAAAATCCTTTAAATGCCATGCATATTCAAATGGCGCTCATGGAACGTGAAATACAGGAAATACCCAGGATAGGAGAAAAATCAAAAAAAGAATTGCTCAACACGGTCTCTATCGTTCAGAAGGAACTTATTCGTTTAAGCGGGTTTGTCGAGGAATGTTTGCATTTCTCAAAAACGGGAGAGCTCAACGAAAGCTATGTTGATATTTGTGAGATACTCAACGAAATAGTTTCTTTACTCATGCCCCAGGCGCAATTAAACGGTATTCAGGTTGAGTTAGAAGTTCATTCTGTACTGCTTAAGATTAGAGTGGACAGGGACAAGATAAAGCAGGCAATATTGAATATCATGATTAATGGTGTTGAGGCGATGCCGGACGGAGGAACGTTACGGGTTGGTGCGAAAAGGAACGAGAGCGAGATACTCATTTCCTGTCAGGATACCGGTCCTGGAATTCCCGATGAGATTAAAGATAAAATATTCGATTTGTTTTACACCACTAAGGATGGGGGTACGGGTATAGGGCTTTCTTTTGCTCAAAATATTGTTCAGGCACACGGAGGAACGATACGATTGGAGCAGTCCTCCCAAGGGAGTACCTTTGTGATTGCAATTCCAATAAATTAGACCATTTGATTAAAGGTAACAATTTAGCTTTTTGTAAAGTACCAATATAAACCGTATTTCTCACATACTACTGTTTTATAAAGGAACATGAAATATAACACCCTCCCTTAGCCCCTCCCTTGATGGGCAATGTCATTGAATTAAGGGGGAAAAGGTAATAAATATCGGTGAAAACACCGAGAAAATATGGTAAAATCAGGTGAATTATAGCATAGAACACAACTTTATCATAGGAGAAAAAAGGTGAAGAAAATTGTAAGAAAATTATTAAACATGAACGGATTTGGTATCGGGGTCGCTTCGCCAACCTCATGCCAAAACAGTGATAGAAGCCATTAAAAACAAACTATCCTCTCTCGAATTCATTGAACAGCACAAGAAAGGCAAAAATGACTTTATTCGTAACAGGAAACTGAATTTTATGAACCTTGTGTTGTTTATCTTACAGCGAGGGAAAAGCTCATTGCAAAGGGAATTGGAGAAGTTTTTTGTATCAGTGGAAAGGGGCAAGGAAATAACGGCGAGTGCACTTACGCATGCACGTAAGAAATTACGTCCAGAGGTTTTTATAACGCTGAACAATGCATTGGTGGAGAGTTTTTATCATACGGCACAATCGATATCCACTTCTGGGATAAGGAGGATATTAGCGGTAGATGGAAGCCGTCTGGAGCTTCCGGATAATAAGGAGATAGTAGAGGAGTTTGGGAGGGCAAACAAACAGCCGGATGCAAAACCGCTTGGGATAGTATCAGCGCTCTTTGATGTGGTCAATAAGGTGGTACTGGATAGTAGTATTAATCCTGCAGATGCTAGTGAAAACCATCTTGCATTTTACCATTTAGGGAGGGTAAGGCAAGGCGATCTGGTAATACTTGATAGGGGTTATAAATGTTTATGGCTTATGCTCGGGATAGTTCAAAAGGGGGCAGATTATCTCATTCGACTTCCCGTGAATGCATTTAAAGAAGTAGCGCTTTTTGAGAAATCGAATGAGATGGAGGCGATTGTTACGCTCCATCCAACGCCTAAAGTCATTCAACAGTGTTTGGATTTAGGAATCAAGGCGATGCCTTTAAAGGTTCGGTTGGTTAAAGTCATTTTAGCTACGGGGGAAAAAGAGCTATTAGCGACCTCATTGATAGATAGCCTTGTGTACCCTGTTACGATATTTAAAGAGCTTTATGCCTTACGGTGGGGTGTTGAAGAAGAGTACAAGACGATGAAATCGGTGCTTGAAGTAGAGCAATTTAGTGGAAAAAGTCCGCATGCAGTGCGACAGGAATTTCATGCGGCAATATTTTTAAGCAATTTACAATCTGTAATTGCCAGGGAAAAAGATGTTCAGGAGAGAATAGAGAAGAAAGCGAAGGGGAGAAAATACGAGTATCAAGAGAATAGAACATCGGCATTATTTTTTGTAAAGGAAGGATTGATTGCTTTATTCACAGGAGCATCTTTGAACATGGTTTTAACTTACCTTAAAGAAAAGATAATAAAAAACATTTTGTCTATTAGACCAGGCAGACATTACGAAAGAAGGTTTACAAGGTATAAGTTACCCAAATTCACCTCTAACAAGAGAGCACTTGCTTAATTCAATGACATTGCCCTTGATGGGAGGGGCAAGGGGAGGGTGATTAGATTTTTACTTCACCCCCACCTAACCTCCCCCATCGTTCGACTGAGCTCACGACGAAGTCAAGGGGGAGGAACAATAGTTTGAAATTCCTGAACATTAAATTAGGCTGCCACAGGCAGCGACTTTTAAGCTCTGGCTCGTTCAATCGTCCTCGATTGAACGAAACAGTTTGCATAGTTCATAGTAGAGACAGACTTTTAAACACATGGTACAATTCGAAATATTTGGTTCAATCTGCAAGATTGAACCAGCGCAAGGGCAAACTTATCCCCTTAGAGGGGTAAACCCAAAGCCACCTGCTCTGCGGGTGGCTTCTTTACTTGTGCCGCATCATTTTCAATCGGAATAATGGGCGGTAAATCATTTTCAATAACGATAATTTCATTTGATATTTGTAATACCCCAAATTCTTTTGTTCGATAAAATACTTACCCTCCGTGGGCTGTATTACAAGGCTCACATGGATATTGGGCGCAATGCCAATGGGGATATTGTTTTTGATGAGCGACTCATACATCCTGCGAAATACTTTGGCCATATCTTCAAATTTTGGAGAGGGGTAATCCTCCATCTCCGTACCCAGGGTGGGACGGAACACACAAATGGTAGGAAATGCGCCGACACTGGTGATGTAATCAATGGCCTTCAGGGTGTCCTCTATGGGTTCTATCCCCGCAATAATTTCCCCGGAAACACGCCCCTTCCCCCAGAGCTTTGAGGCATATTCCATTGCGTCAAAGAACGCCTGCTGAGTCAACGTCTTGTGCTTTCCAGGGCAGTATTTCTGAAAATATTCGGGATTGTAAAACTCAAAACAAAATGAAAGATGATCAACCCCCAGCGCCTTGAGTATGTCGTATTTTGACAAATCCTTACATGGCGGACACTGCACGCCGACCAATAGGCCTGTCTCTTCCTTGATAGCCCTGACGTATGGCTCAACAACATCCAGTTCGTTGCCGTCATAATACCCCGTATTGAAATGAACAAAGGTAACGCCTTCCTGTTTTTTTGCAGCAATGGCTGTTTCAACGACGTCTTGCACCCGCTTTTCGCCTTCTTCGCTGTATCCTACATTCAAGCCTGTAGAACAAAACCGGCAATTGACCTTATCCTCCGGTTTCCAGTACCCACACACCTGCGCAGGGTATACGGCGAGATAAGTGCCTTGCATTGTCCCCACACGGGACATGAGGGTACCGTTACTCGTCTTTTGCGTGTAAAAGGCCGGTTGCCTGGGTATTCGAATAACCGCAACGTCCTCTTCCTCTTTTATGATAATGTATTGTCCGTTCCTTTTGACTAATGTATAAGGGGAATCCTTCACAAACTTTTCAAGGAGCGGTACATTCATATAAATATCTTCGGGGTGGACAGGAATAATAATTTCCAGCCCGCTCCCCAGACCAGCACGGGTACGGGTAACCATACGGGCATCGTGTTCCAGATCGCAGCTCTGGTCAATCTTCATCCCCTTGCAGAAGAGGTCGAGTTCCAAGAGACCGGGATTCAGTTTTTTATTGTTTGTATTCATAAATTTTGTGTTCAAACGACAATGCGATTAAATTTTCTACAAACATCCTCAAAGTCTTTGATATTGTATGTCTTAAAACAATCAATTTTCAAATTTACGTCTGAAAGCATATTTCTGATTACTCGGTCGACAAGGCTTAGTGATCTATAACTCCTAGAGTCTTTATGAGTTTCCTTAAAACATTCCTCAATGGCCTTCTCTCTATAGTCCAAATCATTTAATAACACGAGACGTTGTTGTGCCTCGAGTGTTTTCCAGTCTTTCTCTAATAACTCTAGCCCTTTTCGATGTCGTACCATCTTTGTAGAGACGGTTTCAAAGAGTATGGGCCAAGGAATAACAAGTTTGTTAAGCGTATTTTTGAAATACTCATTAAAGTACTTATTCGCCTCAGTAGTATATTCATCAGGTTTACCATAGAGAGCGATTAAAAAACCAGAATCAACATAGATTGTTTTCATGGCTCTTCCTCTTCTTCCTCTTCCTCCTCAACTATACGGCTACCATAACCAACCCAAGGTGCTTTCTTTCTTTTTCCAAGAATAAACTTACCGATATATTTATTCTTATACTTGGAAATAATATATACTCTTGCATTTTTATCTAAAATTTTCTTAAGTTCTTTTATTATTAGATCACGAGTTTTACTTGTGACAAAAGATGCCGTACCTTCGCCACATTCAACAGCTTCAATATTATCAAGCCATTCATAAAGTTCCTCGTAATTACCCCGAAGACCGAGATCAAAGGAAAGCCAGTATCTCATACTCACCTCCAATTTTAAAAAGTTAAAATAATTAATTAAATGTGCATAGTATTTTACACTTTCACAGACACAAGTCTTTCACGGGATAATTCGGCTGCATAAGCTAAGGCAGCCTTAATATCGTCGGAATTTAACGATGCAGTTCAGAATTTTCTCCTGCTCTTTCGGGGAAAACTCCTGAGCGTAAAAACGAAGAAATATTTCCTTCTTTATATCATTCTCGCCAGCATTTGGATTGCGCTCCTTTATTGACGCAATCACCTGTCTCCGTGCCATATCAAACATGGAAAAACCCATCTTCATTCTTTCCTGTCCGCTCCTTTCCATCATCATTTCCAGAAAACGTGATTCAACGAGAATATCCGTGTCTTTCACCTGTTTGCCTCCTTATAAATCTCTTCAAGCCCCAATTCCGGCAACCTTTTTACAACTATCATTAAAACATCAAGTTCGTTAATCAAGCAATTTCCTTTGATTTGACTAATTTAAAGATTATATTATCCAGTCAATTTAGTAAGGTACTCTGTAAAAGTCAATAAATATTGTGATATAGAGAATTATTTCTGTATCATTTATAAGAAATGACGACAGAATGACAAGTGTTTATACCATGTTAACTATAATTTCTTCATTAGTGAGTGGGCTTTTATATATTGAGCCTATGAGTGCGATTCCATGAGAGCACATTTCCTTGATTATGCCTTCGGGACTGCGTAAAATGCTGCCAAATTTAGGGGATATAATCTAATGTTAGTCAGTACGGTGAAATCTGAAGGGGGTACTGCGTATAATTAAGGAGCATTTTTAATGAAAATCCGCGTGGCAGCAGTATTTACTTTTCTGATAACCTCAACTCTGTTACTTTTTTCATTCTCAAGCAGAGAGTTACTCTCGGAAGCTCAAGTATCAATTCTAACCAATGCAGCAGCTACATTACCCGCCCCGTCGCCTGTATCACCTGTACCCACCCAACTATCAAAGGATGTTTTATCATCTCGGAAACTTCACCTAAATTTGGAAATCGTGACAGATGGCGCTGTCACAGGTGATGGGGGTAATAGTTGGGGAGGTCATCAAACCCGGATTGTCCGTACTCAGGATGGGGTTTTTACTGCATATACAGTTCCCGGTGATGGTTATACGAGTCGGGAATGGCGTCTGGCATGGCGTAAGGATAACGGAACATGGCCTGTGATAGCGCAAGGAGGAGCCGGACGCGAACCTGTGAATTTACTGGCTTCGCCTGATGGGACTCTTAACATTATTGGTTGGCCTAATGGGACGGGAACAATATGGTCTGGAAAACCTTCAAATGGCACAATAACCATGCAGTCGAGTTCGATTCCGGGTGTTGCCAGTGGTTTTTGGCCTTACAACTCTGCCGGGATTGACCATCTGGGTAACCTGTGTGTCCTCTCAAGCGGAGGTGAACAACCCGGTGAGTTTCGCTGGGCTTGCTATTTGCCAGCAGAAACGCAATGGATAAGCGGCACGACGGAAATTGATTATCGATACACGTACACATATATGTTTCCCCATCCAGACCGCGGCCTTTCACTTGTTGCGACCAGAGATGTATTATGGGAAACTCTGGGATATACAAAACCGGAAGGTGCGTTTGATTATGTATTTAATGCCTTTCGTTACTGGCGCTCAGATGATATGAGCACGACGCCAATACAGGAACGGACATTTTTGGAAGAAGCACCGACAACACAGTTTCCCGATCCATACTTGAATGCTCAGACTGATGCTTATATTGATACCAAAGGACAAATGCATATTCTGTACACACGTGAAGGCGCAAGCACCAGGGGCAAGCGGCAATATCGCCACAGGGTAGTTTCACCCTCCGGAAGCCTTTTGTATGATGTGCGGATTCCTAAAAAAGCCGGTGAGTACAGCCGGATATTCCAGGATGCCAGAGGAACTTTTTACCTTCTTACTTCATCAGGGCGGTTGTATCGGGCAGGAAATGATGGTGTCAATCTGCGTGCGCCGATTATACTGGACCTGGGCGGCTATCAGGTGGAATACTCTGGATTTGGCATATCAGTTTCACGTACAGGAACACCTTTAAGTAATGTTCTGGATGTGGTTTTCCCATCGGACAATGGAGCTAAATGGATTTACTTCCGACTTGATTTACCACCTATACAGAAATAAAGGAGTGTTGCTACAAGTTAAGGGGTTTGTAACAATTTAGTTTTTTGATAAAATACCGAGAAAAGCTCCGTTAGGAGCGATATGTTTAGAGACTTCGGCTCGGAAAGACCTCTTCCCGTACGAGCCTGTCTATGCACTTAACGGTACGCTGATCCAACGTAATTGATATTTTTGTTTTATTCATAAATTCACCTCATGGTATTACTATAATATCATATCTGAGATTAGTTCAAGCATGAAAATATTACCTATTATTTAAGTTTTAATATGAACCCTTCTTTTCCCATAATATTAAGTATTTTCCTGGCATTCGTTTTTTGAAATGATTATATTTATTATCATATAGTATAATTATCAGCAAATGATTTTCACAATGAAGAGGTAACTTGATGAGTATAAAAACTTTAAATGGACATATTGAGATTACTGAGGGTATAGCTGGCGGTAAACCGAGAATAGCAGGACATCGGATCACGGTACAAAACATTGTGATTTGGCACGAATTGTTAGGCCGCAGTGCCGATGAAATCACTGCGGAATATGACCTCACATTAGCCGATGTATATGCTGCTTTAGCTTACTATTATGACAACCGAGCTGAAATTGACAAATCCATACAAGATAGCGAGGCCTTTGTTGACGCACTGCGCCAGAAAATCCCCTCGAAACTAACGAAAAAAATGAATGAGCAAAAGGATTAAGTTCTACACGGATGAACATGTCCCTAACGCAGTTGTAAAAGGATTACGACTTCGTGGAATAGATGTTCTGACAACAAAGGAATCTAATATGCTGGGTGCCACAGATGAGGAGCATCTCGTCTTTGCTAACAAGGAAGGAAGAATCATATTTACACAAGATGGAGACTTTCTACGCCTAAACACTAAAAGATTTGAACACAGTGGTATTGTGTATGCTCATCAACATACTCCCATCGGCAAAGTAGTAAGAGGTCTCCTGCTAATCCATCAATTGCTTGAATCAGACGAGATGAGAAATCACATCGAATTTCTGTAATACAGCGTAAACTGGGCAAAAGAACTGAATATTACCTTATCAAATCAGATCAGAAAACAGATAAGTAAGATAGGATAAGCAAAGCAAGCCCATCGTTAACATTAACATCTTGCCTATTATTTCTCCCACGGTTTGACGAGGGGGAGTCGGAAATAGAGCATGGTTAGGCTCGTGAGGCACTTTCAGACGAAAGGGACAGAAACAGATACGTTTTCATGAAAATGGGGATAGGCCATACCTAAACCACTACGCCAGTTCCCTCCTCTACCCAGAATTACTCCCCGTTCTTTCCCCAGAAAAAGCCAAAAAAAGCTTGCATTCATCTTCATTTTTGTATTATCATCCCTTTTAAAGAAAAACAATTTCCTGTCATCCTTTCGTCATTACAGCCGCCACACGGAGCAGACCTATAGTCATTGGATCAAATGGAACAAGAGGATTTTATGCTGATCCGCATAAGACGACATGATAACAAGTGCAAGGAGACACAAGTGGCAGTGTCTGAAGTGTTCGTCAAGATAGTATTCACCATATCAAAGGCATGTTGGGAGGAGGAACGATGAAGAAACTGATAGCGGTACTTGTGATGTTGGCCCTGGCTTCAAGCGTTTATGCTGGCAACAACGACACACCGGAGGCTCTGGCAGAGCAGTTCATTGCTGCTGTCAATGCAAAGAGCAAAGAGAAGCAGAAAGCGACGATCCATCAGCGATGCTTTGCCGATCTGTCACCGGTGCAAGAGGAGTATCTGGACGAGACTCTTGCGCGTGACTTCCGCAAGACAATTCCAGAAAAGCGTACAGTGAAGGTTACGAAACTCGATGACGGCACGCTTCCCTTCGGGGACATGGTCGTCTGGCCTCTCAACCCTACGCACCAGCTTGAAATCGAGTTCAGCACGGGGGAGAATTCCAGCAGCAGCATCCGGTTCATCGGGAAAGAGAATGGCCAGTGGTTCGTTATCGTTCCAATGATAAACAATGAAAATCTGATGAAATACAAGGAGAAAAAGAAATCCCAACAATAAATTCAAGCGAGACGCGGCTTAATTTCGTCGTTTGGAAATACGCAAGATTTATCAAGTCCTTCCGGACGACGATGCCGAAAAGGAAGGATATATTAGAGTTATTGATGAATCCGGTGAAGACTATCTTTACCCCCAGTTCTATTTTAACACCCTTCCATCAACATCATCCGGAATGGGAATATTCAATAACTGTAAAATCGTTGGAAAGATGTCCATAATATTAGCCTCATTTACATCAAATTTCATATTAGATAAGAAAATACCTTTTGTAATTTCGGGGTCGAGGGAACAGTGATCGGCGCTCCAGTTCTTTTTGTTGTCTTCAAGGAGGTCTTTGGGTATCCCGCCCAAAGAGGTCTGCCAGGATACGCGATATCCATTGTTGTTGGCAACAATTAAATCGGGAACAAGATTCGGGTCAAACCCTTTATAAACCTCTTCCCGTTTATAGACACGGCGTACGGGTTTCTGGCCATTTTCAGCGTCTACCCATGCCTCCAATTTTTCCTTAATCTCATCCCGTAATTTTTCGTACTGCTTTCCCGGTCGCACAATACCATTTGCTTCACGTCCCCGTAGGTTAATATAAATATCTCCAAGACCTAGGGCATAAGCCTTTGTGTTGTCCCAGTCCACATTGGGCCAGAACTGCCCGCGACCAAAGAGATCCTCTAAGGTTTTTTCTTTCGTGTCGCCTTCGTTGGTAAGTGTCATATACTTGTTTTTGACCAGCCAGGTATTATAATTTACCGCCTTTTTAAAGGAATTGAAGCCGTGATCTGAACAGACAAACAAAACAGTTTTGCTATCCAGCTTCTCCATCACCATCCCGACAATTTTGTCCATCTTTCTGTAACAATCAAAGATGACGTCCTTATATTTTCCAGCCTTTTCTCTGTCGTAGGCAGGATGATCTTCTTCTCTGAACCGCCAGAACATGTGTTGAACACGGTCGGTAAATTCAAAGAGTTGAATATAGAGATGGACGTCTTGCCTTCCCAAAAATTCTTTCAACATCTCGATTTCCTTACTTATCGTGAAATTCATATCATCCAGAAAGAGGGCTTCGTCAATCCGTTCTTCATTCAGTGCCCAGGTATCAATTGCCCAGCCAAGAGTCTTGTATAAACCAATCTTCTTTGCAATGTCTTTTGAGTAATTATCTGGATACGAAATGGGAAGTGGTGGGTGTTCGGGGTGAAAATTGACCGGAGACAAGTAAAGTTTTAACGGCTCTATAGAAATAACATGAAATCGCGCAATTCCATACATCTTAACAAAAGGATTAAATGAGAATTTTAAGACAAACCAGTCGCTCCATTCGCCCTCTTTTAAAACCTGCGTTTGACCGGATGTCACGATCTTTAATAATCGGATATCTTCATTATTTCCTTGCACTGGTTCAACGCCTTCTCCCCTTATTCCCCTCCCACCAAGGGAGGGGAGAATATGTCCTGATAAGGTACCTGGTTCCCTCACCATCGATGGGGGAGGGTTCGGGTGGGGGTGAACTGTTGCATCTTCTACACCCCCGTTCCTCCCTTGCGAAGGAGGGGATAGAGGTGGGGTTGTTTCATTTTGGCCATCTGTGCTCTTATGAACAATTTCCAATGTTAACGGCAGGTTTATTTCACCGGGAGGTCTTTTGTAGAGTTTATTCCGCGGGCCGTAGATGATGGTCTCAGCCTTATTATCAGACCATGCTACATGGATAACCTTTCCTCCCATTTCTGTATCTTTACTTTGTTCTATCACTTCATCGGTATAATATGAGAAGGTGCCCATTGTACCGCGAATATCGGGAACTCCCAAGCCTGAAAGGATCTCGCCGTCTTCAATGTGGTCAGGAGGAAAGGTGTTGGGAAAGCGTATGACGCGGGTCTTAATTCCGTGTTCTGCCGATAGCTCCCAAATCGTCTTTCCCTGCCGGTTGTTAATTACAACGGGTTTTTCCTGCGGGAGATAACGGTCGATCAAAAAAAATAATCCCCCGCACACGGCTACTGCACTGCCAATTGAAGAAGGCAATAATGTCCACTTCGTACACCGTGTGAAAAACAGGCTAAAAAATACAATGAGAAATAAAACTGCCCCTACCGATGGTGCGATGATAACAGATGTCCACTTTCCCCACAACACCTGTTGTTTACTCACGGAATTCATGGCGAAATCCGGCATGTAGGTTTTTGGGTCTCTCTTGAGAAAATCGAAGATCGTGGTTTTCCCCGGATTTTTACCCGTGGCAAAGGAAGCCCAGGAAACTGGTGTTTGCGGCGGATAGGGCGGTACGAGAGGTTTAAAACATCCCATCTTCTGCAATTTGTCGAGATTGGGCAGATGCCCTTCGTCTATCCACTGTTTTGTCAGATTCATATCGGCGCCGTCAAATGCCAGAACAACTATCTTTGGAATCTCAGCAGCATATAATTTGCTATTCACCGCAAAGACGCAGAGAACGCAAAGTATAAAGTTAATGATGAACAAACAAGTTTGTCCATGCCGCCCTTTTATATTAAAACGCTCAAATATCAAATTAAGTTGGGTTCCAAAAGACAAAACCCAACGACTTTTACCCACCCTTAAATCCCCTCCCAAGAGGGGACTTTTTAAATTCCCCTCTTGAGAGGGGTAAGGGGTGTGTTCTTCAAAGGGTAACGTCGGCGCCTTTTTTGGGGATAACCGAGATGGTAGCACTACCGGTTTAAAATTCCAATACACTGAATTAAGCCTCCCTCTGCGTTCTTTGCGCTCCTCATTTCCATGAGGGCAGGCATTTGTGGTGAATGTTCATAGTAAATATGCAGCAGCAAAAATGACTTGGGTAGCCATCATCATCAAGTACATGTGTCTCCATGCGATATGGTTCTCCGAGGTCGTCAATTCCTCCGGTTTCCGTACCAATAGAGCAGCAACATATAAACCCCATGTAGACAAACCGTATCCGGCAATACTCAAGACATAATGATTCCCCGTTAAAATACCCTGAGATACCCCCCACGGCATTAGGAGAAAGGGAAAGATAAAAAATCCTGCAATCATCCATGCCGCCCGTCTAACGCCGTATTTGATGGGGAGTGTCATACAGCCGTTTGCCCTGTCGCCCTTGATATCAGAAAAATCCTTCGTGGAAGTTGCCCCCAGCAAAAAAAGACCGAAAACCAGGCCGATTAACCATGGTTCATATTTGTAAATGGTTTTTATCGTAGACCAGCCGCATACCTTCAGGAGTACGCCCCGTGGTATGGCAATCGTAATATTGGCAACAATACCCAATCGCTTTGTTCTCAGCGGGGGGGCGGAATAAAAATACGTCATAACCGTTGCAATGGTCGCCATCGTGAAGCACTGCCAGTTTACCAGTCCTGCAAGGATTAACGATATAATATATAGTGTTGCTGCAATTATCCATGCCTCTTTTATGGTGATTTTGCCAGACGGCAGGTAACGGTGCGGCTTATTAATTCTGTCAATCTCCAGATCGTAAATCTGGTTCAGGGCGTTCGATGCCCCATTTAAGAGCGCCGCCATCAGGGAACCTAATGCGATATTGATTACAATTTTTGGAGAAAATTCACATTTTGGGTAAGCGCCAAATGCCGAAATCCCGCCGGAAATCATACCAACAGCAGGCGGGAACAGGGTGAATGGTCTTAGAAATTTCAGATAGATAGATATTCTGGACAAGTGTTTTACGATCCTTATAGTATTAACACGAAAATACCCCTCATCACCCAGAGCCTCTCCCACAAAGGGGCGAGGGAGCTTTTCCTCCCATACTGTAGAGACGCATAGCAATGCGTCTCTACGAGAGGAAATAATAAAATGATAACATGGAAAATGAATAATGAAACTAAAAAAAAGAGATGGGCTATTTACTGTAAAAAGTTAGGTTTCTGATTTTCAATTGTAAATCGTAATTCGATTTTAGATTTACTTCTGACTTCGTACATCCTCCTTATGGTTGGATTTTTTGTAGCTTCGTGGTTAAATTTGTTTTGGTTGCGACTACGCCGCACCAGGCAAGACTCTGTCAGCGAGAGGAGTCAATTCCCTGATTAGCCAGGGCATCGGCACAGACGTTTTCCTCTCTGCGTACATGCTGAATTTTCCACTCAGGTATTTTTCCAAGGAGTATCGTAAGTTCATGATAGAGGGGCAGGATGTTTTGGCTTTTTACACGGTAAGCGCCATTGAGTTGTCTAACCAGGAGTTCACTATCGGTTTTAAAAGTCACCCTTCGGGCATTATAGGCAACGGCCTTTTGGGCAGCCAGTATCATGGCCTGATATTCGGCTACGTTGTTGGTGGATTCTCCAATAAACTTGCATAATTCCTCAAGCAGATGATAATGCTTGTCGTAGATGGCCACACCAATACCAGCCTTGCCAGGATTCCCCCTGGAAGCCCCATCGGTATGAATGACGAGGTCTGTAACGTCTTTTTGTTTGTGCTTTGCAGTTTCGTGGTGCGACTGATGGGTATCGGTGGGTTCTTTCCCGTGTTTGGCCAGAAAAATATCTTGAAGGAGCGCATCGATCATTTCTTTCGTGACAGAGGGATTTTCCTTCATGAGTTTTTCTCTGTCCAGGTATTGAGATATCAGTGTTACTAATTTTTGGGGAGATATATTTCCCATCTACGGCAGCCTCCTTGAATGGAATATTTTAATTGTATAGGAATTTTTATTTTATTTATGCGACTCATATAGCATATGCGATGTATAAATCCCCCTTAGAAAAGGGGGCAAAGGGGGTTGTAAAATAATGCAGTCAAAAATACAACCCCCTCTTTCTCCCTTTATTAAGGGGGACTAACTTGAATAATTTCTTCTATTCTAAAAAGCAATTTTATGAATAGCAAACATTTTTAAACAGGCAAGAAAGGATTTTTTCTTGAAACGATGCATGTTTCAACGTAACATAATCGACAATTCCAGTATACTAGGTTAAATTATGAGCGACCATCTTATTACAGAAATTCTGAAGATCGAGGAAGAGGCCGACCGCATTGTGAATGAAGCCAGGCAGAAGGCAAGAGAGATTACTGCCAACGTTTACCATGAGATCGAATCAATCAAAATAACCTGTGAGAATGAATATCGTCAAAAACTGGAAATAGTAAAGGCAGGAATCGCCGAACTGCAAAAGTCTGAAGAAGAAGGTTTGAGAAATAAATCTGAATTGTTAAAAAAGAAACTTCTCAAAATCAATAGTAAAAGCATAGAAGATGCCGTTACGTGGGTAGTAAAACACATTTACGAGAGCTAATATGGCAATTGACAGGCTTAATAAATTAACTATTGTGCTCCCCTCGAAAGATTCCCGGTGGTTTCTCAGTCAACTTTACCAACTGAATATTGTCCATATCATAGACACATTTTCACACATTGACGATTCGTCAATTTCTTACTTTCAGAGATTTCCAACGGTAGTCGAAGAAATAGAGAAAAATATCCAGAAGTTAAATACCATCCTCTCTATCTTGAAAATATTTAGCCAAAAAAAGAAAAGTTTTGTGGAAGGTATCTTTCCCATCCCAATGCAAGTCACTCAAAAGGAATTGGATCAGGCATGCTCACGTATTGATATTGAATCCATCCACAAGGAATGTCAGGTTCTATACGAAAAATATTCGGCTTTTCAAAAACAGCATAAGCAGCGAAAAGAGGAAATAGACAAGCTTACTGATTTTTTACCTTTAGCGGATGAATTAACTCGAATCGGGTGTGTTCGGAATACCGCATTCTTCTACTGTCAGGTATCAGAGGCTCGATGGAATCGGTTTTTGAAGGACGAGCAGTCCTGTGAGTATTTTGCATGGCAGATAGTTTCAGAAACCGATGAGAAATTGAAAATCCTTCTGGCATATTTAAACCGCGACAAAGACGCTGCACTCAAGATAATCGCAAAATTCGATCTTAAGGAGATACCTTTTCCCGTTCTTTCGGACAACGTAAAAGATCAGGTAGATACATTAGTTTCAGGATTAGCGAAGGTCGTTCGAGAGGAGCGGCTCATTCGCCAGCGATTCCTTGAATTATCCAGCAAATGGCATTCTCTGGAAATTTTATTGGGATATTGGGAAAACGAGAGAGATAAAATGGTCGCTCAGCGCAGGTGTGCCATGTCTAAAAGGATATTCGTATTGATTGGATATGTTAAAACAACAGACAGGTTGAGACTCGATTCAATGCTCGGTAACGAATTTCCGCATGCGTCGGTTTCTTATGAAGAGCCGTCACCGAAGGACAGAGTGCCCGTTTCTATAACACTCAACAGGTTCTTTAAACCTGCTCAACTATTAATTAACATGTTTGGACTGCCCAATTATTTTACCTTCGACCCAACACCCTTTGTCATTGTATCTTTTTTAATCTTCTTCGGGCTTTGTTTTGGCGATGTATTTTATGGGTTATTTTTAACTGCCTTTTCTGCATGGATGGTCAGGAAATACAGGCGCTCAGAACCGTTTTCCAACTTCATGAAACTTTTCCTTTATGCCGGTATTAGTACCATGATTTTTGGCGCTCTGACAGGTGGATGGGCGGGGGACTTATATAACCCCAGGTATTTAGGGGAAGATAACCTTTTGTTAAAAGCAAAAGAAAGACTCATGCTCCTCGATCCCCTTTCAAAACCTGTTATCGCACTCTTAATTGCTATAGGATTGGGTGTATTAAATCAATTTTATGGTATCACGCTCAGGATGTATGGAGAAATTTTAAGGAAGAATATCCTGAATGCCATATGTGACGGATTATTGTGGCTTATCA
>Ga0209317_1001854_pt1 | contig 16825 bp, 19 predicted proteins | sample RifGroB2_FD_183994 | JGI IMG/M metagenome (GOLD analysis project Ga0209317, IMG submission 183994) | Soil microbial communities from Rifle, Colorado, USA - Groundwater B2 (SPAdes) (version 2) | ecosystem: Environmental > Terrestrial > Soil > Unclassified | place: Rifle, Colorado | collected... | reverse complement strand
CCGTCTTGTCTTGGGAGATCGTGAAGTTCTTCTTCAGCTTGTTGACACTGGTCAGCTTGGCAACATTGGTGAGCAGATATACCGCCAGATTGCGAAGGTTGGCCACGTCACGTATTTCGTGACGGGTGACGATATCCCGGTAGAGGAGGTCCTCGAAATAACTCTTGAGGAGAAGCTCCTTATCCTCGGTCGATTGCTTCAGGACGACTTCGGGAAAGCCGCCATATTTCATGTAGTCCATGAAGAGGTTGCGAACGGTCGCCTTTTTTGCCAAGTAGTCCAGCTCAGTCCCGATGCTCAGGTCGTTGAAGCGGAGAAATTCGGCGAATGAGAGAGGAAACACCTCGAACGATATATGCCTACCTGTCAGCTTGGTGCCGATCTCTCGTGAGAGCATCTGCGACGAGGAACCGGTAACAAATATCTTGATCTCCTCGGTCTCACTCCGCCCCCGCACCCAGCTTTCCCAACCGGGAATGTTCTGAACCTCGTCCATAAAGAGCCAGCATTTACCTGCAGGGTTGACCCGCTCACGATAAGTCCGATAGATCTGCTCCAGCAGCTCAATCGAGTATTCCGTGGAAAAGAGCGGCTCTTCCAGATTTACCCGGAGGATGTGGGTTGGATTGATACCGCGTGCGAGGAGATTCCCGATCACCTGGGCCATGAGGGTGGACTTGCCACACCGCCGCACCCCTTTGAGTACGATGACTTCTTTTGATTCGAGCTGGCTAAGACATCTATTCAGGATGTCCCGTTCGATCCCAGCTTCAATGGTGCCGGTTAACCAGAATCTGTTGTAACTCAGGAGAATTTCGTGGATTTTGACGGATAGCACAGGTGACCTACCGGTATACTGAAATTATTACCGGAATATACCACCGATATACCGGTATGTCAAACAGGATTGCAATCTGATAGACCCTATGCCAAATGCCCAGAGCGGCGCAGGCCCGGTTCCTGACAATGCCGGCTATCAGGCAGGGAATCAGCGCCTCGTACCTCATGCGTCCCACGGACACCACTTCCATGGCAAAGACCGCTCCGTATTCCCTATTAGCAGCACCGAACGCAGCCGGCTGCACATTAGCGCACGGAAAGCTCCCTCTGGCTGCAGGGCGCCCAAGTGATCCTCCTACATTTGTATGTTGCAATATGTTGTGTGATATTACATATTAGCCCTCGCTCAAGTTGTTCCGACGCTGAATCCGAATCGGCACACTCCCGAGCGTCTCAGATCAGGTAAAAAATGAATGAAGACAACGAGACTATAGTGAGTTTCAAGAACGGAGATGAATCGGCATTTTCAGTGCTTCTTCGAAAATATCAGGACAGGATTTATACGCTGTGCCGGTATATGCTGGAGAATCCTCAAGATGCTGACGATGCGGCTCAGGACACCTTCATAAAGGCTTTTCAGGGGCTCGCGAGCTATTCACCAACAGCCTCCTTTTATACGTGGCTGTACCGAATCGCTGTCAATACCTGCCTGGACTACAAAAGAAAACTCTCCCTGCGTTCGCTGTTTTTATCCTCTCACGACAATGCTTCTCTTGATGTTTTCCCCTCCCATTTACCGACTCCCGAAGCGGAGTTCGAAACAAAACAATCAATGCAATCTCTCCAACTCGCGCTGAATCGACTCTCGATGAAACTGCGTACGGTTCTCGTCCTAAAAGAAATCGAAGGACTTTCATACGAAGAAGTTGCCGAGGTTCTAGACGTGTCCATCGGCACAGTAAAATCGAGGATTTCCAGGGCACGGGACGAGCTGAGAAAAATTATTGAAAAAACTACGGAACAAAAATGAATACGGAACGTTTAATCCAACAGGAGAGGAAGCCATGAGATGCTCAAAGGCTATAAAATATCTTTCACCCTATATCGATGAACAGCTTGGAACGCATGAAAGCGCCCTGCTCGAATCACATCTTGCCCAGTGTGATCGATGCGCTCGGGAACTCGACAGCATACGGCAGCTTCATGGCCTGTTCAGCCAGGCCCAGAAGTTTACCGCTCCCCTTGCCTTCCGTGTCAAGGTCATGGAGAGAGTAATCGCCCAACAAGCAAGGGGCTTTTCGTTATTTCCCGTTTTTGTCAGGTTTGCCGAAGGTGGCGCCTTCCTGCTGGCCATAACGGCAGGCATCATGTCCGGTGGCACGCTGATCAACGCTTTTCCCCCACATCACAAAGGGGAACAGGTTATTGCATCTCTTTCCCTTGAGACCTTCGAAGCTTTGCCACCTGAATCGCTGGGACGGGCGTATCTCGCCATGACGGAGGAGAGACGATGAGGATCAGCTTCCTGAAAATTGCCTTGGCCGTTTCCGTGATATTCAACCTCTCCGTTCTCGGTGCAGCGGGTTATTGCTATTATTCGAAAAATAGCTACTGGGTGTCGCCTTTAGGCGTCAAAATGCAGAAGGACAAGTTCTTGTTTGAGGAATTGTCTTTACAGCCCGACCAGATAAAAAGAATGCGAGAGAAAGCGATACCATTTCGAGCCGACATCGATAGAAAAAGTCGTGAGATTGCCGCCAATAGAAACCATCTGTTTGATCTATTGCGTACCGATACCCCTGATGCCCGTGCCATAAAAGTCACCGTAGCGGAAATCAGCAGAATCCAAGAAGAAGTGGAAGGGATGGTGACTGCACACATTCTTCAGGTGAAGGCGTCGCTGGACAAGGAGCAGCAGAAAAAGTTCCTCGACTTGTTGCAAAACGGCACGAGAGATGGTCGGCTGGGTTGTGCGGCAAATTTCTTTATTCCCTATTGTGTGCCGGCAGTAAAAAGAGTCCAAGGAAAATCCGAGAGCATATCTCCGAGAGTATGTCAATTGGGGGCAAACAAAGGGTCTTATGGTAGATGACATTACCATCGTTCGGCTGTTCTTTTCTTTCCTTCAGTTGGGTATGAGCGCCTTTGGTGGACCGGCCATGATTGCCCATATGAAACGGTTGACGGTAACGCGAAACAAATGGCTGGACGAGGAAACGTTCAAGAACGGCATCGTGCTTTGCCAGACCTTGCCGGGTGCAACTGCCATGCAGATGGCGGCCTATGTTGGGTTGAAGACAAGGGGAATCTGGGGGGCGCTGGCATCGTATGTCGGGTTTGGCATCCCCGCGTTTCTACTGATGCTGGTACTTTCCGTATTCTACGCCGAGTCCCGCAACCTCACCCGGGTGGTCTCTCTCTTTAGCGGTCTTCAGGTACTGGTTGTTGCAATTGTCGCCCATGCGACTATTTCGTTTGGGCGGAATACCCTGAAGAACTTCACGGATTTGCTTATTACCACCGCTTCCGCAGCTCTTTTCTGGTGCGGCGTCAGCCCGTTCGCCGTCATTCTCGGCGCCGCCGTGGCCGGCATAGTGTTCATCAAGGATACCGTCCCTCTTTCTCCCCTCAGTTCCAGCACGGGTGACAAGAACGAAGGTGTGGTAAAGCATCTCATTATTTTCATCCTGATCACTGGCGTCTGCCTCGCAGTGCTCTACGCAGCGGATAAAAAGCTTTTCAGCCTCGCAACGCTGCTGCTCAGAATCGATCTCTTCGCGTTCGGCGGAGGGTTTGCGTCTCAACCACTGATGCTCCATGAAATCGTGGACCTCAGGGGATGGCTGGACAGTAGAACCTTCATGGACGGGATAGCCCTGGGTCAGGTCACTCCAGGCCCGATCGTAATAACGGCAACCTTCGTCGGTTATCTGGTCTGCGGACTGGCGGGCGCCCTGACAGCAACCATGGCGATTTTCACTCCTTCATTCGTGCTGCTTGTCACCTTCACGCCCTTCTTTGACCGGCTAAAACACTCACGATTCTTTGCCGGGGCAACGAAAGGGATACTGGTAGCTTTTGTGGGACTGCTGCTGTATATGACGGTGAAATTCACCTTGGCAGTGCCATGGGAGATAAGCAAGGTACTATTCGGACTGGCAGTGATTTCTGCGCTGTTCAGAAAGATCAACCTCCTTTTCATCCTGTTGATCAGTTCAGTGATTTCAGTAGTGGTATTCAGATGATGAGCCGGCTGAACCCAGGCCGCAATAACATATTGCGAGAGTGGAAAAATTTATGAGAGTAACACTTGTCTTCTTGGTACTGTCCGTTCTGGTGGCTGTACGCAGTTACGCCGCGGAATCTCTGACTCTTGACGAAGCGGTCGCGGTAGCCATGAAAAGCCACCCCCAGGTTATCGAAGCCAGGGAAAATCTGCGCGGCGCCGAGGCGAGAACCGGCCAGGCGATTGCCAACTACTATCCGCAAATAAGCATCGCTGCCGACTGGAGCAGAGGTCGCTCATTCTTCGCTGTCAAGGAAGGTGTCATGGATTCGGAGGTAAATACCGATGCCCTGTACCTGAAGCAGACTATCTACGATTTCGGTCGCACCGCCGGTGCCGTGGAAGCGGCCCGCAGCAATCGCGACGCCGCGGATAAAAGCCTTGCCGTAACCCGGCAGGATTTGGCCTTGCGTGTCAGAAGCGCCTTCTACCTTCTTCTCGCGACGGGAAAGCAGGTTTCCGCCGTCAAGGAAACAGTCAAGGCACGGGAAGACGTCTATCGACAGGCGCAGGAATTCTTCAATCAGGGGATACGGGCAAAGGTGGACGTGGCCAGGGCCGAGGCGAACCTGTTTGCCGCCAAGACTTCCCTGATCAGGGCAGAAAATAACAGGGAAATCGCCAAGGTCGAACTTGCCAATGCCATGGGCATTGCTTCCCTGGGCGAACGCGTGCTGGTTGAGCCATCTCCCGTTTCGGTGTATCTGCCGGAACAAAGCCAAACAAAACAAGAAGCGATGAGTAATCGCGCCGAACTGCACCAATTGGCAGCTCTCAACAGGGCAGCGAACGCCAACTTAAAAACGGCAAAGGGGAGTTACTTGCCAATTCTTTCCGGTACAGCAACCGTCGGATACGCGGACCGGGACTTCCCACCTGCCGGCAATGTCTGGGGAGTGGGGTTGAACCTGACCATGCCGCTATTTTCCGGCTTTTCGTCCGTCGAACAGGTTCGGGAAGCAAGCGCAAATATCAATGCCATCGCTGCAAGGCAGAGTAATCTCAAGCTTCAAATCGTGCAGGAAGTAGAATCCGCCCGGCTTGGTGTAAACGAGGCAGCCGCCCGCATCGCCTCAACAGAGAAGGAAGTTGCGGCAACCGATGAAAGCAAGGCGCTGGCGGAGGGTCGTTATCAAGAAGGTGTAGGCAGCATCATCGAAGTGACCGATGCGCAGTCCCAGGCACTTGACGCGCAGACTGCCCACATTCAAGCCCAATATGACTATTACACCGCTCTGGCCCGGCTTGACCGGGCCATCGGAAAAGAGTGACACGTAGCCGTTAAGGAGTGATCATGGATTTGCTAAAAACCCTGACAAGAAAGAAAAAGTATTTAATCTGGCCCGCCGTTCTTATCGCTGGCGGCATAGTGCTCAAGATGACCTTTTTTGCCCCGCTGCAGGTTAAGGTCGTAAAGGTTGAGAAGCGCGACCTTACCGCCCAGGTCTATGGCAACGGTACGGTTGAGGCAAAGGTGGTGGTCGGCATTTCCAGTAAGATCACGGGTAGAATCGTGGAGCTGTACGCTGACCAGGGTGATCGGGTGCAGCGCGGTCAACTTCTCGCCAAACTGGAAAATGACGACTTCCGTCATCAGGAACAGCAATCCGAAGCTGGATTGAACAGGTCGGCCGCCAACCTGAACGTGGAACTGGCAACTCTCCAAAAGGCCCAGTCAAATCTGGCACTGGCGGAAAAAAATGCGCAACGATTCAAAACCCTGGCCGAGAAGAATCTGGTCTCCAAATTGGAGTCCGAACAGTATGATACCGCCTGCCAAGTTGCCAGGGAAGAGGTCGCCCGAGGCAGGGCAGCCGTTGAGGCTGTGCGAATGGAGCAGCTGTCCGGTCGCGCCGGCGTCGGTTTTGCCAAGAGCAAGGTCGCAGATACGCTCATCTATGCTCCACAGGATGGGATCATCATCACTCGTGACCTGGAAAAGGGCGCCACCGTTTCGCCCGGGATGTCCATCTTCACCCTGGCGGATCCCCGCACGGTGTGGGTTAAGGCCAATGTGGACGAGTCGTTGCTGAGAGGTGTGGCCGCCGGCAAGAAGGCCATGATTACGCTTCGTTCCTCGCCAAATGAACAGCTCCCCGGCCAGGTTGCCCGACTGGGCCGTCAGAGCGACCGGGTAACTGAAGAGTTGGAGGTGGATGTGGCCTTCAGCGAGCCGTTGAAAAACTTCCGACTGGGGGAGCAATCCGATGTCTATATCATGGCGGGACAAAGGAAAGATGCCCCGTCACTCCCCTCGGCCGCTATTGTAACGAAGGATAAAAAGCGCGGGGTTTGGGTGGTGAAGAACGGGAAACTCGCATTCAAGGAGGTTACCGTTGGCATCACGGACCGACGCAACTTTACCGAAATTGTCATGGGGCTTGATGGAGGAGAGCGGATCGCGTTGGCGCCTCCCCCCGAGATGGCAACATTCAAGGAAGGCAGCAAGGTGCAGGCAACCCCATGAATCTCGCCGTCAGGGACATACGCTATAACCGGGGGAGATTCATCCTGACCTCAATCGGTCTGGGGCTCCTCCTCGGGGTGGTGATCAGCATGGGCGGCATCTACCGGGGACTTTTTGCCGACGCGTTGACCATTCTCAATATCACCAAGGCCGATATCTGGGTCGTGCAGCAAGATACCAACGGCCCCTTCGCCGAGAACTCGCGCATTCCGGAGGATATCAAATACCGCATAAAAGCGGTGCCTGGCGTGGTGGAGGCATCCCCGCTCTCTTTCCAGACGATCCAGATCGAACGGATGGACAAGCCACTCCGGTTTTTCCTCATCGGCTTCGACCTGAACGGCTTCGGTGGGCCGCCGGTGATCCTGGCCGGACGGAACATCCGCCAAAAACACTATGAGATGGTGGTCGCCAAGGGAATGAAAATGGCGATCGGTGAAAAGATTCGCCTGGGGCTCAATGACTACACAGTCGTGGGGATCACCGGCAAGGTGGTTTCATCCAGCGGCGACCCGGCGGCGTACGTGAGTCTTGCCGATGCACAGGATATCCAGTTCAAGAAGGACAACGACGCCATCAGGAACGACCGGGAGCGGATCGGAGCGAATTTGGCGGACATTCCGACCCTTTCCCCCGCCCAGACCAAATTTCTAAAACAGAACATCTCAGATATTACCGAATCAACCCACACGGTGAACACCGTCGTGGCCAGACTGGCGCCGGGAGCGAACCTTCACGAGGTACAGGAGCGGATCAGCCGCTGGAACCATTTTCGGCCGATCTCGGTCGAAGAGCAGACGAAGATCCTTACCAAGGGGATGATCGAGAAGGCGCGGATGCAGTTGGGACTTTTCAGGATCATCTTACTGGTTATCTCGGCAGTCATCATCTCGCTCATCATCTACACCTCGACCCTCGACAAGATAAAAGTGATCGCCACTCTGAAACTGATTGGTTCCCAGAATCGGGTGATTGTCGGCATGATCCTCCAGCAGTCGCTCCTGATGGGGGTGATCGCCTACGGCATCGGCTATCTGTTGATCTTTTTGACCTATGAGAAATTCCCCCGCCGGATTGTACTGGAAGCTTTCGACCTCCAGGCGCTTTTTGCCATTGTCATGGCGATCTGCGTGATTGCAAGCTTTGTGGGGATCAGGAAGGCGCTGAAGGTCGAGCCGGCGGAGGCATTGGGTGGATAAATCCATGTATGCAATAGAAGTGGACAAACTGACTAAAATTTATGGCAAGGGTGAGACGGCGGTAACCGCCATCGCAGATGCTACCCTCCAGGTCAAGCCGGGGGAGTTGGTCGCCATTCTCGGCCCTTCGGGGTCGGGGAAGACCACCTTGCTCACCTCTATAGGCCTGATCAACGAACCGACCCACGGCAAGGTGATCATCGACGGCACCACCGTCGCAGACGAAGGGTGGCTGCCGGGCATTGATCTCAAACGATTACGGCGTGAGAAGCTCGGTTTCATCTTTCAGCACCACAACCTGATCCCCTTTTTGAGCGCCTTGGAAAATGTCATGGTCGCCCTGGAGATCAACCATCTCTCGGGGGCGGAGGCCAAAAGCCGGGCAACGGAACTCCTTGCCGCGCTCAATCTCGGGCACCGGCTGAACAACTATCCCACAGCCCTTTCCGGCGGCGAGGCGCAACGGGTTGCCATAGCGCGGGCGTTGGCCAACAAGCCGAAGGTGATCCTGGCGGATGAGCCAACCGCGGCGCTGGACACCGAGAACGGCAAAAACGTCATGTCCCTTTTGAAATCGCTCGCGGTTGAGAACCATTCGGCGATTCTTGTGGTCACCCACGACCATCGCATGGTGGAGGGGTTCGACCGGATCTTCCATGTCAGCGATGGCCGGATCGCGGGTGAAGAGACAAATAGTGATGGCAACTGAAACTGACAGGGGTTAAAACAATGTCCGGGGATGAATGTACGGTCGAACCTGCAAGAAGGCCATCTCCAAGGCCAAGATGATGGTCGGCCGGTAGCAGAGGTAATTTTGTTCGCCTTCTGGATGGAAAACGGCTACCCCATCAGTGGTTCTTAATAATTCGCTTGACTGATCTAAGCGGTGCGGATATCGTGCGAGTGTTAACTCACATGAGGTGTAGATTGGTTAAAAAAAGCACTCGTATTCGCAAAGAAGAAATTGTTCAGGCGGCCCTTAAGGTCGTCGGCAGTAGAGGTGTGCGCGCTCTCACCACTGCCGCAATCGCCGATGCAGCCGGGATGAGCGAAGCCAACATTTACCGACATTTCAGCGGCAAAGACGAGATTCTTTCCGCCCTGGTGGAGTTCATCGGAAGCGCGGTCATGGGTAAGGCGGCCGCCATCGCTGGAGGAAGCCGGAAACCTTTGGAAAAGTTGGAGGCGATCTTTTCCTCCCACATATCTCTCATGTCGGAACATCCGGGTATTCCACGGTTCGTTTTCTCCGACGATATCCACCTAGGGCATCGAAATTTGGCCGATAGCTTGGCGCTACGCATCGGAAATTATATTGAAACGATAACAGGCGTCATTGCCGCAGGGATTGCCGAAGGTGAACTGAAGCAGGATCTGTCACCTAGAGAAACGGCCCTGACCCTCCTTGGCATGATCCAGTTTACTGCGCTACGCTGGACTATAAGTAATGCATCATTTGAAATAGGTCCTGAAGCAGAAAAACTCTGGGGAAACTTTACCAGGCTTGTTCGCTGATTTTTTTTGCAATATATGTGAGTAAATCATCACTTCAACTTAACATTTGAACCGCTTCTCTCTGAAAAGAATCTTGCTACCCCTAATTGCCAGGCTTATCCCGACACAACTTAGCGTGAGGCAGGAAAAATGAAATCAACCTCAAAAGTTCTGAATATGTTTGGACCGTTATCTTTCACAGCACTGCTAGGACTAGCCACCGTTTGTTTTTGTTTTGGCTGCGACAAAAAGCAGGGGATTGAGACGGGCGACACTCCGCCAGCAATCTCAGGCAATGACATACATGGCAAGGTTGTCAACCTGGCCCAACTAAAGGGAAAGATTGTCGTCATTTATTTCTGGACCAATTCATGCTGCGGGAGCAGTGTTAAAGAGCTTGAAACTATTTATCGTAAAAATAAACACAAAGGCCTTGAGGTCCTGGCGATAGACGAGATCGATTCAAAAAAGGATGTCGAGTCGTTTGCAAAAAGCAATGGCCTGAGTTTCACAATACTAATGGATGAACACTCGTCCTTCCTCAAACAGTACCAAGTTTTTGCATTCCCTACTATTTTCATCATCGACGGAAACGGGATACTCAGGAAAAAGATTTTGGGAGACATCGGAGGTGCGCAACTGGAAAAACAGGCGCTGCGGCTGTTAGATCTTCAGAAAAAGGCGGAGGAGTCGTATGAAAAGGTTCACGCTCGTTAGCATCTTGATTTTAGCCCTTGCCAGCATAGTTTTTGCCGCTGCTGCTGACATCGAAAAGCATCCGACCTGTACGTATTGCGGCATGGACAGAGCAAAATATGCCTATAGCAGGATATTGATCGAATATGACGACGGCACGTCGTTCGGCGCATGCAGCCTCCGCTGTGCGGCGGTAGATCTTGCTAATAACATTGACAAAACGCCTAAAGCAATAGGCGTGGGTGACTATGACAGCAAAAAGCTGATCGACGCAGAACGGGCTTTCTGGGTTGTGGGCGGCAAGAAGCCCGGAGTCATGACAATGAATGCCAAATGGGCTTTTGAAGAGAAAGGCGCCGCAGAGAAATTTATCAAGGAAAACGGTGGAGTGATGGCAACTTTCGATGATGCCATCAAGGCGGCATATGAAGACATGTACCTAGATACAAAACGAATCCGTGAGCGCCGAAAAATGAAGAGATCACAAATGCCGAAGGGGGTCCGTGATGAATAACAAATTTCTCCAGAGAGTAACCTTGCTTTTTGCTGCCTTCATTTTGGGAACTTCGCTTGCCTGCGCCGGCGACCTGAAACCCCATAAGGTCGGCCCCAAGGACAAATGCCCGGTCTGCGGTATGTTCGTGGCCAAATATCCCGACTTCGCCGCCCAAATCCAGTTCCGTGACGGGTCGATTTTCCATTTCGATGGAGCCAAGGACATGTTCAAGTTCTACCTGAACCTGCCCCGCTATGCACCCGGCAGGAAAACGGCCGACATCAGAGCCGTGTTCGTCACCGACTACTACGACCTGACCATGGTGGACGGGCTGACAGCCTATTATGTCCTGGGAAGCGATGTCTATGGTCCCATGGGGCGCGAACTGGTCCCCTTCGCCAAGGAATCCAAGGCACTTGATTTCCTGAAGGATCACAAGGGAAAATCGATCGTCCGTTTCCGCGAGGTAACTCCGGCTGTCCTAAGGCCGCTAGACTGATGGGGCTGCGCCGCTCGACGATATATCTGGGCACGACCTCGGGGCTTGCCCTGACACTGGCCGGGATATTTCTGCATTCATCAAGCGAACTCCGGGACGCCCGGCCGCTCTTTGCGCGCAAGTCCGCGCTGGTAAGGCAGCTTGAACTGACCGACCTCTGCCTGTTTACCGAAGCGAGCTATACCCGGAACCTGAGCATGACCGATCCCTCGACACCCTTTCAGGACGCCCCCATGTCGCTGGAACACTTTCCCTCCGGTGGACTGGTCGGACCACCACCCCATCTGGTGAAAAAATAATGGCAATCGTGATTGAACGGCATCGGCACATCATCGATTTCATCCTCTCGTCGATGCTGCGACGCAAAGGGAAAAACGGTGCACTCCTTTTGGTCTATACCTTAATCGTTTTTATCTTGGCCTCGGTGCTTTTCTTCACACACGCCCTCAAGCGCGAGGCGGCCCTGGTGCTCAAAGAAGCCCCGGAGATCATCGTCCAGCGCACCCTGACCGGCCGCTACCAGACTATACCCATAGCTTACAGTGACAGAATTCGTGAGATCAACGGGGTCATCTCAGTACGTCCGCGCTTGTGGGGCTACCAGTATGACAGCGTTTTTCTCGCCAATTACACCCTGATGGTCCCGGCCGATAATCCGCCCGAACCCGGCAGCATCGACGTCGGAAGCGCGGTCTCCCGGATGCGCGGTGCCTATACCGGCGACATCATCGCTTTTCCCGGTCACGACGGGCTTGCCCACACCTTTACTGTCAGAAAAGTTATCGACGGCGAATCGCAACTGCTGACCAGCGACTTGATACTGATCTCGGAGAAGGATTACCGCGACTTCTCCGGCATCCCTGCCGATCAAGCCACCGATCTGGCCCTGCGGGTGCGGAATCCCAGGGAGTACGCCACCATTGCCGAAAAAATAATCCGGATGTATCCCGACACCCGTCCCATTGTGCGCAGCGAGATCCAGCGCACCTATGACGCGGTCTTCGGCTGGCGGTCCGGACTGGTTATCGTCATCTTCAGCGCCATGGCACTGGCCTTTGTCATCTTTGCTTGGGACAAGGCCACCGGCCTCTCCGCCGAGGAGCGCAGGGAGATCGGCATCCTCAAGGCCATCGGGTGGGAAACCTCCGATATCCTGCTGATGAAATTTTGGGAGGGAACCGCCATCTCGCTGACCGCTTTCCTGGCGGGAACAATCCTCGCTTATGCTCATGTCTTTCTCACCTCGTCGGCCCTGTTTGCACCTGTGCTCAAAGGCTGGTCAACCCTCTATCCGACTTTCCGCCTGACCCCGTTTCTCGACTTCGGCCAGGTGGCGACGCTCTTCTTTCTCACCGTTGTGCCCTACACCATCACCACCATCGTTCCTTCGTGGCGGGCGGCAACTATCGATCCCGATGCGGTCATGCGGTGAGGTGGCATTTATGATTTCGACACGCGACATCAGCAAGGTGTTCAATGCCGGACAACCCAACGAGTTTACAGCTCTACACGGGATTTCCCTGGACGTGCGGTTTCATGAAACGACTGTCCTCAAGGGGCCGAGCGGGTCCGGCAAAACCACCCTGCTCGGCCTGATGGGATGCATGGCCCGCCCGAGCACCGGCCGTATCTTCCTCGATGAACGGGAGATTACCAGCCTGCCAGAGCGTTTCCTGACCGAAATACGCCGCTCCACCTTCGGCTTCATCTTTCAGCAGTTCAACCTGATCAAGGGAATTTCGGCACTGGAGAATGTCATGGCCCCGGCCTACCCTACCGGGGAAAAGTTTTCTACGCTGCGCAGCAGAGCGCTGGAGAATTTGGAACTGTTCAACCTCGCCAATCGGGCAGATGCCAGGATCGAATGGCTCTCCGGCGGCGAGGCCCAGCGAGTAGCTATCGCACGTGCACTGATCAACAATCCGTCCATCATAATAGCCGATGAACCGACCGCCCACCTGGACACCAGACTGTCGCACGAGTTCATGGGTATCATGGGTGATTTGAAGGCCAAGGGGACCACCATTATCCTGGCCAGCCACGACCCTATTGTTTACGACTCCAATTTGGCCGACCGGGTGGTGGAAATGCGCGACGGTCAGGTCGTCGATGGGGGAACTGCTCCATGATTCTCGATCCGAGTATCCTGGCGCTACTCATCTCATCCCTGCTGATCAGCCTGATGACCCTCTACGCCTCGGGCTACGGCGTCCAGATTCTGCGCCGGTGGGACATCACCAGCGGCAGCGAACTTCAACTGACACTGGAGCGCCGGACCTACCTGGTCTCCACCATCGTCAGCTATTTCCTGGCCTTCCAGCTGGTCTCACTGTTTCTCTTCATCCAGACTGCCGACAGCATCTGTCACCTGTTCGTGGGGGCCATGTGCGCCGTGGGAACCTTGACGGTCAACGGCTTCGGCTATCCGACCCTGCTGCTCAAGGTAGTGACCTTCATACTGGCCGGCCTGTGGCTCATCCTCAACCACGCCGACAACCAGGGGTACGATTATCCGCTCATAAAAGCCAAGTACCTGCTGCTTTTGATCATGGCCCCCTTTATCTTGGCTGAAGCCGTGGTGCAGGGCGTCTACTTTCTGGGGCTCAGGCCGGACATAATCACCTCGTGCTGCGGCAGCCTTTTCAGTCAAAGTTCACGCGGAATTGCATCAGAAATGCTGGCGGCACCGACTATTCCGATGAAAATAGCCTTCTATTCCTGTATGTTTGTCACGTTTGCAGCTGGTGCAAGAGTTTTCCTGCGTGGAAAGGGTGGCTATTTTTTCGCGGGCATGAGCGGGATCACCTTCGCAGTATCGATCGCCTCCATTATCTCTTTTATTTCGCTCTATTTTTATGAAATGCCCTCTCATCATTGCCCGTTTTGCATATTGCAGAAGGAGTATAATTATGTCGGCTACCCGCTTTATGGGCTTATGTTCCTGGGCATAGTAACCGGGCTCGGTGTGGGACTGTTACAACCGTTCCATAAAAAGAAAAGTCTTGAAAAAATCATCCCTGTAATTCAACGAAAGCTTGCTGCCGTATCGGTCATTTCATTCCTGATTTTCACTGTGATCGTTACCTACCAGATACTGTTTTCCAACTTCAAACTCGAAGGTTATTGAACCACGGCAAATATGCTAAGAGTGAGACAGCCGGTCATCCCCATATCGGGCCGGTATCGGTTGGTCGCACTGCCCGTTTTGGGTTGACCATTCGCCGCGTGACGTATTGCTGTTACGAGAAAGGGAAACCTGATCAAGATTAATGTCCCAAAAAAATGGTCAGAATCACCAGACATAGCAGTAATGAAACAACCGGAAACCACCTGAAATACACTTACTTATACAAAACAAGAACTTGACGGAAGCCTTCAAAACTGGTAAAAAAGAGTCATATTTTACACTCTTTCACCGAAAGAGACTCCGCGAGGGTCTTGTCGCTCCCGGACAAACTCTTCTGGATAGCCCAGAGGAGAAACACCCCGGCAGGGATGAATTTCAGGGAAGACCGGCACGCATTTCGCCCCTTCCCGGTGGACACGCAGTTAAATTGGTCGTCCTTGGGTAAAGGCGACGGTAAACAGAAGATATAGGTGCGTCCTGAACAGGATCTGCGCCTTTTTATTACCATTCACATATGTAGAAACAAAAGACCTGTTTCGGCAATCGCGCCGCTACGGGTTTTTTTGTACCCACTTCCCCGCGACAAGCCTTATCAGCGGCGGGCATTTTCAACCCGATGGGAAGACCAAACCTCTCCCTATGGGACCGGCGACCGTCTCCATGTTCGGGAAACACCACAACACAAGGAGGCAGTCATGGCAAGTTTGAACAAGGTTCTCTTGATCGCGAACCTGGGCAAAGACCCGGAGGTCCGTTACACGGCATCCGGCACTGCGGTCGCAAGTTTCTCTCTGGCGACCTCGGAGAAATTCAAAAACAAAGGAGGAGAATGGGAGGAGCGGACCGAATGGCACAACGTCATCCTCTGGGGACGCCTGGCGGAAATTGCCGGTGAATACTTGTCCAAAGGAAAGACGGTGTACATCGAAGGCCGGCTCCAGACCAGAAAATGGCAGGACAAGGACGGCAAGGATCGCTTCACCACAGAAATCGTCGGTGAGAAGATGCAGATGCTGTCGCGCAAAGATGGGTCGAATCACGAGGAAACCGGACAGACACACCAAGGCCCGGGCTTTCCTGATGGAGACGAACCCTTCTGATTTAGCTTTCGGACATCGTGACATCACAACGTAACCAACTCGGCAGGGGAGACAAACTAACCCCTGTGGGTGGTCCGTCTCCTCTGTGCGGGTACAACCGAGAAAAGGAGACAGGACATGGCATTTGTGAAAGCAGTCAGAAAAAGAGCGAAGGCACGTATCGGCATCTGTGGCCCCGCAGGCTCCGGTAAAACGATGTCGGCCCTCAAGCTGGCATTCGGGATCGTCGGACCAGGTGGAAGGATCGCGGTTCTCGATACGGAAAACGAAAGCGCGTCGCTGTACGCTCACCTGGGCGACTACGACGTGGACGTGATCAAGCCCCCCTTCACCGTCGAGAAGTACATAAACGGCGTCAGGGAGGCGGAAAGGCTCGGCTATGATCTCCTCATCATCGACTCCCTCTCCCATGCATGGGCGGGGACCGGCGGTATCCTGGAGTTCGTGGACGCAAGGACAGAATCGGCCAAAGGGAATAAGTTTGCCGGGTGGCGCGAAGCGACCCCCAAGCACAATTCCCTCGTCGATGCCATGCTGCAGTCGTCGATGCACGTCATCGCCACGATGCGCAGCAAGACCGAGTACATCCTCGTGGAGGATGAAAGAGGCAAGAAAATCCCGAAAAAAGTCGGCATGGCGCCTATTCAAAGAGAAGGCATGGACTTTGAATTTACTCTGGTCTTCGATGTTGACCAGGACCGGCACATCGCCACATCCAGCAAGGATAGGACGGAGATTTTCGATGGTTTCTTCGGGAAGCTGACGGAGGAGCACGGGAGATCGATCAGCGAATGGCTGGAGTCGGGAGAAGAAGTACAGAAACCTGCCGACACATCTGAACGACAGCAAGCTGCACGGCCGAAGTTCATCACCAAGAATCAGGTGAAGGAACTGGAGAAGGTCATCAGTAACGTGGGAGCCGATCGGGTTAAATTCCTCGCCTATCTGGGGGTAAAGAGACTCGAAGAGATACCCGCCGAAAAGATGACCGCCGCAGTCAAGGCCTTGGAGGCAAAAACGAAGAAAGGCGACACGACGGCAAGCAACGTGACAGACATCACTTCCGCACTGGATGCACGTCGTATCCCGTTCGAGACGAAAGAGGAAGCCGGCGAGGTACATGCCAAACCGTCGTATCAGGACACAGCCTCCAAAGAGTTCCTGAAAGCGAAAGGCTTCCGGTGGCAACCCTCCGAAAAGGTGTGGGTCTACAAGAAGGCAGCTTAATCAAGCCATTCAACCCCATGCGAACAGGAGGAAGCCATGCAACCCACCATTTCACTTCTGGGGCTACGCGCCTCGGCATCCATTTTCTGCAGCAATCTGATCCTGGATAACAACAAACTCATCGTGCTGTTGTCAGCATACGGCCCCTCGCAGGAGGTAAGGGCGTTCGCCCAGATCCTCCATGACCGGGAGGCCCCTCTTTTAGAAGTCCCCGACAAAAAAAGCAAACGCGTCGCAGTGGGAGGCACGTTGAGCCTTATCAGCAAGATGGATAACGGCTACTCCGGTCTTTACATCCTTCCCGAGCGGCACCGTCGCCTCATTGTCGGGAACAACCGGGAGGAATGCTTCGCAATCTATTCCAGGATCCTGGATCAGCAGCAATTCGTGCATCGGGACTGGTACCTGCCTCTGTTCGACATGGCAGAGTTACTGGTCCCCTTAATCGGATACA
>Ga0209317_1001851_pt1 | contig 16846 bp, 17 predicted proteins | sample RifGroB2_FD_183994 | JGI IMG/M metagenome (GOLD analysis project Ga0209317, IMG submission 183994) | Soil microbial communities from Rifle, Colorado, USA - Groundwater B2 (SPAdes) (version 2) | ecosystem: Environmental > Terrestrial > Soil > Unclassified | place: Rifle, Colorado | collected... | reverse complement strand
CCTCTCCCTCAAGCCCCAGGCCACGGGAGAAACTATTCACGTAGAGTCCGATATGGGCGTCGCAGACCTCGTCACTCATCTCCTGCGAGTGGGCGCGGATGTAGGGGCGAGCCTGCCCCGGATTATCGAAGGCGCAGGCGACGCTGAGAGCGATACCGCGCTGCAGGGAAAGCAGTGTCTCTCGTCCCAGGCTCCGCTTGGCAGCGATGCCTCCCAGCGGGATCGGGTGGCCGGTCTTCTGCTCCCACCACTGCCCCAGGTCTAGAATCTGAAGCAGCCCATGAGCGGCATAGGTGAAGCGCGATTCGTGAATGATAACGCCCGCCGCGACCGATCCGTCGGCGACGGCAGCCATGATCTTGTCAAAGGGAAGGTAAACAAAGTCGGCAAGCGATGGATTAAAGAGCCTGAGCAATAGCGCCGCGGTAGTGTACTGCCCCGGCAGCGCAATCTTGCGCCCGGCAAGACGCGCCGGGTCGAGCGGCTCGCGTGCCACAAGAAGCGGTCCGCAGCCGCGCCCCAAAGCGCCGCCGCTGGCAAGCAGCAGGTAATCCTTGAGAATATGCCCCAACAAGTGGTAGGAAACCTTGGATACGTCCAGCAGGCCGGAGAGCGCCAGGCGGTTCAAGGTCTCAACGTCCTCCAGTCTCTCCGAGAAGCTCAGCCCGTCGCACGGCACCCGCCCATGTACCAGTGCATCGAAGATGAAGGTATCGTTTGGACAAGGGGAAAAGCCTAGAGAGAGTTTCCGGTTCTCAATTTTGAGTTCATTATTGCAAGGCAGGACTGCGCTCATTGGTATTTGTCCTTCTCGGAATTTAGATATTTCAGCTCCGGCGCAATATAACAGTTGCCCGCTTAGTTCCGCAAGAGAGCCTACGCTTTCTCGAGGAAAATATGCAGAAATCTTTGAACTTCAGCGACGGCGCGCTTCAGGTCCCAACTCGTCAGGTCACGATCCTCGACCATGTTGCTGATACCGCGCACCTCCAGCAGTGGTACTCCGTAGATCAGCGCCACCTGCGCTAGCGCCGCCCCTTCCATGTTTTCACAGATGCCGGGGAAGCGCCGCAAGATATCCTCTGCCTGACTGGTCGTGCCGCTGCAGGTGGAGACGGTCAGAAAAGGACCGATTTGGGCAGTAAAGTCATGCTCCCTGGCGCAGGCCATAGCGCTGGCAGCAAGTTCACCTGAGAGTGGAATTGTGTTGAAGATCCGCTCCCCCCGCCCCTGGAATACCGGGATACCGATCAAGTCGAGCCCCATCCACCCCTCAGGGGTCTGAACCCCCTCGTCGGCGAAGCTTTCGCTCCGGGCAATTGCCAGCTCTCCGACGCGAAGTCCGCATCCCAGGAAGGCCCCGCCGCAGCCGGTATTTATCATGAACTCCGGTGTAAAGCGCTCCAAAAGCAAGGTGGCGGCACAGGCGGCGTTCACTTTGCCGATTCCTGTCAGCGCCAGAATGATCTCCCTGCCAGCCACTGCTCCACGATACACCTGCAGATGTCCCACCCCTTCAAGCGGCAAAGCGGCCAGTGAGTCCCTCAAAAGTGCTAGTTCCATCGGGGTGGATGCGGTGACGATGATAGGGTTCATGCGGCTAACTCCTGAAAACGACAGATCGAATGCCTCGGAGTGTAGCATAGCAGTTAACGCAAGTTCAACAAAGGAGCGCCGCGGAGCTGTCAAAGCCCTGTCCAGTGTCAATCTTTTGCCAGCAACCGTGCGCCGCAGGAAGCACCTTATCTGGATAGGTTTTGCCGGGGGGCCATTAATGGAGGACTCCACAGAGCAAGGGATCGACAGTAGCGCGGAGGGGGAAGGCCCGTTTTCCCCATTAAAAGAGAACATTTTCCTCTTCATTGGCCGCTTCACCTTGATTTGCTGGCACCATTTGTTACAATGACTCCCCTGCGCCCGGCATGAAAGCTAGCGGGGCATGGCTTTTGCTTCCATTAGAGGCGCCATTCATGAGCTGACTCAGCCAGGTAGTTCATGATAATCTGGAGGCTGCAATGCTCCAGCAGCCAGCGTTGTGAGCAATCTCCATAGAGGGTGCAGCGACACGATAATGACTCCTCTCAGCCAGATTGCCGGAGAGGGAGGGAGCGGGACCACGCTTCCCCTTTTTTGTTGCATATGGCTGGGGCATCTAATATATTCAACCGGTTCTAAAACTCAGCAAAAAAGGGACTTTGATGCCGCGGTGGATTCTCCCCCTCAATATAGTATTAGGCGTTCTTGTCATTGGAGCGATGGCACTCATCACTGCCGACCTTCTCAGCTTTAAGATCTCGACGCTCTACCCAAGAAGCGCACAGAACTCTGCTGCCGAACCTCCGCGAGCCACGACCGCGGAAGATCTGCTTAGCTTTGCTCCGATCTTGGAGCAGGGGCTTTTCGGCAAAGCGACCCAAGGAAAGCTGACGCCCATCGTGCAGGCCCTCCCGGCGCAGCAGCAAGCAATGGCGGCTCCGGCACCGGTAGTGACGGACCTCACGCTGCTCGGCACGGCCGTTGGCTCCTTCAGAGAAACCTTCGCTTTGGTGCACAAGGGTCCGCTGGTCTCGGTAAAAAAAGACGTGGTAGAGATATTGGTCGGCGGCAAAAGGGTAAAGATACTAACCCCCCAGGCGGTCGCGGCCGAGGCTGCAGCCCAAGCGGCCATACCTGCGCAGCCTGCGCCGGCGGCCGGCGGGCTCGCCGCCCCGACCGGGGGGGGGAATTATGTGGTTGATCAGCGTGCGCTGAATGCCGCATTAGACAACATCGGGCAGGCAATGACCGATGCGCGGCTGCTCCCCAGCATTAAGGACGGCAAGGTCGAGGGATTCAGGGCCTCAGAGGTGAAGCCGCAGGGGATCTTCGGGACCATCGGGATCAGAAACGGCGACGTGCTACTCAGGATGAACGACTTCCCCATCGATTCACCGGAGAAAGCCATTCAATCCTTCGCGTCGCTTAAAGGACAGAGCAAGATCAAGCTGGACCTGATCCGTGACGGCCAGCCGACCACGTTCAACTATGACATCAGATAGGCAGATTAAGATTGAGATTGAGATTAAGTAACTTCAGAAGCAGGTGAGGCAGATTTAAGCGATGGCGTAGTGAGCCAGCGGGGATGCCATGTACCGTAGCTTTAAGGATATGCCGGTTTGGCAACTGGCGATGGAAGTTGCGGAGCGGGTGTATTCGGCAACTGAAAATCTGCCCAGGAAAGAAGATTATGGCCTGACCTCCCAAATAAGACGGTCGGCACTGAGCATTTCCGCGAACATTGCCGAAGCCTTTGGCAGGATGCACTTGCTGGACAAGGTTAACTTTTACTACCACGCACGTGGCTCCCTGACGGAAACTCAGAGCCACATCGAATACTCCAGGCGAGTTGGATATCTGAAAGCTGAAGAAGCTGATTCTCTGGAAGATGCACTCTCCGAACTGTACTTAGAAATCAACAAAATAGTAGTCACCTTAAAGAACCAGAAAATCTGATTTTCCTTAATCTTAATCTTAATCTTAATCTTAATCTTATTTTGCCTCTCGGAGGTTTTCATTGAAAAGCAGGGTTGCGTGTACCATTGCTATGCTTATGTTCTTACTTGCCGCTCCCAACCTGGTTCTTGCCAAAGGTGTGGTGCTGAATTTCACCGATGTGGATATCTCCACCATGGTGAAGTTCATCAGCGACCTGACCGGAAGGAACTTCATCATGGACGACAGGGTGAAGGGGAAGATCTCGGTCTTCTCACCGGCCAAGCTCTCCAATGACGAGGCGTACAACGTCTTCACCTCGGTGCTGGAACTGAAGGGGTTCACCGTGGTTTCGGCGGGAAAGGTGCTGAAGATCGTGCCGTCGGCTTCGGCCAAACAGTCCGGCATGAGGGTCCTTTCCGAAGGCGATAAGTCGGCGGTGAACGACACCTACCAGGCACGGGTCATCCCGCTTGATCATGTAGCGCCACAGGACGCTGTTGTCTTCCTGCAGCCGCTGATCTCCAAGGATGGACACATCTCCGCCTTCGGGGCAGCCAACATGATCCTGGTGGTGGACTCCGCGCTCAACATGCAGAAGATCCTGGGAATATTGCAGCGTGTCGATACGGACCAGGTGCGCGAGGGGGCGGAACTGGTCTTTTTGCAGAATGCCGCCGCCGACAGCGTGGCAACCGTGGTCCGGGATTGGCTGACCGGCAAGGCAGGAAGACCGGGACAGCCGGCGGCGCAGGCCGGCCCCTCTCCCGTGGTCGCCGACACCAGGCTGAACGCGCTGATCATCTTCGGCAGCGAGAAAGACAAGCAGGACGTCAAGAAGCTCATTTCGCTGATCGATGTGGTCCCCCCCACCACGAGCAGCAAGGTTAACGTCTACTACATGGAGAATGCGGAGGCGGTGGAGGTTGCCAAGGTGCTCGATGGGCTGGTGAAGGGATCGCCCTCTGCGGCACCCGCACCGGGCGCCGCCGCACCGCAGCAGGCCCTTTTCGAGGGTAGCAAACTGAGCATCACCCCCGACAAGGCCACCAACTCGCTGGTAATCGTGGCATCTCCCAACGACTACCAGAATCTGTTGCAGGTGATCCAGAAACTGGACCGCCGCAACAAGCAGGTGTTCGTGCAGGCGATGATCGCCGAGGTTTCCATCGACAAGGCAAAGGAACTTGGCGTTCAGTGGGGACTTTTGACTGGAGCTACCACCGGAACCGTATCGACCCTCGCAAGCTTCGACCCGTTCGGTACCCTGGCAGGCGTCCCAGCCACCATCGCCGCGCTTACCGCAACGGGATTTGACGTTACCACTTTGGGGAGCGCGCTTAACTTCCCTGTGGTGCTACAGGCGCTCCAGACCAACGGCGCCCTGAACGTACTTTCAACCCCCAACATCATGACGAGTGACAACAAGGAGGCGGAGATCTTCGTGGGCGAGAATGTCCCGTTTCTCTCCGGCACCAACCTGACCTCCACAGGCCTCTCGCAGCAATCGATCGAAAGAAAGGACACCGGTATCATCCTCAAGATCAAGCCTCAGATCAGTGAGGGTGACTACATCAAGCTCGATATCTATCAGGAAATTTCCGCGGTAAAGGATTTCGGCACGGCAACCAATCCCAATCTGGGGAGCACCAAGCGTTCCGCCAAGACTTCGGTGGTCGTGAAAAACACCGATACCGTGGTGATCGGCGGACTGATCCAGGACAGGGAGCAGGTGGTAGAGAGCAAGATTCCGCTGCTGGGCGACATCCCGTTCCTCGGCTGGCTCTTCAAGACCAAGAACACCTCCCGTCAAAAGACCAACCTGCTGATCATGCTCACCCCGCGCATCATCAGAGACGCTCGCGACATGGCCGAGATTTCGGATAGCCACAAGGACACCTTCACCGGCGCCATAAAAAACAGCGCTCCGATAGACATCGAGCAGGTACTGAAACGTAATACCAATACAACTACGATAAAGCCGTAAACTGCAGTCACCATGCAGTCTGCTGGCCTGCAGCTGGAACACTCCCTAAACGGATCTCGCACTTATGGCTGAAATGATGGATATAGAACAGATCGCTAAGCGGCTCGGACTGCCGTTTCAGGCTGAGATCGACGACTCCAAGGTCGACGCATCCTTAGTGACCCGGATTCCGCTCAACTTCGCCCGCAACAACCTGCTGCTGCCGCTTCACGAAGAGGAAGGGTGCATCGTCGCCGCCAGCGCGGAGCCGGCGAACCTGCTCGCGGTGGACGAGATGGCAGGCCTTTTCGGGCTGCCGGTCTCGATCGTCGCGGTGCCGCGCCCGGTGCTGCTCGATGCCGTGAACCGGCTCTACTCCAAGCTCTCCGGTTCGGCACAGGAGGTCGTGGAGGAACTTGAAGGGGAGGAACTCTCCGCACTGGCATCCTCATTTAATGAGCCGCGCGACCTGATGGAGCTAACCGACGAGGCGCCGGTAATCCGCCTGTTGAACTCGATCCTGTTCCAGGCGGTGAAGGAGCGCGCCAGCGATATTCACATCGAGCCGTTCGAGCGCGAACTGGAGGTCCGTTTCCGGATCGACGGCCTGCTCTACAAAATGCTCTCCCCCCCCAAGGTAATCCAGGAAGCGCTCACCTCCCGCGTCAAGATCATGTCCGGGTTGAACATCGCCGAGAAGAGACTGCCGCAGGACGGCCGCATCCGGGTCAAAGTGGCCGGGCGCGACGTCGACATCCGCGTCTCGCTGATCCCGACCTTCTTCGGCGAGCGCGTGGTGCTGAGGCTTCTCGACAAGCAGCGCGGCATCCTGAACCTGAGAGAGATCGGCCTGTCGGAAGCAAACGACACCTTCATGGAGCGGATCCTCGCCCGCACGAGCGGCATTGTCCTGGTCACCGGACCCACGGGGAGCGGCAAGACCACCACGCTCTACGCGGCACTGAGCCAGATCAACTCTCCCGAGAAGAACATCATCACGGTCGAGGACCCGATCGAGTACCAGCTTAAGGGCGTGGGGCAGATCCAGGTAAACCCGAAAATCGATCTCACCTTCGCCAACGGGCTGCGCTCCATACTCAGGCAAGACCCGGATATCGTCATGATCGGCGAGATCCGTGACGCCGAGACCGCCGAAATCGCCATGCAGGCCTCACTTACCGGCCACCTGGTGCTCTCGACGCTGCACACCAACGATGCCGCTACCGCCGTAACCAGGCTGATCGACATGGGAATCGAGCCGTTCATGGTGGCCTCATCGCTCTCCGCGGTGCTGGCCCAGCGACTGGTCCGGGTCATCTGCCCGCACTGCAAAGAGTCCTACGTTCCGGACCGGAGCTATCCCGGCGTCGAGCTGCCGCCGCTTTTGTACCGCGGACGCGGCTGCGAGAAATGCTTCAACCTCGGCTCTATCGGACGGATCGGGATCTACGAACTGCTCCCCATCGATGCCGAACTCTGTTCCATGATCATCCGGCAGGCCTCCTCGGGCGCCATCAAGGAGTACGCCGTCTCGAAAGGGATGCGCACCCTGCGGGAAGACGGACTGGCCAAGGCCGCGCAGGGGATTACCACAATTGAGGAGGTCCTGAGGGTGACCCAGGACGATTATGCCGACCTTTCGCTATAGCGCCTTCAACTCCGGCGGCGGCGAGGTCTCCGGGACCGTCGATGCCGCGACCCTGAACGATGCGAGGCTCCAGCTCAAGCAGAAGGGGCTCTTCGCCAAGGAGATTGCGCCGGCGCTGGAAACCGCAGCCAAGGGACTCTTCAAGTCCCGGGTCAGCGTACCCGAGCTCTCCCTTGCCACCAGACGGCTCGCGACACTCCTGGGGAGCGCGGTGCCGGTGTACGAAGCGGTGGCGACACTCTGGGAGCAGGAAGCGCCGGGCGAGCTGAAGCGCGTCTTGGGACGGGTGCGAGACCGGCTCGCAGAGGGACAGGGGCTGGCGCAGTCGCTGGCCGCAGAGCCGGCGGTCTTTTCCGAAAGCTATGTCGGCATGGTCGCGGCAGGAGAGGCGAGCGGCGCGCTGGAGGTGGTACTGGAGCGGCTGGCCGAATTCCAGGAGGACCAGGCCGAGGTGAGAAGTCGTGTTACCACAGCCCTCGCCTATCCGATACTGATGGTGCTGGTAGGCGGCGGCGTCATGCTCTTTCTGCTCGCCTTCGTGGTGCCGAAGATCGTGGCAGTGTTTCAGGAAAGTAAGGCGGCCCTCCCTTTCATAACCGTGGTTCTCATCAAGGTCAGCACCCTGGTCAGGAAGGGTTGGTGGCTGCTGATCCTGATCGGTGTCGGGTTGTATATGGCAGGCAAAAAGCTCGCGCGGCACGACGAGTTTCTCAAGAAGCGGGACCGGTTGCTGCTCAAGCTTCCGCTCTTAGGATCGCTTTGGCAACGGCTGATACTGTCGCGCTTTGCCAAGGTGCTGGGGCTGCTTCTGGCCAGCGGCGTTCCGATCATAAAGGCGATGGAGATTACCGGTGAGGCTGTGGTGAACCGGGAATATCGCTTCTTTCTGGCGGGCGCCAGGGAAACCCTGATTCAGGGGGGAAGCCTCTCGGCAGCACTGAAGCAGAGCCCGCTCTTCCCGCCGCTACTCACCCACATGACGGCCGTCGGGGAGAAGAGCGGCGAGCTGGATCAGATGCTGATCAAGGCGGGGAATGCCTTCGAGAAGGAATTCAACGCCAGCGTGACCCGCTCGATGGCGCTTTTGGAGCCGCTACTCGTGCTTAGCATGGGGCTTTGTGTAGGCTTCGTGGTCCTCGCAGTGCTGCTGCCAATTTTCCAGCTGAATCAGCTGGTTAAATAGCAGTTGGTACAAGGAGCGGGCATTCCCAAGCTGGAGCTTCTTGGAACGAGAAGGAAAGCGAAGCTGGAGCTTCTTGGATGGCAGGCATTCCCAAGCTGGAGCTTGGGAACGAGATACATCAGTTGGTTAAGTAGTGAGGTTGGTTCAAGCGACTCTCGTTCCCAAGCTCCAGCTTGGGAACGCAATGCGATAAAAAGCTCCAGCTTTAAGGGGGTTCCTTATGAGAAGCCGCTATAAACCGATCGAGGAGGCCGAGCCTATTTCGTGACTTCTACAGTGGTCGAATGGATCCCGGTTTTTACATCCGCTCTCTACGGCAGCGTAATCACGGACTCGCTGCGTTTCTGCCGAGAAAAAAAGGGGCTGTTGCTGCATGCGTACGTGATCATGGATACACACATTCACCTGATCATCACGGCCCCCGACATAACGGACTTCATGCGCGATTTCAAGAGTTTCACTGGCAAAAAGATTGTCGACCTTCTGGAATCCGAGAATAAGTCGTGGCTCTTGAAGCGCTTGGAGTTCTTCAAGAAAGAGTACAAAATTGAGAGCCTGCACCAGATTTGGCAGGAGGGATTTCATCCTCAGATGATTTTATCAGAGGAGATGTTGCAGCAGAAGGCTGAGTACTTACATCATAATCCGGTACGCCGAGGACTGGTTTCATTACCGGAGCATTGGGTGTATTCCAGTGCATCGAATTACTCTCAGGGGACTGGGATCATAGAAGTAGATAGGCTTGGCTGAGTCGAAGCTGGAGCTTCTTGGATGGCGTGGCATTCCCAAGCTGGAGCTTGGGAACGAGAAGGAAAACGGACAGCATTGAAGCCTAAAGCGAAGCTGGAGCTTCTGGATGGAAGGCATTCCCAAGCTGGAGCTTGGGAACGAGATACGTTTAGGCACGAGATACTAAAACTAATCATAAAACTTGAGAGGTCCATGCATGTTCAAAACATTGAAAGAGAGCCGCGGCTTCACACTTATCGAATTGATGGTAGTCATCGTGATCCTGAGCCTTCTGGCCGTGCTGGTCGGTCCGAAGATCATCGGTAGAAGCGACGACGCGAAAATCGCCGACGCCAAGGTGCAGATCAGGAACCTGGAGACTGCGCTGAAACTGTACAAGCTCGATAGCGGCAACTTCCCGGATACCGAGCAGGGGCTGCAGGCGCTGGTTGCTAAACCGACTACCGGTAAAATCCCTAACAACTACAAGGATGAAGGGTACCTTGAGAACAAGAACGTCCCCAAGGATCCCTGGGGCACCGACTACGTCTACCTGGCCCCCGGCGAGCACGGCGATTACGACCTATTCTCCTTCGGCGGCGACGGCGTGCGCGGCGGCGAAGGGAAGAACGCCGACATCGAAAGCTGGAGCATGAAGTAACCTCGGCAACTGCACCGACCGCAGGTGACTGACCGGAGTTGGCAGGAGCGGCATTCCTGCCGCGATTGAATAGCTGATCGCGGCAAGAATGCCGCTCCTACAACATGATGTCATGCAGGAACCACTGATTTGGCTCACGGGGAGCAGGGAAGCTGTCAACTGATAAGGCACCATTGAAATACCGATACCCGCAGCAGGCTGGTTTCACCCTGATCGAGCTGATGGTGGTCATCGTCATCCTCGCTATCTCGGCGGCGGTTGTGATCCCGCGTCTTCCTGACACGGAAGCGACCAAACTGAAATCCTCCGCCCGCAATCTCGCCAGCGGCATCAGATTCTTGAACGACCAGGCGATCATTACCAAGAGTATCTACCGCCTGCAGTTGAACCTCACCGAGGAAAGCACCAGCATCTCCAGGCTCTCTGCAACCGGCGAGGAACTCCCGCCGGACGACCAGTTCATGAACCGGCGGCTGGTCGAAGAGGGGATCACCATCGAGGACGTGACCGACCCGCAGTTGGGTAAGGTCTCGGAGGGGGAGGTGCTGATCCACTTCGGCCCGGGCGGCAACCGGGACGGCGTCATGATCCACCTGAAGGGAGGCGCGCAGCATTACACCGTGATCGCCTACCCTTCCGGCGGCAAGGTGAAGGTGCTCGAAGGGTACCAGGAGGAGCCGTCATGAGAGGCTTCACCCTTTTGGAAGTGATGATCGCGCTCGCCATAGCGGCGGGTGTGCTCTTGACCGTGATCTCCTCGGTAAACTACCATCTCTCCATCATCGGACAGGACGCCGAGGAGACCACAGCGGTTCTTCTTGGGCGCGCCAAGCTAGACGACCCGGACTTCGCTAAAGTGACTGATAACAAAGGTAGTTTCGCGCCGGAGCATCCCGATCTGAAATGGGAGCGGGAGATCACCCAGTCGGAGATACCGGGGGTGAACCGGATCAACCTGACGGTGATCTGGAATGACGACAGGAAAAGGCTCTCTCTTGTGAAACTGGCACCGCGCAATGCTCAACAATAAAGGTTTTACTCTGATAGAGCTGCTAGTCGCGCTGGCACTTCTGGTGATCCTGACCGGAGCACTCTACGGCACCTACTTCTCGGTGGTGGCTGCACGGGAAAAGGGAGGCGCCCGCATCGAGCAGCGCCGGGAACTGGCCACAACGCTCGGCAACTTACGCAGCGAGCTCGCCTCGGCCTACTTCAAGAAGGAGAGTAAACTGCACCTGGTGGTTGAGGACCGGGACAGCTTCGGCAAGCCCGCATCCCTGTTCCAGTTCACCGCCATTGCTGCGCCCAGGATCGATCCGGCCCCCGCCTCGGACCTCACCGTGATACGCTACTCGGTCCAGGAGAAGGAGGGGGTGCTGACGCTGCTGCGGGAGTCGAGAGACCTCTACCTGGATCCTGCGGTCAAGAGCGTCCCCTACCCGATCATCGACGTTATCGAGGGATTTCTGGTGGAGTGCTACAACGGCGGCCAGTGGGTAAAAACCTGGGACACCGCACCGGGGCTGAACAATACGCTCCCGGAATACGTCCGGGTTACGGTAACCCTTAAGGGGGGCGAGGTGTTCAGCACCATTGCCGCCCCACGGTCGAGGGCGCTATGAGGGGAGAGCGCGGTTTTGCCCTGGTCATAACGCTGGTCGTTACGGCGCTTCTTGTGGCCCTTTTGGCCGAGTTCGTCAATGAAGTCTATGTCGACACCTCCCACAGCCACAACTTCGTCGCCTCGCAGCAGGCGGGGATTTTGGCGGAGTCGGGCATAGCCGGCGGCATCCAGCTGCTGCAGTTCTCCAAATTGAAGAGACAGGGCCAGCCCTACAGTTCGCTCCTCGAACTGTGGGCCAGGCCGATATCCTACGATGCCGGCGTCGGAACCGTGACCATCAGCATCGAAGAGGAAAGCGGCAAGCTCGATCTCAATTCCGCCACCACGCTGACTGGCGAGCCGGTTCTCTTTTACAAGGAGACCGCGCAGCGCCTGTTGGCAAATCTGAAGCTCCCGCCGGAGCTCTACGAAGTACTGGCTGACTGGGTTGACAAGGAACCTGCGACCCCGCGCACCAACGGTGCCGAGACCAGCTACTACAGCACCCTGAAACCCCCGTACCAGGCGCATGACGGCAGGCTGGATACCGTGGAAGAGCTTGCGCTTCTGAAGGGCTTCACGCCGGAGGTGCTTACCAAGCTCAGATCTTGCGTCACCGTCTACGGGCAGATACCGGGTGCAGTGCTGCAGGTTCCCATCAATATCAACACCGCACCAAAGGAACTGCTTCTCGCGCTGGACAAAACGATGACCAGCAGCCTGGTGGACGAGATCCTGGAATACCGGAAGAGTAAGCCCATTAAGAATCTGGCCGACATTGCCGGTCTCGGCAACCTGGCGCAATCGCTCCAGGGATATGTCGTCTGCAAGGGGACCATTTACCGGATTCGTGCTGAGGGAAAGGTTGGCGAAAGCGTGAGCGTGGCCGAGGCGGTTGTCACCGACGTCGACAATCTCAAACCGACCGTGCTTTATTGGAGAGAATACTGATGGATATCTTGATCGTACAGCTGAAAAGGAACGAGTTGATCCTGGCCAGCTTCCGACCTAAAAAAGGGGGCGTCAGCTTCCTTTCCGCCGAGCGCCACCCGCTGGAAGACGGCGAGGGGGAACTCTCCCGGATCCTCGCCGAGACCTCGGTGACTGCCGGAGAGCACAGGGTCGTTCTGGCACTCCCCCCCTCCCTGTTATTCATGAGGGAACTGGAACTGCCGATCACGGACCGGGCCAAGGTGAGGGAACTCCTCCCGCTGGAGTTGAAGGGGGAAACGGCTCTCGACACGGATGCGCTCGCCTTCGACGCTCTCCCGCTCTCCGAGGGAAAGTTCCTCGCGGTCTGGGGGCGCACTAAGGAGCTGGCCGAGAAGATAGAGGTTCTGAAACAGGCCGGGCTGGAGCCGGAAAATGTGACCGCTTCGCTTTTCCACTGGAACAAGCTGGCGCCGGCAACGGGAACTATTGCGGTTACCGACGGGGAGGCTCTGGCAGCCTGCCGCGACGGGGTGCCGATTTACTTCAGGGCGCTGCCGCCTGGCTCGGGAGAGGCGGAACTGGCAAAGACTGTGGCGGCACTGGAATTTTCCCACGGGGTGCAGGTCGATCAGGTGATCTCCCATGCCCGGAGCTCCAAAGAGAGCGAGATTCTGGCGCAGGCGACCCGCGGACTCAGCGAGGCCTTTGGCGAAGATGCCCACGCGGCGCACGATCTTGCCGGAGCTTATGCAGTTGCGGCAGCGGTTGCCGAGGGCTCCGCGCTCAACCTGCGCCGGGGTCCCCTCGCCTACACGGCGGGAAACGAGAAGCTCTACAAAAGGCTCCGGATCAGCATGATCCTCGCCGCTGCGCTGGTGCTGCTGGTTTTCGCGGAAAGCGGTGTGCGCTATTACCTGGTAAAACGCGACCTAGCCTCGCTGGACCTCTCCATAAGAGGGATCTACAAGGAGATCTTCCCGACCCGTAAAAAGCCGGTTGACGAGGTATCGGAACTGCGCTCCGAGATCAAGAGGCTGGAAGGAGCCAAGACCTCCAGCAACGTGCTGAAGCTTTTGAAGGATCTTGCCGAGGCGAAGGGTGACCAGGTGGGTGGCTTTTACGAAACTGAGGTGGACGGCACCGAGGTGAACCTGAAAGGCGATGCCACCAGCATCCAGGCCGCCAACGATTTCAAGGCACGCGCGGCGCTGATCTTCGACGCTGCCGAGGTGAGCGAGATTAAATCGAAGCCCGACGGCAGCGTCACCTTTAACTTCCACGGCAAAACAAAGGGGGTGACCCGATGACCCGGCAAGAGATAATCAGCGCTCTGCAGGGAATGGATAGCCGTACCAGGCAGCGCATCGGCATACTGCTGGCAGGTCTGCTGTTAATTCTGGTAGCGCTATCTGCGATCAACAGCAGGATTTCTGCGCTGGAGAAAAAGAGGACGGCACGCGAATCGGACATCGCCGAGATGCTGCGGCTCAAGTCGCGCTACCAGGTGGCCAATGTAGGCGCGCAGCAGCTTACCAACAGGCTGCTCGCCACCAGCCCGGACGATTCGCCGGCCAAGATCATCGAGGAGATCGGCATCAAGGGGCGCAGCAGCCAGATCAAACCGGTCAAAGGCGATGACATCCCGGGCTACGTCGAGGATGCGGCGGACGTGAAGATCGAGGGATTGAGCGCCAACGAGGCGACCAACCTTATCTATCGGCTTGAGAAGGGGGCGCGACCGGTCACGGTGAAGAAGGCGCTGATCAGGCAGCGTTTCGACGACCCTTCCAAGCTCGATCTCTCCCTCACCATAGCTCTGATCAAGCCGGCGCCGGCGGGGGCTCGATGAAAGGACGCGTTCTCTACCTTGCCTGCGGCATTCCCGCAGCTATCATCTGTTTTTTGCTGCTGACACTGTTCTTTACTCCCAACGACGCCATCAAGGGGTTGCTGGTGCGCGTCGCCAGTAACGCCGGCTACACCCTCGACTGCACCAACTTCAGCAAGCGCTTCCCCTTCGGGTTCGAGGCGGATGCTCTGGAACTCTCCTCTGTCAAAGGACCGCTTATCAAGCTGCGCGACGCGCGGGTCGGCCTGAAACTGCTGCCGCTTGCCACCGGAAAGGTTCGGCTTGCCTACGCCGGCAGCATCGGAACCGGCGAGCTTAAGGGTGATGTCGATCTGGGAAAAGCTCCCGGCTGGAAGGTAGAGTGCAGCGGCGTGCGGTTGGAGGACATCCCCTATTTCACCACGGTCGCCGAGGCCCGGGTCGGAGGCGAACTTCGGTTGACAGGTAAAATGGTCACCCAGAAGGGAGTTGGCGAGGGTGACATGCAGCTTGAGGTGCGCGGCGCCCAGCTTGCCGGCATCAAGATCGGCCAGATGCCGCTTCCCGACGCCTCATATAAGGAAGTACGCGGCACTCTCAATATCGAAAAGGGACGTGCAGTTCTTAAGAGCTTCACCCTGAACGGCGACGGCATTTACGTGCGACTGAAGGGAGACGCCGCGCTGGTCAAACCGGTTGGCAATTCCGCGCTTAACCTCACCATGGAGATGATGCCCAAGCCCGCCTTTCTCGAACGTCAGAAATTCGTCTTCCTGCTGCTGCTGAAATATCAAAGTTCCCCCGGAGTCTACAGCATCCCGATCCGCGGCACGCTGGCCCATCCCGCCATTTAAAAAATCAAAACAAAGTTTGACCGCAGTGAAAGATTGAGTTGCATTTGCTCCATCGGTTACATTAAGATGTGCCGATGGTGCAGTACTCTAGTAGGCAGTGACCGGCAAAGGGTGCAGGAGCAAGGCAAATGATCGAATTTCGCGGCGTACACAAGTGGTTTAAAAAGCTCCACGTGCTGAACAATATCAACCTTCACGTGAAGCCGGGCGAGGTCGTGGTCGTCTGCGGCCCTTCCGGAAGCGGCAAGTCCACGCTGATCCGGACCATCAACCAGTTGGAGCCGATCGGGGAAGGGACCCTCATAGTAGACGGGATGAACCTCTCCGATAAGAAGACCGACATCAACAAGCTGCGTGCCGAGGTCGGCTTCGTCTTCCAGCAGTTCAACCTCTACCCGCATTTGCCGGTTATCTCCAACATCACTCTGGCACCGATCAAGATCCGCAAGACCCCCAAGAAGGAGGCGGAAGAGCAGGCCATGGCGCTGCTTGAAAGGGTGGGTCTGTCCGAAAAGCGTGATGCCTACCCGACGCAGCTCTCGGGAGGGCAACAGCAGCGCGTCGCCATAGCCCGTGCTCTGGCCATGAAACCGCGTATCATGCTGTTTGATGAGCCCACCTCAGCGCTCGATCCCGAGATGATAGGCGAGGTGCTCGACGTCATGCAGAAGCTGGCAGTGAGCGGGATGACCATGGTGGTCGTGACTCACGAGATGGGATTTGCCCGCGAGGTGGCCCATCGGGTGGTGTTCATGGATCAGGGAACCATACTGGAGGAAGCGCCTCCGGAGCAGTTTTTTAAACATCCGCAGCACGAGCGTGCGCAGCAGTTTCTGAAACAACTGCTCTCTCCGATGCATTAAGGACGTTAAACCCGTTCTACGTTCTACGTTCTACGTTCTACGTTAAAAGCTAAAGGCCCCTCCCCCAGCCCCTCCCATGAAGGGAGGGGAGCTATAACCCGGCCTATTTTGGGTCGGTCGGATCGGTCGGATCGGTCGGATCGGTCGGATCGGTCGGACGTCGGAACGGTTGAACCGCTTGAACGCCTTAAACGTAGAACGTAATACGTAGAACGGCTTTTATTGATTGCCTTTTTTGCTGCACTACAATACCCCAAGGAGGATTCACTATGAAAAAGTTGATGACACTGTTTGCTGCTGTTGCTTTGGTCGGTTCTATGGCGCACGCCGCGCTGGCCGCCGACACTCTGGTCGAGGTAAAGAAGAAAGGTGTGCTCGTGGCCGGTGTGAAGGATTCCCTTCCCCCGTTCGGCTACATCGACGAGAAAACCCGCGAAATCGTGGGCTACGACATCGACTTCGTCAAGGCAATCGCCAAGAAGCTGGGCGTTAAGGTTGAACTTAAGCCTGTTACCTCCGCAAGCCGCATGCCGCAGCTGATGGAAGGCAACATCGACATGATCGCAGCTACCATGACCAAGAACCCGGAGCGCGCTAAGCAGATCGACTTCAGCTACACCTACTTCCTGACCGGCCAGAAGTTCATCACCAACAAAGGAAAAGTGAAGAGCCTGAAGGATCTCGCTGGGAAGAAAATCGGCACGGCTAAGGGGTCTACCTCTGAGCAGAACGTGAAGAACGCCATCCCGACCGCGACCGTGCTCTCCTTCGACGATTACCCCCAGGCGTTCCTGGCGCTGCAGCAGGGCAAGGTGGCGGCTGTAACTACCGACGAGTCCATTCTCGCAGGGATCCTCGGCAAAGCGCCGAACAAGCAGAAGTTCGAGATTCCGAACCTGCAGATCTCCGAGGAGCCTTACGGTCTCGGCATGCGCAAAGACGACAAGAACTTCGTCGCCTTCGTGAACAAGACCCTGATCGAAATGGAAAAAAGCGGCGAAGCCAAGAAGATCTTCGACAAGTGGTTCGGCCCGAACACCACCACCCCGCTCAAGCGCACCTTCAAGATCACCGCAGACAAATAAGCTGAATACCGGCAGGGGGGGG
>Ga0209317_1001849_pt1 | contig 16857 bp, 15 predicted proteins | sample RifGroB2_FD_183994 | JGI IMG/M metagenome (GOLD analysis project Ga0209317, IMG submission 183994) | Soil microbial communities from Rifle, Colorado, USA - Groundwater B2 (SPAdes) (version 2) | ecosystem: Environmental > Terrestrial > Soil > Unclassified | place: Rifle, Colorado | collected... | reverse complement strand
TCGATACCTGTGGTACCTGGACGGTGGGCACGCTCGGGGTGGCAGCGGCGTTCTGGGTCTGTTGTACGATTTCGGTTACCCGCGCAGAGGTATCCAGTGTTCCAACCGGAAAGGGAATCTCGGAGGTGGCGGTGGCGTCGGTGGGAGATTTACTGGTAGCGGAGCGGGTGCAGGCGGAAAGCACCAGCCCGATCATGACGGTGATGATTACCAGGGCGAAAATCTTCTTATTCATGGAGGTTCTCCTTAAGACTTTAGGACGTTATTTTCGCTGAAACAGCCGTGAAATTTTAACATCCATTCTACATAGTAGCATAAGCAAATATCAGCGTCAAGCAGAGCGGATGCATAATCTTGTTAGAGGTTGCAATATATGTGCCAGAATTGAGTCCTGGTGCAACGCACCTGCCTTTTCCTTTCACTCATGGCGAGGCTATCGAGGGGTCGTACGATTGAGATACATTCCCCTGCCTCGCCGCTACCGACGTGAATCCGGGTTGTTTTGGGGCTGGGTGCGATGCACCTGGTTTCGGCGCGTTGCACCTGCTCTTGAACCAGCACGTTAAATGCAGGTGCATCGCTCCTTAATCCGTTGACGATCCGCATTCGGGTTAACCCAGGAGCAACGCACCCGAGTCTGCAACGCACTCCCGGAGTTTTTGGTAAAATCGCAGGATACCCTTTGTAAAGGCGGCGGAATGAATATTTACTTTTCCTGCTCCATTACCGGCGGGCGGGAAGATCAGGCGATCTATGCAGCAATTGTCGAAGCGCTATTGGCGCAGGGCCACCTGGTACCGACGGCGCATCTATCCAACCCGGATATCTTGGCGCTGGAAGCAGTGGTGAGCCCCAACGAGGTTTACCAGCGCGACGTTGCCTGGGTCAACGGTTGCGATGCGCTGATCGCGGAGGTGAGTACCCCGTCTCACGGGGTCGGTTATGAAATTGCCCTGGCGCTAACGCTTGGCAAACCGGTTCTTTGCCTGTACCGCCGCGGGCGGCGAGTCTCCAAGATGATCACCGGCAACGACCATCCGGGCTTGCGTCAGGCTGATTATGGAGATCAGGCTGGCGCTGTCACTTTGATTTGTGACTTTTTGCACGACTTGTAACTGAGGATTATCAGCCCAAGCAAGGATGAAAGACGGTTTTATTCAGACCGGCTTTGCGCTAATATATATCCGGAGACGCAATCTTTCTCGACGCTCCAACAATGCTCATCGTTGTCTCCTCCTTTGGCGAAAGCCTCCGCTGGGTCCTCCTCACCGCCCCCGGCGGAGGCTTGTTTTAATGCAAAAATGAGAGATGAGGGCATGTTTTGGGACGATCCCGCTACATTTAAACAAAAATCCCCAGCTTAAGCTAGCCTGGCTCAACCTTGGGGCAGGTTGGGCGGGGTTGATGAACGCTTGATTTCAAAAGAATTTATCGAGCTAACCTGCAGCGGGGGGCTCCTGAATGGGCAGCACGACGGTGAGTGTGGTGCCTTGGTTCAGTACCGAATCAATCCACACACGCCCTCCGTGTGCTTCTGCCACCGATTTAACAATAGCCAGGCCCAAACCGGTACCAGTCTGCTCGCTGGTGTTATTACTGCCGCGGAAAAATTTGTCGAAGACATACGGTAAATCTTTGGCCGGGATGCCGCCGCCTTCATCTATGAACTGCAGAATCACCTGGTTCTGCTCGATTTTGCCCTTGACCTGGATCTTACCGCCAGGGTGCGAATACTTGATGCAATTGTCGAGAACATTTTCGAACATGCGCCGAATTTGCAGCGGATTGCCGTAATAAGGAGGGAAATGCGCCGGCAATTGCATTTCGAACGGGTGATCCCGGCTGGTCAGGGCTTGTTGATAGGAGTCCACCACATTGCTCAAGTTGTTGGGAAGCTCGAACACCTCGCTCCGGCCGTCAAACCCGGTCTGGATGCGGCCAAGGTTGACCAGATCATCCACAAGATGAGAAATATTGGTCACGCTGCTTTCAACGCGCCGGATGAATTCTGATTGCAGCTCATTTACCGGCCCGGCCCGTTCGACCAGTTCGGCATAACCCAGGATGGCTGTGAGCGGCGACCGTAGATCATGTGAAACCGTACCGACGAATTCGTTCTTCATCCGGTCCAGGTTACGCAGATAGGAAATATCGTGCAGGGTGATTACCGCACCCACTTCGGGTATCGAACTGAACTGCGCGGAGAACACGTGATTATCGACGGAAGTAAATTCGTTGCGGGTGGATAGGCTGGCGGTATTCGCCTCCAGCAGGGCTAATATTTCTGGCGTTGGGACGATCTCGCTGGCGAGTTTGCCGACTGCCTCGCCGGCAATGATCCCCAGCGCAGTTTCGGCCGCCTGGTTGATCATCAAAATTCGCCTTTCGCGATCGACCACGATCACCCCGTCCTGCACCCGGCGCAGGATGGTCTCCAGTTTATTGCGTTCCGCCCGGGTTTCATTGAACTGGTCGGCGTTTAGCAAAGCGATCACAGCGTATTCCGCCAGCGTCGTCAGCAAATCGATATCGTGCTTCTGGAAGGGCAGCCGGTTATTGCGGTTATCCACCCCTAGAACCCCGGTGACCCGGGATTTTAATAGCAGCGGAACATAGATCAGGCTGTGTACCAGGTAGGAAGTCTTGATTTTCCTGGGAGTGTTTTCGTCCACCACCACCGGCACTCCGGTCGTCAAAACCGATCCAGCCAGGGTGTCCTGGATGGGCAAACGGAAAGTGCGCACGAAGTCTTCCTGAAAATTTTTAGAGGCACGGATATACAGTTGGCCGGTTTCTTTGTCAATGAGCAGCAGACTGCCTTCCTCGGCCCCGGTCAGCTCTACCGCCGCCTCGACAATGGCGGTCAGCAGATTATCCGTGTCCAATTGAGCGGTGATCGACTGGCCGAGCCGCGAAAGGGTTTCCAGCTCATCCACCCGCTGACGCAAATGTCCGGTTGCCCGGCGCGACTCGAGCAGCACCCATTCCCGATTTCGTCTGGCTTTTTCCAGGCTGCTCTCCACGGCACGGAGCAAGTCATCCGCGCGCAACGGGGGGCATAAGTAATCGCTAACGCCCAGTCGCAGCGCTTCCTTTAATAAAGCTGGCGAATCCTGGGTTACAAACAACAACACCGGCACAGCCGGATACTGGTGGATGATTTTCTCCGCCTCGGATAACCCGTTTGAGCTGTCCTGCAGTTGGCCCAGGATGACAAGCTGCGGTTGAGCTTTATCCAATTCTTTCTGGGAAGAAGCAAAATCCGTAAAAACTCCGACTGTATAACCAGCAGAATTCAGCAACCGCTCCAACAGGTGGTTGGTTTGCGCATCATCGAGGATGATGAGGATTTTTTGATCCTTTGGCAGGGTATTCATGCTTAAGTTTTCCAGGGGGAATTACAAAAAAAACCAATCTCTATTTTACAACATGACCGGGATTCCAGGGCAATCCGTCCAAGGGAATTGTCATTCTCAGAACCGTTATTTCGATAAGAGATGTATAAGAAGATTCGCCTGATACTTGACTCTGGCAAGTTCGGCACCTTACAATGTAAACATGGAATATAAAGATTACTACAAGATTCTTGGGGTTGATAAAAAGGCCAGTGAAGATGACGTCAAGAAGGCCTACCGTAAGTTGGCCATGAAACTGCATCCCGACCGTAACCCCGGGAATAAAGCCGCTGAAGAAAAATTCAAGGAAATCAACGAAGCCTACGAGGTCTTGCGCGACAAAGAGAAACGAGCGCGTTATGACCAACTGGGTGACTCGTATCAACGCTGGCAGCAAACCGGCGGAGCCCCCGGCAACTTCAACTGGGAGCAGTGGACCACTGGAGCGCCGGGTGGCCGAACAACCCAGGTGGATATGGATGACTTGTTTGGCGGGCTGGGCGGTTTTTCCGACTTCTTCGGTTCCATTTTCGGCGGTATGCCGGGAACGGGAGGCCGTCAAACAACCCGCCGCACCCGTCAACCCATTTCTTATGAACAGCCGGTGCAAATTACTCTGGAAGAGGCTTACAAGGGCGCAGCCCGGGCTTTACAGATCGACGGACGGCGCCTGGATGGAAAAATACCGCCGGGAGCAAAGACGGGTACCCGGGTTCGCCTGGGAGGCATGGGTCCTGCTGGAGCAGACGGTCAAAAAAGCGATATCTACCTGGTGATCGAGGTCGCGCCCGATGCGCGTTTTGAACGCAAGGGAAACGACCTGTACAGCGAAGTGACGGTTGACCTGTATACCGCCGTTCTGGGCGGGCAGGTGCGGGTTCCGACTATGACGAGCGATGTGGTGCTGACCATTCCTGCCGGGACACAGCCCGGCCAAAAAATTCGCCTGTCAGGCAGAGGCATGCCTGAACTGCGCAATCCGCAGACTTTCGGCGATCTGTATGTCATGGTTAAAGTTCAGATTCCGCGGCAGCTCTCGGCAAAACAACGCGAATTATTCGAGCAACTGCGCAAAGGTTAACCTTTGGATCCTATTTCGGTTGAATGGACAAAGAATATGAACAAGAAAAAATTGCTGGTAGCTAGTCTGATAGTGGTATTGGTGCTTACAGCTTGCCGGTTCAGTTTTAATCTGCCTGGGATGTCCAGCGGCGCCAACTCATCACCGACCCCGGTTGAAGAAGCCGAATCGACAGGGGCGGTTACCCCACTGGTTCCAACTCAAGCAGCGTTCGTCCCGCTTACACCGCTTGACCTTGGGGAGCGGGATGTACTGCTGACCACTCTCTACAATGCGGTTTCACCCGGAGTGGTTTCGATTTTGGTGACGACTGCGGACGGCGGCGGCGTTGGCTCGGGTTTTGTGTATCAAACCGGATACGTGGTCACTAACTACCATGTTGTTGAAGGGGAAACCGCACTTGAAATTGATTTTCCCTCCGGTTATAAGGCGCGCGGCACCGTAGTCGGCTCTGACCTGGATTCAGACCTGGCAGTAATCAAGGTCGATGCGCCGGATGAGGTCTTCGTACCGTTGACCATGGGCAACTCGGATTCGATTGCAGTTGGCCAGACCGTGGTTGCCATTGGCAACCCGTTCCGGCTGTCCGGTACCATGACGGTTGGCATTGTTTCCGCCAAGGGCCGCACGCTGGATTCGCTGCGCCAGTCCGAGAGCGGTAATTTCTTCACCGCCGGCGATATCATTCAGACGGATGCCTCGATCAACCCCGGCAACTCGGGCGGACCGCTGCTCAACCTGAACGGTGAAGTGGTCGGCGTGAACCGCGCGATCCGCACCACCGGCACCACCGCCACCGGCGACCCGGTCAATAGCGGCATCGGCTTTGCCATATCGGGCAACATCGTCAAGCGCGTTGTGCCCGTGCTCATCGAGAAGGGCTCATACGATTATCCGTACCTTGGCATCACCTCGCGAGAGGACCTGACCCTGGATATGATCGAAACCCTGGGCCTGGCGCGCCAGACGGGAGCGTATGTGACCTCAGTTGCATCGGGCAGCCCGGCGGACAAAGCCGGAATTATTGGCGGCGTCACAGCCACCAGCTTTCCCGGTTTGCCTTTTGGCGGCGACCTGATCATCGCGGTTGATGGAAAACCTATCCATACTTTCAGCGAAATGTTGAGTTATTTGATTGCAAATAAAAGCCCTGGAGATAAAATTGAAGTAACTGTTCTGCGCGGCACAGAAGAAAAGGAGGTTACTATAACTTTGGGCCAGCGGCCTTAACGGGCTGGCCGTTTGCATCAGCCTGGGCTTGTATGATAGGAGGTTGCCATGTTGAATGAAAATGAACTGCGGGAATTGGCCAGGTTCATTGTGCCAGACCCCGTCGTAAGTCTGTACCTCAACACTGACTCCACCGCAGCCACCAAGGATGCTTACAGACTGCGCTTGCGCAACTTACTCAAAGAGATTGATCATCCACTGGACGTTGCTGTCATCCAAAATTACTTCCAGACGGATTACGATTGGACCGGGCGCGGGGTGGCGGTATTTTCCTGTGCTCCGCAAAATTTTTTTCGTGCTTATCCTTTGGCATTGTCATTGCCGGACTTGATGCACATCAGCGACCGCCCGAGCCTGGGCGTCCTGGCCCGATTGTTGGATAGTTTTGGCGGTTACGGCGTCATCCTGGTGGATAAACAGGGGGCGCGGGCGTTTTCGTTCCACCTGGGCGCGCTGCAGGAACAGGAAGGCGTGCTCGGCGAGGTGGTTAAACAGGTCAAACGTGGCGGAGCATCAACCGTGGTTGGCGGTCGCAGCATGTTCGCTGGCGTCTCGCGGCATGTGGAAGAAGTCATCGAGCGCAACATGAAGGAATCCGCTGCTTTTGCGGTGAGATTTTTCGAAGATGCGCACATCCGGCGCATCTTGATCGGCGGCACCGACGATAACATCGCCTTGTTCCGCGGGTTGCTGCCCAAAGCGTTTCAGAGCCTGGTGGTTGGCGCCTTCCCCATGAGCATGAGCGCCAATCAAAGCGAAGTGCTTGCCAAAGCCATGCAAATTGGCCAGGAAGCCGACGAGAAACGCGAAAACACTATGGTCAACGACCTGATTACCCAATCTGCCCAGGGCGCGGACGCGGTTATTGGACTGGATAACACACTGGATGCCGCTAATACGGACCGGATAAACACTTTAGTTGTACTGCAGGGTTATCAACAGCCGGCTTATCGGTGTAAAAATTGTTCGTATCTGACACCGCGCCCGCACCGCACTTGCTCGAATTGCGGCGGTGAAATGTATCAGATCCCGGATGTGATCGATGTGGCGGTCAGCCGGACGCTGCGCAAGGGCGGCAATGTGGAAGTGATCCGCGCTCACCCGCAGTTGGACAAAGCCGGGAAACTCGGCGCTTTTTTGCGGTTCTGACCATCAGGAGTTAACGACAAACGGGCGGCACTTTGCCGCCCGTTTTGATTATGAATGCAGTTAATGCCTTTGTGGTAGATATTGTTTGATATTAATCTGTTAGTTTTCTGGACACTTTAAAAATTCAGTTGACGAATCTGGATTTACCCCTCACCCCCGAAAATGAATTTTGAGTGTTTTTGCGCCGCCAGGGCGGCGCAAAAACACTCAATTAAGACAAACCCGCCCCAAGACTGGGGCGGGATGGGTGGGGTTGATAACCTTATGACAAACAGGAACCAATCAGATCAAGATACAAGGGGAACGAGGATTAGGCACGTTTCACTGCTATTCAGCAATCCCCGTGCCCCTACTCATGTGCGTAATAGTTTAACTTATTCGTTACCGGCTCTCCAACCGCAGCAGATTCTCACTCAAAGTGCGCAGCTCATCGAGCGCTTTAGCAGAATCGGTGTCGATGGCGGTTTGGATGCCCGTCATGCGGTCTTCCAGGGCTTTGGCCGTCTCCTGATCCTCGATCAGTGGCAGCAGGGCGGTCATATTTCCGGCAGCGGCGCTGACTTCCTGCCGCGCGGTCAACAAATCCCGCGTGACCAGCGCCAGGCGAGCGTAAGCGACGTTGGCCTCCACCCGCGCCAGCGCCCGGTTGTAGCGCGCCGCCTTCAGTTCGGCGGTAGCGGCGTTTAGGTCGCTGGTGGTTTTATCCAGGTCGGACTCGGCGGTGGTTAATTTTTCCTGGGCTGCGGTCAGATCGCCTTTGACCTGGCGCAGTTCCTGGCCGGCCGGCAGGTAAAGCGCAAAGAATGCAGCGCCGAAACCGACGACCAACGTTGCCAGCAGGATCAGCACCCACCGGCCGACCCGGCTGGTCCTGGCCGGTTCAGCAACTGCTGATGCTTCGGCATGGACGGGGCCGGCGCCTTTGCCTGGTTCAACCGGCTGGCTTTCGGCCGTCTGAGCGTCATCCGCATCCACGGGGGGAGTAGATTGATTTTCCATGTTCTTCCTCGTTTTCTTGATTTTCAAAAGGGCGATTGCCTACGATATAGGGGAGTACGCTTCAGGAGGGCGATTGAAGCGGTTACGCCCTGCGAATACGGTTGCCATCACCAATCCAAAGACGAACCCGCCGATGTGCGCCCACCAGGCAATCCCACCAGCGCTGGCGCCGGATTGCAGCGCCAGGGCCGACAGCCCAGAGAAAAGCTGTGAGCCAAACCAGAATCCCAGATAGATCCAGGCCGGCACCTGAATGAACCAGATAAAAATCAAGGGAACAAAGGTGAGCACTTTAGCGCGCGGGAAGAACAGGAAATAAGCCCCCAGCACGGCAGCGATCGCACCGCTGGCTCCAACTGACGGGATGTTCGGCCCGGCGCCCAAAAACACTTGCAGCAGTCCGGCTGCCACCCCGCCAATCAGGTAAAACAAGAGGAAGCGTCCGGACCCAAGCCGATCCTCGACATTGTCGCCAAAAATGACAAGCGTCCACATATTGCTGAGCAGGTGCAGCCAACTGCCGTGCAGGAACATGTGCGAGATGAGCGGCGTCCAGGATGCCGGATTAACTAGGGATAAGTTGGCGGGCACCAGGCCGTAACTGCTGATCAAGCTTTCCAGCCCGGCGGGGGAGAGACTGGTCTCATACAGAAAGGCCAGAACATTGATCAGAATAATGCCCCAGGTGACTATGGAAAACCGCCGTGCGCGGATGGTATCTTTAATCGGGAACATCAACCCTCTGGCAGGATATCATCAGGGTGAGGATACAAGCCTTACGGAATTATTGTAACGCAGTTTATGGCTGGACGATTATAGCGCGACTATGTGTGCACGAATGAAAATAGTGGGCAATACGGCGCCGCATATGCTTTTATATTGGTGACCAGGATTCCCCTGACGATCATTATCTATGGGGTCAGTTGTGACGTTATCGGCTTCCATGTCTGCCCGCCATCCGTTGTTTTATAAATATCCTTCGCATTGTTGGAACGCCTATCTACATCACCGTACACGGAACCAGCCCAGACAGGTGTAAATGCAAAACCGGTGTCTTCATCGATAAACTGAATTTGGCTTCCCAATGGAAGCGGACTGGTGGCGTCGATTCGTGCCCAGGTATCCCCGCCGTCGGACGTCTGATAAAGCTGCGTAAATGTAGCTGGATTTGCATCATCCTTTCCGAGGAACCATCCCGCTTGAGTGTCCAGAAAATAGACTCCTCCGATCCTGGTCGGAGAAGGTTGCGGAATCCATGTCTGCCCACCGTCGTGAGTAAAGTACAAATATTCTTCCATGGGCAGACCCGAATAGCTGCCAGGTGGGATAGTCACCTGATTACGGGGATAAATCCGCCTGGTTAGAACGCCATCCTGTGGTGTAACAAACAGGGGTAGCGAAACGGTCGAAAACAGCTCGTTTTGTGATATTTGGGTATCTAGGTTGGGTAAATCAGATGGATTAGGCAATGTTTGCTTCTGCCAGGAAATTCCCCCATCCTGCGTTAGAAAGAGCTCTCCATTTGAATAATAACCAACGGAAGAGGTTGCAAATGTCAACAATCTATCTTCATACGGATAATTACTATATCCCCATAAAGTATTTGGGTCATTCATCTGTGAATGTGTGTTCGTGTCATAAATCGCAGACCAATGTATTCCGCCATCTTCGGTTGTATAGAGGGTAACACTGGACCGTCCCATGACTTCATCACTCGTGCCTAACATCCATCCGTGGTTTTGGTCCAGCATCACCAATTGGCTGACCCCCATCATGGGTGCCTGATCGAGTATCAATGTATCGCCATTTTGCCAGGTCTGCCCACCATCTATTGTGCGCCTAATAGTAATCTCAGTGTCAGTGGAAGTGGGTATTAATGTTTTGCTGTAAATCGCGAAAGCCGTTTTTGCATCTAAAAATGCAACCTCCGGAAAATTGCCATACTCCGCCAGGGTTGGGGGAGAAACGTTTTTCCAGGTTTGACCGCCATCACCGGTTCTCAATATTCTCACATCTTGAAATTCTTGTGAAAGATAATCTACGTGCAATGCCCACCCTGTTTTTGCATCAAACATTTGTAATTGAGTGAACTTCAATTCAGGCGACCCATGTTCACTGGTTGAATTTGTCGGTTGAGGTGAAGGAGTTGTTGAAGGGGAAGAAATTATGAGAGTAGGAGTGGATGGTTGAATAGTGGATGGAATTACAGGCGAATTGGAAGCGGAATAAGAGCGTGCAGTGCGGGTTGGGGTTTTATTGCCTGGTGACATTTTCTCATCTGCACATCCCGTAAAGAGAAGCAAAATTCCTACGAAAAAGAGAAGCTTGTATTTGGCCGACATATTCAAACTCCAATTGCCGATAACGAATGATTTATACATACTCCTGGTTGTGATGGCAAGTCCGGAGGCAAGCGATTACTCCTTTTAGAGAATCCTTTCTATTAAAAATGCCATCTCGAGTTTGATTGTAGATTCGACACTTTTCCCCACTGTGTGTAAAAAGACAATCTTAATGATTATTGCAAAGCATGCATACTAGTTACATTTAATTGCCAACGCTTTTGAAATATTACTTTAGGAATCAACTCCAGGGTAGTTGGGACCGATGATATTAATTAATTACTAAACCATTTTAGACATAAAACCACAAAATTACAATAGCAATCATGTGAAGTCAAATCAAATATAGCCATTGCAGAAAAGCTGGCGAAACATAGCCAAAGTAATTGTAGCTGCTTTATTAACTAATCGGCTCTTTGGAAATTATAAAATCGCAGGACGCATCGCCCATGCCGATGCAGGTCGCTTCGGACACGCGGAAATCATGCCCATTGGACACCCATTTAAGCCCGGCCATAATAATGCCCGCCATGATAAAACAGCCCGGTTTTTCGGTGTGGCGCCCCCAGCAAGCCGGGCAGCGTTGAATGGAATAAACAAAATGGTCGCCTTTATCTTCGAATTTCGTCAGTTGATCGCTGATGGACGAAAAGACGCGCGCCATCCCGCCCAGTCCGATGCGCATTTTCAAATGAAGCGGGAGCATGCGAAAGGCCACGTCACCGACGCCCGCCATGGCTCCGTAATTGCTGAGTAAATCCTCGAAGGTGGCCTTGCCGGCCCGTAGCGCGAAGACGCGCCCGCCGCGCACGCCGTACATTTCCTCCAGCGCGCCCATCAGCGAGGAGGTGTATGCAAAATCGAACTGGCGCTCCAAATTTGCCGGCGGGTAGTTATCGACAAAATGCGCGAGGCGCGCAAGATTGAGGATGGCATTGACCCCGTGTTTCCCCATCACCTCTTCGAGGGCCAGTAAAGTGATGCGTCCGTACTTGTTCGAATTGGCAAAACCGCTTAGGGGGATGGGTTGCATTTGAACCTCAAGTGATAAGATGCCTAACGATAACGGTTAACCCTTACTGTAGCATACCGATATGCGCCGGTCAAGGCACGGGGTGAGCAGGTTTCATTTCAACTTGCCCAATCTTCCCCGGCATGATATGATCATACCTTGACCGGAGGGACATGGATGTTTTCCAGGGATGACCGCCGCGCGCGTATTCGAAAAATTCTCATTGTTATCATTGTTGCCACCCTGCCGTGTTACTGCCTGGGCTTTGTGGTCATGCAGGTCGGGCGCGAATTAACCAAACCAACGGTCACCCCCACCCTTACCGAAACTTTCACCCCCCCGCCGGCAACCAGAACCCCCACGCTGGCGACCACGGTATTTACTCTCCCGACTGCCACTGAAACCCCCACACCAACGGTCACCTGGACGCCAACCCTGACGTTCACCTTATTTGTTCCGCCAACTCGTACGCCTACCATTGCTCCCACGGAAACTCCTATCCCAACCGATACGCCAGTCCCTACCGCTGGGACGCCGGGAGGGTAAAAAAGGAAACCAATCACAGAAACCTATGGCAGAAATCAAAGATTTTCTGAAAAGTTTACTGTCCCTGCCAGGTCTTTCCGGATATGAAGATCCGGTACGCGCCGTAATTCGCGAAGCCTGGCAACCCCTGGTGGACGAACTCAGCGTCAGCCGGATTGGCAGCCTGCACGGGTTGAAAAAAGGGTACGGTGACGAGCCGCGGCCGCGCATTCTGCTCTCGGCGCACATGGACGCGATTGGCATGATCGTCACCGGCATCGAAGCCGGGCTGCTGCGGTTCACTGAGATCGGCGGCGTGGATGCGCGTATTTTGCCGGGCCAACCTGTGACGGTTCACGGCCGGCGCGAGTTGCCGGGATACGTTGTCCAACCGCCGGGCTGGCTGCTGCCGGAAGACCAGGCGACGAATAAAGCTGTTGAGATGAAGTATTTGTTCGTTGACACCGGCCTGCGAGCTGCCGAAGTGAATGAACTGGTGCGCGTCGGCGATCTGGTCTCCTTTGCTCAACCGCCCATCGAGCTGACGGGCGACCTGTTGGCAGGTCACAGCCTGGATAACCGGGCATCCGTCGCTGCGGTCACCGCCTGTCTGCAGGAATTGCAGCACATCCGGCATATCTGGGACGTGTGGGCAGTTGCTTCCGTGCAGGAAGAAGAAACTCTGGGCGGCGCGTACACCTCCCCGTTCGCGATTCGTCCTGACCTGGCAGTCGCCATCGACGTCACCTTCGCACGCGGTCCGGGCAGTCCTGTAAATTACTCTACCTTCCCGCTTGGGAAGGGCGTCACGCTGGGCTGGGGACCGAACATACATCCGGCGCTGTATGAGGCCTTCAAAAAACTGGCCGAAAAGCTGGATATGCCTTACCATGACGATTTGATGCCGCGCATGTCCGGGACGGACGCCATGGGGATACAGGTGGTGGCAGAAGGCATTCCGACTATGGTGCTGAGCATGCCTATCCGTTACATGCACACGCCGGTCGAAGTGGTATCCCTGAAAGACATTGCCCGCACCGGTCATCTGATGGCTCAATTTATCGCTGAACTTCCGGTCGATTATATGCAGTCGCTGCGGTGGGATGACGAGTCATGACTCCGAAGAAAACAACCCCCTCAACTACCCCGCTCATCGGGGCGGAGCAAATCGCCCTGCTGGAACGCCTCTCCAATGCGGTGGCGGTATCCGGCGCAGAGCACGAAGTGCGCAAGATCGTCATGGCCGAGATCAAAGATCTGGCTGACGATATTAAGGTGGATGCACTGGGGAATGTACTGGCGACCCGACACGCCCGCCAGCAACCTGCCCTGCGCGTCATGCTGGCAGCCCATATGGATGAAGTCGGCTTTATGTTGGTGGACGGCGAGGACGGCCTGTACGAATTTGCAACCGTGGGCGGTATCGATGTACGCCAATTGCCCGGAAAAACCGTGCTGGTTGGCAAGGACCACCTGCCGGGTGTGATCGGTGCCAAACCAATTCATCATACAACCGCCGATGAGCGTCGCAATGCCATTTCCCTCGATAGCTTGCGCATCGATGTAGGCAATGAGAACGGTAAAAAAGTTCACCCTGGCGACCGGGCGACCTTTGCCACCCGCTTCCAACAGCTTGGACCCAGCCTGGTTGGCAAGGCGCTGGACGATCGACTGGGCGTAGTAACCGTTATTGAGTTGCTGCGCCATGCTCCGGCCCATATCGAATTGCTGGCGGCATTTACCGTCCAGGAAGAAGTCGGATTGCGCGGCGCGCGGGTGGCTGGCTATGCCCTCGACCCGCAGCTTGCATTTGCCCTCGACTCGACCCCGGCGGGCGACTTGCCCACCTGGGACGGCGAGGAGAGTCCGCGTTATAACACCCGCCTCGACGGCGGCCCGGCGATCTATGTGGCTGACCAGGGCACGCTGTCCGACCCGCGCTTGATTCAACATTTACTGCAAACAGCCGAAACCTTTGGCATTCCCTGCCAGATTCGCCAACCAGGCGGCGGCGGGACGGATGCCGGCGCCATTCACAAGCAGCGTGCGGGTATTCCGGTGGTCTCGGTTTCGGTGCCGGGACGCTACGCCCACACGGCAGCGCTGGTTGCGCGACTGGATGATTGGCAGCATACTCTGGCTTTGATGGTCTATGCGCTGGAGCGTTTGACTCCCGCCATCCTGGAGCAGGAACGCTAATATCCCGCATCATCGGAGAAATCTATGAAACCATTGATTAAGAAACTGGTCGAAGCCGTTGGTCCTTCAGGTTATGAGGGAGCGGTTCGCGAGCTGGTCAAAAAGGAAGTCACCGGGCTGGCCGATGACGTGCGGGTGGACGCGCTGGGCAATTTGATTGTCCGCAAGGGCAAGCAGAGTGTAGGCGGCCTGCGAATTATGCTTTCGGCGCACATGGACGAGATCGGCATCATTGCGACGCATGTCGATGAGGACGGATTTGTACGTTTCACCACCATTGGCGGCGTGGGTCCGCGCACGCTGATCGGCGGGCGGGTGCAGTTTTTGAACGGCGCGTTTGGCGTGATCGCCGGTGAACGGTTAACCGCAACAGACCAGGTGCACAGCTTTGAAAAGATGTATATCGACCTGGGCGCAGCCGGCAAGGCAGATTGTCCGGTTAAAGTTGGCGATCTGGCCATCTTTGACAGGCCGATGATGGACCTTGGCAGCCGGTTGGTCGCAAAATCAATGGACGACCGGATTGCAGTTGCCGTGCTGATCGAGACCCTGCGCAAGCTCAAAGACACGCCGCATGAGGTCTATTTTGTCTTTTCGACGCAAGAGGAAGTCGGTACCCGCGGCGCGACCACTGCCGCCTATGGCATCGATCCAGACCTGGGCATTGCGGTGGATGTCACCGCAACCGGTGACACGCCCAAAGGCATGCGCATGGCGGTCAAGCTGGGGGCTGGACCGGCGGTCAAAGTTCGCGACGGCGGAATGTTGTCCGATCCGCGCGTTGTGCGTTGGATGGCGGATACAGCGGAAGCCGCCAAAATCCCGTATCAGTTGGAAATTCTGGAAGCAGGCTCCACGGATGCGAGCGCCATTCAACTAACCCGGTCGGGCGTTCCGGTTGGGTGTTTGTCGATCCCCTGCCGCTACATTCACTCACCGTCAGAAATGGTCGATTACAACGACGTGCGGCATGCTGTCAGCCTGCTGACAGTCCTTTTGAGCAATCCTATTCATTTGCAGTGAAATCCAACTCGTCTGGTTCACACGTCATACCACCAGATCGCCAAAAAATGGTCTTGCTGTCTGTTTTGGCCATACTGGCATTGTTTCTGGGTGGCTGCACAACCTGGCTGGAGCCTTTGTTGAATGGAGAGCCAGCCGGAGTTGTCACGCCAACCTCCGCACCCACGGCTGAAGTGAATCCCGGCGAACCAACCATGTCCCCTGAACCGGTTGCTCCGATTCAGGGAGCTGTCACCATCCCTATTTGGCTGCCGCCGCAATTTGATCCGGAAGGCGATACACCCGCCGGCGATGTGCTGCGCGCCCGTCTGGACGCTTTCATGGAAGAAAACCCGGGCGTACTGCTGGTCACTCGGGTCAAGGCTGCCAGCGGTCCGGGCGGCATGCTCGAGTCGTTGACCGCAGCCAGCGCAGCGGCTCCCGATTCGGTTCCGGCCCTGGTCGCTTTGAGCCGTTCCGACCTGGAAGCCGCCGCCCTGAAAGGGTTGATCCTGCCGCTGGACGGTTTGACCGCTACGGCAGAAAATGCCGATTGGTACGCCTATGCTCGCGAGCTGGGCCGCGTTCAAAACAGCACTTTCGGCCTGCCGTTTGTCGGCGATGCGCTTATTCTAATTTATCGTTCGCCCGCAGCAGGGCAAGGCGCGCATGCAAGCTGGCCTGACGTATTTTCCGCCAATAAGCCGGTGATTATTCCGGCTAATGACAGCCAGGCGCTAGTCACACTGGCGCTCTACCGCTCGGCCGGCGGGTTGCTGCAGGATCTGCAAGGCCGCCCAACGCTGGACCCGGAGTTTTTGCAGCAGGTGCTGCAAAATTATAAAGACGGCATTGGGCGCGGCGCTTTCCCGAACTGGCTGACCCAGGTGCAGACCCCCGGTCAAGCCTGGCAGGCTTTCATCGAAAAACAAGGCGACTGGGTGGTAACCTGGAGTTCCGATTATCTCTCCGACTTGCCGCCCGATGCCACCGCTGCTTTGCTGCCCTCCCTGGGGAGCGATCCCTTCACGCTGGCTACCGGATGGTCCTGGTCGCTGACCGATACTGACCCGCTGCGCCGTGAGACCTCGATGCGGTTGATGGAATTTCTATCCGATGGCGCGTTTCTGGCTGATTTGACATCCTCGGCCGGTTACCTGCCCACCCGCCCAACTGCCCTGGCAGCATGGCCGAATCAGAGCCTGCAACCGGTGATCAGTCAGGTGGTTTTGGCGGCTGAGGTTCGCCCGGCGAACGAGCTGCTGGCCAGCCTCGGACCGGTGCTGCGCGATGCGGTCCTCTCGGTCTTCAACGGCGAAGCAGACCCCGCCCAGGCAGCCGCTACCGCCGCGGAAAGGTTGGGCAGTCCCTGATGCGCTTCGACCGCTGGTGCCACCACAAAATTAAGACCGCCGATCCGGCCAGCCGGAATACGGTGGTATGGATTCTGCTAGTGCTGGCTATTTTCCTGGTAGCAAATGCCATGAGCGAACCGCTGCCGTCCATGGCCCGGGATCTCCCCATTGCGGCACCCACGGAGACGCACACACCTACCCGATCGTTAATTACGCCAAGCCCAGCGGCAACTGAAACTGTTGCGCCTACCCCAACCCGCACGCCGATTCCGGCATACCTGCTTGAAAATGCCGATGCGACCGACGGCATTATTGTTGGCACCGTGCTGCTGGTGGTCATCGTCCTGGCCGGTACGCTGGCCGGAATTAATATCCGCCGCAAGCAGCATTTGAACTGACTGGTTCCTGTCCGACGAGACGATCAACGAGTGTCCTGTTATTGCGATTGCTATGACTATGTCAAGGCCAAATTCAAAAGACTTGGATTGACTGAGCGATATCCAGGGATGAATTCGGTGTTCGTTCGAACCACCGCCACGATGACTTTGAGGAGCTTGTTGGCGATGTT
>Ga0209317_1001848_pt1 | contig 16864 bp, 18 predicted proteins | sample RifGroB2_FD_183994 | JGI IMG/M metagenome (GOLD analysis project Ga0209317, IMG submission 183994) | Soil microbial communities from Rifle, Colorado, USA - Groundwater B2 (SPAdes) (version 2) | ecosystem: Environmental > Terrestrial > Soil > Unclassified | place: Rifle, Colorado | collected... | reverse complement strand
GACCCCGCAAACTAAAGCCCCCGGCAGAGCGCAAAAAAAAAGCCCGCCCATCCCGAAACGGATGCGGCGGGCTTCGCTTTTTTTTGACAGGGTTCATCTCAAACAGAAGGGATCCTTATCGGTGAAGGGGTCGAGCCCGAGGCTGGCGGTAACGGCAGGACAGCCGCGGCAGACGACGTTCAAGGGACAGCCGGCGCAGGCTGAGCTGCCGCTGCGATAGCGATTTGCGGCCGGTGCGGCATAGACCGCTTCCAGGGTGTCGGTGAGGATGTTACCGATGGGTGAGGGGAATTTCCGGCAGGCATGCACCTCTCCGTCGGAAAGGATCGAGACGAAATTGAAGGCTGCCCCGCAGCCGTAACCGGCGCAGCCGCCGAACAGCCCGGAGCCTTCGCGTTCGAAAACGATATTGAGCAGACTGTCCTTGAGCCGCAGCACCGGGAGCCTGTCAAGGGAGGCGGCGTAGGTTTCCAGAAACCGGAGGTACTCTTCGGGCGTCGGGAGCTCCAGAGCGGCCCCCTCCCCGAAGAGAGCCAGGCGGTTGAATGCCAGCCCGTCAGTCACCCCTTCAAGCTCCTCTGCCAGGGTAAGCACCTGCTCCATGTTGCGCCTCGTCAGGGTCAGCATGACCATGTTGGGAATCCCCATCCCGGTCAACATCCGCAGGAAATCGACGGTCCGCCGGTAATTCCCCCCACCCCGTATCTCATCGTTATGCCGCTCAAACCCCTCGAGACTGACCTGGAAATATACCGGCATCCTGATGGAAAGGATCTGCTCCAGGGTGCCCCTGTCGCAGGCGTTCCCCAATATGGCGATCATAAGGTCCCGTTCGCTCGCGGCCCGGTACAGCTCCATGAAATGGGGGTACAAAAGCGGGTTCCCCCCGGTGAGGGAGAGTTGGCCGCGTATGAAGCGACTCCGGCAGAACTCCGCCAGCTCATCCAGAAGCGTCAGAGCACGGTCCAGGGGAAAAGGGGGGCGCTCGGAACGGTCGTAACAGTGCCGGCAATGCAGGTCGCATCGCTGGGTCAGGTGCCACTGCAACGTGAACACCTCGGCCGCGGCGTACTCCACCCCTGCCGCTGACTGCGCGATCGCGGCCTCACGGCGCAGCCGGGACGGCGGGCTGATCAGCAGACCTTCCCTGACCGCCTCCCGCAGCAGGGCATCGATCACCCCGACTGGAACACCCGCCTCCCGGGCGGCATCGGCCGGATCTATCTCCTCCGCCACCAGCTTGATAGCCAGCAGGTCCCCCTGGCTGGCCCCCCTCGTGGTGACGGCACGGACACCGGGGGGACGCCAGGTGATGACGATCTCGTCGCCGGCTACGACGCGCTCCAGGTCCCGGCGTTTCGCGCCGGTGCAAAGCGCCGGGAGGTTGGTCCAATGTGACGTAACAAGCTGAAGGGTGGGATTCAGTGAGAGGGTTTCCTGCGGTTTTATTTCTGCAGCCGTTGCAGCGAGGTGACGCGTCAACTCAATGCGGGCAAGCCCGGAGAGATACGGGGGGATTCCGGACCCGCCCTGTTGTTCCAGAAAATCCGGAAAGCGGGCAGGCTCCTGGTCTCGTCCTCCGAGCAGATCCTTCAGGACTTTCGTGCCCAGAAGGGCCCTGCAGCGGGGAAAGATTTCAGAAAGCGTATGCAATGACATGATGGTACCGGCAACCTCGTGTGGGGGTAATCCGCCTTCCGGATGCTTTTGCAGCGCGACCGCGCTACTTGGATGCGCCGCCTCAGCCGCTTTTACCGGGGGCCTCCTTGGGGGCGACGCCCTCCTTGCTCTCCTTGACGGCATCCTTCTTGGTTCCCTTCTTCACTTTCTTGTCCTTCTTGACGTCCTTCTTCTGCTCGACCGGCGCCTTCTCGGTCACCTCGGACTTGTCAGCGGGGGCGCTCCCGGCGCCCGATCCGCCGCCTCAACCGCTTTTGGCTGCCTGAGCCGGAACGGCAAACGACGCGCCTGCCACCAGGCCGGCAATACTGAGCCCTGCCACGATCCCCTTGATCCCATCCTTACCCATGCTGTCGCCTCCTTCACAATAGAAAATGGACGCTTCCTCTCAGGCATGAATAATACCGATGGATGTCTACTTTTCAATCGTTTTTCTGGATCTAGTTTTAAAAGAAAGCTCTTTCATCGAAGCACTTGCTAGTGATCCGGCTCAACTGTCATAGCAATGAACAGCTGCCGAAACAAAGGCGGGGGTGGCCGTCCCTTGACAGATGACGTTCACAGTCAAAAGAGCAGCAGGCTGTCTCGTGTCAGGGTCTGCTGCCTTGAGCCCTTTCCACTTTACCCGAGTGAGCGGACCCTCTTCCCGGACTGCTCCTCGACCGGATCCCTGATGGTTCAGATGATAACGCCATCCCGTTTAGGCGCCGCGAATATATCCGCTTGCGAAGCTCCTGAAGCGAAGCTACAAGAACGTCTATGACGACGTATCCGTGCTGGAGAGCGTCGGGCTCATAGAGCGGGACGAGCGCAAGAGGGTGTGCGTTCCTGAAAACGATTTTGTACCTTGAAAACAATAATGGCATAGGATACCATAATGCGACGTCGTGCGACTCTGGTGATCGACCGTAAACTGACCCGCGAGGAGATACAACGGGCAGGAGGCAGGATATGAAACAGACCATCGGGATAAAGAGTTCGCAGGAGTTCTTCGGCGAACTGGAACGGGACTGGGTTGCCATCGACAAGGGCATGCCGACCACTGAACCGGTCCACAGGGTGTATTTCGAATCGCCGGAAGTGCTGTCAAAGGTCATCACCAGGCAGCGGCACAACCTCCTGAAAGTGCTCCATGCCAACGGCCCTCTCACCATCCGGGCTCTGGCAGCAATTCTCGAGCGTGACTACAAGAACGTGTATCAGGATGTGAAAATCCTGGAAGAGTCAGGGATGATTGAACGCGACAGCAAGAATCATGTCCTTGCCCCCTATGAGAAGTTGACCATCGAGTTGCCGCTTACGGCATGAGGCACCTGCCTGGTCCGTTACGACAACGAGCGCGGCAAGGGCGCTCACAAGCACATAGAGGGGATCGAACTCCCCTTCCAGGTCCGAGGCCTGGAGGCAACCTTCGCAGATTTCCTGGCGGACATTGCCGCAGTGATGGACAAAAAGAGGGGCGCAGTATGAGAGACCTGAAGATTGGGATAAAAAGCTGGGAAGAGTCGAACAAGGAAACGAGCGACATCCTCCGCAAGTTTGATCAGGGAATTTTCCCCGAGCAGCCGATAGAGCGGGTTTACTTCCACGACTTCAGGACCCTTCTGCGCTACATCACCCCGAAGCGGCTCGTGCTTCTGGAGGAACTGCACAGGACCTGCCCCATGAGCGTGAACGCGCTGGCGAAGCTCCTGAAGCGGAGCTACAAGAACGTCTATGACGACGTATCCGCACTGGAGAGTGTCGGGCTCATAGAGCGGGACGAACGCAAGAGGGTGTGCGTTCCCTGGCACGAGATAGAAACGACCCTGAAATTGGCGGTCTAGCACCGCCGCCAAGAAGAAAGAGTCCTGAGTCAAGGGCGGCCCGAAACGGCCGTCCTTTATTATTACCGATGACGAATGTCGTCGCGGCAACCTTCATGGCGGAGATGGGAACGATGGACGAGGTTATCGACGCCATTTTGAACCACACCAAACAGGGAGAAATAAAGGTCTACAACCAGTACCGGTACGACAAGGAAAAACAGGCGGCGCTTGAATCATGGGAGAGGAAGCTGAAAAGCATCATCACCTCTGAACCGATGGGAAAGGTTGTTCCGATGCGGCGCAAAACAGGATGATCTCTTGTCCAATCCAAACCCTCTTGACAGTAGGTAGCTTTTAAACTACAAAGGATAACGGATGCAGATTTTCCCTTTGGAGATCGATTACTACGAGAACCCAGCCGGGAAGCGCCCTTTCAAGGAATGGCTGGAAGGGATGAAGGACGTTAATGGTAGGGCGAAGATACGTATTCGTCTCGACCGTGCCCGGCTAGGGAATCTCGGTGATCACAAGCACGTTGACGCGGGGGTCTGGGAGATGCGACTCGATTACGGACCCGGCTATCGCGTCTATTTCGGGAAGGAAGGGAACCAGTTGTTGCTACTCCTTATCGGCGGTGACAAGTCAACGCAGGGTAGAGACATCGAGCGGGCACATGGCTACTGGCAAGATCATTTGAGGAGGAAGGAACATGGCACGACGAACAAACTATCAGGCTGACCTCATAGAGGCTTTAAAAGATCCCCGTGAAGCGGCGGCATATCTGAATGCAGCAATTGAAGAAGGAGACCGGGAAGTTTTCCTATTGGCCTTGCGGAACGTCGCCGAGGCAAACGGTGGAGTCGCGTCAATCTCGGAGAAGACGCACCTGAACAGGGAAAGCCTCTATCGTGCATTCTCAAGGCGTGGAAATCCGGAGATGAAAACTCTTACCACTGTTCTTCATGCAATGGGGCTTCGTCTTGCCGTTGAAGTCGAGGAATCGGAGGCTGCATAGCATAGGCAACACACAGGGAAACAGGCTAATACACAAACACACGCATTGAAACACAATGTATCATGTTGAATTACTTGACTTTTCCCCTTGACAACACATTTCACTCCTGCACGGGGCGTATTCCATGCACGGGGCGTATTCCAACATCTCTCACATCTCTCACATCTCTCACATCTCACTGAGCAAGTCCCCAGAGGTTACCTCAGAGGTTACTTTAAAAATAAAAAGGCTACAGCCTAAGCCATAAACCCTGTGTTTTAATTGGCGCGCCCGGACGGATTCGAACCGCCGACACCCTGGTTCGAAGTTACAAAAAACTAATATTTCAGCCCTTTTCATCTCTTTTCAACTCACCTCAAAAAACGTTTTTTAACTTGATATATCAATAATTTACATTATATTATCATTTCAAGGCAGTTCACCGTTTTTCATTGAAGCGCAGGATTTATTACAGCGATTATTACAGCGATTTGGAAAAAGCAGGTACGATATGGCACGCTCGGCAAACACCCTCTTCACCGACACCATGATAAGGAAGCTGAAACCGGAGGGGGAGAAATACACCCGCTCCGAAGGTAACGGCTTCACCATCCGCGTCCTCAACTCCGGGGCGAAAAGGTGGCTCTACGTCTACCAGTTCGATGGCAAACGGCGGGAGATGGTCCTGGGGAGCTACCCGGAGGTCACCCTCGAAGCGGCCAGGAATAATTTTGAGAACGCCAGAATAAAAGTCAAGAACGGCATCGACCCGATCGTCGAAAAAGAAGCCGAGGCCGCGGCGCGCCAGATGGCCCCGACGCTAAAGGAACTTTGCGACGAGTACGTTGAGCGCCACGCCAAGAGGTTCAAAAAGACCTGGGAGGAGGACCGGAGGATATTGAACCTGGATGTCATACCGCTCTTGGGTGATCGCAAGGCGTCGGCGATCGTCAAGCGCGACATCATCCACCTGCTGGAAGGGATCATCGATCGCGGCGCCCCCGGCATGGCGAACAACTGCTTCCAGGTGATCCGCAAGATGTTCAACTTCGCCGTGGAGCGGGACATCCTCCCCTACTCTCCCTGCAACGGGCTCAAGCTTCCCGCCCCCAAGCACTCGCGCGACAGGGTGCTGTCGGAGCAGGAAATCAGGGTCTTCTGGCAGAATCTGGACCGCTGCGCCATGTCAAACGCGGCCAAGGCGTCCTTGAAGCTGATCCTGATCACGGCGCAGCGCCCCGGGGAAGTGGTAGGATTGCATACCAGCGAAATCGTGGACGGCTGGTGGAACCTCCCGGTGGCCAGGGCGAAGAACGCCAAGGCGCACCGGATCCCCCTAACTCCTTTGGCAATAAAGATCATAGAAGAGGCGATCACGGAGGCCAAGAACACACGACAGATTCCGCCGGGCCAGGAATACAGCGGCTTCATCTTTCCCACACCTCGCCTCGAAAATGACAAGCCCATGGACGGCCACGCCCTGTCAATCGCCATAGCGAGGAACAGGGAGTGGCCCATTACCGATGCCAACGGGCAGCCGCTCTTCAACGCAGAGGGGAAACCGGCCACCGAAAACAGAATCGGCACCGACAAATTCACCCCGCACGACCTGCGCAGGACCGCCGCGACCCGCATGGCTGAATCCGGAGAGATGGACGAGGTCATCGACGCCATCCTGAACCACGCCAAGCAGGGGATCATCAAGGTCTACAACCAGTACCGCTACGACAAGGAGAAGCAGGCGGCACTGGAGAGCTGGGCGAGGAAACTGCAAAGCATCGTCAGCGGGGGGTCAGATAGTAACGTCATCCCGCTGAGGCGCCGCAAATAAATCCGCTTGCCACCCCATCAGAGTTATAGTATTTTACACCATAAGGATAATCCATGAAGGCCGATCCGATTTTCCGCGAAAAGCAGACGCAGGATGGCTTCATCAGGGAAATGGTCGTCTGGCGCCTTCACAAACCGGTGCCGGGGTGCCGGCACCAGTTCAAATACCGTTTTTTCTTTGGCACCGACGACGGCACCTGCCTGGTCCGTTACGACAACGAGCGCGGCAAGGGCGATCACAAGCACATAGAGGGGATCGAACTTCCCTTCCTGTTTCGAGGCCTGGAAACAACCTTCGCAGATTTCCTGGCGGACATCGCTGCAGTGATGGACAAAATGAGGGGCGCAGTATGAGAGACCTGAAGATTGGGATAAAAAGCTGGGAAGAATCGAACCAGGAAACGAGTGACATCCTCCGCAAATTCGATCAGGGAATCTTTCCCGAGCAGCCGATAGAGCGAGTTTACTTCCACGACTTCAGGACGCTTCTTCGCTACATCACCCCGAAGCGACTCGTGCTTTTGGAGGAACTGCACAGGACCGGCCCCATGAGCGTCAACGCGCTGGCGAAGCTCCTGAAGCGGAGCTACAAGAACGTCTATGACGACGTTGCCGTGCTGGAAAGCGTCGGGCTTATAGAGCGGGACGAGCGCAAGAGGGTGTGCGTTCCCTGGCATGAGATCGAAACGACTCTGAAATTGGCGGTCTAGCACTGCCACCCAGAAACAAAAATCCTGAGATAAGGACGGCCCTGAAATGGCCGTCCTTTTTTTGTGACCGAAACCTGCGAGCAGTCCTATCGGCCTGCCCGTCGATCAGTTCCGTTGAGAGGTATAAGGCGCTCTTCGACGAGAGCGAGATCGCGAGGACATGATGGTGCAGGAGTGGATAAGAAGGCTCGGCGGACGCTGACAAAAGGGAGGAAAAGGTCGACATGCGGGACGAGCGGGGGGCATCCCCCGCTGCAAGAAGAAGCCGGTACTGAGGGGGTCGGTGCAGCGACAGCGGAACCGGAACCCGCAGGACGGGCTGGACCGCCTAAAGCTGCCGGCGCTTTCCGGCCGGCTGCTTTGGTCCAAAGGTCAGGTTTTCATCCTTACGAGAGACTCACAGACCGGCAGATATTTTTGCGTCGCGCGACCGCAACGAGTGGAAGACTTCCACCTGAGATTCCCCAAGCCGGATAGATCAAAGCTTCCCTGGAAACCGGCATCGTGAAATCGCTCGCCGACCGGAGAAGAAACCGGATCTTCGTGGCTAAAGAGGTGATCTAAATCCTCAGCCGTCCCACGTTGCCGGAGCGTACTGACGCGATTAAGAAAGGTGGCCGGTCCGGATCTCTGGGCGAGGGCACGGGATCGAGGATCTGATCGCCGCCATCAATGGCGGCGCCCCCGGCGTGTTGAGACTCGGGCAGGATGACCAAGGGGCCGGAAACGTCGCCGGCCTCGACGCTCGCCATCGGTTTCACCTAAAGAATTTGGTAGGCGTTGGCCATATAGCACCCCTTTTTTAGTAGAAGGTTCCAGCTCCTCCCAGCTGTTCAGTTCCCGGGCCTTCCACCTGTTCTGTGTCGGCTCCCGAATATTCAGTCCGGGTTCCTCTCAGCTGGTCGAACCGGGCCTGCTCCGCTTGATCGTGTGCTATCAGCTGCTTTTCCATGATCTGAAAGAGGCTTCTTATCTTGTCGGCGCTGGGCATTTTCTCGTGCAAAATTTCCAGCTTTTCCGTCACCAGGGCGAGTTCTTCGTCGAGGTTTTCGGTGCGCTCCAGCGCATCGAGCGCGACCGAAATAAGGTCGGTAATCTCCATGCGGCGGGAGGCGGCCATCTCCGTCAATCGTTCCAAAAGATACGCGTCCAGGCGGGTCGGAAGATGCTCTTTTGTCTGCATGGTTTCCTCCTTTTTCTCGTGGTACCGCTGGTACCATAATGAAATCAAGGCGTTACGGTGTATTTTCGGGCTCTGCGGTACCGTGCAACTATCCGTAAATATTGGTTTTTAATCTGATGCGGCCCGAAGGGCTGCGTCAGGTGTATATGGAAAAATGGCGAGGTTTTGACGCCCCCCGGACGGTACGGGAGGGGGGTCCTCCGCGCGCCAGCGCGGATGCAGTTTATCACGGTTCATCAGGCGACTCCCGGCTAAGCGTCCTCCATCCGCCATGCCCCGGCGGAGGTCCATATTCTCTTGGCCATCAAAGACCAAATCCGTCGTTACTCAGGTGGTTGCTTCAGCTCCTTCCGACAATCCGAGGTCCGGCGTTTTAAGGGACGGCACCGACGGAATGGGATGCGCTTCGTCTGACGTCTTAGGGGACCGTTCGACAGGTTACTCCAGGTACTCCGCCGGAGTGGTCCCTGTGACTTCCTGCCAGGCCTCAACCAGGACCGTCACCCCCAGGCCCAATTTCCTCTCTGCGCCTTGGCGCTTGCGAGAGTGCTAGGTGGGAAGTCCCTCACCCGTCCCTGCTGCTTCAGCATCTTCTGGGCATCGTTTGCACTCGTCCCCAAGGACGCCCCCTCCTGATCCCGGTTCAAGGTTCTGGCAATCTGGAGAAGGCCCGCGTTCTTTGCCGGGCAATCTCCCTCACTACGGCGTAGCCTCGTATGGAATCTGGCGCCCTAGTTGATCACCCTCCCGTTCTCGCCACGCCCCCCCGAAAAAGAGCACCGTCCCCCAGTTGGTACCCCCCGACCGGCATCTCCTTGCGCACAGGTACGAGTACCGGAAAACTCTCGCCGATGGCGATCCGCGCCGCGCGAATCTCGCGGTTCAGCTCCTTTCGCTGCGCGTTGGTGCCGGTGACCAGGAGTACCTGCTGCGTCTCTCCGTCCTCCGCCCGCTCCGGCAGATGAGAAGACTTTCTGCTCTCCTCCAGGTAGTGCTGCACCACCTCCCGGCGCAGATCCTCCACGCTGGAAAGTTCCCTCAGCTCGCCCCACTGCTCCAAGGCTTTTAACGCCTCCCGCGCGTTCTCTGCAAGCGGCCGGTCCTCCCGGTTCAACCCGCGGGCGATATCCAAAAGATCCGGGTCCTGCTGCTTCAGAATCTCGTCCAGGTGCGCGTAATCCACCTCCTGCCGCACGCCTAGTTCCTGCACCTGCCTCAAGAGGTCTCCCGTCTGGATCCCCTGCATCTGCTTGGAGTCCCCCAGGAGATGGAGCTTCACCTGCAGGCCGCGCTGCTGCAGCTCTACGACCACACCCAGAAGGTGCTCCGCCTGCCGGGCACCCAGGAACCCCGCCTCGTCCACCCGGAACACCACTCCCCTACCTTCCCCTTCAGGGATGAGTATTTTTCCACCCGCGACTACTACCATTGGCGGCTCTCCGTTCTCCCTCTGCAGGGCAAATTTGGAAGCCGGGTTCGCGTTTTCGAAACTTGAGATGGTGCAGGCGGGCCTCGATCTGGCAAGGGAGAGTTCCCGGGCCGCCTTCCCGGTATAGGCGAGGTTGATGGAGATATGCTCCCTCCCCTGGGGGACCAGCACCTCCTCGTTGAAGCGCTCGATCACCTTGAGGGTGGAAGTCTTGGCGGTCCCCGGATCTCCCATGGAAAGGGTGGCGCCTCGGCTCCCGGTCAGCTCGTTGAAAACCTCGGCTGTCTGTCCGGCCGTCAGCCGGACGCCTTCTTCCGACAACCTTTCCAGGTACCGTTCCACCTCCGCCCTTACAGCCCCAACTCCCTGCTCCCCTTGCCGGCCCATAGCGAGTTCTCGCCCTGGTACTCCCGCTGCAGGTAATAGTCCTCCCTGGAGAAGTATCCTCCGGCGTGCCCTGCGCTCATTCCGGGTGAGAGTGACATCATGGTGAGCCCCCTCTGCAGGCAGTTGTAGCATTAACGGCGACAACAAAGGGATACTGAACGTTAGCGAACTCTAGCAAAGATCGAACGTCTGCCAACGGGGATTACAGGAGTAAAATCTTATTGTTGTTAATTAACGCGGCGTGTATACTGCGCCAGCGCGGGGGAAAGTATGAAGTCGCGCCTGAATCTCAAGCCCCGGCCAGAAGGGCACCAAGCGATTGGTGGAGAAGTACTGTGATGCGCTGCTCTACGTCCGGTACCGTTACGACCCGGGCCGGGGCGTCAGGCTGAAGACCGTGGAACTAGTGGTTGAGGAAAAGCCGTGGCGGCCCCGAACCCGTTTCCGTGAGGAGGACATGGTAAAGGTGACGGTCGCCTACTCGGAGCAGGATCTGCGCATCAAGCTGAAAGCGGCAGGGGGAATATGGGACCCGGAGGACAGGGTCTGGCAGGTCCGCTATGGAGCCATTCGCGGGACGGAGCTTGAAGGCAGGATCGTTGACGAGCCCGGTTGATTTTGTGCCAAAGGTCTCCTTGCGCGAATGCAATTGCATCCCAAACAAGATGCTGAAAATGCATCCTGAAGAGATGCTAATCTCCTATATAAGATGCCGGCATCCTAAATGAGATGCTTGCACTAACTGGTCAACTACGAGTTGGAACAGGAAAAAGTGAATAAGAATAAGCAAAATAGGTTGCCAGGCGGATTTTTGCTTGAAATCATAATGTTAGCGGTGTTGGTTGTCGGTGTTGTTTACCTAGTCTATTGGTCGCAATGGTTCTACACGAGGATATCTAGTGACGCGAAATTTGCTGGAGGTCGGTGGACTGTTTTTCCATTGTTCGCAATTATGGCATTTTGTCTTGACGCCTACTTTGACAGGAGGCATGCACGTTTACTTGAGCTAGGCTGTCCGCATTCATTGAGCAACCCCAACGGCAAAGAAGTATTCTATGCATTCGCGCTAATAGGGTCGATAGCACTGATTTTCTGGCTATAAAGGCGCAAGCATCAAGTACCTGCAGAGGAAAAATCAAGAGATGAAACAGCAGTAATCAGCAGAGTCAGAACAATCGTTACCATCAGCTGTGGCGCGAAAGCCCGAAAAACCATGGAGTTGCTGCCGGAGTAATCTGGGAAGGTCAAGGAAGGGCAAGGGGACACGTATAAGTTCATAAGATTCTGGAGAAGAAACTTACATTCTTATACGTGTCCCTTGCTGCCCCTGCTGCCCCTTAGCTTACTCAAGACCTGTTCCTCAGGCCTGCAAGACCTGCCTCACAGACCTTCAAATAAAGGGAATGTATGAATAAAATTCGTATCTCTTGCCCGCAGTGCGGCTTCAGTAAAGAGATCGCGGCAGGGCTGATACCGTCATCACAGGCTTGGGTGACCTGTCCGAAATGCCACCACCGTTTTCAGATGACAAAGGACCAAGCCGCCTCAACCGTACCGGCAAGGCCGGAAATAAAACCGGCCACGCTACCCTCTGCCCGAAAATTGGAGAGCAGGCCCGTTTCGCCCTCCCTTGCCGCAACATCGCTGCAAAAGGGGGGCACTCGCGCCAAGACGATACTCTGCTGTTTTCTGCTCCTGATAGCGCTCCTGGTCGGGGTGCGTCTCTGGGCTGATGCCAAGCAGCGAAACGTGCCGTTTCCAAGCCTCATCGCCACCTCCGCGCTAAAAGTGGCGGTCTCCTGGGGGGAACAGGTCTATTTGCTGGATCATGCCGGCACTATTATCGGCAAACTGGCCCTGCCACCGGGAACGATCCTGACCCAGCTCGCCTATGTCGGCGACGAATTGTGGTTTGCCGATCATACGACCAATGCCATCAAGCGATACCACAACGGTGCGTGGGAAACCGTGGTGAACGGCGCGGGGCGTTTTGGCGGCGCCTTTAAGTTTGCTGTCGATCTGAAGGCGGGCGAAATTTTTGTTACCGATGCATCGAACCATATTATTCACCAGTTCACAGGCGACGGTACCTATCAGCGCAGTTTCGGCCGGCAAGGGAAAGGACCGGGAGATTTGATGTTTCCCAATTCGATTCTGTTCGATCATGCGGGTAATCTGATCGTGGCCAATACCAATTGCTTCCGGCTGGATTTGTTCTCCCGCCAGGGGGATTTCTTGAAATCCATTGCCCACGTGGCAGGAGTCGGCCTGTACCGATTTCCAACCTTGCTGGCTCAAACAGGCGATCTATTCGCTTTTTTTCAGACCATCGACCTGCGCAATGCCAAGATCATGCTGTACAACACCGATGGCCATGCCGTCGGCGAGCTTGTGCCCCCGAAGCCGATAGATGATGCTGGGGATATTGCTGCCATGGATGGCGATATCCTGGTATCCGATCACCAGGAGCGGAAAGTGTACCAATTTTCCGCCGACACCCGCGATTATCTGGGGCCATTCAGCACCGGGTTGGAGGAACTCGGCAGGGCTGATGCCAATAGGCAGCGCAGCTATAAGCGCATCGCCGATTTTGCCCTCGCCATCATGCTGGTAACCATCCCACCTCTGCTGTTTTTCTACCTTCGGTTCAGACGGCTGGAGCTGAGGCAAATTGCCTCCACCGATAGCAGCTCCATGATTCCCCCTTCTACTATCAGGGGAAGCCCTTATAACCGGCAAAAATGCCTTGTCGCCGCGCTCATCATGCTATGCTCACTCGGTATTTTTACAGTCAGTTTGCTGTTGATAGCAAAACTCCACATTTTGCTGGGCTTGCTCTGTTACCTTGGGCATGCGGCTTTGGCATGGTATGGCTATCTATATCTGTCAATTGCCAGCGGCTATCCCAATCCTTCAAGAGAGGAAACACTGCAGCGGCTGGTTAAAATCACCTTTCTGAGAGCTGCATCCGTGTTGACTCCGGGAGAGTGTGTGGAAGTATGCACGGCAGGCTGGCTACAACCGACCAGAAAACAGCCGGTGCTGGTTTTATTTACCAATCGCCGTATGCTGGTGTGCGATTATACCGTCAACCGTGCCGGTATCAGACAATTGGACTATGGGGCACTGGCAGCCGGTACATTCAAGACAATTAAACCATCCGCCTATCTGCCTTTCACCTATTACGGCCTGTCTCTGGCAGCCGGGCCGGGTGCTGCTTCGACCCTTAATTTGTACAATTGCGACGAAATTCTGCTCCGCCGCATCGAGCATTATCTGGAAACTAGGGAAAAGACCGCTGAATCGGTTGCAAATTCGGTGCTATGCGATACCTGCTTTCAGCCGCTTCAGGGGGCGCATTGTACCCGCTGCCACGAGCGGAATCGCAATCGTACGCCGCTGTTTCTCTCGCTGCTGTTTCCGGGTCTGGGACAGTTCTACAACCGCGAATTGCGACACGGCACCGTCTATAGCGCGGCATTCTGCGGCGGTATTCTGTCGATGACCATGCCGGTTACCAAGATGCTGGACCGTTCGGCGGAAACTGGCGCTGCGGGTTATAACTGGCTGCTGCAAAGCCTTGGCTGGATGCTGTTCCTGTACGTGACCAGCGCTGTTGATGCCGATCTGGCAGCCAACCAGGGGCGCAATTTTTTCAGTCAGGCCACCGGCGAAACCATCCGCACCTGGCTGGCAAATAAATTGAGTGCTATGACGCTGCGCAGGGCGAGACTGATCTTGAATGCGGTGCCTGGAGTAGGCCATTTTTTGAGCGGCAGGTTCACACGGGCCTTGTGGCTGTTGGCCCTTCTCGGCTGGCTGCTCTGGACCGTCTTCTGGTCCATGATGACGCTTGTTACCGGCCACGGCGACTCGACCAATTACCAGGTGATTTTCTTTTGCGGGGCGCTCGCGGCTATGGTATGGACTGGCACAGTGCTGGATGGTCTGCGCCGTTACAGTGAAGCACCGCCACTGCGCATAGCCATGCCGGCTGTTCTGTCTATATTCACATATCCTTTGCTGTCCATGATTGCCGCAGCGACGTTGCAAGGGGCGTGGCTGTTTTTGGTGAAGGAACTCCCCGACCTCAATCATGCTCTTGAACTGCTTTTTGGCGGTTTTCAGTTCCGTGTTTCAATCCTGTTTCCAGGGTGGGGTGCGGCTTTGGCGGTAGTATTCGGCATAAGAACCTGGCATAGCGGCAACAATGCCCGTGAAGCATGCAAAGACGCTTTCATTGGCTTCATCTGCGGCGCTGCCTGCTGGTCAGCCAGCAACTTGATAACCGGCCACCTTGTTGGCGGCTTGCTGCTGCAACCTCTCTTGTTCGGGCTTTTGAGCGGGCTGTTTATGTACCGCTATTATGCCGGCAGAGGGGCATCACCAATGATTATCCCGGTATTCCCCATTAGCTTGGCGGCAGGCTCTATTTTAGGGTTGATCGCACTCCCCCTGACCATCCTGTTGCACAACAGGATCGGCAATGTGACGATCTTTCTGCCACTTCTTGCCATGCCAGCCTATTGCCTGCATCTTGGTGTTCTTCTCCTTGAAAGGTCAAGGCCGATTGGACAGCTCCCTACCGAGCTGCTTCCTTATGGCTGTGAGACAAGTGGTGACGTGCCTTTGAGCACCGGCACTGAAAACAGACCTAACGGTACCCGATGGCGTAATGGGAAAAAGCCACTGATTTATTTGCTCTTGATTTTGTCAGGTGCCGGACTGCTGACTGCAGTAAAGCAATGCTTTAACACCTCCGAACCAGGGCCCGCTGTCACCAAGGTCGAGCGAACAACCATTTCTCCGTATCTGGAAGCGCCGGTCGACTCCGCTAACAACACCCTCTACTGCGCTGCGTTCCAGATGGCGTGGAGTAAAATGCGGAATCAGGTTGTCAAGGAAGACATAAGGCTTGCTGACAGCCCGCCATCGGCCCGTCAGCTGAACCGACAACTGCTTGGCAATGACGATGTCTCCAATAGCTCGTATGTTGCAGAAGCAGGCGTGCTTTCCCAGGAACTCGTCGAGCAGATAAACAGGGAACTACGGAAAAAGTTCGATAATCAGGGAGGAGAGAGCTTCCGAATACCCCAAACCTCAGCTGGCGATCGATCGATCATCGCCTACGCTTACTTGCAAAAGAATCTTGAATTCCGCACTGAGTTTGAGAAGCTTGCCACTCCTGTATTTTTTCAGGCAAACGGCAGTCCAATACCTGTAGGGGCGTTCGGAATCGAAAAACTTTCTCACTCCAATCATCTTCACGAAAAACTGCAGGGCCAAGTCGTAATTTATGATTACCGTGATGAAAACGATTTTATTCTGGCATTGAGCAGCAAATCTGATGACGAGGAGATTATCCTAGCAAAGATCAAACCAGGAAAAGATCTATTGGTTACCTACCAAACTGTAGCGGAAAGAATAGGTACTGGTAATAAAACTTTAATATTGGAAAGTGAGTCACTGAAAATACCAAAGATCGACTTTGATCTCAGTCACAGCTTTACCGAGTTAGAAGGCAAGCGGCTGCTGAATAATGGTTGGGAAGGTTGGCTGATTGCCAAGGCTCTACAGGATACGCGCTTCAAACTTGATGAAAAGGGGGCTGTTCTTAAATCAAGAGCTTTTTTCATGGCAACGAAAGAAGAGGCACCCGCCCCAGGAAATGCAAAGCCTAGAATGTTCATCTTTGACAAGCCGTTTTTGATCTATCTAAAGCAAAAGCTCGGCAAATATCCATATTTCGTGCTCTGGATCAATAATCCAGAACTAATGCTGAAGAAATAAGGGTCATCCATGATTCAGAAAAAGGTGAGAATAGCAATCGGAGTAATTGCCGCAGTATTGCTTCTGCTGCTGGCAGGCGGGTTGTGTTTGCCGGAACAGTTAGTTGTTCCGGTCAAGGGGGCAACAAGATCGGACTGGAACGCAAAAAGCTTCTGGTTCAGCCCCTGGGGAAAATCTGGAGTACACAAGGGAATCGACATTTTCGCTAAAGAAGGGACCCCAGTCATCGCATCCAGCTCAGGCCTAGTGCTCCAAGCCGGTGTCACGCCGGGCGGTGGGAATGTGATATCAGTACTCGGACCGAAATGGCGGATTCATTACTACGCCCACCTGAAGAACATAAAAGCGAAAAACTGGGAGTTCATTTCCCAAGGAACTGAAATTGGAACAGTCGGAACTACTGGGAATGCAGTAGGAAAACAACCTCATCTTCATTACGCAATTATTTCGCAAATTCCCTATGTATGGCTTTTTAGGGCAGAGAAGTATGGTATTGATAGAATGTTCTTTCTGAATCCGCTTGAAAGACTACATCCATGAACAACATGCCCAACCATCGGCAAGACCCGCCGAGGGCGGGTCAGCCTCAGCCCCGTTAAATGCCCTCTCAATGGAGCCGAAGTCTTCACCCACCCCTTTCATAAGTCTATCAAGCTCGTTTGCGATAACCTGCAGCGGTTGACGCAGGTCATCTACCCCAGTGGCGTCGTAGTGTCTTCCCGAAATGGAGCTGTCAGCGTAGTTGGTAAGCCGAGTCCGCGTCCTCGAAAATCTTGAGGCGCCGGTAGTGGCGACGAAGGTTCGGCGCAGGCTGTTTGGATGGGTTTTGGCGGGGCTTTGGGTTCAGCAGGAAGAATTTATTACAGCGATTATTACAGCGATGGCAAGAACTAACAAAACCTTAAGCCTGTAACTAGTTGTTTTTATGGCGCGCCCGGACGGATTCGAACCGCCGACACCCTGGTTCGAAGCCAGGTACTCTATCCAGCTGAGCTACGGGCGCATCCCGCAAAACATACAGCATGTCCCTCCGTTTTGCAAAGAGAGAAAACG
>Ga0209317_1001847_pt1 | contig 16867 bp, 14 predicted proteins | sample RifGroB2_FD_183994 | JGI IMG/M metagenome (GOLD analysis project Ga0209317, IMG submission 183994) | Soil microbial communities from Rifle, Colorado, USA - Groundwater B2 (SPAdes) (version 2) | ecosystem: Environmental > Terrestrial > Soil > Unclassified | place: Rifle, Colorado | collected... | reverse complement strand
TTTTCTTTGCGCCTTGGCGTCTGTAGTGAGCGTAGCGAACGAGCGTGAGGCAAAGGCGTTTTAACAGGGATGAAGGGGATGCAGGGGATAACTGCAGAAACCTCATTCTCACGCAAAGCCGCAAAGACGCAAAGGACAGGCAGAATCACAGGCTTTTGGGGTAACCAAAATCTTTTCAGTTCCTGCCTTTATCCCGTTCATCCCTTTCATCCCTGTTAATTGCAGTCAAGGTTTTCTTTGCGCCTTGGCGTCTTTAGTGAGCGTAGCGAACGAGCGTCCTGTTTTTTATTTCGTCGGAAAATATATGTGATATATTACCTGAAGAAATTCCAGGGCAGTTGAAAGGAGACGCTCGAAATGCCACGAACAGCACAGGCACAGAAGGCAGCAAGCAAAGCCCAAGTATTGACAAAAGCCCTTATCAATACCGCCACCTGCCTGGAAATATCCAAGACCAGACTTGCCCATATCCTTGGCGTTAGTGGGGCAACGGTAACCCGCCTGTACGCTGATGGTTACCTGCTCTCCCCAGGCAAAAAGGAGTGGGATTTTGCCGTGCTTATGGTCAGGCTGTTCCGCTCGCTTGATTCCATCGTCGGAGGGTCGGTGGAAGACGCCCGCAAATGGCTCGCCAGTGAAAATGTGGCCCTGGCAGGCAAGAAACCGGTTGAGTTGATTGAATCGACGGAGGGGCTTGTACGTGTCGTTACCTACCTGGACGCCTGCCGAGCTGTCATCTAAAGCCAGCGAAATCTCTTGCAAGGTTTGGCGCATGGTGGAGGCCCAGCACATCGTCTCCACCTTGAAAATCGTGGATACACGTGCCGAGCAGGAACTGCTGGAAGAGATTCTGGAAGAAAACAAGCCACCGGTTCCTGCCGATGCTGCTGGTCTGCACTACCTTCTCTTCAGCCCTTTTCGGTATGACACCCGCCTGCCGTCTGGCTCACGATTCCGCGCAATCACCCACCCCGGGGTATTTTATGGAGCGGAAACCCTCCGCACCGCCGCAGCTGAGGTTGCTTACTGGCGCTGGAGGTTTTTGCAGGACACTTCCGGCTTAACCCGCCTCCAACCGTGTACCTTTACCGCCTTTCGTGTTCCGGTGAAAACGCCCTGCATTGATTTGCGCCAGCCGCCGTTCGATGTCCATTCGGCAGTATGGGGCAACCCTACGGACTATGCCGGCACCCAGGCGATGGGACGTAGCGCCAGGGAAGCCGGAATCGGGGCCGTGATATATCAGTCCGTCCGCGACCCGGAGCCCCACTTTTGCATCGCTTTATTGACCCCGCGTGCATTCGCCGCCAAAAAGCCGGACAGCGCAACCCAAACCTGGGTGCTGGCCGTGTCAGCGGAAGAAGCGATATGGATGCGGCAGGGGGATGAGGCGTTCTCGTTCAGGACGGGAGGGTGGGAAGCTTAAGGCATTTAACAGGGATGAAGAGGATGCAGGGGATAACAGCACGAACCAAAATCTTTTTCAGTTCCAGCCTTTATCCCGTTCATCCCTTTCATCCCTGTTAATAGCAGTTAGGGTTTAGCGAGAATGCTCATCGCTCCGTCGGCGAATTTTTTTGCCGTAATTAAAAAAAAATCATTTGACGAGTTGAATATTTTGCGAACCGACGGTATTATCCACGGGAGCTGTTCGAGAGAACTCTGAACCTGAAAGGAGGGTAAGCATGTTTCCACCGGGGATTCCTTTAACGTATTCGTCATGAACCATTTCGCGGATATGAGCCATCACGCGCTGGTAGGCTGGCTGCTGGATACCGCGACAAAGCAGGAAGATCATGACTTCCACGGCAAAAACACGCCCGAATGGGCGGCGGGACCGCCGCGCTTCAGGGGACATGCCACCGCGCTGTCGCAGAAGGAAGATGCGGCGAAGTACAAGGACACCCAGGCAGGCAGGGATCGCGATCTGGAGCGCGCTGCCACCTTGGAATCGATTCACTTCAACGCCAGCTACATTATCATGAGGGCTCGTCACGAAAATGACGAGAGTCTCCTCCACAACGTCGGGTACGAGTTGAAGGAAAAGACGAAGAGGCATCACGCGTCGGTCTCGGTTTCGAAGCAGTCGTTGAAAGTCACGGCCAAGAGAGGCGATCAGCAGGGATCGGTGGTGATAACCATCGAAAGGGACCCCGGAGCCGGATTATATGAGGTCCAGATCTGTAAAGGCGCACCGGCGGGCGAGGAGTCGTGGCAAGCCCTGAGCAACTCCAAGAAGGTCAGGATCTTCGTCCCCAACCTGGAGCGCTCGGGCTGGTACTACTTCAGGGTGAGGAGTCACGGCGACAACGAGACGAGCCCCTGGAGCATCCCGGTGGACATCATCGTCGGATAACGGAAAAGACCTGCTGTTGGAATGAGGGCGGCATGGGCGTCGCGGTAAGCGCCCATGACCGTCCTCATTTCATTTGCCTCCCCCCTCATCCATCTCCATTCCTCCACACACGCATATCCCTCACTCGCGCGACATAATTCACTCCGGGCTTAGCGATTAAAACTTCGGCTGAGGAATTCGAACCGCGGCGCGGCGATTTAAAAAACCTGGCCCGGGAATTCAAACCGCGGCGCAGCAATTAAAACCGCGGCCCGAGAATTCGAACTGCGGCGCAGCAATTAAAACTGCGACCGGAGAATTCGAATCGCGGCGCGGCGATTTAAAAACCCGCCCCGAGAATTCAAACTGCGGCGTAGCAATTTAAAAACCCGGCCCGAGAATTCAAACCGCGGCGCGGCAGTTTGAAAACGCGGCCCGAGAATTCAAACTGCGGCGCAGCAATTAAAACCGCGGCCGGAGAATTCGAATTACGGCGCAGCAATTTAAAAACCCGGCCCGAGAATTCAAACTGCGGCCCAGCAATTAAAACCGCGGACGGAGAATTCGAATTGCGGCGCAGCAATTTAAAAACCCGGCCCGAGAATTCAAACTGCGGCGCAGCAATTAAAACCGCGGCCGGAGAATTCGAATCGCGGCGCGGCGATTTAAAAACCCGGCCCGAGAATTCAAACCGCGGCGCAGCAATTAAAACCGCCGCCGGAGAATTCGAATCGCTGCGCAGCAATTTGAAACCGCGGCGCGGGAAGAATTAGAATCGCGGTGCGTGGGCATGTAATGTACTGCACTTTCTTCGTTTGATGCCGGATGGCAATGGGTGTAGCTAGCGTTATTAATTAAAGAGCCCCCCGTAGCAAGCGGGGTCTGAGAGCAAGCGGGATCGGATCTGGACTACACTTGCAGCTCGTTGGGACGTCACAGTGAAGAAAGGCGGGTGCTGTCGTAGAGCATGGAAAGGAAGGTATAGGTGAAGAAAGGGTGCAACGCCGCGCCGGCATTTTCCATCATGACGGGAGCGATGGCGGGGAGGGCGGGCTCGGGTGACGCGGCAAATCCCCCCCACCGGGCGTCGAAAAAGTCCGCGATCATGGTGAGATGGCTGCAGGTGTTGATCCTCCACGACTGCATGATGGCGGGATAGCCGGTTCCATCGTATTTCAGGTGATGCTCAAACGCTGTGACCACGGCAAGACGTGGCACGGCCGGTAAGCCTATAAGATACCTCGATCCTCTAATCGGGTGCTCGCGCAAGATGGTCAGGTCTGCGCCACCCGGCTTCCTCTGGGACCGAATCTCTTCGGGTAGGAAGACCTTGCCTATATCGTGGAGCATTGCGGCGACGCCGATGTCATGGAGCAGCTCCGGTTTGACGCCCAGGGCGCGGGCGAGCATGATGGTCAATATGGCAACGTTGCCGGCGTGGGCGAAGGGCGATTCCTCTAGCAGAGCGGCGATAAGGGAGGCCCCATCCAGGTCTCGCACCGCCTCGAGAAACCTCGAAACCAGCTCGGAGAGCTCCGGCATGGGAAGGGGTTTTCCGCTGCCAACGCCCTGCACGCCGCTCCATACCGACGATTCTTGTCGGGCCAGCTCCCTCAGCACGCTTCCTGCGGCAGTGCGCCCCCCCCCTTTCCGTGACTCTTTCGCCAGTTCCGCAGCCTCGTCGGTGCGACCCAGCTTTATATTGGTGGACGACGCCAACCTGCCACCGCTTTCACTCGATAGCGAGAGCCCCGTGACCAGCGACGTCAGTTCGTCGTGGTTGACTCCCCCGGTAAATCTGAGACGCGCCACGCCGCGCGAGGAAAGGAGGGCGGCGCATCGTGACAGATAGATATTGAAGGGCTGAGGGAGACTGTCTACCACGAGTTCGCTCCCTATGACATCGATGGCCATTTCCCCCCTGCCTTTCAGGGCCTCCAACAGCGATAGCAGGGCCTCCTCGAGCAGGTGGCGCACGTGCGGATGTTCCAGGCCGTACAAGGGGGTGTTGGCGGCAGCCGACAGCAGTTTCCGTATGAAGCAGATCGCTGGCTGGTTCACGCTCTCTTTTTCTCCATTCTCAGGAGAACAGCCGACGCTGTCGCTCCCAGTTCGCCACCTTCCTCGGAAACCCTGGCAACCACCGGTTCCGCCAGTGAGACAGGGAAATATTTCTCCAGGAGAAGCAGACAGAGTGTTTTCAACTTGAGATGCCTTCGGCGGGCCAAGACGTTGTGGGAGTCGAGGATGTCCGCCAGCACCTTGACGCTCTCCGCTCTTCCCGATTCGGCCAAGGCGGCAACGGCCGCCTCGCGCTCCTGGTAGGCTTCGCCGGTGACAGCGAACCTGGTTGCCACTTTCGTGACCTCCTGAAAAACCCTGCCGAAAGCGCAGCCGCCGCAGAGCCTCAGGGCGGAAAGGCGACTGTTGTGGTTGCCGCTGCCCAGTTCCTGGACCAGTTTCAGCGAGGCCCGGGCGTCCCCCAGGTGCAGCAGCGTCTTCAGGGCCTCCTGCCGCACCACCTCGCTGCGATGGTTCAAAAGGGGGCGAATCGAGCCGGCAGCGCCACGGTCCATGATTTCGCGCAATATGATCAGGAGATTGCGGACAAAATACCACGGGGCGTCCCGAAGCGAGGCGCGAACCTGCTCGCTGGCCTCCGCTCCGAAGGCGATGATCCGCTCCATGATGAACCGCCTGGTCTTCATGCTGTTTTCTTGAGCCAGCAGCTGAAGCAGGGAAGGGAGACACCTCGTGCCGAGGAGGCTGATGACGGTAGAGATTTCTTGCTGGCCTCCCTTGCCGCCCGCCCTGATGCCGCCGGCCAGTTCTGCCATGCATTCGGGTGAGGCGAAGCCGTCGAGAAGGCGTGTGCAGGTTTGCTGCCGGATGGCGGAGGCCAGGACCTCTCGAACCATGGCGGCGACATGATGGTATTCGCCGAGGCAAAGGCGGGATCGGTAGTGGTCGACAATGGCTTTTTCAATGGAGTCATCAGCGCAGGGGTCTTCCAGGAAGAACAGTAGGATGTTCTCGATGGCACTGTTGATGCGATCTGGTTCCAGGTCCTGCAGGTCGCAGTCGTCGTCGCCCGGGGCCAGCGCCCAACGCTCCAGCGCCGGGAGTTCGGGGCAAGCGGGAATAGAGCTCGCGGCCTCCTCTTGATCCGGATCGTTAACGGGTATGCCGTCGCCTCTAGCCGGCACGGCCGCGTAATGCGCTGCCAGTAGCGCGGTGCTGCTTTGCTGCCCGGAGGTAAGCTCACGGAGAAACTGCTCCCACAAAAGCCCTTCCAGGGGGGTGGGCCGCTTCCCCTCGTCAATCTGTGGCACCTCCGGAGGTTTGAAGAGCTCATAGCGGACGGGGACGACGCTGACGGTGGTCGAGCCCGTTTCGCTCCAGATCTTGCCGATGCCTCCCCTGGTCAGCACATCCTCGCGCCGTAGCGTGAGGAGCCCTATCAAAGACTGCAGGTCCCGGACCGTCAACCCGGCATGAAGAAGGAGGGCGCCGATGCCGTACTCGAACAGCATGGAGGCGAAACCGGTATACACGGCGTTGCCGGTATCCAGAAACTCTCCGCGGAACACTAGACCTTTGCTGGCGGCTCCGAGGGCCACTTCCCTTCCCGAGTGCAGAAGTGGTCCGCTAGCTGCCACCACCCTCCGATAGGCATCCTTGATCGCCGGGTGCCCGGAAGGGTAGCTGCGAACCGTGCGGCGCGCGACGTTAAGGGCTGTGATCAGAGCCACCAGCAGTTTATCGGGCGTCGAGCCCTCGTCGGATAGTGACATGGCAGGCCACCGGAAAGCTTCGCTTTTACAGGATGCAAACCTTGAGGACCTGTTGCAGGTCCGTGATCCCCTGGAAGACCTTGAGGATGCCGTCCATCTTCAAGGTTCTCATCCCCTCCCGCAGAGCAAGCTCTCTCAATTCCTCCACGGCCAGGTTCTTTTTTATCGCCTTGCTGACAGCGACCGATCCCAGCAAAAGCTCGTGCAGGGCGATCCGTCCCCTGTAGCCGATGTTCATGCAGGCCTCGCACCCTTTCCTGCGCATGAGGCGCAGGTCGGGGGTGTACTCAGGCAGGCCGTGTTCCTTGAACCAGGTCGCGCCGTAGTGGTTCACCAGGTCCTCATATTCTTCCGGCGTGGGCTGGTACGATTCCTTGCACTTGTCACAGAGCTGGCGTGTCAGGCGCTGGGCGATGATGCCGAGCAGTGCATCGGCGAAGTTGAAGGGATCCAGCCCCATCTCCAGCAGGCGGCTGACGGTCTCGGGCGCGCTGTTGGTGTGCAGGGTGCTGAAGACCAGGTGACCGGTGAGGGATGCCGCGACCGCAGTCTTGGTAGTCTCCATGTCCCGCATCTCTCCGACCATGATCACGTCCGGGTCGGCGCGCAGGAAGGAGCGCAAGGCCGCTTCAAAGCTGTAGCCGATCCTGGCGTTGACCTGGACCTGGCGCAAGCCGTCCTGGAGGATCTCGACCGGATCCTCCGCCGTCCAGATCTTGCGCTCGGGCGAATTTATGGCGGCAAGGGCCGAGTGGAGTGTGGTGGTCTTGCCCGAGCCCGTTGGGCCGACGCAGAGAATCATGCCGTACGGTTTGACCACCAGCTCCTTGAATTGGGCCAGGTTGGTCGGCGACAGACCCATCTCGTTGAGCGAGAGCGGCTTGGCCGAGGTCAAAAGGCGCAGTACGGCGTCCTCCTGGTCGCCGACGGTAGGGGTGATCTCGATCCGGAACTCGAGGCGCTTTTTCCCGAGCTGGAGGTAGATCTTGCCGCTCTGGGGTTTTCTACGCTCCGAGATGTCCAATTTCGCCATCACCTTCAGGCGCGAGATGATGGCGCTCTTGTGCACCGGGGGGATCTCGTGGCAGAGCACGCACTCCCCGTCGATGCGGTATCTGATCAGGAGGGGACCTTTGAAGAGCTTGGGCTCCAGATGCACGTCGGAGACGGTCCTCTGGTAGGCCTCGACCAGGATCCGGTTCACCAGGGCCACCACCTTCGAGTCCGGTTCCAGGTTCTCCTCCTCCTCGACCGCCTCGACAACCACCGGCTGGTCATCGACCATCTCGGTGATGAACGAGTCGAGGGATGGGGCGGCATCGTTGTTGTAGTACCTGTCGATCGCGGCGGCGATCTGGCGCGACCCCGACACCACCAGCTCGATGTGCTGGTTGGTGATGAAGCGCAGGTTGTCCATGATGCCGAGATCGGTGGGTTCCGACGTCGCCACGGTCAACTTTCTCCCCTGCAGCGTCAGAGGCAAGACCTGCATCCGGTTCACCGTCTGTTTCTGCAGGACGGCGAGGGCCTCCGGGGTGGGGGTAACCTCGGAGAGATCGACGAAGCGGCTGCCGAATTTCGAGGCCAGCGCCTTGAGGAGTTGCTCCTCGGTGATGAGCCCCCGCGCGATCAGGACACTCCCGATTTTGCCCCTCTCGCCGGCCTGGCGAGCGCTCTCCACCTGCTCCCGCGTCACGAAGCCTTCGTTGACCAGGATGTCCCCGATCCTCCTGTCGTGCGCACGCTGGTAGTTCAACAGGTCCGCTGCCTCACCCCCTTCCGTCTGAGCCGTTTCGGGGGAGACCTCTGCCGCCGGGGCGGGCAAATCGGGCTCACGCGCCCGGACGGCGGACGAGACGATGAAAAGCGTCTCCGGGGGAGCCGATCCCGTCGCTGAGGTGCCGAAAAATCCGTTGCTGAAAACCTGGTCCGGCTGGATGCGCACCGCGAACGTTTCCCCGGTCACCAGTTCCACGTGCTCGAACAGGCCTCCGGAAGGGTCCTCCACAGGGCTGTCGCCGGACCCCGTGGCGCTGATGTAGCAGAGGGCATCGAAGGAGACGACTCGCTTTTCGGTAGGCGACAGGGAGACACGGACCACATTTTCCTCGGGGCGGAAAGGGGCCGACAGCGAGGTCTGAACCTTGCGCCCGTTCTTGAAAGTGAGGACCACCGCAGTATCGACAGCATAGGTTTCCATTTCCCCTCCTTATTGCGCTTGCTATCGCAGTTTAAACACTCTCTTTATCAAGTGCAGGGCATCGCGGGCAGAGATAAAATTCTCCCCTGACAAGACGATCACCTGTTGTGAGAGACAACTACCAAAGCTCACCCATAACAGGCTCCTTATGGTAAGTGGAGTAGGTCCGGCGTTGACGAGAATGTGGCGATTATAACAGAGAAGAGTGCGTTTGCTACTTCGGCTGCCGCAAGGATCATACAGATTCTCAATGGTGGGAGGGCAGGGGGGCTGGATGCTGCGATCTCATCTGAATCTGCCAAAGCGACTCCGTGAAGATTAGAAGTCTGTATTTTACTCGAAAGTTATGATAGGGAAGAGCAATGATTTGCCGGACATGTTTTGGGGGACGAATGGATGTAGGGCGAAGATGCATCGCGGTCGATGTTGAGACTACCGGTTTCTCCGCATCGCGCGGCGGCAGAGTGATCGAGGTAGCTGCGGTTGTCATAGAGAACGGCCGCTGCGGAGACGAGTTCCACACCCTGGTCGATGCCAGTTCTCCCATCGCTGCCGGAGCTTACCGCGTGCACGGGATCTCGCAGACCATGCTGTCCGGGCAGCCTCAGCCTGACGAGGTATGGACCCGTTTCAGACAGTTCGTCGCAGACAGTCCCCTAATAGCTCACAACTCATCCTTCGACAGTTCCTTCATTATCCACGAGCTTGGCCGTCTTGGATACCATCTCCCCAACCCTTGGCACTGCACAGTCAAGCTCGGCCGCAAGCGTCTGCCTCAACTGCACAATCACAAGCTCGAAACGATTGCCCGCCATCTTTTCCCGGACCTTCCTCCCGATCTACGCCTGCACCGCGCCATCGACGATGCACGACTGACAGCTCGAATCTGGGTGGCACTGGCCGGAGAACGGTAGAACCCCTCACTGCGTGACTGTCTGTGACGGAAGGCGGTCGAATCTAACGGTCAGATGACGAGTTAGGAGGTGCCATGGGTGACCAGATTTTTCTGGAGCGTTTTATCTGGTTCGACAACGAAGCCAAGCGCGCCCGCTTTCCCAACGCCTCGAAACTCAGCCGCCAGTTCGAGATCTCCGAAAAAACCTCTCAGCGCAGCATAGAGTACTTCCGCGATCGACTCCAAGCCCCTCTGGAGTACGATCCAGCCAGAAAAGGTTACTTCTACGCCGACCCATCCTTTCAGCTTCCCGTACTGCGCATCACCGAAGAAGAACTGCTGGCCCTGCTCATTTCCCGGAAACTTTTGACAGAGGCCTCCGCCGGTTCCCTGGCCGACGAGTTGGCAAGCGTATCCCAAAGACTGGGTACGTTGCTGGCCTCAAGCCTGCCAGGGAGGACCGCTCCGGAAGATGCCTTCTCATTCCGTTGGAAGAACATCAACCCCACAGATCCCCTTGTCTTCGAGGTCGTAGCTTCCGCGCTTCTTCAGGGGAGGCTGCTCACCTTTTGCTACTACTCGCCCGCTTCAAGCAGTCTTACCACCCGCACTGCAGAACCCCACCACCTGGTCAACTACATGGGGAACTGGTACCTGGTTGCCTTCTGCCACCTGAGGGCAGAGTGGCGTCCCTTTATGCTGGGGAGAATGTCGCTGTGCCAGATGGAGGCCGCGACCTTCGAGAGCCGGCCGAAAGAACAGTGGCAGCCGTACCTGGAGGATACTTACGGCATCTTCCAGAACAGGGAGAGCTTCGACGTCAGGCTCCGCTTCACCAAAGAGCGATCGCGCTGGGTCAAGGACGAGATCTGGCACGAGGGTCAAAGAGAGGAGATCCGGGAAGACGGCTCCCTTGTGCGCACCATCACCACCTCACACGAGGCGGAAATACTGATGGAGATCCTGAGGCACGGCTCCCACGTCGAGGTTTTGGAGCCCGGATGGCTGAGGGAGAAGGTTGTCGGGGAGTTGAGGAAGGCGATGGAAAAATATTCGGTGTAGGTCGCTGGATGGGGGAGGTCCGGGGGTAGGGTGGGGTGCAGAATCCCATAAATTGCTGCAAGTCGAGGGTATATGGAGAGCTACTACCGCTACTGGGGTAAGACAGAGGAAACATCGCTCAGCTATCATCTGCTCCCTTACCACTGCCTAGATGTAACAGCGGTTGCTGCAGCATGGTGGGATGGAAGTTGCACTCTGCGCAGAGGGTTTTCGGTTGGAAACCAAATGCCACTAGAGCAGCTTCGTGCGTGGGTTCTATTTTTTGTAGCGTTGCACGACTATGGCAAGTTCGATGTCCGCTTTCAGTTGCGAGCGAGACCGGTCTGGCAAAGTCTCTATCCGGATGCTGCGCTCTACTCAGCTCTCCCGTCTGCAATTCAATGCAAGACTTATTACCACGGAGAAGGCGGTCTTTCGTGGTTCCTGCAGGATAATGCGGTCCTGCTTGGCTGTGCGGCACCACTGCCAGACAATCCATGGGATTTCCTGGATACATCGGAATACGACGAATCGGGTCTTGGAGACAAATGGAAACCTTGGATTGAAGGAGTCACCGGGCATCATGGCCATATCAGGTCTGCAGATTGGGTGGCCGATACTTCCCTTCCTCTGGAATGCGATCGCCGGTTTGCCTATACCGACCGCAATGCACGCGCGTCTTGGCTGAACGCTCTGGCAGAAATCTTCTTGAAGCCTGTCGGCCTTTCGATCTCCGATTCCCCACCGGCTTGTTCCCCGCTTCTGCCAGGATTCTGCACTGTTGCTAACTGGCTAGGTTCGCGTTGCGACGAAACCAACTTCGTATTTCGCCAAAAGCCAACTGACTTGGGAGGATACTTTGAGGAGAGATGTGCATGTGATGCCCGGCGGGTGCTGGAACTGGCTGGCATTGCGGCCAAGCCGCGGCCTTATGCAGGCGTCGGCTCTCTGCTCGGAGATCCCGCAAAAAAATCGCGTTCACTGCAAACCCTTGTCGACGATCTGCCACTTAGCCCCGGTTTATCCCTGGTTGAAGCGCCGACCGGCAGCGGCAAGACCGAGGCTGCTCTCGGATACGCCTGGCGGGTCGTTTCTGCCGGTCTTGCTGATTCCGTTATCTTCGCCCTCCCGACCCAAGCGACAGCGAATGCCATGTTGGACCGGTTGCTACGAATAGCGCCTATTCTATTCGACAATCCGAATCTGCTGCTTGCCCATGGTTCTGCCCGCTTCAACGATACTTTTACTGCTATAAAATATGCCGCATTGGATGGGTATGAGAACGAGGACGGTTGGGTACAATGCAGCCAATGGCTGGCGGAAAGCAGGAAACGTATCTTTCTTGGACAGATCGGCGTATGCACCATTGACCAGGTTCTTATTTCCGTGTTGCCGGTAAAGCACCGTTTCGTTCGCTGTTTTGGAGTTGGACGAAGCGTTTTGATTGTCGATGAGGTTCACGCTTACGACGCGTATATGTACGGTCTCCTGGAAGAGGTACTGCGGCAGCAGAAGGCTTGTGGCGGTACTGCGATTCTGCTTTCGGCGACCATGCCAGAAAAGCAGCGGCAGCAACTCTGTGGAGCTTGGGAAGCCGTGTTGGAGCGGGGCGAGGGGGCCCCTTACCCACTGGTATCCTGGACCGATGGAGGCAGAACAACCCCCTTTGAGCTTCATACCGCTCAATTGCCCGAGGAGATAACGGTTAAGGTAGAGCCAATCCGGATGCCGGATATGTTGCCCGATGAGCAATTGCTACTACGGATTGTGACTGCTGCCGAGACGGGGGCGCAGGTGGCGCTTGTCTGTAACCTGGTGGATGTTGCGCAGGAACTTTCGAAAAAACTGCGGGAAATGACGGGACTGCCGGTTGACCTGTTGCATGCCCGTTTCTGTTACGCGCACAGGCAGCGCAAGGAGAGACGCGCCCTACTGCGGTATGGGCCAAAAGGTAAACGAAGGAAAGGTCGGATCCTGGTGGCAACGCAGGTTGTCGAACAGTCGCTCGATGTAGACTTCGACTGGCTCATCACCCAGCTTTGCCCTGTGGATCTGCTATTTCAACGCATCGGCCGGTTGCACCGCCATCTACGCGAGGAGCGTCCTACCGGGTTTAAGGCCCCCGTTTGCACCGTGCTGTTGCCAGAAGGCGAGGACTTCGGTCTGCACGGCTATATCTATGGAAATACACGTGTCCTTTGGCGTACCGCCGAAAAATTAGTCTCTGCACCGGAGAGCGCAATTACCTTTCCTGTCGCGTACCGGACCTGGATCGAGTCCGTTTATCGTGAGGAAGCCTGGGGAACTGAGCCTGAGGAGGTGGAGCAGGGACACGAAAAGTTCAAGCTCGAAATAGAGGCGATCAAGCGTTACAAGGCTCGTTACATGATTAACACAGCGATGAACCCCTTCTCCGATACTGACGAGAAGATCACCGCTGTAACTCGTGATGGCGACATGAGCCTCACCGTTGTGCCTTACTGTCGAAGTTCGCAGGGGAAGATGTTGATGGACGGGACAGTGTACGAGTCACTGGACGAGTACCGCCGCCTGGAAGCGTTGTCGCTAAACAGCGTCGGTGCTCCAAAGTCATGGCGGCACAATCTGGGGAAACCCGAAGAAGGTCGTTACTGGCTTGAGATGGAGAAGGATAACAATGGGTACCGTCGAAATTCTAATGGGGTGACGTTTCAATATCACAAAGAGACCGGATTGGAGAGGAAAAAATGAATCTGCTGACAGATCGATGGATTCCGGTTCGTCCCTTGAACGGGGTGGATGCACAGAAACTCACCTTGCGCGAGCTTCTGTGCACTGATGGGAGATGGGAACTGTGTCTGCCAAGGGATGACATGGAACTAGCGGCCTTGCAGTTGCTGATCTGCATGAGCCAGTGCATTATCATCCCAGCAAATTCTGTTGAATTACGTGAACTGGTTAAAAAGCCTCTAGCAGAGGCTGAATATGATGCTGCCATTCTGCCTGTAGCAGACTGGTTTCAGTTGGGTCACCCGAACCACCCATTTATGCAGGTCCCTAAAGTTCAGGCTAAGGAACCGACGCCTATGGACAAACTGTTAGCTGGTGTTACCGGTGCTAGGAATTGTTGTTTTGTCAATGAGCCACGTCTGGCTGAGCAGCTATGTGGAGGGTGCGCCAGTATCGCACTGTTCAATTTAGGGTCTTGTTCCCCAAGCTTTGGCGGTGGTTTTAAACCGGGGTTGAGAGGACCATCAGCTCCAATCACTACTCTTAATCAGGGACGGCATTTGAGGGAGACGGTATGGTTGAATGTACTGGCTGAAGAGGAAATCAACAGAATAATGCCGTGGTACACACTGACACGAAACCAAAAACCAACGTGGATAGAACCCATAAAGTCTGGCGAAAGACTTTATGCACAGCAGATAGGCTTGAAGCGTGGGTTGCTGTGGCAACCCGCATCTGTTGAGGTTTCCCCATCCCCTGGAGGAGGAAGATGTACTTGCTGTGGGTTTGAGGATGACCAGATTTACACATCATTCAGAAAAGCTAAGTTCAATTACTCCATTGTAGGTACATGGCCGCATCCCCATTCCCCACTGATAATGGTTAAGACGCGCGACGACATCGAAGAAAGGATTGCATCATTTAGCACATCCACAGCGCCATCTTGGACTCAACTAGCCCGGATCGTTATCCGGCAGGAAATAGACTCGGGCCATACAGAAGGACACCAGCCAGCAGCAGTAGTTCAGCAGGCTTCAAAGATATACGGCCAAGGAGCTCAAAAACTACATCTGCTGATTGGTGGATATCTGAATAAGGCTGGTCAAGCTTCCATACTTGGAAGGCGTCATGAGAGTTTTACACTCAACCATGGCTGGGACAGCAATACCAAAGTTATTTACGATCTCGTGTCACTCGGACGAGGTTACCGCGATGCCCTGTGGAAGGCACTTGCTGTCTTTGTGAATGGTATGAAGAATGCGAAAGGAGCGGCGAAGGTCAAGGGGGCAGGCGTAAAGTTGAACGTCACGGCAGAGACACAATTCTATCGCAGATCGGAGCCGACCATTGAAGATGCCCTGGCGCGTATTGACTTCGCGAATCCGGAGAGCGAACTGTCACGAATGCGGAGTTCGCTGAAGCTGATCGCTGAAGAACTGTTCAAGGCTTCGGTCCTGCCGTATCTGAACGATCCGGAGCTTATCAAAACGCTGGCAGTGGCACGGAGAGTGTTGCACAAGCACCTGAATGAGTTGGAACCACAGAAACAGTAGAGGAGGAATAATGGAACAGCAGAACCTTCCCCCATTCATGGCTCTCTATAAAGCATGGGAGCAACTGCCATCCGGCCCGAGAGCTGAACTCAGAAGGGTCAGTCGGCCGGAGGAACTGATCGAGGTGCCGGCTTTCTACCGGCTGTTCACCGGACTTGCCACGCAAGAGTGGCAGAAACAGGCATATCAGCGTCTGATCTTCTGCCTGCCGTGTATCCAGCACACAAATGAAGACATCGGTCTTGGCAAGGCCTTAGCAAAAGGCAAAGGGGTCGGCGAAAAGAGACTTTTTCAAATAATAAGGTCCGATTCGCCGAACGATATGATCCAGCTGCGTCGAATATTGCAGATGGTAGAGCCATCTGCAAGCTGGCCTAGGGTGGCAAAGCAGCTGTGGTATTGGAATGCCCGCAGCAAACGGGACCTGTTGGAGGAGTACTTCATCAATCAGCCGAAGTAATCAAACCACTTCTTGAGAGAGGAAACACAATGAACAAGAACTTCATCAATTTTCACATCCTGATCTCCCACAGCCCTTCGTGTCTGAACCGCGACGACATGAACATGCAAAAATCCGCCATTTTCGGCGGCAAGCGGCGCGTGCGCATCTCGAGCCAAAGCCTGAAAAGGACCATGCGCAAGAGTGCCTATTACCAGCAACATTTAGGCGAATCAAGCATCAGGACCAAGCGGCTTGGGAGCTTGAAGGAGATGCTGGTAAGCCGCCTCTCCGGCCGGGTTGAGCCAGAGACCATCGGCAAAACGCTCTCACTTTTGACGGGAAAAGACCTGGAGCCCGAGGTCGCAGTAGAGGGAGATGCCGTAGCTCCTTGGGCCATAGAAGAAATAGCGTGGTTCTGCGACCAGGTAAAAAGTGGCATGGAGCAAGGGTTGGACGAGAAGGGGCTTGCTAAGCAGATCAAGGATCAGGCTTTAGCGATGCGGCAGGCCTTGGCGAAAGGTCTGGACATCGCCCTTTCCGGACGTATGGCAACTTCAGGCCTTCTGAGTGACCTGGGGAAGGTCGACGGAGCCCTCGCAGTCGCTCATGTCATTACCACTCATACCGTCGACGCCGATATCGACTGGTTCACGGCTGTCGATGATTTGCAGGAACTGGGTTCCGGGCATCTCGATACTCAGGAGTTTTCCAGCGGCGTGTTTTACCGATACGCCAGTTTGAACGTCTCGCAATTGCAGGAAAACCTCGGGAATGCTCCTCGCGAGAAGGCGCTAGAAATCGCAGCCCATGTGTTGCACCTGATGGCGACTGTTGTCCCTTCGGCAAAACAGCAGAGTTTCGCTGCTCATAATCTTGCAGACATTGCGATGGTCTCATTTTCAGACCTGCCGATATCTCTGGCGAACGCCTTCGAGGATCCGGTCAAGGCCTCGCAGGGGTTCATGAAACCATCTGTCAAAGCATTGTTTGACTACTGGCAGGGGGTCCATGTCGGGTATGGTTTGGACGAGAGGTGCGGTTCCTTTGCGATTAGCCAGGAACCACCTGCCGGTGTTAAACATGCAAAAACGCTGGCCGATTTGAAGCAATGGGTGATCGCCAACGGAGAGGGGTAAGCCATGCGCGACTATCTCATTCTCAAGCTGCATGGCCCCATGCAGGCGTGGGGCGAGCATACTTTCGAAGGGCTGAGGCCATCAGCCAATTTTCCCACCAGAAGCGGGTTGTTGGGGCTCCTTGGCGCTTGCCTTGGTATTGTGCGTAATGACCGGATTCGACTGCAACGTTTGGCGGATAGCGTGGGCATGGCCGTACGTGTTGATACACGCACGATGTTTCGCCAGGACGGGGTGTGCCGTGCATTGAAGGTTGTAAAGATCACTGACTACCACACAGTAAAAGATGCTCGTGAGGACTATTGCGGCCTCAAAAGTCATGAAACCATTCAGACTTGGCGTGAGTACTTATACGACGCCGAATTTTCGGTCGCACTTTATAACCAGCCTAACCCGACGCTGGACCTCGATGAACTAGAAGCGGCTGTTAAACGCCCTTTTTTCACACCTTATCTTGGGCGGCGCAGCTGCCCGATCACGCGGCCGCTTTTCCACTCTCGGTTGACTGCACCAGATGCCCTAGCCGCGTTAAAAGCGGTGGCCCCGTCCGGAGGCACTGTCTATAGCGAAGAAAAGGCGGAGCAGGTCCGCATGAAGAGGGTTCGCGACGTGCCACTCATCCAACAACCGCGGCAATTTGCAGGACGCAACCTCTATGTGCACGGAGGCGAAGATGTACCTGAGTAAGATCGTGATATGTGGTGGTGCTCATAGAAACCCCTATGAGATTCACCGAGTTCTGTGGGCGCTCTTCTCGGAAGA
>Ga0209317_1001844_pt1 | contig 16899 bp, 13 predicted proteins | sample RifGroB2_FD_183994 | JGI IMG/M metagenome (GOLD analysis project Ga0209317, IMG submission 183994) | Soil microbial communities from Rifle, Colorado, USA - Groundwater B2 (SPAdes) (version 2) | ecosystem: Environmental > Terrestrial > Soil > Unclassified | place: Rifle, Colorado | collected... | reverse complement strand
CCCCGCCGCACAAGCCGCAGGTGGGGGAGCTCTCCTTCGCGGACCGGCTCGCGATGGTGCGTCTGGCCACCGCCGGCAACGGCGGTTTCACCGTCTCCGACATGGAGGCGGTGCGCGGCGGCCGCTCCTACTCGATCGACACGCTGCGCGCGCTCAGCCTCGAGCTGCCGCAGGACGAGTTCTACTTCATCATGGGGGCCGATTCCTTCAACGACATCTCCACCTGGCGCGAGTACGCCTCCATTTTCACCCTCTGCAACGTGGTCTGCGTGCAGCGCCCCGGCTCCACCATCAAGAGCCTGGCGAAGGCGCTCCCTGTTGCCATGGCGCACGAGTTCTGTTATGATACGGCGGCCAAAAGGCTCAATCACAGCTCCGGTCACGGGGTCTACGCGCTGGACGGTGTGCTTTTGGACATCTCCCCCAGCCATATCCGCCAGCTGGTCAGGGGCGGCCGTTCGATCAGGTATCTGGTTCCCGATGCCGTCGAACACTACATAAAGGAACAGAGGTTATACACCGATGCAAGATAAGGGAGTATTGACGGCGCAAGAGCGTGCCATCAAGTGTGCGGCATTTGCTTTGGACAAGAAGGCGCTCGACGTGAAGGTGCTGGAGATCAAGAGGATATCCAGCATCGCAGATTACCTGGTGCTGGCCAGCGGCCGTTCGGACCGCCAGGTGCAGGCCATCGCGGATTGCGTCAAGGTGGAGATGAAGCCGTTCGACCGGCCGATCGACGTGGAAGGGATGGACGAGGGGCGCTGGGTGGTGATCGACTACGGCGATATCATCGTCCACGTGTTCCAGGAGGAAGTCCGCAGGATCTACAACCTGGACGAACTCTGGGGGCGTGCGCCCCAGCTGGAAATCCCCGAGGAATTCCTCTGGGAGCATAAAGAGAAGTGAGACTGAAGCTCCTTTGGGTCGGGAAGACCCAGGAGCCCTGGGTCCGGGCCGGGATCGAGGAGTACGCGGGCAGGGTCAGGCGCTATTGCCCGCTGGAGGTCCAGGAGGCGCGCGAGGAAAAGGGGGCCCAGGCGACGGCCATGCGCGAGCGGGAGTGCGAGAGGCTCGCGAAGCTGCTCCCCAAGGGCGCCAGGCTGGTGGTCCTTGACGAGCGGGGCGAGGGGATGAGTTCCACCGAGTTCGCCGCCTTCCTGTCCAAAAGCCGTGACCAGGGGGTCTGCGACCTGGTCTTCGCCATCGGCGGGGCCTACGGCTTCACCGACGGCTTCCGCGGCCAGGCCTTCAAGGCGATCTCGCTGTCGCGCATGACGCTCACCCACCAGATGGTCCGGGTCTTCCTCCTGGAGCAGATCTACCGCGGCTTCACCATCATGAACGGCGAGCCGTACCACCATGAGTAATGCAATGCCAAAAGGTGAAGTCTTTTCTTCACCTTTTTTATTTCGCTAGTGAGGGAGAAAGACATGCCAAAGAAGCCTCTGCTCTTGATGATCCTCGACGGCTGGGGGATCAACCCCGAACGCGAGTCCAACGCCGTAGCCCAGGCGAGGACTCCCAACATGACGCGGCTCACTGCCGAGTACCCGTCCGGCGAGATCGACGGCTCCGGGCTCTCCGTGGGGCTTCCCGCCGGGCAGATGGGGAACTCCGAGGTGGGGCACACCAACATCGGCGCGGGGCGCGTGGTGTACCAGGACCTGACCCGGATCAGCAAGTCGATCGCGGACGGCGACTTCTTCGAGAACCCGGCCCTGGTGCAGTGCATGCAGAAGGCGAAGGCGGCAGGCGGCAGGCTGCACCTGGCGGGGCTGCTCTCCGACGGCGGCGTGCATTCCCACGACACCCACCTCTACGCGCTGATCGAGATGGCGAAGCGGCAGGGGGTGGCCGAGGTCTACGTGCACTGCCTCCTGGACGGCCGCGACACGCCGCCGCAAAGCGGGGCGCAGTACCTCGGGCAGCTGGAGCAGGAGATGGCCCGGATCGGCCTGGGCAGGACCGCCACCGTGATCGGCCGCTACTACGCCATGGACCGGGACAACCGCTGGGAGCGGGTCGAGAAGGCGTACCGCGCCATCGTCTCCGGCCAGGGGCAGCCGTACCCCTCGGCGGAGGCGGCCATCCGGCAGAGCTACCAGGAAGGGGTGACCGACGAGTTCGTGCTCCCCAGCGTCATCGTCGAGGCTGGGGCGCCTGTCGGGAAATTGACCGACGGCGACGGCTTTGTCTTCTTCAACTTCCGCTCCGACCGCGCCCGCGAGATAACCCGCGCCTTCACCGACCCCTCATTCGACGGTTTCCCGAGGCAGACCTGGCCCAAGCTCTCCTCGTACGTCTGCATGACCAGTTACGACGAGACCTTCGACCTTCCCGTCGCCTTCGGCACCGACGAACTGGTGAACATCTTCCCCGAGGTGATCGGCAACGCCGGGCTCACCCAGTTGAGGATCGCGGAGACCGAGAAGTACGCGCACGTCACCTTCTTCTTCAACGGAGGCAGGGAGACCCCGTTCCCGGGAGAGGACCGGGCGCTGATCGCCTCCCCCAAGGAGGTCGCCACCTACGACCAGAAGCCGGAGATGAGCGCCTACCTGGTCACCGAGGAACTGCTCGCGCGGCTCGACCAGGACAAGTACGACGTGATCATCCTCAACTTCGCCAACGCCGACATGGTCGGGCATACCGGCATCCTTGAGGCCGCGGTGCGGGCGGTCGAGGTGGTCGACGAGTGCGTCGGGAAACTGGTGGACAAGGTGCGGCAAAAGGGGGGCATCGTCCTCATCACGGCCGATCACGGCAACGCGGAGGTCATGTCGGACGGGCACGGAGGACCGCATACGGCGCACACCTGCGACATGGCGCCCGTAGTGCTGGTGGACGACAGCCGCAAGGGGGCGAAGCTGCGCAAGGGGGTCTTGGCCGATCTGGCGCCCACCATGCTGGAACTGCTGGGCCTCCCTAAGCCGCCCGAGATGACCGGAAAGAGTTTGCTGATAGGGTGATTGTCACAAGAGCCGAAGGAGGGATGCATGAAGATCGTCGCAATTATCGGAAGTCCCCGCGGCATGTGCGGGACAACGGGGAGGCTTCTGGAGGAAGTGCTCGCCGGGGCGGCGCAATCGGGCGCCGAGGTGGAGATCGTCTCCCTTTCGGAGACTCCGATCAAGCCGTGCGTCGCCTGCGACGCCTGCCACAAGACAGGAATCTGCCCCGTCAAGGACGATTACGAGCAGATCAAGGACAAGCTTCTGGCGGCGGACGCCTTCATCTTCGCCAGCCCCAACTATATTTTCAGCGTTACGGCACAGATGAAGTGCTTCTTTGACCGCTGCAACGGGCTCGCCCACCGTACGGCACTGGAAGGAAAATACGCGGCCGTCGTGGAAACGTCCGGCGGCGGTGGCGACGAAGAGGTGCTCGCCTACATGCAGCGCATCGTCAATACCGTCGGTGCGCAGTGTGTCGGCAGCATCGGCTCTCCCGGCGCCGGTCCCCGCATGTTTCCCGATCACGACGCGCTTCTCGAGAAGGCCCGCGCGCTCGGCAGGGAGCTTTGTCTGTGCGTTCGCGAAAAGCGGGCCTTCCCGGAGCAGGATCAGGTGCGGCTCGCCTTCAGGGCGAGGATGCAGTATCTGATCTCGATGATGGGAGAGTACTGGCCCTACGAGCGCGAGTTCTGGGCCAACCGCGGGACAACAGCAACGACTCTAACTTAACGGCTGGCGGGGGAAGGACCCAACCCGAATCCACCTCCAAAAGTATGTCGGTACGGGAGAAAGCATGACAACAGAAGAACTGAACGACTGGGCCTACGCCCTGAAATGTGAGAAGGCGGTAGCAGGTCTCAAGAAGAACGGCTTTGACGCGGTCTACTGTCAAACCAGTGAAGAGGTCTTCCATTACATCGTCAACGAAGCCGCCACGGCAAAGAGCGTAGGCTTCGGCGGCTCGCTCTCCATAGCGGACCTGAAGCTTGCCGACAAGCTTAGGGGGATGGGCAAGGAGATCCTGAACCACAGCGCGCCCGGTCTGACCCCTGAGGAGAAGCTCGCCATCACCCGCCGCCAGCTGACCTGCGATCTGTTCCTCGCCGCGAGCAACGCGGTCACCATCTCGGGGGTGCTGGTGAACATCGACGGCAACGGCAACCGGGCTGCCGCCATGTTCTTCGGGCCGCAGAAGGTGATCGTCGTGGTCGGCAGGAACAAGCTGGTAGACGGGAGCGTGGAAGACGCGGTGCGCAGGGTGAAGAGCTACGCATCCCCTCCCAACGCGAAGCGCCTGGGCCTTGCCACTCCCTGCGCCACGACCGGCTTCTGCTCGGACTGCGACTCGCCGCAGAGGATCTGCCGGGTCACCACGGTGATCGAGAAAAGGCCGCGCAACACCGATATCCGGGTGCTGGTGGTAAATGAGGAAATGGGGCTGTAAAAGGGTTGCGGGGGCGCATGATCATGCGCCCCCTACGGTCGTCATTTGTGCGTCTAATGCGGAAATGGGTTCTAATGGACTGTAGGGGCGAATCATTATTCGCCCCCTCCCCTCGTCTCGGCTTTCCGCGCCTGACATAATCCCTTCCGTGAGCCGACAAATTCACGGCCCATGAAAGGGGATCCGGGCAATGGAGGGAGCATGCCTTTTCGCGCCCTGCTGGATCTGCTTTTCCCGCCGCTTTGCCACGTCTGCAAGGCCTTCATCCCGAAAGCCGGCGAACTCTTGATCTGCGCCGACTGCATCCAAAAGATCAACTTCCTTGTTTCCCCCATCTGCATAATCTGCGGCGCCCCTTTTGCCACTGAATCCGGTGCGGACCACACCTGCGGCGCCTGCCTGATCCATAAGCCATTTCACAGCTGCCGCTCGGCAACCGTCTTGGCCGGGCCGGTGCAGGAACTGATACACTGGCTCAAGTACGGCAGCCGCGTGCACCTTTGCCAGCCGCTCGGGGTGCTGACCGGTAGCAGCTTGGCGTCCTTTTGCGGCGACGCCTCGCCGGATCTGATCATCCCCGTGCCGCTGCACCGAAAGAGGCTGAGGCAGCGCGGTTTCAACCAGTCCCAGTTGATCGGAGCGGTCCTGGCGAAAAAGTGGCAGGTGCCCATGGAGATAGGGCATTTGCGCCGGATCCGCTGGACCGATCCGCAGACCGGCCTCGATGCCAGGGACCGGGTGAGTAACGTGAGCGGGGCGTTCGCCGTGAAGGATCCTAAAAGGTTGGAGGGGAAACGGGTGCTGCTCGTGGATGATGTGCTGACCACCGGGAGCACCATGCGGGCCTGCGCCGAGTCGCTGCGGGAGGCGAGGGTGGCGGCGGTCTTCGCGGTGACCGTAGCCCGCGGCGTGCAGCCGTAGAGGGTCGCGGATCGGTGCGATTTCCGGTACGGCAGGCCGGGGAGCCGCGAGGGGTGCCCCTCGCATGTGGACGTTTTCAGGGGCTCCCCTGCCGCTCACTGGGGGCCGAAGAAGGCCTCCATCTCGCTGCAGAGCGTCTCCTCGACTCCCTTCACGACCGTCACGCCGTGCAGCGCGGTCAGGAACACCTTGCCGTAATTCTTGGTGAGCACCCTGGAGTCCAGGATCAGCACCGCACCCCGATCCTCCCTGCTCCTGATCAGCCGCCCGAACCCCTGCTTGAACTTGATGACGGCCTGCGGCACCGTGTAGCTCATGAAGGGATCGCCCCCCATGGCCGTTATGTGCTCGCTCCTGGCCTCCAGGATCGGCTCGGTCGGGACGCGGAAGGGAAGCCGGGTGATCACCACGAGCTCCAGCCCTTTGCCCTGCACGTCGACCCCTTCCCAGAAGGAATCGGTGCCGAAGAGGACGGGGTTCGAGGCGGTCCTGAATTTGGACAGCAGCATGTGGCGGTTGGTCTCCCCCTGGCGCATCGGTGTGAGCCCCGCGGCCTTCAGCGGTTCGGTGAGACGGTTACTGACGCGGGTCAACAGGTCGTAGGAGGTGAACAGCACGAAGGCCCGCCCCTGGGAGATCTTCAACGCCTTCAAAAGGTGGCCGCAAAGGCGCGCCTCGAAAAGCGGTGAGGTCGGCTCGGGCATGTCCGAGGGGACCCCGACGAAGGCCTGCCTGGCGTAGTCGAAGGGGGAGGGGAGCAGCAGCTCGTTCACCCTTTCCTTGGCCAGCAGCTCTATGCCGGTCCTTCTCTTGAGGAAATCGAACTTCTCGCCCACGGCCAGCGTCGCCGAGGTGATCACCACGGTCTTGAAGCGGTCCAGGATCGCCTTCTTGATGGATTCGGCGACCTCGAGCGGCGAGGAGCAGAGCTTCACCATGGGCCCCTTCCTGAGCTCGAACCAGCGGCAGAATCCTTCTTCCCGGGAGGTGAAGAAGCGCAGGGCGTCGACCATCGACTCGATCCGCCCCTTGACGCCCCTGAGATCTGTGAGCGGACCGGCGAGCTTCTCCAGCACCTTGTCGGAAAGCTTGTCGCACCCCTTGAGAAAGGCCTGGATGGCGACGGCGTAATCCGCCAGCTCCTTGCACATCTGCTCCACCTGCAGTGAGACCTCGGGCCAGAGCGCAGACGTATAAATGGCAGGGGTGACACGCAGTTTCTGCTCGGCCCCTTCTTTTTTCAGCTTCCGGAACAGCGCCTCCCCGATGGCGTCCATGCCGCGGGTCGCCGCATCGAGGACCGCGACCCGTTTCGGGATCAGCCTCCCCTCGAGCACCTCGGCGATCTCCAGGTAGAGGTCGTCCTGTGCCTCCGGGACGGCGGCGGAAAGCTGGGTGGACAACTGGGGCAGGATGCCCCGGTGCGCCTTGCGCGGGTGCTGCAGCTTGCCGAGCAGCTTCACCAGTCCCAGGCGCGAGACCTGGCTGGAGAGGAAGCTTGTGGCGACGTCCTCCAGATGGTGCCCCTCGTCGAAGATGAGCCGGGTGAAGGGGGGCAAGATGGCGGTGGCGTCGTAGCCGGTTTCCTGGCGCACCGAGAGGTCGGCAAGAAGCAGGGCGTGGTTCACGACCAGGAGGTCCGCGCCGGCCGCCTCGCGACGCGCCCGGTAGAAGAAGCAGCGGGCGTAGTGGGCGCACTTGACACGGCTGCACTGGTCCGACTCGCAGCAGAGCTCTTCCCAGACCTCGTCCTTGGGGATGAAGGAGAGGTCGCTGCGGCAGCCGTCCTCGGTCTTCTTGCTCCAGGCGACGATGGCGTCCAGCTCCTCGGCCGTGTCATCCTTGAAGAGCGAGGAGTCGGAGGCGTTTGCGTGCAGCTTGCGCAGGCAGAGGTAGTTTCCACGCCCCTTCACCAGCACGGCGCGGAATTTGATCTCGGCGTGCTGCATCAGGAAGGGGATATCCTTTTGCACCAGCTGCTCCTGCAGGTTTATGGTGTTGGTGGAGACGACCACCCTCTCCTTGTTCCTGACCGCCCAGAGTGCTGCGGGAAGCAGATAGGCGAGGGATTTGCCGGTGCCGGTCCCCGCCTCGACCACCGCCACACGCTCTTCGTTGAACGCCTCGGCCAGAAGCCGCGCCATCCTGGTCTGCTCCGGCCGGTGCTCGTAGCCCGGCAGGGCCTGTGACAGCACGCCGTCCGGGGCGTAGAAGCGCTCGATCTCCGGGTAGCTTAGCCGCTCCACCGTCTTGCGGGCGAAGGGGGCCACCGCCTGGTAGCAGCGCTCGGCCTGATTGTCGACGATATAGAATCCGACCCCCTGGTTGCCCAAGAGCGAGGCAATTTCGAGGTCGGCATTTGAGGGGGTGAGGACACCGGAGGGGTGATTGTGGATCACCACGTCGCCGAAGGAGGTGGCGATCATGATGGCGGCCACCGCGTCCCGGTTGCCGCGGGCCAGCGGCTCGACCTCTACGACGATACGCGCCTCATCGGTGCGTCCCAGGAAGAAAACTTCGTTGCCTTCGGCTTCACTTATTGCGGACTTGAGCTGCTGAACAGCGTGTTTTGAAAAATATTTATGCATGGCTTTTGAAGATACAGGCTTTGGCTGGGGGGTGCAACTGAAAAGGCGGGCCTGCCAGATCCCACTTCGAGAACGGGGCTGGGGGGGAATTCTTCCGGGGAGGGGCTTTCGACAGGCACGCCCTTGCAACTTTACCCCGAGCAACTAAAATAATCACCTGAAATCCGCCCCACCTGTGCCGGACATGGCGGCGCAGGCCGAGCCAATCCGCAGCAATCGCGGGAGGAGCAACCGTGGACAGCGAGCAAGTGGAAAGCCTCTGGGTCAGGGAAGTGACCCTGATGGTGCAGGAGATGATGATGAACCACATCCGCTACGAGGAGCAGAACAATCCGGCAAGCGCCCGGCTCGCCCTGGCGCAGGCGCTGCTGCTCAACAAGATGCTCGAGGTGCTCGTGGAGAGCGAGGACTGGTCCGGTTTCAAGGAGACCGTCTACGACTACATAGATTCAGAAACGGAGAGATACCGGGAGGCCAGAGAGGCCGGCGACCGCGACCTGGCCACCATCATGCTGGCACGGGTCCGCTGCGCCAAAACGCTGGCACGGCGCCTCGAAAATCCCCTGCGCCAGCTTCTGCTCGCCAGCACCCCGCAGGGGGAGATAAAATCGTTCGGAGACGGTGTCGGAAAGGGTACCGGGCCCCTTGCCGAACTGATTGCAAAGGCGGAACAGGGCCGTGATGAACTCATGGTTTTTGAGGGAGACAACCCGAAAGGTTTGGTGCCTCGGCACAGGCTCATCGCCCATGAACTCAAACTAATCACCAAAGAGGCGGCAGACAACCTGAACCGGGTCCAGTCGCTGGGCGAAGCTGCGAAGATCCGCCTGGTTTCGGGGCGGGCCCAGAGCTGCATGTACTTGATGGATAACTGCCCCAAACTCGACAACCGGTCCCTTTTCGAGGATTTTCTGCGGGAGTTTGTCGAGGAGGCGCAGTTGTACTATCGACAGGCGCAAGAAAGCGATGATCGTGAGATGGCCTTGTTCATGCTGGGTCGCATCAGTACCGCGAGGACCCTGCTCAGGCGTCTAGCCGACCCGATCCGCAGCAGAGGGTTCCTGAGCAGGATCAGGGCGTCCGTCACGTTTCACTGACCGCCAGGGCTACACCGGGAGCAGTCGGATAGTGGTGCCAGTGGGAAGATGATGTCGGTGAGGTGAGGAGAGTTCTGCAACGGACCGGAGGGGGACCGGACGGGAAAAGAAAAAGGGCCTTGGGAGAGGATTCGGACCTCCGGCCCCCTGCTCCCGAAGCAGGTGCGCTACTGCAGTGGGACAGAGTCGTCATAAAGGGTTTCCGGAGCAACACGCATGGGCGAAGCATCTCCCCCACCTCAGGCTGCACTTTGAAAGGGCTTTATCCCTTTTGCCAATTCATCGATGAGGGCTCGCGTTGCGCCGGGCAACTGTGGTAGAAGAGACGGGAGGAGAATAGAGTGCAGCGCTACAACGCTTTTTCCGAGGAGCTGAAGAGGGTGTTCGGCTGCCGGGTGCAGAGGCTCTCGGTGGACGCCGGGTTCACCTGCCCCAACCGCGACGGCAGCGTCGGGACGGACGGCTGCATCTTCTGCGGCGGCAAGGGGTCGGGATCTTTCGGCATCCTGCACGGCGCCGACGTCGCCGGGCAGCTGGAGCATGCCAAGGAGGTGATGGTCCGCAAATACAAGGCGGAGCGCTTCATCGCCTATTTCCAGTCCTACTCGAACACCTACGCGCCGGTAGAGCGGCTGAGGGCGCTCTACGACGAGGCGCTTGCCGTGCCGGACGTGGTCGGCCTGATCGTCGGGACCAGACCGGACTGCCTCCCCGCAGAGACCCTCGACCTGCTCGCCTCGTATGCCGAGCGCTGCTACTTCTGGCTGGAGCTCGGCCTGCAATCGCCCCTGGACCGGACGCTGGCCGCCATCGGCCGCGGGCACGATCTCGCCTCGTTCACGGCCGCCGTGGAGGGGTGCAAGGAGCGCGGGATCCGGGTCTGCGCCCATGTAATACTGGGGCTTCCGGGTGAGAGCCGGCAGGAGATGCTGTCCGGCGCCCGCTTCCTCAACGAGGCCGGGGTGGACGGGGTGAAGATACATCTGCTGCACGTGATGCGGGGGACCCGGCTTGCCGGCCGGTATCTGGAAGGGGAGGTGCGGATGCTGGACCGCGACGAGTACGTAGGGCTGGTCTGCGATTTCCTGGAGCTTATCGACCCGAGGATCGTGGTGCAGCGGCTTACCGGCGACGGCAACCGCAAGGACCTGATCGCCCCGCTTTGGTCGCTGCAGAAGTTCGAGGTGCTCAACTGCATCGATCACGAGCTCGACCGAAGGGGGACACGGCAGGGGAGCCGGTATGCATGATGCGCAGGTTACGAGCCCCTATTCCCCAACCCCCAGCCCCGCTTCTCCTTAGCCCCCAGCCCCGTCTCTGCTTTTAGCCCCAAGCCCCCAGCCCCGTTTTTGCCTCTAAAACGGATACCCCAGCCCCACGAAGACCGCGGGACCCTCGCGGCTGACGCCCACGTCGATTCGCCCCACGATGTTGGGCCTGACCACGGCACGAAACCCGAAACCGGGGTTCACCTCCAGATCGCTGACGCCGAGCTCCACCAGCGATTTCATCACCCCTCCCAAATCGATGAAGGGCGCAAACTCCCAGTCGGCCCGGACCCCGAAGACCTCCCACCGGAACAGGCGTATCCTCTCCTCAAGGTTTAAAAGCAGATAGCTGCTGTCGATGAAGCGGTTCCGGCCGTACCCCCTGAGCGTCATCTCGCCACCGAGCGTGCTCCGCTCCAGAAAGGGGACCTTGTCCCCCAGGGTCTGACTGTAGGCCACCCTCCCCACGCTTATGAAACGGCCGTCCTTGACCGGATAGAACCCCTTTAGCTCCGCCTCGTAATGCCGGAAGTTCGTGCTGCTCCCCAACGCGTCCAGGCTGGTCTCCACCGTTGCCCGGGCGCGCAGGCCGGAGCTCGGCATCGTGACGGAATCCAGGGTGCTGTAGACCAGGGATAACGTCTGGGCGTGGGTGTTGAATCGGACGCTGCCGGGAATCTGCTCCGCATCGAAGACTTCCCGGATGAAAGGTACCTTCTGCACGGCTCCCCGGGCGATCCGCACCCCCCTGAAGCGCTCGCCCACGAACAACTGCGTGTGGTCCAGGATCGGGTAGCCGGCGGAAAGCGCGAATCCGAACTCCTGGTCCCCGAAGTTGGTCTCGTTGTCGGCGGAGCTGTTGGAGCGAAGCCCGAAGAAACGCGCCGAGCCGTCGGTGAACAGGTAGAAGAAGCCGTTCAGTTCCAGCTGCTGCTCCAGCAGGCTCTGGTCCCGCACTCGCAGTTCGTAGTCCTGGTTCACCTCGGTCGACTTGGAGATGTTCCCTTCGAAGCTGCGCTGCGGCGAGGGGTAGAAGGCCCCATAGATGGAAGCGGTGGTCCCGAAGTTGTCGTTGCTGTTCAGCTGCGGGGCGATCAGGGTGCAGACTTCGTCCTTTTCGTTGTGGAGCAGGAAAGCGGTGAGGGCGCCGTAGGTGATCCCTTCGTTGGGACTGGTGGCGATGACCGGCAGCGGGACGGTCACCACTTTGACGTCCTGCCCGCGCATGTCCGGCACCGGGAGCCGGCTGGACGGATGGTAGCTGGTGCAGCCGCCAAGCATGGCGGTGAGCAGCATGAATAGTATTAAAAGCGTGACGCGCATGTTGTCTTCCCGCAGTTGAAGGTTCCAGCCGGCAGCCGGCACCGGCACGCCGGCTTCGTCGGCTGGCGGCGGCAGTTCTTGATCCGCTCGAAAATTAAAAAAGATAGCGTTTCAGACGATTTTTTACAATAGAAAAACCGCTCCGCTGGCTGCCGGGACCGATCCGTCGCGGTCAAAAACTTGACTGGCCGCCGACGAAAATGACGGCACAGCGCCGGCACCCTCTGCCTCAAAGGCCTCTCTCCCCGCGTTCCAGGCACTCATGAGCCTGCCGAGCCCTTCTCCCGGAACATGGCACACCGGTTGCACAGGGTCCCTTACGGAAAAAGCCCGGACCCTCAAAAGGAAACTTCAGTAATGGCAAACAGCGCAGCGGACGCCCTGGCGGCCCCGTCTCCCAACAAAAATTCGGACATCTACATGGCGGTGGCCCTGATCGGGGTCCTCTCCCTGATGATCATCCCGCTGCCGGCATTTCTGCTCGACATTTTCCTCGCGGCCAACATCACCATCGCGCTGGTGATCCTGCTGGTCTGCCTCTATACGGTGCAGCCGCTCGATTTCTCCGTGTTCCCCTCCATCCTGCTGGTCACCACGCTGTACCGGCTCGCCCTGAACATCGCCTCGACCAGGCTCATCCTTTTGCACGGCAACGAGGGGGTCGAGGCGGCCGGAGGGGTGATCAAGGCCTTCGGACAGTTCGTGGTGGGGGGCAATTACGTGGTGGGGGCGGTCATCTTCCTGATCCTCGTCATCATAAACTTCGTGGTCATCACCAAGGGCGCCGGGCGCGTGGCCGAAGTGGCCGCCAGGTTCACCCTGGACGCCATGCCCGGCAAGCAGATGGCGATCGACGCGGACCTCTCCAACGGCCTGCTGACGGACAAGGAGGCCAAGGCCCGGCGCAAGAAGATCGCCCGAGAGGCCGACTTCTACGGCTCCATGGACGGCGCCAGCAAGTTCGTGCGCGGCGACGCGGTGGCCGGCATCATGATCGTGCTGGTCAACATCATCGGCGGCTTCGTGATCGGCGTCTGGCAGAAGGGGATGCCGCTCGACGTGGCGCTCACCAACTACACGCTGCTCACCATCGGCGAGGGGCTGGTGGCGCAGGTCCCGGCGCTGATCATCTCGACGGCGGCCGGCATCATCGTCACCCGCTCGGCGGACGAGAACAATTTCGGCCACGAGATCGCCGGCCAGCTCCTGAACTACCCGAAGGCCTTCCTGGTCGCTTCGGGCGTGCTGTTCCTGTTCGCCATGATCCCGGGGCTCCCCCACTTCGCCTTCTTCCTGCTCTCCGGCATTTCCTACCTCATCAGCAGGAAGGCGGTGGAGAAGGATGCCCAGGCGGAGGAGGTGGCCGAGACGGTGGCGGCCGACGAGGACCTGGACCAGATCAACTCGATCCGCCCGCTGGACATGCTGGAACTGGAGGTGGGCTACGGCCTGGTCCCCATGGTGGACGCGAGCCAGCAGGGGGAGCTTTTGGACCGGATCCGCTCCATCCGCAAGCAGGTTGCGGACCGGATGGGCTTCATCGTCCCCCCGATCCACATCCACGACAACCTGCAGTTGAAGCCTTACGAGTACAACATCCTGATCAACGGCGCCAAGGTCGGGGGGGGCGAGCTCTCCGGGCAGTACCTGGCGATGGATGCCGGGGGCGCCACCGGCCTTCTGGAGGGGATCAAGACCACCGAGCCGGTTTTCGGCCTGCCAGCCGTCTGGATCAAGGGGAAGGAGAGGGAGCAGGCGCAGGTCTCCGGCTACACGGTGGTGGACAACACCACCATCCTCGCCACCCATATCAGCGAGATCATCAAGAAGCACGCCCACGAACTGGTGGGACGCCAGGAGCTGCAGCAGCTTTTGGACGGCGTAGCGGCGACGCTCCCCAAGGTGGTGGAGGAACTGGTCCCCTCGCTTTTGAGCCTCGGCACGGTGCTCAGGGTGGTCAAGAACCTCCTCAAGGAGAGCGTCTCCATCAGGGACCTCCGCTCCATCCTGGAGACGCTGGCCGATTTCGGCGGGGTGACCAAGGACCCGGAGATGCTGACCGAGTTCGTGCGCCAGAGCCTGGGGCGCTACATCGTCGAGCAGTACAAGCGCGAGGACGACACGCTGTGCGTGCTCTCCATGGACCGCGAGGTGGAGGAGACCATCGCGGACGCGGTGCAGCTCTCGGAGCAGGGGAGCTACCTCGCCATCGAGCCGGGGGTCGCGCAGCGCATCCTGGCAGCCATCAGGCGCAACGCGGAGCAGTTCGACGCCACCGGGGCGCTGCCGGTGCTGATGGCCTCGCCGACCATAAGGCGGCACGTGAAGAAGCTTACCGAAAGGTTCATGCCGAACCTCGCGGTGATCTCGCACAACGAGATCCCGCCCAACATAAAAATCCAATCTTTAGGCGTGGTGGTGCTCAATGCTAGTTAAAACTTTTCAGGCAGGCGAGATGTCGGAGGCCCTCAAGATGGTGAAGGCCGAGATGGGGCTGGATGCCATGATCCTCTCTTCCAAGAAGGAGCGGCGCAAGGGGATCCTGGGCTTTTTCTGCAAGCCGTACTTCGAGGTGACCGCGGCGCTGGAACCGAGACCCGCCAGCCGTCCCAACCCCTACCGCGACGAGCCGGCCCCGCCCCCCCCCGAGCGGGAGCTCTCCACCCGGGAGGAGTTCCAGAACTCGATGCTGGGACCGCTGGCCCGCGAGGTGCGCGAGCTCAAACAGCGCATCGAGGCGCTCTCCAAAAAGGACGCCCTGCAGGCGAGCGCCCAGGCGGCGCCCCAGCCGGCAGCGCCGGCCCAGCCGGAAGCCGCCGCCGAGCCCGCTGCGGGTCCCAGGACCTTCGGCAAGGAGGATCTGGAGGAGATCAAGAAGCTCCTGTACAACGCCGTCTCGGGCAAGGACAAGCAGCTCGCCAAGCCGGTGAGCTTCCCGATGGCAGACGCCGCGGCACAGCCGGGCGTGCCGTGGCACCCCGCCTTGCAGCAGATGGAGGTGCTGCAGCAGATGGAGGTGCTGACCTCGGCGCAGCCTGAGCGGCAGTTGAGCGCCGCGGCGCCGGAGGAACAGCGCCTGCTCGAGCTTTTGGCGGACGAGCTGCGCGCCGAGGAGCTCGGGGCCGCCGGCGTGGAACTCCTCATCAAGCAGATCCGCCCCGCCGCCGAGGACGGCGCCGGGATCGAGGAGCTCAGATCGCTCATGGCCGAGAACCTGGCCGGGCTGGTCAAGTGCTCCGGGTCGCTGCGCATCAAGAAGAACGGCCCGAGGATCATGGCCGTGGTCGGCCCCACCGGGGTCGGCAAGACCACCACCATCGCCAAGCTGGCCGCCATGTACGCCCTGAACCGCGGCGTCTCGGTCGCCATGGTGACCACGGACAACTTCCGGGTGGGCGCCGTCGAGCAGCTCAAGACCTACGCCAAGATCATGGACCTGCCGCTGGAGGTGGCCGGCAACTCGCAGGAGCTGGCCAAGGCGCTGGCCAAGCACGCGGACAAGGACCTGATCCTGATCGACACGGCCGGCAGAAGCCCCAAGGATTCCGAGCGGCTCGACGAGCTGAAGGGGTACCTGGAGTGCCAGGGGGGGATCGACATCTACCTCTGCCTCTCCGCCACCACCAGGGCGCGCGAGATCGATGAGATCATCGCCACCTTCGGCACGCTGCCGATCACAAGGTTGCTCTTCACCAAGCTGGACGAGAGCAAGAGCTTCGGCTGCATCGTGGACACCTATCTCAAGCACAAGCTGCCGCTCTCCTATTTCAGCACCGGGCAGAAGGTGCCCGAGGATATCGAGGTCGCCACGGCGCGCAAGCTCGCCTCCATGGTGATAAAGGAGTCTTCCCGATGACAGCAGCTCACGGCGCGACCGATCAGGCAGATACGCTCAGGCAGCTGGCCGGCCGGGCAAAATCGCAAAGCGACGCCCTGGACCGGCTCCAGATGCGAGAAGGGCTCAGGGTGATCTCGGTCACCAGCGGCAAGGGGGGGGTCGGCAAGAGCTCGGTGGTGGTGAACCTCGCCGAATCGCTCGCCACCCTGGGGAAACGGGTGCTCATTGTGGACGCCAACCTCGGCGTGGGCGACATCTGCCTGCGGCTCGGCAAGGAGGCCCCTTACCGGATGAGCCAGGTGCTCTCCGGCGAGCGGACCCTGGAGCAGAACGTGATCGACGGCGGCACCGGCATCGGCATCCTGCCGGCGGGGATGGGGGTGCAGCAGTACAGCTCGCTGTCGCCAAGCGAAAGGCTCTCGCTGTTGCGGGGCATGATGCGCATGGAGAACCGGTACGACTACTTCCTGATCGACACCGGGGCCGGGGTGGCCGCCAACGTGACCAGCTTCGCCGCCGTGGCGCGCGAGATCCTGCTCCTGGTGACCCCGGAGCCCTCCTCCATCACGGACGCCTACGCACTGGTGAAGATGCTCTCCGGCCGCGACGCCACGCTCAGGTTCCGGGTCCTGGTCAACATGTGCCGCGACGCGGAGGAGGGGACGGCGCTTTTTGCCAAGCTTTCGGCGATCACCGGACGTTTTCTTCCGGTCTCCCTCGAATATTCGGGCTGTATCTTGCATGACGAGATGTTAGTGGAATCGGTGCGGCGGCGCGGAGCGCTCTGCCGCCTCTACCCGGAGGCAAAGGCCTCGCTCGGTTTCCGAGCCCTGGCACTGAAATTAACGGCAGCAGAGCCGACCGGCGCTGCCGCCATGCAGATAGACCCGATTGCAGCACGCAAGCTGTGGAGGAATCATGAACTGTCTTCTTAAGGCGTATGAGCAGGAGGCGCAACGCGGGGTGCCGCTCACCAGGGATGAACTGGTGGTTTCCCACCTCCCGCTGGTGAAATTCATCGTGGACCGGATCGCCTCGTCGCTTCCTCCCCACCTGGACCGCGACGATCTGAGGAGCGCCGCGGTCATCGGTCTCATCTCCGCCGCGGAGCGCTTCGACCCCACCCGCGGCGTGCAGTTCAAGACCTTCGCCGAGCAGCGCATCCGCGGCACCATCATGGACGAGCTGAGGGCGCAGGACTGGCTGACCCGCAGCCTCAGGGACAAGTTCAAGAAGCTGGAGCGCGAGTTCAGCCATCTGGAGCAGCGCCTGGGGCGCAACCCCTCAAGCGACGAGGTGGCCCTGGCCATGGGGCTCGAGCTCAAGGACTACTTCCGGCTTCTGGAGGAGATCCATCTGCTCTCCTTCGTGAGCCTCGATGACGCCTGGCACGACGAGGACGGCGCCCCCTTCGGCCTTCTGGACGTCCTGGAGGACAAGGGGACCGAAAGCCCCCAGAGCCA
>Ga0209317_1001843_pt1 | contig 16904 bp, 14 predicted proteins | sample RifGroB2_FD_183994 | JGI IMG/M metagenome (GOLD analysis project Ga0209317, IMG submission 183994) | Soil microbial communities from Rifle, Colorado, USA - Groundwater B2 (SPAdes) (version 2) | ecosystem: Environmental > Terrestrial > Soil > Unclassified | place: Rifle, Colorado | collected... | reverse complement strand
CGGAGCATCTCGAAGCTGAAGTCGACCTACACGGACGCGCTGCCGAAGCTGATCGATCCCAAAAGCGGCCGCCTCCACACCTCCTACAACCAGGCGGTCACCAACACCGGCAGGCTCTCCTCCAGCGACCCCAACCTGCAGAACATCCCGATCCGCGGCGAGGAGGGGCGCGGCATCAGGCGCGCCTTCATCGCCGAGCCGGGTTCGCTCCTGCTCTCAGCCGACTACTCGCAGATCGAGCTTCGGGTGCTGGCGCATCTGTCGGGGGACCGGGTCTTTTGCGAGGCGTTCGCGGCGGGGGAGGACATCCACCGGCGCACCGCGGCCGAGGTGTTCGGCATGTTCCCCGAGCTGGTCACCTCCGAGATGCGGCGCCAGGCCAAGGTGATCAACTTCGGTGTCATCTACGGGCAGGGGGCCTTCAGCCTCGCCAAGGAGCTGGGGGTCGCCCCGAAACAGGCAAAGGCCTTCATCGACAACTACTTCGAGCGCCACAGCGGCGCCAGGAGCTTTCTGGATGGCTGCATCAGGGAGGCGGAGGTGTGCGGCTTCGTCACCACCATCCTCGGGCGCAGGCTCTGCATCCCCGAGATATCGAGCAAGAACGGCAACGTGCGCTCCTTCGCCCAGAGAAACGCCATCAACTACCCGATCCAGGGGTCGGCCGCGGACATCATCAAGGCAGCCATGATCAAGGTGAGCCGCCGCATGCGGCGCGAGGGGGTGGAAAGCCGCCTCATCATGCAGGTGCACGACGAACTGGTGTTCGAGGTGCCGGAAGGGGAGCGCGAGATCATGGAAGAGCTGGTACGAAGCGAGATGGAGGGGGCGCTCCCCTTGTCCGTTCCGCTGAAGGTCGACCTGAATTTCGGCCTGAACTGGAGCGAGGCACATTAGAGCGCATTGCACCTGCACTATTGACGGGGTAGACTGGTCTGGATGAAAAAACAGGGACGGGGGGCGGGCCGGGGAACCGTCCCTGGGGACGGCGGGGGCTTTATGTCGGAGGATCTGGCGCAATACGCGAAATACTTCCACGAGGGCGGGCGGGTCAAGGTCGGCGTCCCGCTCGATGGAGGCGGGATGTTCCCGGAGTGGGGTGTGATCGCCTCGCTTGAGCGTGATCTGCTGGAGGTGGATCTTTCCAGGGACTCGCTTCCTGAGCATGCGCGGATAGAGCTCGGCCGCACCCTCGATCTAGGGCTGCCGAGCGTGCAGGGCGGGCTTAGCTGCAGAGGGGTCCTGGTCGGCGAGGAACCGCATGGGCACCGCCTGGTGCTCCGCCTGATCGAGGAGGTGGTTCCCTTCGAGCCGAGGGAATTTTTCCGCCAGGACGTCTATCTCCCGCTCGACTACCGGCTCCCCTTCACTCAGATTCCCGAGGACGTCAGGGCGCGCTGGGAGGAGTACCGCCGTGAGATCGAGTTCGCGGCCCAGAGCCCGGAACCTGGGGAGCCGGAGGAACTGGAGGATAGCAGGGAGGAGATCCGTGCCAGGCTGGAAAAGCGAAAAACCGCACCGCCGGTAGCCGCCAACATGAGCGGCGGCGGGGTGCGGCTAAACATTGCCGAAAATCTGCGCGAAGGGGAGATGGTCGAGCTCAGCATCTACCTCCCCCACCCCCACCCCCCGAGGGTGCTGGAGATAGTCGGCGAGGTGGTGCAGGTGAACCCGCTGCCGGACAACCTCCGTTTCAGCACCGCCCTGCAGTACCGCTTCATAGACGAGGCAGACCGGGACCGGCTGATAGGCTACATCTCGGCGCAGCAACTCCTGCAACTCTCTCAGCACGGCCCCAGGATGGGATTGGAGCCGGAGCCCGCGGGGTCGGCATGGAGGCGACGCCTGGGCGTCGCCCTATGCATCGCCCTTCTGGCCGCCATAGCGGGCTTTCTGGTGCGCGCCAACATGGTGAAAAAGGAGAGCGGGGAGAAGTGGGAGGTTCAAAGGGTCTTCGACGACGGGATCAGGAAGTACCTCAGGCAGCGACAGTGACCATCTCCATGGCGTCCTCGATCATGATCTCCAGCTCGGCGAGCATGATCTCCTTGATCCCCATCCCCTGCGCCTCGAAGGTCGCCGCCAGCATGAGGTTCGGCTCGGCGGGGCAGCCCAGGCCGAGCTTCTTGCAGGTGTTGTCCACCAGCCGCACCAGGCTCAGCAGCACGTTGTTGGTGTCGCTTTGCTCGTTGTGGTGGTCCCTGACGATGGTGCAGTAGAGTTCAGGCAGGTTCCATTTCTGCATCAGCTGGTACCCCGTATCCGCGTGCATCGCCACCATGATCTCGGTGGTGAGCTCGCGCGACACCCCCCTTTGGCCGGTATCCCCCAGCAAAATCCCCTCCAGCACCTTGAGGATCAGCAGGCTGCCGATGTCGTGCAACAGCCCGGCTATGAACCCCTCTTGCGCCAGCTGCTTGTAACCGCTTCTCTCGCAGAGCCACCGGGTGCCGATGGCGCAGCCGATGGCGTGCCTCCAGAGCAGCTGGGAGTGGTTCTTAAGCTCCGCCACGCTGAAGCTGTTATAGCTGTTTTGCTGGGACGCCAGCATCGCCACGCTGGCGATCTCCTGTGCGCCCAGCCGCACCACCGCATCGGTGATGGTGGTGACCTTGGCGAGCCCGCTGAAGAAGGCGGAATTGGCCAGCCTCAGTATCTGGCTGGTGAGCGCCTGGTCCTTGACGATCAGCGCCACCACCTGGTCTATGGTGAAGTCCTTCGAGGCGAGAATCCCCTGCAGCCTGATCGCGATCGGGTGGAACACCGGCAGGTTAAGGGTTTCCGATGCGAGCTGCTCCTTGACTACCTCGACAAACGGTCTTGTCTGCATGTCTCATTCCCCCAAAAGGCGCCTGATCTCGGCGATCGGGCGCGGTTTGCCGATCCTTGGCAAGAGCCTCACCGCGTCGTTCAGCGAGACTATGCCGCGGGCTGCCTTGCAAAGCCCCGACTCCAGAAGCGTCACCATGCCGGTCGACTCCGTGGAGATCTTCCTGATCTCGTAGGAGGTCTTCTTGCTGAGGATGGCGTCCTTCACCAGTTCGTTCAGTATCAGCATCTCGAATACCCCGACCCTGCCGCGGTAGCCGCTGTACCTGCACTTGGAACAGCCCCGGCCGATCTTGAACTCGGCGCCGCGCAGCTCGACGTTGCTGTAGCCGATCCTCCTCAGCTCGGTCGGGGTCGGCAGGTAATCTTCGCAGCACTCCGGGCAGATGCGGCGCAAAAGACGCTGCGCCAGGACGCAGACCACCGTCGAGGCGATCAGGAAAGCCTCGATGTTCATGTTCATCAGGCGCAGCAGCCCCCCGACGCTGTCCTCGGTGTGAAAGGTGGTGAGCACCTTGTGCCCGGTGAGCGCCGCCTGGATGGCGGTCTCGGCGGAGAAGCTGTCCCGGATCTCGCCCAGCACGATGATGTCGGGGTCCTGGCGCACGATGTGCCGCAGGGTCTCCTCGAAGGTGACCCCGATCTTCTGGTTGATGGAGCACTGGGCGATCCCCTCGATGACGTACTCGACAGGCTCCTCCGCCGTGACGATGCTGGTGTTCAGGTCGTTCAGGTACTGCACGCAGCTGTAGAGCGTGGAGGTCTTGCCGCTGCCGGTGGGGCCGGTGACGATCAGCACCCCGCTCGGCGTGTCGAGGGCGTCGTCCGTGAAGCGCTCCAGCATGCGCGACGGCATGCCGATCTCCTTCAGGTCGAGCAGCTCCCCCTTCATGCTCAACAACCGCAGCACGATCTTCTCGCCGTGGATGGTGATGTAGAATGAGACCCTCATGTCCAGGGTGGCGCCGCTCTTGGCGCTTTCGTAGCAGATCCTGCCGTCCTGGTGCCGCCTTCTCTCGGCGATGTCCGCCTCGGCCATCACCTTGATCCTGCTGCTGATGGGGAGGGCGAGCTCCTTGGCGAAGTCCTTGTAGAGCGCGAGCATGCCGTCGCGGCGGAAACGGACCCTGAGCACGCTGCGCATCGGCTCGATATGTATGTCGCTTGCCCCGTCCTTCAGCGCCTCCTCGAAGATGGAGTTCACTATGCCGGTCACCGTGTGCTCGTCGGTCGCCGTGCCGTCCCCCTGGACCATCCCCCTTTTCAGCGAGGTCACCGTATCGCGGATCCCTTTCAGGGTGGAGATGGCGAAGCGCGTCCCCTGGCCGAACAGCTTTTCGGCGGTCTTTCTCCCCTCCATGTTGAGCGGGTCCGCGATCGCCACCAGGACCTGTCCGTTCTCCTCCTTTACGGGAACGAAGCAGTGCTGCGCGAGCCAGTGCTGTGGCACCCGGGCCAGCAGGGAGCGGTCTATGGTCGCCGCATCCAGGTCGAGGTAGGGGTAGCCGAGCTGGAAGGCGAGCACCTCCGCCAGGGTGTATTCCTCGATGAAGCGCTGTTCCACGAGGACCTCTCCCAGCATCTTGGAGTTTTCCCCGTCACGCTGTATCCCCAATGCCGCCTGCAGCTCCGTCGGCTTCAGATAGCCAAGCTCCACAAGCAGGGCGCCCAGCTTCACCGATATGATGTTGCTGCGCAGCGTTTCCCTCAGCTGCTCCTTGGTGAAGAAGCCCAACTCAAGCAGCACCGCGATCAGGGTGCGCGGGGAGAGGAGCTTTCCCTTCACCCTCTGTGCGTAGGTCAGTTGGGAGTCGGCCAGGTACCCCGACTTGACCAGCAGCGATGCTATCTCCAAACCCGAATCAACCAGCCCCTCTTTGCGGAGGGCGCTTTTATCGCCGTTGCCAGAACTCTCCATACCCATTCCTCCGCGTCCCGCCGGGCTTCCCGTTTCGGGAGATGGGCTCCCGCCGCAGACACTCTTCATTGACATCCCCCCTGATTCCTTGGTAGTATACCATGCCGATTGGAGTGGGCTAATTTAACTCCTGCGAGGAAAAAAGGGCCCGGAAGCTATGAAAAATAAAGAGAAGCAGCCAAAGCAAAAACAAAAGGAATTTACAGCTGCCCCCTTCAAGGGGTTGAAGGGCGCGGCGCTCGAGCTGCGTGGCCCGGTTGCCGCGCCACCTAAAAAGCCGGAAAAAGTCGCACGGGAGGCGGACGACGAGTCGCTCTTTCTGGACGCGGTAGCAGGTGTGCGCCGTCTGCATACCTCGGCGCCCACGCCGGCGAGGGCCAAGGAGCAGGCGGTTGCCAAGGTGCAGCGCGACGAGGAGGAGCAGCGCGTCTTCCTGCAGGCCCTGGATGCGCTGAAGATGGATGTCCGCTTTGGCGATGAACTTCCCGAAGATGAGGCTTCGCAGCGCCCGTCACCGGTGAATCGGCTGAGGCAACTGCGCCGGGGCGCGATCAGGATCGACCTGCAACTCGACCTGCACGGTCTCACCAGGGACGAGGCGCTGGAGAACCTGGACCGCTTCGTCAAGGGCGCCTATAACCGTGGCCAAAAAGGGGTGCTGGTCATCACCGGGAAGGGGAACAACTCGCCTGCCGAGCCGGTGCTGAAGGTCGCCGTGGCCGGCTGGCTCAGGGAGAACGGCAAGGGGATGGTTTCAGAGTTTGCCCCGGCTCCCAAGGAAATGGGTGGCAGCGGGGCGTTCGTGCTGTTCCTCAAGGAGAAAAAGGGGTCGGAAGCGCCGGAGGAGTAGCGCCCCCGCCGCCCCCGGCTCCCACCGGTCCCCCGCTAGCGCCATCCCTTCCCCTGGTCTCTCGACCGGCTCGGCCTTGTCCCGGGCACCCCATTATCGCAATTTGTCCATATCATAAAGCGCGGCATGCCAGACGCGCCTGCCGGTGGCGGAGGTGTCCCCCCCTCATCCGACCCTCCGGGGCGCCTGCTCCCGGAGCGAGAAGGGACCGATAGCGTGGGGCGGCTTTTTAGCGCGCCCAACAAGGCGGCCGAGGAACCCGGCTGGCCAGCCAAAGGAGTCGAATCATGTCTTGCGCTGGAATCTATCGTGTCGGAATAGACCTGGGAGGCTCAAAGACGGAGGCGGTGCTCCTGGATCCAGTCGATGCTGTGCTGTTTCGCGAACGACGGGCCACTCCGCTTGCCGAGGGGTACCATGCCGTCCTGGCGTCGGTGGCCGAGCTGGTGCGCGATGCCGCTTCGCGTCTGCCGCACGGCAGCGGCTGCAGCGTCGGCATCGGCATACCCGGTTCCGTCGATGCGGTGACCGGCCTGGTACGTAACGCCAACTCCGTCTGCCTGATCGGACGCCCCTTCCAGTCGGACCTGGAGCGGCTGCTGGCAAGGGAGGTCGGGGTGAGAAACGATGCCGACTGTTTCGCCCTGGCGGAGTGCCGCGGCGGCGCAGGCGCCGGCTACGGCTTGGTGCTCGGCGTCATCATGGGAACGGGATGCGGCGGCGGGATCTGCATCGACGGCGTGGTGCGCGAGGGGCCGCACCGGATCTGCGGCGAGTGGGGGCACATGTCGGTGGACCCGGCAGGTGCTCCTTGCTATTGCGGCAATCGCGGCTGCATCGAAACGAAGATCAGCGGGTCGGGGGTGGAAGCCGCCTTCGCCAACCGTCATGGCGCCAGCCTCAGCATGAAGGAGATAGTCGCAGGGGCGAGGGGTGGCGACCCGCTCTGCCTGGCCGCCTTCGACACATTCCTGGACGACTTCGGCCGCAGCCTGGGCGGGGTGATCTCCATCCTCGATCCCGACGCGGTCGTGCTGGGAGGAGGGCTTTCCAACATAGAAGAGCTTTATCTGGCCGGTCTGGAGCGGGTGAGGCATTACGCCTTTCATGACGATCTGCGCACCCCGATCCTGAAAAACCGCCTGGGCGACTCGGCAGGGGTGTTCGGAGCCGCGTGGATCGGAACAGGTAGCGGTTTTTAGAGGCCGGACCGGGACAAGCGTCGACCTGAACGGGGAGCGATTTGTTTTTTCTAATGGCGCTGCTATAGTTTGATTTTCGAGATCTGGGCGGGCTTTGCTTCCAGATCAACAGGATACAACACAATAGGCGGTGCCGCATGGAAACGGAGAACGGGACAAGGGTCGACATCAGGTATAAATGCAGGTTGCAGGACGGAAGGATCTACCTGGTGGAAAGGAACACGCTCGAGTTCGTCATGGGCGCCGGCACCGTGCCGCCAGCCCTGGAGGCGGGGCTGCTGGGGATGAAGGAGGGCGATCACCGCGTCGTGCGTGTGCCGTCCGCCGAGGTCGAGTTTTTCCCCTTCCCCAAGGGATCGCATTTCGCCTTTACAAGCAAAACTCCCCCGGGAGTCGCCTACGAGTTCGGCCCGGGAAACGGGGGCGACGTTTCCCTGTCGATGCCTGGAAAGGCGAGACAGTATCGCGAACCCATCCCCGCCGGTGAGGATGTTTTTTTCGAGGTCGAGATGCTGTCCGTGCAAGATGCGGGGGGAGGGCCGAAGGGTTAACGTGTAGGAGCGGCATTGCTGCCGCGATTGGCCGCAAGCTAGATCGCGGCAGCAATGCCGCTCCTACAAGAGCAGGCTGCCGTATCTTCCCCCGCTCGCCGTGTTTACGTCGACGCTCACAACTTATCCTTCACGCTCTTTACCTTGTCTTCCATCGTCTGCTCCCGGTCGATCCTGGTCCCCATTTTGACCGTGGTGGTGATACGCGGGGCGCCCATCGCGTGGACCACCTCATGGCAGCGCTTGACAGCTGCGAAAACTTCGTCCCACTCCCCCTCGATATTGGTTCCGTACGAGTGCAAGGAGGTCTTGAGGCCTCCCTCGCCCAGCAGCTTCTGGCACGCCGCGATGTAGGGGGAGAGCGATACGCCGACGCCAAGAGGGACGATGCATAAATCGACTAGAACTTTCATCTCTTTGTTCTCCTATGAGTTCAAGGGTGCGGAGTGAGGCGCACCGGTCGTGATGGCCGGATCAGGCGCCTTGGTAAAGTGGATTGACTATCATAGAACAGGAAGCGGCCTTAATGGAACCGGAAATCCAGCTGGCAGCCGTTATGCTGGCTGACGCCAATGGAGCGCTCGCGGGATGATGGAGCGCTTGGCTCCCCAGCGACAGCGCACTTCCCCCCCCTCCTGGGGCCTTCAAGCCCGTCCAAAACCATAACCTTTAAAAAAGCGGCACAACCTTTAATCTAATCCTCAAGATTAATGAACGGCGCCCGAATAGTGTGATATCCGCTGGAAAGGGAGCATACTCAGGAGGCTTGGATTTTCATTGGCTCATGCGCGCGATACAGCAGCCGGGTATTCCTGGCTTTTCATCCTCATCCTCGGGGGGGGAGTGGTGGCGCTTCTGGGCGTCGGCGCGGCCGCTGAGCTGCGCCCGTCGCCGGCGGCGCCCGCCCCTTTGCCGGAGGGGGAGCAGCTAAAGGGAGCGGTCTGGTTCCTGATCTGCGTCGTGCTGCTCCAGGGCGCGGCGATCGCCCTGCTTTTGAAGAAGATGCGCTGGCGTGAGCGGGCAGAGCGGGTCCTGCAGCAGGAGCGGGAGGGGGTGAACCGGGACCTGGAACTGCGCATCACGCAAGAGGTGGAGAAAAGCAGGGAGAAGGACCGGCTCATGCTGCAGCAGTCGCGTTTTGCCGCCATGGGGGAAATGATCGGCAACATCGCGCACCAGTGGCGCCAGCCTCTCAACATGCTTGGCCTCCTGATCCAGCAGATGCAGATGGAGCAGGAAAAAGGGGTGATGACGGACCGGCTCATGGAGGAACGGGTAGGCAAGGGGATGGAGCTGCTACTCTACCTTTCCCGGACCATAGACGACTTCAGGAACTTCTTCCGCCCTGAGCTGGAGGCGAAGCCCTTCAAGCTGGCCCAGGTGGTAGTCAAGACGGTCGGCTTCTTCGAGCCGAGTTGCCAGGACCATAAGATAAAGATCACCATCGAGGGGGAGAGCGATCTGGTCTTTACCGGCCACGCCAACGAGTTTTCGCAGGCGCTCCTGAACATACTGAACAACGCGCGTGATGCCCTTTTGACGAACGCACCCGCCATGCCGTGGATAGCGGTCGGCATGCGCGATGACGAGCTGCGCAGCGTGGTGACCATCAGGGACAACGCGGGCGGCATAGATGTTGATATCATGGACAAGATATTCGACCCCTACTTCACCACCAAGGAGGAAGGGAAAGGTACCGGCATCGGCCTGTACCTGGCGAAGAGCATCATCAAAAGGAACATGCGGGGGCAACTTTCCGTCAGTAACCTGGCAGAGGGAGCGGAGTTCAAGATCATCATCTAGCCCGGCTGCGGCAGGCAGCCGCGGCGGCGGAGGAGCAGCATGAAGTGTCTCATTGTGGAAGATAACGAGTTCGCGCGCGAAGGCCTCAGGTTTTTCCTCGCGGACCACGCCGAAATCGAGTCGGCGGTAAACGGCCGTGAGGGGGTGGAGCTGTTTTGCCAGGCGCTTGCCGCCGGGGAGAACTTCGACCTGGTGCTGCTCGACATCATCATGCCCGAGATGGACGGACAGCAGGCCCTGAGACTGATACGGCAGGCGGAAAAGGAGAGTGGCCAGGGTCCGGAGCAGAAGGCGGTCATCATCATGACCACAGCGCTCAACTCGCCGCAGAACATGGAGGAGGCCCTCTGGGACGGGGACTGCTCCGATTACCTGGTGAAGCCGATCGTGCGCGCGGACCTGATGGCGATGCTGCGCAGACACCGGCTGCTTTGATTTTTGTCACTCGCGTGCTGGCAAAGGGTGGGGACCATGGAACGACATTATTATCGGGAAAGCATCAAGCAATCAGTCGGGGAAGACTGCGCCGAGATCGTGGCCGGGTTTCGCGACATCATAAAGAGCGGCGCGCGGGTGGGGCTCAGGCTGGTCAACTACTACAAGGGGCTGCCGATCAGCTACCCCGCGACGCTGGTGGAAATGACCGGGGGGGTCCTGGAACTGGACGTGCATGCGCAGCAGGCCGTGGCCCTGGAGTCGACCCGCTGCACCTTCATAAAGTGCGCCCATTTCGAACACCCCCTGCTGGCGGAAGTCCAGAACGTGGATGTGCGGAGGATGATGGCATCGCTGTACAGATTCCGCTTCGTGGAAATCATGGCGGAGCAGCGCGTTTCTCTTCGGCTCGAGCTGGAGCCCCCAAGCGACGCGGAGATCCTGGGTGAGGGAGGGGGTGTGGCGGGGAAGGTATTGGACATCTCCCTTGGGGGCTTTTCCATTCGGCCGTCACAGATCTGTCAGCTGGACAAAGGAGCCGAGGTCCCGCTGCGGGTCATGGTGCCGAACCTGCTGCAAAACACCCACACCTGTCTGGAGATCAATTCCAGGGTTATCAATGCGGGGACGGAAGAAAACGGCAACATCTGCCGTTTCTCGATTCTCTCCGACCCCCACGCCGAGGGGGTCATCTCGCGCTTCATCTTTCAGCGCCAGGTCGACATCATCCGGGAGATCAAGGAGCAGAGTTGAGGCTCGCGCGTTTTCCAAAAACCGCCTTCCCGACGCCCCCGCGCCATCTGCCCCGCCGCCGCGTGGTCCACATCAACTCGGCCTAGATCTTGGCCACCTCCCCGGTCCCGACCAAGCTGCTCCTCGCAAAGCCAACCGACCTGTGGTTACCGGCAATGTGCAAGCCGGCGCCTGTGACAGCGGCAAAGCGCCGCGCATTGATAAAGTCCCTCTTTGCAGTAAATTTACTACACATGCTTTCAGGACGAACTGTTGGTGTGACAGTCTGCTTGGGCTCAGACTCTCTGTCCTGTTCCTGCCAGCCCGTTGCCGTTTGAAGCAGACCCTGTGAAAGGAGGCCGCTATGCCAGAAAATCTTTTTATTCCTTCTGTCGATCTGAGGATCGGATCCCTGGAAGAGTACAACCGCAGGCAAAAGGAAAAAGCAGCTTTACAACACGCAAAGACAAAGCCCCGCCCCTGCATCACCATCTCGCGGGAATACGGCTGTACCGGGTATCCCACTGCGGAGCTTCTGCGCGAGCGCCTGATGCAAAAGACGGGCGATGAATGGGTGATGATAGACAAGCATGTCCTTGAGGAGGTGGCGAGGCGTCATAACCTGTCGGAGGAGATCCTGCAGACGCTGGGTCAGGAAAACCGTATCCTGGACGAGGTGCTGGCAACCTTTTCGCCGCGCTGGAAAAGCAATTACGACTACTTTCTGCCTCTCTCAAGCCACGTCGTGGCGCTGGCGGAACAGGGCAACGTCATCATGCTGGAGATGGGAGGCGCCATCGTTACGCGGCACATCGAGCATTCGTATCACTTCAGGATATACGGCTCCCAAGCTTTCAAAACCGCCACGGTCGCCGGCCGGCTGCATATCGAGACGGAGGCTGCTGAAAAGCTGATGCGCCGGCAGCAAAAACTGCGCGATCATTTCACCCGGGATTTTCTGAACCAGGACGACCACGACCCGGCACTGTATGATCTGCTCTTCAATAACGACCGTTGCACCCCTGACCAGATCGCGCACACCATTATCGATTTTGTCTTGGGAAAATGACGATCCTGGGATGTTGCTTGCGGAAATGCAAAGAGTAACGCTGGTGGCCGTGAAACCTCTGGACGGACAGTTCATTCATATCTGCTCAACAAAGCGGTCCCTGACCTGAGACCACGAAGACATTGGCTGCAGGGAAAGCCCTGCCAGGAGGGGAGACCCCGGTAGCTATAGCTTAACCAACGTCTTAAAACCACCGAAAGCCATACGCTTGCAATCGAAAGGCTGAGTTCCTGCCTCCAATCATCTCTTTTATCCTTGGATCATTCATGGCCAAAACCCGCCTACCGGCTTGAGGACGATAGTAGGAACTGACTCGGCTTCTGGTATAATGTGCGATGTCTAATTATTTAGGGGCGGGCATACTCGGCTTGCAACTGTCGCATTAGGGGGATAGTATGGAAATCAGCCACTTAGGGGTCGGGGAGGTCCTCGCTGGAAAGGTTGAAGCAGGCCATGATTCGCATAGGCCGGAAGTTTTTTCCCAGCTCATTAACGGCTATCGGAGAGAGCAGCTAACTCATTTGCCCCATCAAAATGTGAGAGTGGGAGACATCCTCATTGCGGAGGGACTCGTAACGCGAGAGCAGGTGGAGGACGCGCTGGGAGGGGGCGAAAAGAAGAGGATCGGCGCCGTCCTGATTGAACGCGGTCTGGTCTCCGAGGACCAACTGCTTGCCGCTCTTGCCGACAAATTCTGCATCCGCTTCATTGATCTCACGGACGTCACTCCCAGTCCCGAGGCTTTAACCTCGCTATCGAAGAATATAGTAAACCAAATGAAGGTGCTGCCGCTTGAATTGCACGGCAAAAAGCTGGTTGTGGCGACCTCGGAACCGACCGACAACACCATTACCGATTGCCTGCGCTTCATTACCAACTACAACATCGAACTGGTTATTGCCGGTTCTCACCAGATTTCAGCGGCCATAAACAAGTTCTACAACCAGGGCGAGTCCCTGGATGCCTTTATCAACGGAATGGAAGATGGACAGCCAATTGTTGTGGAACAGGCGGAAGAGGCGGCCTACATAGAGCCCGATTCCAAGGTTATCTCGCTGGTGAACAAGATTCTCATGGAGGCGTATAACAAGAAGGTTTCCGATATCCACTTCGAACCTCAGCTAGACAAGGGTCCCCTCGCGGTGCGATACCGGGTGGATGGGGAGTGCGTGCTCTTCCATGAGATTCCCGCGGCGCACAAGAACGCAGTGGTGGCCAGGCTGAAGATCATGGCAAAGCTGGACATTGCCGAGCGCAGGAGACCCCAAAGCGGCAAGATTATCATTTTGCAAGGAACAAGAAAGCTCGAGTACCGCCTGGAAACAACCCCCACCGTGGAGGGGCACGAGGATGCAGTCCTGCGACTGCTGACCTCGGCAAAGCCACTCACCCTTACCGACATGGCGTTTTCGCCGGGAAACCTGAAAAAATTCCAGGGCATACTGGCAAAGCCGTATGGGATAATACTCTGTGTCGGTCCCACCGGGTCGGGGAAAACCACTACCCTTCACTCGGCGCTGGCAGCTATCAATTCGCCGGAGCGAAAGATATGGACGGTAGAAGATCCGGTGGAAATCATTCAGAATGGGCTGCGGCAAGTGCAGGTCAACCAGAAGATCGGCTTTGGCTTCAATGAGGCACTGCGTTCCTTCCTGCGCGCTGACCCGGACGTCATCATGATCGGCGAGATGCGGGATGTGGAGACCTCCAAGGCGGCGATCGCTGCATCTTTGACCGGGCATCTCGTGTTCAGCACGCTGCACACCAACAGCGCCCCGGAAACGGTGGGGCGGCTCCTGGAGATGGGATTGGACGCCTACAATTTTGCCGACGCCATCCTGGGCGTTATGGCTCAGCGCCTGGCCCGCAAGCTGTGCGATCAGTGCAAAGTGCCTTTTCGCCCGTCCCCGGAGGAACATGAAGAAATTGTGGTTCACTACGGTGAAAAATGGTTCAAGGCGCACGGAATGCCCGGGTATAGCGGTACTCTACAACTCATGAAGAAGACGGGGTGTGCAAAGTGCGGCGGCACCGGTTACCAGGGACGCATTGCGCTGCACGAGCTTTTGGTCGGGTCCCCTGCCGTCAAAAGAGCCATTAAAAAGAACATCACGGTGGAAGATCTGCGAGATTTGGCATTGCAGGAAGGTATGATAACTCTGAAAATGGATGGCATTCAGAAGGTATTCCGGGGGGTAACCGATTTTCAACAGATCCTGAAGGTCTGTATTCTGTAACCTTCCGCCGCTACGGTGCTTTTCCCGAATCGAGAGGTGTCGGATGGAAAACGCTGGAAGACGTGCCCACCTTGCCTTTTTCTGCCTGATGTCTTTGCTGTTTTTGACGTTGCCGCGCCCTTTGCATGCCGACCCAAGGGAACGACTACTGCGTGCCCCCCCTTCATCAGCGGCGGGATAAAGCCAAACCTCCTGCTGATGATTGATAACTCTGCCGGCATGTACGACCTTCAATACCAGGACTCCCTCAATACCTTCCTTTTCCGACGCATCCATGGCCTGACATCCCACCACGAAGAAAAAGCCATACTCTACTAGCATGATAGACAATGTATCCTTTTTTCTTGACTGTTTTAATTTTATTCAGTATCTTCCATAAACTCACCTGGTACGCGGGTATGCTGCCCCTCGCGCTTCCGCCCGGACAGGCCCCAGGTTTGCCAGAGCAGTTCCAGGACAAGCGGTGGCGGCAGCTGAGAAGGGAGGTACCATGAAGATCGACCAGAAAAAATTGCGGGAGCTCATCGCCCGCGAGCTTCCCTCCCTTTCTCCGGATAATCTGCGGCGTGAAGAGAATGTGTTCTTCGTCGGCGGTAACCTCCCGGAGCGGCAGACACTGGAAACCCTGTTCGAGAGCCATTATCAGTGCAACGCGGCGCTGTTCCACCTCACCTTCGGCGACATCGACAGCTTCAACAACGGCGAGACGCTCGCCAGGATGATCAAGAAGAACTTCAATGCCTATGTGGTGGGGAGGCTCGACTATCCTGCGCCATCCCACCTCATCGAGCGCGCCTATGCTGCCGGTGTGGACATCCTCGACATCCCGCTGACCGTGTTCGACCGCAGCGGGTATAACGGCCGATATGCCATGGACGAGCAACTGCGCGCCATCGACTGCGCTCGCTCCGTGTTCCCCCGCTGGTCCGTGGTCTCGACACTTGTGGCAGGAGAGGAACCCTCCTGCTCCACCGTGGCGGGTATCGATGCGCTGCTGGCGCTCGAGGTGGTCCCGCTGGTGACGTTGTCCGGCAGGTCCGCCGATCATGCATCCGAAGAGGTCTCCGGGATCTTCGCCCATCTGCACGCCGGCTGGCGCGGGAAAAAAGCCGTCATAAAGCCCCTGCTGCCGCTGATCTATCTCACCACCCCGTTTGTGCCGACTTCTCCACGGGTCGGGGTGCGTCGCTTTATCGATATCATCGATGACCGGCGGCTGCTGGCGACCTCTGACCTGCGGCGGATTCTCAGGGTGAAAGAGGTAGAGGAGTCGTTCGAATCGGCAGGGCTGTAAAAGCTGTGCCCGAGAAGAAGGGGATCGACAAAGGAAAGCACATGAACAATGACGAGCTGTTAGAAAAACCCCTGAAAATAGACAACCGCCCCATGTGGCTCATCCTCATTGACCGGACGGCACGCTACCAGGTAATGGCAGCGGTTGCGGTTGTCATGGCCGTGCTGCTCCGGCTTTCCCCGCCGGAGGGGCTTTCCGCCGCCGGTTACCATTCGCTGGTCCTGTTCGGTGCCACCATCTTTTTCTGGATCTCCGGCCTGCTCCCCATCGCGGTGACGGCGCTCCTCTCCATGGTGATGCTGCCGCTTCTCGGCATCATGGACGCCAAGAAGACCTACTCCATGTTCGGCAACGAGGCGGTATTTTTCATCCTCGGCGCCTTCATCTTGGCCGCGGCGATGACAGGAACTGGAATATCCGCCCGCCTGGCCCGCGCCATGCTGGCAAGGTTTGGCAAGACCCCGACCAGCCTGGCGGTTACCGTCTTTCTTCTCTCCGCGTTCCTCTCCTTCGTAATGAGCGAGCACGCCGTAGCGGCCATGCTGTTTCCCGTCGTCTCGGAGATCAGCACCGCTTTGCGACTGGAGAAGGGAAAGAGCAGCTACGGCCGGCTCCTCTTCATGTCAATGGCCTGGGGATGCATCATCGGCGGGATCGCCACCTTCCTCGGGGGGGCGCGGGCTCCGCTGGCCGCCTCGCTCCTGAAAGAGGCGACGGGGCTTCATTTTTCCTTCCTGGAATGGAGCACGGCCGCTTGCATGATCGTCCTCCCCCTGCTGGTTATCGCTTTTGTGCTTCTTCTCAAGTTTTTCCCCGTGGATCTGCAGGACGTGGAGGTGGGGCGGAAGTTCCTGAACCGTAAACGCCTGGAAACCGGGAAAATGGGGTACGACGAGATGGTGACGGCACTGGTCATGGTCGCCACCGTTGCGTGCTGGATCTCTCTGGGTGAAAAAACAGGGCTTGCCGCCATTGCGATCCTGGGAGCCGCCGCCCTTTTCACCTTCAAGGTCGTTTCCTGGCAGAAGATCGAGGAGTACGTCAACTGGGGGATAATCCTGATGTACGGCGGCACCATCGCCCTTGCCTCGGCGCTGGAGAAGACCGGAGCCGCCGTCTGGATCGTGCAAAAGGGAATGGGCGGGTTTTACCACTCCCCGCTGGCGGTGATCGCCGTCATCTCCCTGGTCGCCATCGTTCTCACCGAGTGCATCAGCCACGCGGCGGTAGTCGCCATTCTCATGCCGGTCGGGATGGGGCTCTGCAAGACCACAGGCATCGACCCCAAGGTGATGACCCTCTCCATCGCGCTCCCCGCCGGACTCGCCTACTGCCTGCCGATGGGGACCCCGGCCACCGCCATCGCCTACGCCTCGGGCTACCTGAAGAGCCGTGACATCATCGTGGCGGGCGCTATGGTCATGACCATTTCCTGGTTGCTGTTCATGGCATCGGTGGTGTTCGTCTGGCCGCTGATCGGGCTGAAGATATAGTTCCGCCAAATCAACCAGGCGCCATACTGACGCGATTTACCGCCGTCATGTCCGTTTTTACAGTTTCGCCGCGCAGGCGGGCGTAGACGCTTCACCTTCCTCTTTGCATAAGTGATGCGGCGCGGCGTAGTCGGCATGTTGGGGGACTGACGATCTACGGCAAGAACAGAAAGGGGTTACGACATGATGTCGTAACCCCTTGATTTTTTGGCTCCCCATAGTGGACGATTTTCGAACTGCAGCGCTGCGGGTCCTGGGGTATGACCGCGAGATGCCGAACCCCCCGGAGCGTCTCGGGCTGACCAGCGCCATCGACGCAGGAGGCGGATTTCAAAATTATCCCGACGATTACAAAGTAATCGAGGAATTGGCAGCGAAGGGTGAGCTTTCCGTCCGCATCGCCTATAACCTGTTCACTCAGCACCCCAAGGGTGAACTGGACGATTTCGCTAAGTGGGTGCAGATGACCTCGCCAGGTAAGGGGACCGACT
>Ga0209317_1001842_pt1 | contig 16905 bp, 17 predicted proteins | sample RifGroB2_FD_183994 | JGI IMG/M metagenome (GOLD analysis project Ga0209317, IMG submission 183994) | Soil microbial communities from Rifle, Colorado, USA - Groundwater B2 (SPAdes) (version 2) | ecosystem: Environmental > Terrestrial > Soil > Unclassified | place: Rifle, Colorado | collected... | reverse complement strand
GCGCGTGTTATTAAAAACCTGAAACGGAAGGCTAAACATCTCGGCTTTGAATTGATCCCAACGGGTGGCCAAATTGCTGTGTCATAACTAGCTGTATTCAAAGAACTGAGGTTAAGTTACTCAGAAGCACCCAGCCCTGCCTGCGGCGGTGTTTTTTCGAAGAGTAAATTGAAGTTCCTCTTCGAGTTTATTACATTTGCAGCGGAAGCCGGGATGCGGAGGCCCCGTGCGCACTGGTGCCTTATGCCCGTTGATTAGCATGGTCCGGGAGCTGGCGATCATGTCCCCAACGGCATGGACGGCGTCGGCGGGCTTGTCCAACCTCATATCAAGCAGGGAGAGACCTACGCCTACGAGTACACGCTTCGCCAGCACGGCACCTTTATGTACCACCCGCACGCCGACGAGATGCTTCAGATGGCGGTCGGCATGATGGGGATGTTCATCGTCCATCCCCGGAAGTCCGGAGAAGCCCCGGTCGATCGCGACTTCGCCATCATGCTGCACGAGTGGGCGGTACATCCCGGCACCTACCGCCCCGATCCGGCGGTGATGCTCGACTTCAACCTCTTTTACCTTCAACAGCAGGGTGTTTCCAGGCACCGCCCCCCTGATCGTCAAAACCGGCGACCGGGTTCGCATCCGGCTCGGCAACCTGAGCATTGACGAGCACCCGATCCATATCCACGGCCACCGGTTCTGGATCGCAGCCACCGATGGCGGCAGGATACCCGAATCGGCCCGTTGGCCCGAAACCACCGTGCTCGTCCCGGTGGGCGCCACGCGCGACATCAAGTTCGTTGCCGACAACCCCGGCGACTGGGCCTTTCACTGCCACAAGTCGCATCACACTATGAACCCCATGGGACATAACGTCCCAAACTTCCTCGGCGTGAGCCAGAATGGGCTGGAAGGACGGATCAAGGCGCTTCTCCCCGGCTACATGGCCATGGGGGAGACCGGTATGGCGGAGCATGCGGAGCACATTCCCCACATGAAGGGGCCGGCCAACACCCTGCCAATGATGACCGGGAAGGGGCCCTACGGCAATATAGAGATTGGGGGATGTTCACGATCGTCAAGGTGAGGGACGACCTGAAGAGCTACGATGAGGACCCCGGCTGGTACCGACATCCCGAGGGGACGACGGCGTTGCGGGTTGGAGAGCCGAAGACCGGTAAATGATGGCCGGGAGGTGTTTGACTCCCGGCTCTCAAGCGGTTCACAGAATCAATAACCGAGACAGCAGGCTTCAAACCATCTTCGTGTTCGAAGAATATTGTGGATTAGCTGCTTCGGGTTCGATTTTCATCTGCCTGCGCTTTCCTGAGCCCGATCTGATCCGCTAAGAGCAATGTCTCAGCCATACGTCGCATTGGCATCCTTCTGTCCATCGCGAGCTTTTGTATCTTCCGGAATGCTTCAGCCTCGGTCGATCCGTCGCGCTCCATGAGCATTCCCTTTGCCTGCTCCACGACCTTCCTCCTCTCGATGCTCTCCTTCAGCGCTCTCACCTCATCGTTGAGTGCCTGGACCCGTCGGGTTTCGGCAAGCGAGAGACCCATCGCAGCGAGTATTTCCTGTTTACGAAGCGGTTTTGTCAATAGGGCGCGCACGCCGGCCCAAGCGGCACGGCTCAGGTTCTCTTGGGAACAGGTGTCGGCGATCACGATTATCGGGATGGCGAACCTCTCGTAAATTTTTCGAGTTGCAGCAAGCCCTTCTAGATCCAATTGCCGGAGTTCCACGACCGCCAGCCTCGGTTTCCGAGCAAAGAAATCGTTGACGGCCTCCTCGGTGCTGTCGAATCCTGTCGTCTCATAACCGGATTCTCCAAGCCAAGTTTCGAGACTCCTTTGAAGGTTTCCGTCTGACATGCAGAGGATAATTTTGCTCATAGCCCAATAATCATCAGCGGCACCATGATGAGCATCATTCCCCCCATCACCCACCCCCATTTGTTGCCGAAGTGGTGGGAGAAGAAGCCGTGCTCCTCGTGACCGTCATGCCCGGCGCTGTTCGCTTCGCCGACCGAGGCTTTGACCTCGTAGTGCAGTGCTTTGCCCGGAGTCCGAGGGTCTGCTATGCTCAGTACCACTTTGTAGTCCCCAGGCTCTTCGAAACTCCATGAATCCACGTATTCGTCGTCCAGGAGAACCACCTCCCTCCTGATGGTCGGTTCCACAGTTCCCTTCCCGTACACCTCCAGTGTCACCGACCTATCTTTGGCGCTTTTACCGTCCTGTTCCAACTTGAGGGCAAGATTGATCTTCTTCCCGACTACAAGTACATCGGGGGCAAGCCTGATCACTGCTTTCAGATCACCTTGCGTAAAGCTCTGTTCCAAGGCAAAGGCGCTCAAGGGGAAGGCAAGAAAAAAAGGGCTGTAAAGATTGGCATCACTCTCCTGAGCATCGTGAACCTCCGGCTGCTGGTTTTATTCCCCGAAATGGGAAGCAAAGGGTGCGCCAATACGGCAACCCACTGTATTCATACGCTAACCTGCTTCTTTGCAGCTTTTACCGCAACCCAAAAACCGAGAAAATTCCACAAGGTCTGAAGAATATCCTTCACGTCATATCGGATAGTTAAAACAAATCGGGTTTCTCAAGGACGCGGGAAAATATTTTCTTGACAAGAGTGCTGTTACCAGTTTAAAAGTGATACAAATTTTCAAATTCAATATCTGGCGGCGGTGATTCAAGGTTCTTGGTTCTTGCGAACCGTGCGGTCGTTCAGGTCATCGGACCTGGACCTAGGGATGTGGAAATAGGTTGTTCCGCGTCCTTTCGCTGAAAGTGAATGTCGATATTGGCTGGGGACGTCATGTTTGGAAGAACGGAAACCGACATTAAGGCGTTAAAGGGTGCTCCGGCATGCGGCACTGAGTGTGAGGGGAGCGTGCTCTACGGAATTACTAAGACGGGCTGCCTAAACTGTCTTTTGATCAAATGCAACGAGGGAGGGGAGAAAATGTTTAAGAAGATGGCGGTAGTGTTTTCTATTTCTTTAATGGCTGCAGGAACTTCAGTTGCTGCGCCGGAAAGTCCGGAGGGGGGCGTCGCTCACGCTGCCCGCCACCACGAAGAGCACTCGGAAGCGATGAAGGAACAGGAGAAGGACCCGCTGCAGTTCGGCCCTCTCAAGGTGGGGCTGGACGCGATGATCAGGGGGGGAGTCGACCGATAACTTCAACTTCACCGATTTCACGTTCACGCCGGAAAACAACGACGACCGGCTCCTTGTCCGGGTCCGACCGTCGTTGACCATGACACCGAACGATTATATCACCGCCAAGGTAGAGGGGCAGTGGTATGCCTTCTATAACGATACGGACTTCGACAAGATGCACCTCTACCAAGGGTATGTGGAAGGTAGCCTCCCCAACAGGAAAGCCGCAATCAAGGCAGGCCGCCAGGAACTCGTCTACGGCAGCACCTTCATGCTGGGTGCCGATACCTTCTTTGACGGTCTCAGCTTTGACGCAGTGAAGTTGGGCCTAAAGCCCGTTGAGGCAGTAACGGTCGATGTCTTCGCCGGTAAGTACACGACAGACAACTCGGGTGGGATCTCGGGAGAGCTCTATGGGGCTTATGCTACCTATAGCGTGAGCGATGCGTTGGCCTTGGACCTCTACGGCCTTCTCGATACCGGCGGGGAAGGGCTCGTCCACGAGGGGGAGGATGAGAGAACCTATTCGGTCGGGGCACGGATGACCGCGAATTACGGCAAGCTCCTCGCCCTCGAAGTGGAGCCCATCTTCCAGTTCGGCACGCATATCGGAGACTCCTCCCATCACGACATCAGCGCCTTTGGCGGCCATATCGACCTGACCATCGACCCGGCTCTCGGGCGCTTACGCAAGCAAAGGGTTCATAAGCTACGCCTTCGGCTCCGGCGATTCTGATTCCGCCCAAGGGAAATTCAGCGAGTTCCACAACCCCAACAACGACACACCCCTCATCGGCGACACGAGCGTGGTCGGCGATCTCTCCGGCGTGACCGCCATCGACGCGAGCGGAAACGAGGTTCGTGCCAGCGGTCTGCATGTTATCACCGCGGGCGGCGGGTTGGATGTCACCGACAAGTTCAACGTTTCCCTCGACGGCCACTACTTCATGGCCGTCAGGACGCCGGCCGGAATCAGCAAGGACGTGGCCTTCGAAACCAATCTGATCCTCACTTACAAGCTCACCGAGCAGGTGTGCCTCCTAGGGAGCGCCAACCGCTTCTTCACCGGCCAGTTCTTCAAGGACGGCACCGGGAGCGGCAAGGACATCAACTACGGTTACGTGCAGGTGCAGGCGACATTTTAGAAAAAATATCGACGAGGCTTGAAGGGGCGCGGTTCGCCGCGCCCTTTGTGCGCCCGGCAGGGCGCGTGCTGCGCAAGCACCATCGAATCAGCCGTGGTGGCTGATCTTCATCCGAAGGCTTCTTCGACCTCCGCTCGCGTTGGATACCCTTCTGTCCGCGGGCTTTTGTATCTTCCAGAAGCGATTCCACGCTCCCACGTTAGCTATCCACCCCCAAGCATCTCCATATTGCATATTCCTGTATATTGGCAGGCAAGCAAATCGAAGGATATTCTTCAGCCTTTGTAGCTTTTTCTCGTATCTTGGCTCTTGACTTCGCGCGGCAAAAGTATATTGCCTCGCAATTACAGCGCGTTGCGAATCGGCACATCCATTGCTAGAAACCGTAAGCAGCATCACTACTTAAAAGGAGCCGGCATGAAAAAACTATTTTTGGCATTTCTTCTCTTGGGCAACTCTCGCTCCTTTCCGGATGCGCCGTCATAGATTCCCTCGACGGGAGGCATCTGAATCACCAGCGAGACTATTGCCCTCCGCAGTATGGGGGGAGTCATGCGGGAGGGTACGGCGGCGGTGGCCATTCCCATTAACAAAAGCAAAAGGCAAAGGAGATGCTAGATGAAAGAGTTCCCTGTCCATACAATGGAAAAGATGCTTGGCCTCAAGTTGCTTATCCTGTCGACAATCGTACTTTCCCTGACGCTCGCAAAACCGGCGGCAATGGCCGCCCATCAGGGAGCGCAGAAGATCTGTTCCTTTATGATGCTCGAAGCGGAGTGCGCTAAGCATTGCTGACTTCCGATGCAGGCAAGTAGGCGCAACTGAAACGGTCGTCGTTCATCCAGCACACAAACTGAGGTGGCATACTATGAGAGAAGTTCGATTGTTGTTACTGCTTTTGACTGTGAGTATGTTAAGTGCCTGCGCAAAAAACATCGAACTCATCAAGTCAATGAGTACATCGACACGCGACAACGTGTTCCAGGAATCGGTGGGCGAAGCCGCCATACCCTCAGGGTATGCCCACCTGAATATCTTGGTGTCTCTCAAAACCCATAAGGCCGGCCTATATCCGTTTGAAAAGAAGGCTCACGGGACTGCGGATTACATGTTGCTTCTCAATATCGACGGGCAGGCGACGCATATCAGGGGAGAATTAACGGTAGAAGACAGCGCCGGGTTTTCCCGAGACGCGGAAGCCGGCGAAGGGATACGGTACAACTTCAAGAAGGGTGTGCGTCTCAAGGCAGGGCGTCACAGAATTACCGTTGCGATACCCGACGACGAAGTCGTTTTTGTGGGCGACATTGTTTTATCGGAGGGGAGCACGAACGTTCTTGTGCTCGAGCCTGTCTACGGGAGAATGCAAGGAAAACAGAGGCCTGGTTTTTACGGTCGGACGAGCTTCACCCAGGGAATCGATGGGTTCAAGGCTTTTCTGAACGGCCGTGCACTTTAGTTACTTTAGTTACCATGTGACCCGGAGGAGGTGGCGGAGTGAATGGGTCGATTGTTTGAAGAGTGCAGCGTCTATCAATGATAAGGAGGTAAAAGATGAAAAGATTAATCAGGGCTTTAACGCTGCTCACCTTGTTGGCAGTAGTCGCTGTTCCGATCTTCGCTCAAGCTGCTGAAAAGAAGGTCAAAAGCGAAATTGTGATGAAAACCGGCAACAAGGTGCATCTGTCCCACAGCGCAACCACCGATGTCAAAAAGGAAGTCGACGTGAACGACGTTATCCCGGTATATCGCAATGCGGGAAAACACCCGCAGTTGAAGGAGGTCGGGCAGGTCAGGGTAACTTCCCTTATCGACGAGCACCACTTCGAGGCCGAGATCACTAAAGGGGAAGTCAAGGTGGGCGACATCGCTAAAAAGGATAACGACTAAGGATTGAACCGACCTTGCAGGTCGGATCAATCCTTAGTCGTTATTGACAGCAGGCCGGCAGGATTGCTCGGTGTCACTGATCCCATCAAGGGTTCAACCTTCGAGGCAATGAGTTTGCTCCAACAGGACGGTGTTCGGATCGTCATGGTGACCGGTGACAGCCGCACCACCGCCGAGGCCGTGGACCACAAGCTCGGCATCGATGAGGTGATGGCCGAGGTACTGCCGGAACAGAAGGGGGAGATGGTGAAGCGGCTCCAGGCCGAGGGGCGCGTGGTGGCGATGGCCGGTGACGGGATCAACGACGCCCCGGCCTTGGCCCAGGCCCAAGTTGGGATAGCGATGGGGACCGGCACGGACGTTGCCATGGAGAGCGCCGGGGTTACTCTCGTGAAGGGGGACCTGCGGGGAATTGCGCGCGCCCGCATGCTCAGTCGGGCCACCATGCGCAATATCCGGCAAAATCTTTTCTTTACTTTCATCCATAACACCCTCGGGATACCGATTGCGGCAGGCCTCCTCTACCCCCTGTTCGGTCTTTTGTTGAGTCCCATGATCGCTGCCGTAGCAATGACCTTCAGCTCTGTATCCGTGATAGGGAATGCGCTACGGCTGCGGAAGGTGAACCTATGATCCAAAATCCGGCTATTATTAGCCCGGCCAGGCGACGCCACTGACAACATGATCGTGTTGACTCCGATCTGGCCGTTGCCTGTCTTTCCCCAGAGCCGCAGCACGAACACCATTCGGAATCGTCATCAGTCGATCAGAACCGCAGACGGACGCCGGCGATGATCGACAGTTTTTCAACCTCTTCGCCGTCACGTCGGGCAAGCTGGGCGGTCTGGCCCACCAGCCGCTTCCAGTTGATCCCCAGATAGGGTGCGAATTCCCGACGAATTTCATAGCGCAGGCGCAGTCCCGCCTCGACGTCGTTGATGCCAGAGCCTACGCCGAATCGTTCCACCTTCTGCACTGCGGCCTCGGTCTCGACGCGGGGCTGCAGGATCAGCCGCTGGGTCAACAGCAGATCGTACTCCACCGTGAGCCGCGCCGAAACGTCGCCGTCTTCGCTGACGGCGATCCAGGGTTCGACATCGAACCAGTACGGCGCAAGTCCCTGCACGCCGAAGACCGCGAAGGTGCGTGCATCGGCGGACCCGGAACCGTAGATGCGGTCGTGCCGGATTCCCGCCTGCAGGTCCCAGAACGGGGCGATCAGCCGGCCATAGAGGAGCTGGAATTCTGCGGTGGCCTTGTCGGCGTCGGTGTCCCCCTCGGTTTTGAACCAGAGGCGGTTGTAATCGCCGCCGGCCCATCCCACCACATCCCAGCGTAGTTGGTCGAAACCCTTCCCTCCCTGGTACTCAAGGAGATCAAACAGCAAAAAAGAATAAAGCTGATCGTCCTCCTTCGGCTGCGGCAGGATTTCCTCGGCGTCGGCCGCAACGACGCACATGATAAACAGGCAGGCAAGAAGCCATATGTTCGGTCGGGGATAAAATATACTCTTCATGGCTTCACCCCATCGGTATCAGGGCGCACGGATACCACCCGGAACATCCCCACCATCATATGGTTCAGGATGTGGCAATGGAAGGCCCAGTCGCCGGGTGCGTCGGCGGTTATGTCGATCGACAGTCTCTCGGCGGGCTTGACGCTCACGGTATGCTTGCGGGGGCGCTGGGGTCTGGCGCCGATGTCGAGCTCCATCCACATACCGTGCAGATGAATCGGATGTTCCATCATCGTGTCGTTGACCAGTGTCAGGCGAAGCCGCTCGCCGAGTGTGAACGGATCGGTTCGTCGATTTCGGAGACTTTTTTGCCGTCGAACGACCACATGTAACGTTCCATGTTGCCGGTCAGGTGAAGCTCGATCTCCCGTCCCGGCGGACGCTGGTCCGGCAGGAGATGCAGGCTGCGCAGGTCGCTATAGACCAGCACGCGCCAGGGGGCATCCTCCAGGCCGAGGCCCCGTTGGTGGAGGCGGCGACGGGACATCATGGCCACCATAGAGTTTCCGGGGCCGTGATGATCAGGACCGTGCATGACGGGCCGATCACCCACGCGATCGGGATTTCCCTGGCGCATCCCGGCCATGCCTGGCATGCCCCCGTGAGATGAGGCATCATCTCCGGCCATGGCATGCCCCTGGTCAGCCGCCCCCATCGCCCCCATCCCGTGGGCGTCTCCCATCCCCATATCGGCCATGGTGAGGATGGGCTTTGGACGCCTCTGAGGCAGTGGCGCACTCATGCCTGGGCGCGGCGCCAGGGTTCCGCTGGCAAAGCCGCTGCGGTCCATGGTTTCGGCAAAGATGGTGTAAGCTTGTTCTTCACTCGGTGTGACGATCACGTCATAGGTTTCGGCAATGGCGATGCGGAGTTCGTCTACCGTCACCGGTTGCACGTTCTGGCCGTCGGCCTGTACGACGGTCATTTCCAGACCTGGAATCCTCACGTCGAAGTAGGTGCCGGCTCCCGCATTGATGAAACGCAACCTGACACGTTCGCCGGGGTTGAAGAGTCCCGTCCAGTTGGCCGCCGGTGGCAGACCGTTGAGCAGATAGGTGTAGGCATATCCCGTAACGTCGGCGATGTCGGTCGGGTCCATCCGCATGCGTCCCCATTCGATACGATCGGCCATGGCAACCCTCCAGCCGTTGCGGGCCGCGTCGCGGAAGAGGTCTCCTGCGGTACGTCTTTGAAAGTTGTAGTAGCCTGCCACCTTCTTGAGGTTGGCGAGAACCTCGTGAGGATCATCAAACGTCCAGTCGGAGAGCATGACTACATACTCGCGGTCGTAGGGGGCCGGCTCCTCCTCTGCCGGATCGATGACAAACGGGCCGAAAAGTCCCGATTGCTCCTGCAGTCCGCTGTGACTGTGGTACCAGTAGGTACCGCTCTGCACCAGGGGAAACCGATAGGTGAAGGTTTCCCCCGGTTTGATGCCGTTGAAACTCACACCGGGCACGCCGTCCATGTTCGCCGGCAGGATGACTCCGTGCCAGTGGATAGAAGTCTCTTCATCAAGGTGGTTGGTCACCCGGATGACGGCGGTCCGGCCTTCGCGAAAACGCAGGAGCGGGCCTGGCATGGTGCCGTTGACGGCGACGGCCGTCGCCCGGCGGCCGTTAATCATCATGGCCCGTTTCCGGATGGCCAGATCGAGCCCCGTCTCTCCGTCCGGACCTGTGCCTTTACCTTTGAGCCCCCTGGGGTAACCACTGCCGTCAAAGTGTTCATGATGGGCATACACTATTTCAGCCGGCTTTCGCAGAAACTCTATCCGCTGCAGCAGTTTAAATCCTTCTGCCGGGTGCCTGTACATCTCTTCCTGCTGCGGATATCTCCGGCGCGCGCGTTATCGTCGAGAAGCCCTTCGGGGGCGACGAACGCTGTGTGCCGCCCACCGACCCGATGAGCAACTATCGGATGGTACGCGAGACCCTGATCGATCAGGTGCCACTGCCCGCTGAGAACGTCCACCGTATACGCGGCGAAGACGACCCAGTTGCTGCAGCCGCGGCGTACGCGCGCGAGCTCCGGAGCGAGTTAGGCATTTTCGCCGGACCACCTACGCCTGACGCACGATTCGATCTCATGCTCCTCGGCATGGGCGACGACGGGCATACCGCTTCGCTCTTCCCGGGACTGACGGCGGTCAGCGAGCACGAGCGGTGGGTAATAGCAGAGTATGTTGCAGAGGTGTCGATGTGGCGCGTCACCTGCACTCTCGCAGTATTCAACACGGCTGCCGCTGTCGTATTCCTGGTATCAGGCCGCGAGAAAGCGGCGATGCTACGCCGGGTGCTTGAAGGGCCATATCAGCCCGAAGTATTGCCGGCACAGGCGGTCGCTCCGCACGATGGGTATGTTTGCTGGCTCCTCGATGCGGCCGCCGCGGCCAAGCTCACCGAGGCTGGAAGACAATGAGCCCGTACCCGTGTCGTATTTTTCTTCGACATCGACAACACCGATCATGTCGCCGCTGATCTGAAGACCTACCTGACACGCGAGGTCGGATCCGAGCGTCAAAAGCGATTCTGGACGATCTTAGAAGCGCTACCTGGTGTCTGGGTGCCCTGCAGCGCTTTCGGGCTGCTGCCTCGGCTTATGTTCTTGTTTGCCCGGTGTTGGGCCGGTCGTACTCCCACGAAAGGAGCATTATGATGAACCATACAGATGGATGGGCGGATGGATGGGCGGACAAATGTCGATTTGGGCAGTGCTCGCCGTACTGGTGGTGGTTGTCGTCGTGATTAAGAGTCTGACCAGGGGGAAAAAGTAAGTTACGACACACCGGAGAAGTCGACTCATACAAATTAGAAGAAACTAATGCCACGGGGTTACGGCGGGCGAGTTTTCTAACGGCTGGCTATGAGGAGAACGCGAAACAATGTCTGATCTGCTGATGCGCGGTGGCACGTATCACGCCACGGAACGTCTGCGCCATTGTGGAGATGGCGCCCGATCTTTCCGCCGTGTGATCAAGAGGTATTTTAAATGCGAAACACGAATAGGAAAACAAAAATTTTGAACCCGGAATTGCTCCACAAGATGGATGCTTACTGGCGGGCCGCTAACTATCTGTCGGTCGGCCAGATTTATCTCTACGGCAATCCGCTGCTGAAGTGGCCGCTCGTGCTCGCGGATGTGAAGCACATGCTGCTGGGACACTGGGGCACGACACCTGGGCAAAATTTCATCTACGTGCATTTGAACCGGATCATCAAAAAATACGATCTCGACATGATTTACGTCTCCGGGCCCGGACACGGCGGCCCGGCCGTCGTGGGCAACACCTATCTCGAGGGCACCTACAGCGAGATCTACCCCGACATCAGCCAGGATGAGGGCGGGCTGCAAAAGCTGTTTCTGCAGTTTTCATTCCCCGGCGGCATTCCCAGCCATGCCTCGCCGGAGTGCCCGGGTTCGATACACGAGGGGGGCGAGCTGGGATATTCGCTCAGTCACTCATTCGGGGCGGTTTTCGACAATCCCGACCTAATCGTCGCCTGCGTTGTAGGAGATGGCGAGGCGGAAACCGGTCCGCTGGCCACCGCATGGCATTCTAACAAGTTCCTCGATCCAGAAACCGACGGCGCGGTGCTGCCGATTCTGCATCTCAACGGCTACAAGATTGCCAACCCGACTCTCCTTGCCCGTATTACCCGAGAGGAATTGGAACAGTTGCTCCGCGGCTACGGATGGACGCCCTACTTTGTCGAGGGTCACGATCCCGCGCTGATGCATGAGTCCATGGCCGCGACGCTCGACACTGCGGTGGAACAGATCAAAGCAGTCCAGCAGGACGCCCGCGTCCACGGTAATTTCACACGTCCGCGTTGGCCGATGATTGTCCTCAATTCGCCCAAGGGCTGGACGGGGCCGAAGATGGTCAATGGCTTGCAGGTCGAAGGCAGCTCCCGTTCGCACCAAGTGCCGCTCCACCCGGCCACCCATCCAGAACACCTCAAGATGTTGGAAGACTGGCTCAAGAGCTATCGGCCGGAGGAACTCTTCGATGTGCAGGGTCGGCTGAAGCCGGAGCTGGCCGAACTTGCGCCCAAGGGCGAACGACGCATGGGCGCGAATCCCCACGCCAACGGAGGCATTCTGCTCCGTGATCTGCTGATGCCGGATTTCCGCGACTACGCGGTTGACGTGCCCTCGCCGGGGGTACGCGGCATAGGCGACACACATGTGCTCGGGCGTTTCCTGTGTGATGTGGTGAGGCTGAACAGTGAGCAGCGGAATTTTCGGGTCTTTGGCCCTGACGAAACGCTCTCCAACGGTCTGGAAGCCCTTTTTGAAGCGACACAACGCCAATGGGACGCCGCAACCTTGCCGAACGACGAATTTCTCGCCCGCACCGGGCGCGTGATGGAAATGCTCAGCGAGCACCAATGCGAGGGGTGGCTCGAGGGCTACCTGCTCACCGGGCGGCATGGGCTCTTCAACTGCTACGAGGCGTTCATCCATATCGTCGATTCGATGTTCAACCAGCACGCCAAGTGGCTGAAGGTCACGTCCCACCTGCCGTGGCGGCGTAAGATCGCTTCGCTGAACTACCTGCTTGCCTCGCACGTTTGGCGCCAGGATCACAACGGCTTCACCCATCAGGATCCCGGTTTCATCGACCTCGTCTTGAACAAGAAATCCGAGATAGTGAGGGTGTACCTCCCGCCGGATGCGAACTGCCTGCTGTCGGTGATGGACCACTGTCTGCGCAGCCGCCATTACGTAAATGTCGTGATAGCGGGTAAACACCCGGCACCGCAGTGGCTGACGATGGACACCGCCGTCAAGCACTGCACTAAAGGCATCGGCATCTGGCCGTGGGCCAGCAACGACCAGGGCGTTAAGCCTGATGTGGTCATGGCCTGTTGTGGCGACGTGCCAACGCTGGAGACGCTCGCTGCCGTCTCCATTATGCGCGAGCATCTGCCTGATCTGAAAATTCGGGTGGTCAACGTCGTCGACCTCATGAAACTGCAGCCGCAAACCGAGCACCCGCACGGGTTGAGCGATATGGATTTTGATGACCTCTTCACCAAGGACAAGCCGGTCATCTTCGCCTTCCATGGCTATCCGTGGTTGATCCACAGGCTGACATACCGCCGCACCAACCACGACAACATCCATGTGCACGGTTACAAGGAAGAGGGTACCATCACCACACCCTTCGACATGACGGTGCTGAACGATCTGGATCGCTTCCACCTCGTGATGGACACCATCGACCGCCTGCCGCGGACCGGCGAGAAGGGCATCCACCTGAAGCAGTACCTCAAGGGCAAGCTGATCGAGCACAAGCAGTACATCGACAAGTATGGCCAAGACATGCCGGAAATCCGGAACTGGAAATGGGGGGCACGACGGGCCGCAGACAGCGCAACGAAATGAGCTTTTTGTCCTGATGAAGAAGCGGGATTTGAAGAATGGAAGGCTAAAGTATTGGGGGATGAAGCATTAAGGAGGTTTTCATGACTAGTAATGATGCAGAACATACCGCCATCCATGGCAATCAACAGTCCCTTGACCCTGTCTGCGGCATGGAGGTAGACCCTTCGGCACCTGCCGCCACCTTGCTGCATGAAGGCACGACTTACCTCTTCTGCAGTACTCATTGCCTCGAAAAGTTTGAATTATCCCCTGATAGTTATACAGGTGCTACGGCAGCGGAACCAAAACCTTCCATTACACACACCAGTGATACAGGCCGCAATACCAAAGTTTTTACCTGTCCGATGCATCCAGAAGTACAGCAGGAAGGGCCGGGCTCCTGTCCTAAATGCGGTATGGCCCTGGAGCCCCTGATAGCTGCCGCCCCTGTCGAGCGGATTGAGTACACCTGCCCCATGCACCCGGAAATCATTCAGAACACACCCGGTTCCTGCCCCAAATGCGGTATGGCGCTTGAACCCCGGACAATGGCAGTGGAGGAAGGTGAAAATCCGGAACTGGTGGATATGCGGCGGCGTTTCCGTCTGAGTCTCATACTGACTATTCCTGAATTCATTATCGCCATGGGGCACATGCTTCCAGGGCACCCCCTGGAGGCACTGGCATCAGCGCACATATATGACTGGATCGAGCTGCTGCTGGCGTCCCCGGTAGTGCTCTGGGCAGGCTGGCCTTTTTTTGTCCGCGGCTGGCAATCCCTGGTAAATCGCAGCCTCAACATGTTCACCCTGATTGCGCTGGGAGTTGGCGTAGCCTACAGCTACAGTATCGTAGCCACACTCTTTCCCGGCCTCTTCCCTCCTTCCTTCCGCGGCAGTGCCGGAGAGGTGGCCGTCTACTTCGAGGCCGCGGCTGTTATCATCACCCTGGTGCTCTTAGGCCAGGTGCTGGAATTGAAGGCCCGCAGTCAGACAGGTGCTGCCATCAAGGCGCTTTTGGGGCTCGCCCCCAAGACCGCCCGGCTGCTCCGGGACGACGGCACAGAAGAGGATGTCCCGCTTGGACAGGTCCATCCCGGTGACCGTCTCCGGGTGCGCCCTGGCGAGAAGGTTCCGGTGGACGGCACGGTGATCGAGGGGGCGAGCAGCGTGGACGAAGCCATGATCAGCGGCGAGGCGATCCCGGTGGAAAAGGAGGCCGGCAGCCGGGTGATAGGCGCCACGGTCAACGGCACCGGCAGCCTGGTCATGCGGGCCGAAAAGGTCGGAGCCGAGACGCTGCTGGCGCAGATCGTCAAGATGGTTTCAGAGGCCCAGCGCAGCCGCGCCCCGATCCAGAAAATGGCCGATGTGGTTGCGGGGTGGTTCGTACCTGCGGTAATGCTCTCCGCCATTGTCACCTTCATCATCTGGAGCATCTTCGGACCGGAACCTTCCATGGCACACGCCCTGATCAACGCCGTGGCGGTACTGATCATCGCCTGCCCCTGCGCCCTTGGCCTGGCCACTCCCATGTCAATCATGGTCGCTACCGGCAAGGGTGCGACCATGGGTATTCTTTTCAAGAACGCCGAAGCGATCGAACTGCTGCGCAAGGTGGACACCTTGGTCGTGGACAAGACCGGCACCCTCACCGAAGGGAAACCGAAACTGGTCGCGGTTGAAACCGTCGACGGATTCGACGAGCAGAAGCTCCTTCGTCTGGCGGCAAGCCTGGAGAGGGGGAGCGAACACCCCCTGGCTGCCGCGATTGTGGGCGGAGCTGAAGAGCGCGGCATCAACACAGCCGCAGTCGAGGAATTCCAGTCGATTACCGGCAAAGGGGTCACAGGTCGCATCGACGGAATCAAGGTGGCACTGGGAAACCGGAAGCTGCTTGAAAGCCTGGGGATTGATGCTCCTGCGCTCCCGGACCAGGAGGAATCGATGCAGGCTGAAGGGCAGACCGTCATGTTCGTCGCAGCGGATGGCAGGCTGGTCGGCCTGCTCGGAGTTGCCGACCCGGTCAAGGAGACCACACCCGAAGCGTTGCGTCAGCTTCACGAGGAAGGGATCCGCATCGTCATGATGACGGGCGACAACGAAATCACGGCCCGGGCAGTGGCCAAGAAACTCGGCATAGACGAGATTCTTGCGGGAGTTCTCCCGGAAGAGAAGGCCGCCAAGGTGAAACAGCTCCAGGCAGAGGGACGCTTTGTTGCCATGGCCGGTGACGGTATCAACGATGCCCCGGCACTCGCCCAGGCCCTGGTCGGCATAGCCATGGGTACTGGAACGGACGTCGCCATGGCGAGCGCCAGCGTCACCCTGGTCAAAGGGGATCTGCGCGGTATTGTTCGTGCCCGTCTGCTGAGCAGGGCAACCATGGCCAACATCAGGCAGAACCTGTTCTTTGCCTTCTTCTATAACGCCCTCGGCATTCCCCTGGCAGCCGGCATCCTGTACCCCTTCTTCGGTATTCTGCTCAGCCCGATGATCGCCGCGGCGGCCATGAGCTTCAGTTCTGTCTCTGTCATAGGCAACGCGCTTCGCCTGCGCCGGACCAGGATCTGAAAAAGCAGGGAGATTGCAAGGAGCAGTCGCGTCCGTCGGATCAAACTCTAAAACTGCTGATGAATAGCGTCTTGCGGTTTTTTTCAATACACCAGGAATCGGCCGAGCCGTGCGAGACCATCTACTGTTGGCTAACGACTGGGTTTAGCGGCCGCTCCTTTGCGGGCGGTCCATTGGAAAGCGAGTCTGAGACGGCGAACTGCATCTCAGCCGACCTTCGCCAGCTCACCAGCTCAAATGCCATGGCTGATCATTCCATTGGAGTCATAGTACCCGGAGCCGGCGATTAACAATCCCCGCGAAAAACGAAAAAGATCATCATCCTGGCGTTACTGACAGCGGTCATTGCTTTGGTTCACTATGCTACGCCGACTGAGCCGTACTTTTACCACAAAATCCACATCGTGCTGCGCAAGCTTTACTTCCTTCCTGTCATGGCTGCTGCCTGGTTCGGGCTCCGGGGGGCATGCATTACGACGCTGATTGTCAGCGTCTTCAAGTTGGGGATTGGCGGGATTCTGGGGGGCAGGTATAGAACTCATCCTGCATGGCCTCCTGCGGGGAAACCGCCCCTCTCCCGGAAGATTCATCCCGCCGCTTCCTCCCGGTTATGCGCGCCTTTGCGGCTCGATCTGTCCAAGCGAACCCTCGTGTTTTTTTCTCCGTCCACACTGCTACAGCTTCGTCCGCGATCACGATCCGCCACCGTTAATAGCAAGCTGATCCACCGCTCACCGACCGCATTCCTCAAACTGCTCACCTAAGACTCTGCCTCAGCAACTGCGGCCCGTGCCTGGGCCGTTGTGAGCGCCGGGATCAGACACCGAACGATACCTGGGCGGAACATGGTGGCCTCCTGTTTCTCCATTAATCGGGATCATGAACTGGGCGATCTCCAGTGAGCTTGCTCCTTTCAACCGTCTACTGCTGGGCGTGCTTCTTGAGTGGTATTTGCATTAGTAGAATATTCCTCAATCCGTTTGGAATATTCGCCAGTATTTTGACTGAGTCGAAGGTGACGTTCTCAGGCTTGCTTTTGAAAGTTTAATTAAATCAGTATCTTATATTTTTAGGTGTGGTTGGCTCGATATTTGTATTTACCTTGAGGTGTAACTTCAGGAGCCCACATGTCCTTGATTAATAGCAGCAGTGCTATCAGTATCATCGAATGGACAGGAGTGGCTGCTTCCCTCACCGGATCGGTTCTCAACGCCCACGGCCGGCGCAGTTCGTTTAT
>Ga0209317_1001841_pt1 | contig 16917 bp, 12 predicted proteins | sample RifGroB2_FD_183994 | JGI IMG/M metagenome (GOLD analysis project Ga0209317, IMG submission 183994) | Soil microbial communities from Rifle, Colorado, USA - Groundwater B2 (SPAdes) (version 2) | ecosystem: Environmental > Terrestrial > Soil > Unclassified | place: Rifle, Colorado | collected... | reverse complement strand
GGCACAGTTTCTCCGCTTCGGCGGCGACCTGCTCCGCCACCGACTCCTCAACATTCTCCGTAACAGCTTTTCTAGCGAAAAACATCAAAACCTCCTTGAGGCTTAGGCTCAGGTTGAGGTTAAGTAAAACCTCAAACCAAGAGTCTGACCTGCGCCGTTATTCCTTTCTTGATCTTTACTAAACCTTAACCTCAACCTGTTTCTGCCGCCTCTCCTTCCACGACTCCACCATGTAGTAGAGGATCGGGATGGTGATCCTGGAAAGCGTGGTGGAGGCGATCTCGCCGCACATCATGGCGAGCGCCAGCCCCTGGAAGATCGGGTCGAACAGGATCACGAAACTCCCGACCACGACTGCCGCCGCCGTGAGCAGCATGGGACGGAAACGGACCGCGCCGGCATCGATGATCGCCTGGTCCAGCGCCATCCCCTCGCGGCGGCGCAGCTCGGCGAAATCGATCAGGATGATCGAGTTCCTGACGATGATGCCGGCAAGGGCGATGAACCCGATCATGCTGGTGGCGGTGAAGAAGGCGCCCATCAGCGCGTGTCCCGGCAGGATGCCGATCAGGGTGAGCGGAATCGGCGCCATGATGACGAGCGGCGTGGTGAAGTCCTTGAACCAGGCGACCACCAGCACGTAGATGAGGATCATCACGGCGGCAAAGGCGGCACCCAGGTCGCGGAACACCTCGTAGGTGATGTGCCACTCGCCGTCCCACTTGATGCCGGGGCGCTCCTCGTTCCAGGGCTGGCTCGCCGCGCGCTGCTCGATCCGGTACCCCCCGGGGAGCGCGATCTTGTCGATCTCCTTTTGCATCTTGAGGATGGCGTAGACCGGCGCCTCGATCACCCCGGCGACATCCCCGGTGACATAGACTACACTCTTCAGGTTCTTCCGGTAAAGCGACTTTTCCTCGACCCCTTGCACCACGCGGACCAGCTCGGAGAGCGGCACATTCCCCCCGGCACCCGCCAGGTAGATGGAGGAGAGCGAGGAGAGGTCGCTGCGCGAGCTGACCGGCAGGCGCAGGTTGATGAAGACCGGCTCCTTCTCCTTGGGGAGGTGCATCAGGCCGGCATCGCTCCCCCCGACCGCCATCTTCAGGGTCTGCACCACCTGCGCCGTATCGACCCCGGAGAGCGCCGCCTTCTCCCGGTCGACCTCGAAGCGCAGGCTCGGCTGATCGTCCTCCTGGTACCAGTCGGCATCGACCACGCCCGGCGTCGCGGCGAAAATCTCCTTCACCTTCCGGGCAATGGCGACCCGGCTCGCCTGGTCCGGCCCGTAAACCTCGGCGACCAGGGTGGAGAGCACCGGCGGCCCCGGCGGGATCTCCGCCACCTTGAGCCGCGCCTGGTAGCGGTCCGTGATCGCCTTGAGAGCCGGGCGGATCCTCTTCGCGATATCGTGGGACTGGTCCGCGCGCGACTCCTTGTCCACCAGGTTCACCTGGATCTCCGCCACGCTCGGCCCCTTCCTGAGATAGTAGTGACGCACCAGTCCGTTGAAGTTGACGGGTGAGCTGGTGCCGACATAGCTCTGGAAGTCGGTCACCTCGGGGACGCGGCGCAGCGCATCGCCCAGTTCAGCCACCAGGCGCGCGTTCTCCTCCAGCGTGGTCCCCTCCGGCGCGTCGACGATCAGCTGCAGCTCGCTCTTGTTGTCGAAGGGGAGCATCTTGACCGTGACCGCCCCGAAGTAGACCAGGGAGCAGGAGACGAGCAGCAGGATCACCACCAGCGACAAGAAACCGTAGCGCACCCGCTTTTTGTGCAGCAGGGCGCCCATGAGCCGCCGGTAGAAGAGAGTCACCCTGCTCTCCTCGGGCGGCGCGTCGCCACCGTAATGCGACTCCCCCTTCATGAAGCGGTAGGCGAAGTACGGGGTGACGGTGAGCGCGATCAGCAGCGAGAAGACCATCGCCATCGAGGCGCCGACCGGGATCGGGCGCATGTAGGGGCCCATCAGCCCGCCGACGAAGCCCATCGGCAGAATGGACGCGATGACGGCGAGGGTGGCGAGCATGGTCGGGTTGCCGATCTCGTCGACCGCCCGGACCGCCGCCTCCAGCGGCTTCAGCCTGGTGGTGGTGAAGTAGCGGTGGATGTTCTCGACGACCACGATGGCATCGTCCACCAGGATGCCGATGGAGAAGATCAGGGCGAACAGGGTGATCCGGTTCAGGGTGTAGCCGATCCGGTTGAAGATGAACATGGTGAGCGCGAGGGTCACCGGTATCGCGATCGCCGCCACCGCGCCGGCACGCCACCCCATGAAGAGCGCGATCAGGATGGTCACCGAGATGGCGGCCAGGAACATGTGGTACAAAAGCTCGTCGTTCTTCTCCTTGGCGGTCTCGCCGTAGTTCCTGGTGACCGTCACCTGCATCTCGGACGGGATGATCTTCCCCTTCTGGAACTCGACCCGTTTCAGGAGGTCCTCGGCGACCCAGGTTGCGTTCGCCCCCTTTCTCTTGGCGATCGAGACGGTGACCGCAGGATAGTCCCCCGCCCCCCCCTTGAGCCCCTTGTGCGCCGCCGCCGGCCCCAGGCCGAAGAAGACGTAGTCCTTCGGCTCCTGGACGCCGTCGGTCACCGTCGCCACGTCCGCCAGGTACACCGGCCGGCCGTCCTTGACGCTCACCACGACTCTGCCGGCCCCGGCCGCATCGGAGAGGAAATTACCCGCGTCCAGGTTGTACTCACGGTTTCCCGACGACAGTGCGCCGGCGCGCTGCGCCACGTTCCCCCGCTCCAGCGCCCCCATCACCGCTACCGGGGTCAGGCCGTACGAGGAGAGCCTGGCGGAATCGAGGCTCACCTTCAGCTCCCGGGTCACCCCCCCCTTGATCTCGGAGAGCGCCACGTTGTCCGTCTTTTGCAGCTCGTCGCAAAGCTCCCGGGCCACCCTTCTCAGGGCATGGTGGTCGTAGCGCTCGGACCAGAGGGTGAGGCTCAGGATCGGCACGTCGTCGATCGACTTCGGAACCACCAGCGGCTCGCCCGCGCCGGGAGGGAGCAGGCCGCGGTTGCTCGACATCTTGTTGTACAGTTTGACGAGCGACTCCTCCATGTTCTCGCCGACCAGGAAGCGGACCGTGATGATCCCCATGCCGGGGCGACTCGCCGAGTAGAGGTACTCGACCCCCTTGATCTCCCAGATCTTCTTCTCGAAGGTGGTCACCAGGCGCTCCTCCACCTCCTTCGGGGAAGAGCCCGGCATCGGCAGAAAGATGTCCACCATCGGGACCACGATCTGCGGCTCCTCCTCGCGCGGGGTGGCGAAGACCGCGAAGAGCCCGAGGAGCAGCGACGCGCCGACGATGAGCGGCGTCAGCTTGGAATCTATGAAGGCGCGAGCGATCTTCCCCGCGAAACCAAGGTCATTCATGCATTTCTCCAGTCGTTGCAGACTACCTTTCAGCTTCACCAGTCCCCACTGGTCAATTGGGAGAGGTGCTCAGGGTTGACCTTAAGCTACTTCTCAGCTTCAAATGCTCCCTCACCCTGTCCCTCTCCCGGAGGCGAGGGGACGTAGCTCAGACAGTATCAGTAGGAGCGGCATTCCTGCCACGATTGTCGGCCGATATACTGTGACCCTGGTTCACTGCACCTTGGCGCCGTCGACCATCCTGTCAACCCCGCCGGTGATGATTCTCTCCCCTGCGCTGAGGCCGGAGAGGATCTCGACGCGGCCATCCAGGGTCCTCCCCAGCTTCACCAGGCGCAGCCTGGCAATGCCGTCCCTGGAAACAGCCCATACCGAGGTCAGGGCGCCCCGCTCAACGACCGCCGCGGCGGGGACCGCGATGCCCGGTCGCGACCCGGTCTTGAAGAAGGCCTTGCCGTAGCTCCCGGAGCGAAGCCCGCGGGGAGGAAGATCGATCTTGACGGTGAAGGTACGGCTCCCGGGATCCACCACCGGCACGACCTCCGATACCCTTCCGGTCACCGGCGCCCCTTCGACTGAGATGCCGACCTGGTCTCCCGCCCTCACCTTGCCGAGCAGCCCCTCGGGTGCGGCGACCTCGAGCCGGAACCCTGCATCACCTTCGACCGTCATGAGCGGGGTGCCGGGGAATACGGTCTGCCCCGCTTCCACCTGCTTGGCCACCACCACCCCGGAAATGGGCGCGGTCACCTTGCCATACCCCGCCACCGTCCCCGCCGCCTTCGCGCCGTGACGCGCCTGGCTCAGCCGGGCCTCGGCCCTGGCGACGCCCTGGGCTGCAACTTCCTTTTCCGTCTGCCGTGTCTCGAATTCCTGGCGGGTCACCGCCTGCTCACCGAACAGCCTGCGGTAGCGATCGAAGGTGGCATCGGCAAGTTTCTGGCGCGCATGCGCCTCCTCCAGCGCCCGGCTCGCTTCCTCGACGCCGGACGCGGCGCCTGCCGCTGCCGCCCCGCTTTCCAGCGCCTCGATGCCGACCAGGAGCTTCCCCTTGCCGACCCGGTCCCCTTCCTTGGCGAAGACGCCGCTCACGCTGCCGGCGATCCTCGCCGCAATGACCGCCGAGGAGCGGGCCTTGACGCTTCCCACCGCCTCCTGGACCTCTGGAAGCTGCTCCGCCGCCAGTACCGAAACCGTCGCCCCCTGCACCACGACCGGCACGCTCTGCGCCACCGGCTCGCTCTTTTTGCCGCAGCCTGCTGTCGACGCTATCAAAAGGGCAATAACCGCTGCCCGGTAGCTTCTCATCGCATAACCTCCCTCAGAAAGACACCCGCACGATAGTACAGCTCCCCGGTCGAGGCGAAGAAGCTGCTCTCCACCTCCACGAGGTTTGCCCGCGACCGGTTCAGCGCCGACTCGGCGTCCATCAGCTCAACCATGGAGGAGAGTCCGTTGCCGAAGCGCAGGGCGACCAGGCGCATCCCTTCTTCGGCACCCTTCACCGCCGAGCGGGCGCTCTCCAACCTCAACGCCGCCTCCTGGCGGCGCAGCTCACTTTCCGTCACCTGGAGCGCCACTTCCCTGCGTTCGTACTCCAGCAGGGCGGCCGCCCCCTTCCTGGCAAGCTCGGCCTTCTCCTTCTCATGGGAGCGCCTCGCTCCGTCGAACAGTTCCCAGCGGAGATTCAGCCCGACGCTCCAGGAGTCGTTGTCCATGCCGAGCGGGATGTCACGATCGTTTATCTGGTACCCCCCCCTGGCGTACAGGGTCGGGAAATAGGCGTTCGCCGCCTGCCGCACGGCAAGCTCCCCCTTTTGCACCGACTTTTCGGCGACCCTCAGATCGGCGCGGCTTAGCTGCGCCAGGGTGACCAGATCCCCCTGCGCCGGGATCTGGTCGGCCAGCTTGGGAAATTCGGTGATATCGAGGGTCTCGCCCTGCCGCCCCCCCGCCACCAGGTTCAGCCTCAGGCGTGCGATCAGCAGGTCGTTTTTGGCCGACAGGAGCCGCTGCTCCGCCTCGGCGAGCGCCGTCGCCGCCCGCAACTGATCGGACTTGAGGCCGACGCCGTCCTTCTCCCGCACACCCGCCAGACGCTCGTGCTCCCTGGCTGTTGCCAGCGCCTGGTCGGCGATCTCTCTGAAAGCCCTGGCCTTGCGAACTCCGAGGTAGGCGAGGTAGACCCTGAAGGCAACCTCCTCCCGCCTCCCCTCAAGCGAGATCGCGGCGGCCTCGGCATCCTTTCCCGCCAGCTCGATGCCGGTCTTGATCCCAAGATCCAGCACAGGCTGCTCCAGCGTCACTGCGCTCCTGAAGTCGGCGCGCGACGAGGGGTGGTTCAAGGCGTCCGCGGCGAAGTCGCTGCCGGGGTTGATGCGCGCCTCGTCCAGCTTCATCATGAAAACGGTGCTCGGCGTGTTGGAGAGCGTGGCCCCGCTTTCCAGGAAGACGCGGGGTAAATAGCGGCTGCGGCTCGCGGCAACCCCCTCTTCTGCGGCGCCACGCTCCAGGGCCGCCGCCTTCAGAAGGTGGTTGCTTTCCAGGGCGCGGCCGATCGCCTCGCGCAGCGTTACAACCTCCCCGAAAGCCGGTGCCGCTATGAGTGAGAGCAGCACTGCGAGCATCGGTACCATCTTATCTTGCACCCGGCGACCTCCTTTCGGGCAATAGTCAATATCCAAACTGGGCATATATATGAATCCTTATATATATCCTGAGCGCCCGTATGTCAAGTCAAAGTTGTTGCTAAACATTCGACACGCAAGGTTTTTTGCAGCTCATTAGTTATTGCTTACCTCTTGGCGCCACGTCTTCGACTCAGCCGGGGCCGGCTTTCACCGGTCGGCGGCTGTAACGTCGAAGACCGTACCCCTGGCAACAACAGCGCGGAAAGAAACAAGATTAACAGATCGGATCTGCTTTTGTTGTCAGCCTGAAGCAGCGGACCTTTTTTTAATTGCGCGCTCCGCTCTGCTGCCATGCGAAGCCGGTCTTGCGGATTATGGTCGTTCAAGAGCGGTCTCCCAAACGAAAAAAACCGGCAAGCATCGCGTAGATGCACACCGGTTCCTTTCATCGTTTTCTTGTCGTCAATCGATCTTACGTAAGTGGCTTACCCGCCGGCTCAGGCACCAGCCAGGTTAAGCAGGTAGCGCCCGACCCAGTTCTTCGAGAACTGGAAAGCGGTGCGGCCGCAGCGCTTGGTCTTGTCGTGCGACCACTTGAGGGCTTCCAGTTCCAGGTCCTTGGTCCAGGGGATCTCAATCGTGCGTTTGCGCGCTTCCCTTTCCACGCAGAGGCGGACGGCATCGAGATAGCGATCCTGGGTGAAAACGTGGAAGGGGACCCAGAGGCCGAAACGGTCCGAGAGGGAAACTTTCTCCTCCATCGCCTCGCTCTGCTGCAACTCCCCGTTGACGAACTTGCCGCCGATCAGGTCGCTGTCGTATTCCGGCAGGAGGTGGCGGCGGTTCGAGGTGACGTAGATCAGGACGTTCTCGGGCGCCGAATAGACGGAGCCGTCAAGGGCGCTCTTCAACATCTTGTAGCTCAGCTCGCCCACCTCGAAGGTGAGATCGTCGCACAAAAGGATGAAGCGAAACGGCTCGTTCTCCACCGCGTTGAAGATTTCGGACAGGTAGATCAGGTCTTCCTTCTCCACCTGGATCACGCGCAGCCCCTCCGGGGCGTACTTGTTCAGCAGGGCCTTCACGATCGACGACTTCCCGGTGCCGCGCGAGCCCCAGAGCAGGGCGTTGTTCGCCGGGATCCCCTTCAGGAACTGGCGCGTGTTGCTGATCATGATCTCTTTTTGCTTCTCCACGCCGAGCAGTTCGTCAAGCGTGGTGCTGTCCGTCACTTTCACCGCCTCCAGGTATCCGGAGAAGGAATGGCGGCGCCAGTTGGCAGCGTGGCACTTGGTCCAATCGACCGATTTCACTGCCTTGGGGAGCAGCATTTCGACAGAGCCGAGCACGCGCTCGAGCTGGGCGACAACCTCTGGTTTCAGATTCAACATGTGCTATTTCCGTCCTGTGTGTGGTAGCGCCGGGTCGCCAAAAGGCCGATCGGAGCTAAAGGGATGCCCCCTGCAAACATGCTAACGCGCTAAAACCGGGGGAAAAAGGTCCAACCTGTATACGTCATTGCACGGCCTGCTGTCAAACCAAAACGCCTCTGCGTACCCTGTTCAAGGCTGTTTCCCGCACAGTACCCATGCCGTCAGTCCCGGGAGCTTGACCCCCGCCCTGGCCGCGGTGATCATCAGGCAGTTATCCAGATGGAGCAGCTTTTCGATGATAGCGGTGACCGCCGCGCCACGGCTCCAGCATCCGATGCCGTCAGAGCTTTTGGAAATTTTGAGGATTTTGTAGAGGATCAGCTTGGGAAAGAGCAGGCACCCGAACAGGTAGCCCGACGAGATTATTTCCAGGCCTGCCGTCCTTGCCAACTTCTCGACGGCCTTGAGCCGGTAGCGCCTGTAGTGACCAAGGAAGCGGTCGTGGCTGCTGTAAAGCTGTTCAAAGGCGGGTACCGTGACCAGCACCCGTCCCCGCCCCGGGACATGACGCGCCACTATCTCCGCCAGGAACTGTTGGTCATCCTGGACGTGCTCGACCACGTCCAGCAGCAGGGTGAGATCGAAGCAGCTCCCCTCGGGCGGCAGCTGCGTCAGATAGGTAATCCCCCTGGCAGCGTTTTGCAGGCGCTCGATCTGCCCCTTGGTCAGGTTGATATCCACCGCCGTGATCCGCCTGTCGCTTACCAGGCTGAACAGGGTGCTGCAGAGATAGCTGTCGCCGCAGCCGATGTCCAGGATCCTCATCCCTTCATGCAGGGAGTCTCCCAGGAGGATCTTTGCCAGCGCCTTGACTCGGGAGGTTTCCCAGGGATGCCTTTGAACCGTAGCGCCGCACTGCTCCCTAAGATCCATGCCGCCCCCAGGGTCAGAACCGGAATTGGCAGGTAAGGCCCGTGCTGCCGCCGGAAAACAGCGGAGAGACCGTCATTTGCTTTATCAGAGTGCCGCTCTTTTCCGGCACCTGTGCCACGGGGTGGTAGTAGTGCAACAATCGAGGCAGGACGAATCCGGAGAAGAGCCCAAGCACGGTCCCTGCCGCTACGTCGGTTGCGTAGTGCCGGTCCGCCACAATGCGCAGAACACCGTCGAGCGTAGCCAGGCCGATGCCGGTAGCGCATGCGGCACGGTCCGCTGCTGGATCGTTGTAGAGTGACTGGTAGCTATGATGGTTGCAGATGAGCCCGGCTCCCGTGAAGGCGAAGGCGACATGGCCGCTGGGAAAGCCCCTGTTCTCGAGATCGCTTTCACAGGCACCCCCCTGGCAGTCGCGGACAAATGGCCTCTCGCGTGCCAGCAGGTTCTGGGTCAGGCTGGAGACCAGGGAGGTGAAGGTAAACGACTCAAGGTTTATCATCTCGGTCTGCCAGAGAGCGTCCCAACGCCCGTCGCGGATCCCGAGAGTCGCAGCGCTGTCGAGCACCGGCGCAGCGATCATCACCCCCATCAGGACATGGCCCGCCAGGTCGGTCGCCCTTCGTGCCGAGCGGCTTTTCAGGCGCAGCGCATCCCGGATCGATTCGTCAAAGCCGTTGCGCGAGGTCCAATCAGCCTCTTCCGGCCTGCCGTTTGCGTGCTCGAAATAGGCGGTAGCTATTGCAGCTATCGACACTGTCGCATACTCGGCGCCCTTCGCCCTGCGCCAGCGCCATTCCTTCCCTGCGTCCCCGGTGGCCGCGGTATCCGCGGCAACGGCACGCCCGCTCCCTGCTCCCGTGACCGGCCCCGCTTCGGCCTGGGCCAGAGAAAAGGAACGCTCCAGATTCGCATCCGGAGCCGGGACGGCGGCAAGGCTTGAGGGTGCGGCATCGGCAAGCGGGATCAAAGAAGCGGAACCATAATCGGCAGTTGGCGCTGCATCCGGGGCTTTTGAGGCGGAAAGGGAAAGCTGAGGGGTGAGAGTTGCATAAGCTGCGGCGGCAGAGGCTGAACCTGCCGCGGCAAGGTTAAAGAGCAGGGATGCAATCGCGATATGGATGAGGTTGATTTTAGCCATACGATATTAAAATACATTAATATCGTATTGTCAAACCGGCGCCGGTTGCGCAGACGGCGCGATCGGTAGCGGGATCGCCGTAAAGGGACTGGTACCTGTGGTGGCTGCAAAGAAGGCCGGCCCCGGTGAAGGCAAAGGCGACATGGCCGCTCGGCATGCTCCGGTTTTCCTGATCACCCTCGCATCGGCCGTTCACGCAGTTGCGCTTGAACCGCTTCTCGCGTGCGATGAGATTCTGCAGCGCTGCGGAAACCAGGGAGGTGAAAGCGAACGACTCCAGATTTATCATCTCGGTCTGCCAGAGGGCATCCCAGCGCCCGTCGCGGATACCGAGGGTGGCCAGCGAATCCACCACCGGTGCGCCGATCAGCACCCCCATGGCGACGTCGCCGACGGTTTGCGCCGTTTGCCTCGCCTGGCGCCCCTTTAGGCGGAGCGCATCGCGGATCGACTCGTCGAAGCCGTTTCGGGCTTGCCATTTGGCTTCCGGCCGGCCGTACTCGCTCTCGACATAGATCGCTCCCGCTGCGGCCAACGATACGGCGAGGTAGTCCGCCCCCCCGACCCTGCGCCAGGGCCATCCGCTGCCGGCATCGCCTGCGCCGGCTGCTTCGGCGAAGAGGAGAGGGTCTGCGCCGTCTCCCGCCAGGCATACCTCGGGACCCCGATGCAGAGCGAGTGCGGCACCGACAGCCGCAAGATCCGGCAGCAAAGCGGAAGCCCCGGGCCGCTGGGGAGCCTCAGCCGGGGACGGCATCGGGGACGGCAACTCGGGGCCAAGGGGGGCAACGCCGGTTTGGGCTACTTGCGGGTAAAGGAAGGGGTAACCAGAGGGGACTTTATCGGAGTCCTGGGCAAACGCGGAAATGGACGCCGCGAGCTGCAGCAGCAGAGCCAGGGTCGTCAGCATGGATGTACGGGACAATCTAGCCATGCCATATTAATATGCATCAATCTTGATTTGTCAAATTCACGGTGTGCAATGCAACGGAGGCCCTGAGTGTGATTAGTTGTTCGAATCTGGGGTGTTATCTATGCATTACCGGTTGACAAAAGAAGAGTTGTGCTATAAAGGATTTATCATGTCTTTGCGTTCAGTCAGAACTGTCACATTATAACCTACCTATTGTCACAGCTTTTCTTCAAGTAGTCCTCGGGGCTCATTACTCTAGGAAAGGAGGGGCAGTCTCTTACCAAATCCCGGATGGTTTAACTCAATGCCGCACCTGAATTAGGAGGGACTAACACATGAAAAAATCACTTCTCTCATTTATTGTTGTAACCATGCTGCTTTCTGCCAGTGCCGCTTTTGCAGGGTTGCGACAGGGGGCTAAAGAGTTGGGCTTGAACATTACCGGCGGCTACACCCAGAATGAAGGTAATTCCAAGAGCGGTGACGTGGGTGCCCAGGTTTCCGTCGGCTACTTCATCACCGAAAAGATCCAGGTCGGCTGCTCGGTCATGGATATCTACTCCGGGACCAAATCGCCGGCGGGCGACGCGACCAACTTCAACATGCTCAACATCGCTGCTCAGGCCAAGTTCTACATGCCGTGGGAAAGAGCCTCCGCACCCTTTCACAGCTATATCGGTCCCCATGCAGGCTTTACCAGCATCTATTCCGACGCCGGAGCTGACGGGACTACCATCACCGGTCTTGCGTTAGGCGCCATGGTAGGCTTCGACCTGTTCGTCAACGAAGATGTCGCGCTAAACGGTGAAGCGCGTTACACGCACAGCGAGCTATCCGGCGATTTCGATTCCAAAAGCGACGACATCAGGGGGCTTCTCGGCTTCAAAGTCTTCTTCGGCGGCAAATAGCCGCGCACCGGTTCGATGCACCGGCTGACCGGGGTCGCTACACGAACCGGCCTCGTTACGCCTGCCTCCCTGCCGGGCAAACCGTTGCCAGGCATTGCTGCATCACACCAAGGTGCTCCTCTCCGCCTATTCCCGGCAGGGGAGGGGCACCTTTTCCGTATCGAGTCGGGATCCGGTTCGGTTCCGCAACCGCTCAGAGGGCTTGAGGAAAAATGACCGATTTATTTAAAGCTCTAGTGACCGCACTGTTGCTGCTCCTTGCCGTGGCGGCGACCGCCCAGGAACAGGTCGAACCAGCCCAAGTCACCGGCAGCGCTCCGGTTGCTTCGGCGGGCTACAAGAAGATAGCGCTGCAGGATGCCTTCCGTTACGCGGTGCAAAGCGCGATAGGGGCCCAGGTGAACAGCGAGACGGTGGTCAAGGAGTCCGCCCTTTTGAAGGACAGGATCATCGTCAAGTCGGACGGCTACATCAGGAAGTACGAGATCCTGGAGGAAAGCACCTCTGCCGGCGAGTACACCGTAAAGATCAAGGCCTGGGTCTCTGCGACCGAGCTGAACAAGGACCTGTTCCTGAACGGCATCAACGTCGACCAGGTGTACGACTGGGCCGGCAAGCCGAGGCTCATGGTGCTGATGACGGACCTGATCGACGACAAGGTCTCCGCCACCCCCTTCATCCAGAACGAGATGGAAGGGCTGTTCCGTTCCAGGGGGATGACGGTCATCGACCGGCAGCAACTCGGCAACATCCAGCAGCGCGACGTCCAACTCGCCTACAGCGACCCGCAGAAGGCGGTCGCCCTCGGCAACCGTTACGGCGCCGAGATCGTGATCGTCGGGAAATCGGTCTCCAAGTACAGCCGCGAGCTCGACGTGGCCGGGTTCCGTCAGTATTTCTACACTACCCAGCTCGACGCCAAGGCGTACCGGACCTCCAATGCCGAGGTACTGATGTCGCAGGTCTATGCGGACGGCCAGGACGCAGGCGACACCAGCGCCATGGGGAAACACGATGCCGCGGTGCGCTCGGTGCAGCAGGTGATCGGCCGCAACGCCACCGACATCGTTTTCCGGGTGGTCAAGTCGTGGTACCAGGGGATGACCAAGGCCAACAACTACCAGGTCATCCTCTCCAGGATCAAGGGGAGCGAACTCTCACTGCTGGTGAAACAGCTGGCGCAGGGTTCGGGCGTGGTCCAGGTGCACCGGCGCAGCTTCAACAGCGGCACCGCCGAGATCGAGATCGAGTTCGAGGGAGTCCAGTCCGCGCTGATCGAGCTGCTGGAAGGGAACACCGTGGTGCCGCTCGCCCTTGTCAACGAGGAGCCGTTTCGCTTCTCGATGGAGAAAGAGAAATGATTCGAACTCTGATCGTCATCCTCTCGGCGAGCTTCCTGCTGCTGGGCCAATGCGGCGAAACGCTCTGCGCCTCGAGTCAGCTCGTGACCCGTGCCGGGAAAGAGACCGTAATGGTTGCCGTGTTCGCTAAGCCCGGAGCCGAGGATTATCTCGAGTACGCGGACGGCGTGCTGAAGGAGCGGTTGCGCAGCATCGACTTCAAGATCATCAACCAGGAGATGGCCGGGAAATTGAAAAAGGACCGGTTGCTGCTGGAGGCGATCAAGAATTCCAACGCCACCGCCATCGCAAAGATCAGCAGTGACTTCGGGGCCGGGGTCGTGATCCGGGCCATGCTGCAGTCGGTTCAGAGCAGCGAGAAGGTAGGGTCCTGGGAAGGTCTCGCTTCCATTTCCCTGGTCGCGATCGACACGCGCACCGGCGAGGAGATCGAATCGGCCACCAGCGACCCGATGGGAGCCGGCGACAATCCGGCGCCGATAGAGGAGTCGTCCCTAACCGCCAAGCAGATGGCGATCAGAAAAGCGGTCGACAACCTGCTCGGCAAAATGGGGGCCTCCCAGGAGGTCCTGACCCAGACCGCCTCGCTTTCTCCTGTTTTTCACGTTTCCTACGACGAGCCCGATGTCAGCGCCGTCACCTTCAACCCGGACTGCTCCCTGCTCGCGGCGGCGACCAGGTCGAACGTGAAGTTGTGGGAGGTTGCCGGCAAGAACCTGTTCAAGACCTTGAAGGTGAAAGGGGGGGCGCTGACCAGCCTGGTGTTTTCGCAGGACGGCACCAGGTTGGCGGCGCTTTCGGACAACGGGGAGGCAACGATCTTCAAGATTCCCGAAGGCGAGGCGTTGAGGGTCATCGACACCGATGCCCGCGGCAAGGGGGCCATTGCGGTCAGCCCGGACGGCGGGCTGATCGCCACCGGTGGCGATGACGGCACGCTCCGGGTCTGGGATGTCTTAAGCGGACGGCGCCAGGGCGAAATCAAGGCCCACGGCGACAGGATTCATTCCGTTTCCTTCGACGCCTCGGGGAGGACTTTGATCAGCGCGAGCGACGACCTTTCGATCAAATTCTGGGATCTCGCCACCCGCCGCGAGTTGAAGGCCTTTCAGGAGCCGATGGACCGCCTCTCCACTGCCGCGGTCAGCAACGACCGCAGCCTGATAGCCTACGGTTCGAAGACGGTGGACATCGACCTGATCAGGAGACGCCGTACCGACAAACGGTTCATCAGGCTGCGTGAAACGGCAACGGGGCGGGACGTTTCCACTTTCGAAGGGCCGGCCAAGGACATCAACTCCCTGGCGTTTCTGCCGGGAAGGCGCTTCATCGTCTCGGGATCCGACGACAGATCGGTGATCATTTGGGACTTGGAAAAGCGGGGCCAGATCTCGAACCTTGAGCAAAATGGGAAGGTGAACTCGGTCGCGGTGACGCGGGACGGCAAATGGCTCTGCGCCGCCAGCAGTGAAATCGTGATCTGGAGATTGAAGTAGATCTGCCCGGGCGGGAAGGGTTCAGTTCCTCTGCGCCGGCAGCTCCCCGGTGTGGCTCAGCCAGGCGAAGGCCAAGGCGAGCAGGTCGGCCACCCCGCCCATGGTGAGGTTCCGGCTCACGTAGTGCTCGTTTCGCTCGGCGAGGAAGCCGATGAAATCCCCGCGCTGCGCCACCAGGAACTCCAGCCTCCTGCCGTCCGCCCGAACCGTCCTCAGCCCCTCGGCGCCGCACCGGTGCAGCGCGGTGGTATCCTCGACCGTAGCCATCAGGCTCCCGAGCATGGCGTAGACCGCGCTCCCCCGGTTGCCGCCGGTCGCCAGCTCGCGCCGGAAGGCGGGGAGCGCCGCGCCGAAGAGGGAAGGGAGCCCGCCGAGCGCCTCGCCCCTGACACCTTCCGCCTGGAAGTTGCTGCGGGCCCTGCTGCCGTTACTGGCCAGGGGCTCCGGGGGGGCGAAAAAGAGCGCGGCCAGGGTGGCGATCGCCTGGCTGAGCGCCCCCTCCTCGTGCCGCGGTGCCTGACAGCTTGCCGAAAGGAGCAGCCCGCTCAAGAAGATGTACCCCTTGTGGCAGTTCGTGCCGACCGTCTCCAGCATCTCCGTCTCGGCCGCCTGGCCGATCCGCACCTGCGCTTTAAAATCCTCGCCGCGGCAAAGGGAGTCGCTCAGCTCGGCCAGGTAGCGGGAGACGATCTTCAGGGACGCTTCCATCCTGGAGAGGGAGAGGTCGCGATGGGAGCCGGAGTCGTTCAGGTCGACGAGCCCCGGCTTTGGGGTCAGGTAGAGTTCCAAAAAGGCGCCGCGCACCAGGTCGAGCGCCAGCTCGCCCAGGTCAGAGCGCATCGATCACCGCCTGTGCCCGGGTCATCAGCTCTTCGCTTGTGTGGCGCTTGGCGCGGATGCAGGCGACGGCCGGCTCGGAGCAGAGCAGGCAGCTCCTCGGGGCGAGGTCGAGCGCGGCCCGGTCCAGCTGCCGCCCCGAATGGTCGTAGATGTCGACATCCAGAAGCCTGCCGGCCGGGTGCACCGACTCCAGGGCGATCCCCAGCCGCTTCACCTGCCTTGCCTGGAGTTCGGTCCGGTACAGCGCGAACGGTCCCAGCTGGTCCGCGCCGCGCACCGTGGCAACCACCCGAAGCGCCCCGAGCAGCGCCTTTTCCCCCCATTCGAAGAGGCGCGCCGCCCGCGCGCCGGTCTTGTCGGCCCCGGGCAGGTTCAGGGAAAGCATCACCGTGGCCGGAAACGGGGTGGGGAACAGGCCGTCCAAGAGGGCCTGGCGGCTGTCCCGCGCCGCAAGCAGGCTAGTCCTTAACGCGTCGTACCGCATCGATGATGCTCCCGTCCCTGTACTCGATCACCGCCACCACCTCGTCCTCGAACTGGAGCGGGCGCGGCGTTCCGGTCACCTTGCAGATCTCCCGCTGCAGCTCGCCGATCTCCTTCACCGGGAGCTTTCTCCGGATCAGCTCTTCCTTCAGCTCGGCATGCTTCTCGTTGACGGCGATGCCGCGCTCGGTGACCACGACGCCGATGGTCTCCCCGGGGGTGGTGATGGTGGTGACACGGTCCTTGACGATCGGGAGCCTGCCGCGGATCGAGGGGGCGACGATGATGGAGAGCTTCGCCCCCGCCGCGGTGTCCGAATGCCCGCCGGTATTGTGCAGCAGGTAGCCGTTCGATTCGGTGTTCACGTTCACGTTGAAGGCGGTGTCCACCTCGGTGGCGCCGAGGATAACGCAGTCGAGCCGATTCACCATCGCCCCCGCGTTGAAGGGGTTCGCGTACATGTCGGCGCCGATCTCCTGGTGCGCCCGGTTCTTCCCTATCGAGCGGACCGCCTCCTGGTCGAAGCACTGCACGTCCATCAGCGCGGCGAAGAGCCCCTCCTCCAGCATGCCGACGAAGTACCCCGTGATGCCGCCGCAGCCGAAGCTGCCCCGGATGCCGCCGCGGCGCATGGCGGAGCGCACCTTGTCCGAGACGGCGAGCGAGATGCCGCCGCTGCCGGTCTGGAAGGAGAACCCCTCCTTCAGGAGCCCCGACGCCTCGATCACCTGTGAGGCGTAGTTGGCGATCTGCAGCCCGACCGGATCGGTGGTGATCCTGGTCGTGGTCGAGACGATCTTCGCCGGGTCGCCCAGCCGCTCCACCGTGACCACGTAATCGACCAGGGTCTGCGGGATGCTGACCGGCACCACCGGAAACGGGACCAGGTTGTCGGTGACCGCGATGACGCAGGCGGCGAACTGGGCATCGGTCTGGGCGTACCCCAGGCTGCCGCAGGCCGAAGGGCCGAAGTAGCCGTTCATGTTGCCGTACTCGTCGCAGCACGGCGCCGCGATGAAGGCGACGTCGATGGCAACGGACCCTTCCATGATGGCCCGGACCCGGCCGCCGTGGGAGCGGACCACGATCGGGCAGTCGAGTTCGCCCCGGCTCGCCAGCTCGCCGATCAGGCCGTTCACGCCGCACTGGAAACCGGCGATGACGCCGCTTCGGATATGGGGGATGATCTCCGCGTGCACCGGGTGCACCGAGGACGAGGCGATCCAGATCCCCCTGAGACCCAGGGCCGCGATCTCGGCCACGATGGCGTTCAGCAGGAAGTCGCCGTTTCGAAGGGCGTGGTGGGTGGCGATGGTCATGCCGTCCCTGAGGCCGCTCGCCTCGATCGCCGCGCGCAGCGAGGAGAGCCGCTTGCTGGTGCCGGGGTTCAGGCGCCTGAGCGCCCGGGTGGCGGCCATCCCCCGCGGGGCGACCGAGTAGGGGTC
>Ga0209317_1001840_pt1 | contig 16926 bp, 13 predicted proteins | sample RifGroB2_FD_183994 | JGI IMG/M metagenome (GOLD analysis project Ga0209317, IMG submission 183994) | Soil microbial communities from Rifle, Colorado, USA - Groundwater B2 (SPAdes) (version 2) | ecosystem: Environmental > Terrestrial > Soil > Unclassified | place: Rifle, Colorado | collected... | reverse complement strand
AGATCAGGGACATCCTGGAGCGCCACTACAAGGACATGCAGGACATCGAGTTCACCATCGAGAAGGGGATCCTCTACATGCTGCAGTGCAGAAGCGGCAAGAGGACGGCGAAGGCCGCCATCAAGACCGCGGTGGACATGGTGGCCGAGGGTCTCATCGACGAGAGGACCGCCGTCCTCCGCGTGGCCCCCAACCAGCTGGACCAGCTCCTGCACCCCTCCCTCGACCCCAAGGCGCAGAAGACCGTGATCGCCAAGGGGCTCCCCGCCTCACCGGGCGCCGTCTCGGGCGAGGTGGTCTTCACCGCCGACGAGGCGGAGAGCGCGGCGAAGCTCGGGCACAAGGTGATCCTGGTACGCGTCGAGACCTCCCCCGAGGACATCCACGGCATGCATGCCGCCCAGGGGATCCTGACCGCCCGCGGCGGCATGACCTCCCACGCGGCGGTGGTTGCCCGCGGCATGGGGAAGTGCTGCGTGGCCGGCTGCGGCGACATCAAGGTCGACTACGCCAGGGCGCAGTTCGCCGCTAAAAACGGCGAAGTGATCAAGAAGGGTGACGTGATCACCCTGGACGGCTCGACCGGCGAGGTGATGAAGGGGGCCGTCCCCACCGTCGCCGCCGGCGTGGGGGGGGATTTCGCGACGCTCATGGGGTGGGTGGACAAGTTCCGCAGGATGAAGGTCAGGGCGAACGCCGACACCCCGCACGACGCCCGCACCGCCCGCGAGTTCGGCGCAGAGGGGATCGGCCTTTGCCGTACCGAGCACATGTTCTTCGACGCGACCCGCATCGCGGCCGTTCGCGAGATGATCCTCGCCTCCGACCTCGAGGGGAGGAAGAAGGCGCTCGCGAAGATCCTCCCGATGCAAAAGGGGGACTTCATGGGGCTCTTCCGCGAGATGAAGGGTCTCCCGGTCACCATCAGGCTCCTTGACCCGCCGCTGCACGAGTTCCTCCCCCAGGAGGAGAAGGACGTCGAGGAGCTCGCCGCCACCATGGGGGTCTCGGCGCAGACGCTCAGGCACAAGGTGGAATTCCTGCACGAGTTCAACCCGATGCTGGGACACCGCGGCTGCCGCCTCGGGGTCACCTTCCCCGAGATCTACGACATGCAGGTGCAGGCGATCATGGAGGCAGCCTGCGAGCTGGTGCGCGACGAGGGTTTCCAGATCGTTCCGGAAATCATGATCCCGCTGGTGTCGGTCACCAAGGAGCTCGCCCTGATGCGCGCCAACGCCGTCGCGATCTGCGAGGACGTACAGGCGCGCTACGGCGTGAAGGTCGAATACCTGATCGGCACCATGATCGAGCTGCCGCGCGCCGCCATCACGGCCGACAGCATCGCCGTCGAGGCCGACTTCTTCTCCTTTGGCACCAACGACCTTACCCAGACCACCTTCGGCCTCTCCCGCGACGATGCCGGGAAGTTCCTCCCCTTCTACGTGGAGAACGGCATCCTTGAGGACGACCCCTTCGTCACGCTGGACCAAAACGGCGTCGGCGCCCTGGTGCGCATGGGGTGCGAGAAGGGGCGCCAGACCCGCCCCGGGATAAAGCTCGGCATCTGCGGCGAGCACGGCGGCGATCCCGCCTCGGTCATCTTCTGCGACTCGGTCGGGCTCGACTACGTCTCCTGCTCCCCGTTCAGGGTGCCGATCGCGCGCCTCGCCGCGGCCCACGCCACACTCTCCTCCCAGTCCGCCCCGGCCGCCGGGAAGGCCCATGCGGCGGGGGAGGGAAGTGACGCCTTGAACCAGCCCGTGGCAACCGCCTAGCTCCGGCCGGCGGCACGGCAAGGCGTCACTATGGTGCCGGAACAGCTTGACACGCCTCCTGGAAACGTGTAATAGGCAGGGGGCGCATTCGAGGATGCAAACGGGGTGGCCGGCGAGACCGGCCACCCCGATCAACAACAGCAGCAACGGGAGAAAAATCAATGGCAAACGGTGTGGTGAAATGGTTCAACGACGCGAAGGGGTTCGGTTTCATCGAGCAGGATAACGGAGTCGACGTATTCGTGCACTTCTCATCGATCCAGGGGGACGGCTTCAAGTCGCTCGCGGAAGGGGACGCGGTCACCTTTGACGTGGTCCAGGGGGCCAAGGGGCCGCAGGCCGCCAACGTGGTGAGGAAGTAGAGCCGCTCCCATACCTCTCTACGGCCCCGGAACCCTTCGGGGCCTTTTTCGTTCCCCTACCCCTTGCAGCCGCCTCCCGGCCTGTCACCCCGGGTGCGGGCGAACACGGTGCCACGACCATGCGTATCGACGAGAAATCGGATTCCCGCAGCATTGCCAAGAAGGGGAAGGGGGGCGCCGCCAAGGGGATAGCCGGCGCGGGCGCGCCGCTTTTCGCCGGGCGGCTCACCGCCGTCTCCAAGGCGAGCGCCGAGTACCAGGGGGAGCTGCAGCGGCTCAAGGAGGAGATCGACAAGGCCGGCGACGTCCTGGAGCAGGAACCGACCATAGCGAACTTCAAGGTGTTCCGCGAGCTGATAGGCGCCATGGCGCGGAAGGTCTCCGCCGAGGCGTACCGCATGGAGCAGTTGGGGGGGGGGATCACCGGGCGCTCGCACGAGGTGATCACGGTCATCGACAAGGAGGCGGACCTGCTGTACCACCTGGTCATGCGCGAGCAAAAGGACCACATAAGGATCGTGGCCCAGATCATCAAGATCAAGGGGCTGGTGGTCGACATCCTGCTTTAGCCGGGCGTACGGCGGAGAAACCGGAAGGGGGCCCTGTCGAGCCCCCTTTTTTGTTAATCACCGCATCCGCACCCCTTGGAGCCGTCAGCGCTCAAGGGCATCATCCTGCCGCACTTCTGGCACCGCCAGAAGGGGCCGCCTCAGCCGGGCATGAGCAGCATGAGCCCCCGGCAATCGGGGCAGCTCTTCTCGTTTTGCATGGTATCTTTCCCCCTTTGATTACAGCCTCACCTCACGGTAACGCTCAGTCTCCCCACCCCGGAAATCTCAGCCACCACCAGGTCCCCGCTCCTCAGCGGCCCGACCCCTGCCGGGGTGCCGGTCAGGATCAGGTCGCCCGGCTCCAGGGTGAAGATGGAGGAGAGGTAGCTGACCAGCTCGGGGATGCGGTGGATCATGAGCGCCGTTGACCCCTCCTGACGCGTCTCGCCGTTCACGCTGAGCCTGATGCTAAGCGCCTGCGGGTCCGCGACCTCCCGGGCCGGAACGAATGCGGAGAGGGGGCAGGCGGTGTCGAACCCCTTGGCTATCTCCCAAGGGAGCCCCTTCTTCTTCTGCTCGGCCTGCACGTCCCGAAGCGTCAGGTCGATGGCGACGCCGTACCCCGCGATGTGCCCGAGCGCCCGGTCGGCGGGGACCTCCTTCCCCCTGGTCCCGACCAGAAGCGCCAGCTCCGCCTCGTGGTGGCAGTCGCTCGAGTAGGGGGGGATCACGATCTCCTCCCCCTCGCCGATGACGCAGGAGGAGGGTTTCATGAAGATGACGGGACGCTCGGGGATCTCGTTCCCCAGCTCCTTGATATGGTCCGCGTAGTTCCTGCCGATGCAGAGGATCTTGCCGATCGGCAGTGGCTCGTCGCTGCCCTTGAGTCGTGCGCTCTTCATATGTCTCCTTTCGCTACCACTCCCCGTTGGCGGCCCTCGCGCGGCGGCCGAACCGGCTCCCCTGCCAGCTGCCGCGCCTTTTCAGCTCGTTCACCACCGCGTACCACATCTGGTTGTTCTTCAGGTCCCAGTTCGGGGCGACCCGTATGGCCAGCGGGGCGGAGCCGTAGAGCCTCTGGATGGAGATCGTGGGTGAGAGCTCCTCCAGGAAATCACAGGCGGCGCCGATGTACTCCTCCAGGGCGACGGGAAGGTAACTCCCCTCCCGGTACATCCTGGCGAGCAGCGTCCCCTCGACGGCGTGCAGCTGGTGCAGCTTCACGGAGGTCACCGGAAGCGACGAGAGAAGCCGCGCACCCTTGAGAAAGCCGCCGCGGGTCTCGCCGGGGAAGCCGTAGATGAGGTGGGTGCAGATGTCGATCCCCCGGCCGGAGAGCCTCTCCACGGCGCACAGGTACTCGTCCAGGGTGTGCCCGCGGTTGATGCTGGAGAGGATGGCGTCGTCGATCGACTGCAGCCCGAGTTCCACGCAGACGTAGCGGTCGCGGGCGAGCTCGCTCAAAAGATCGATGGCGGCGTCCGTGATAGAGTCCGGCCTGGTCCCCACCGAGATGCCGACCACCTCCGGGTGGTCCAGGGCGCGGCGGTACAGCGCGGAGAGCCTGTCGACGGGGGCGTAGGTGTTGGTGAACTTCTGGAAGTAGACGATGAACCTTGCGCTGCCAAGGCGGGCGCGGTGGTAGGCCATCCCGGCCGCCATCTGCTCCTCGATCGGGATGACGGCGAGGGTCTCCTTGGGGGAGAAGGAGCTGTTGTCGCAGTAGATGCAGCCGCCCGTGCCGCGGCTGCCGTCCCTGTTAGGGCAGGTGAAGCCGCCGTCCACGTTCACCTTGCTGACCCGGCAGGAAAAGCGCCTTCTCAGGTAGGAGCCGTAGGAGTTTATGCGCAGCTCGCTGTGGATCAAATCGCTTTCCATCTATTCACCTTGCTGACCCGGCAGGAAAAGCGCCTTCTCAGGTAGGAGCCGTAGGAGTTTATGCGCAGCTCGCTGTGGATCAAATCGCTTTCCATCTATTCACCCTGCTCAAGCGGGGGGAGGACGGCGAGGAGCCGCTTGGCCGCCTCGCGCGGCTCGGGCGCCGAGAGTATGCCGGAGATGAGCGCCACCCCGCGTACGCCGCAGCCCACGGCCTCGGCGCAGTTCTCCTGCCTGATCCCGCCCAGCGCGAAGACGGGTATCTGCAGCAGCTCCGCCACCGTCCGCAACTTGGCGGGCCCCACCGGCTCCCCGTACTCGGCCTTCGAGGGGGTGTAGTAGACCGGCCCGAAGGTGATGAAATCCGCCCCCATCTCCTGGGCGGTGATCGCCTGGGTCTGGTTGTGGCAGGAGACGCCGATGAGCTTCCTCTCCCCGAGGAGCCTTCTCACCTTGTAAAGCGGCAGGCTGGCGCTCCCGATATGCACCCCGTCCGCGTCGACGGCAAGCGCCACGTCGGCGCGGTCGTTGATGAACAGCTTGGCGCCGTAGCGCGAGGTGAGGCGCCTCAGCTCGTAGGCGGTCTCGTAGAGCTCCTTGGTGCTCGCCCCCTTGTCGCGCAACTGGACGGCACGGACTCCCCCCCTGAGCGCCTCCTCGACCACGAACTCGAGGTTGCGCCCAAGCGTCTCCCCGCGCCCGGTGATCAGGTACAGGTTGAAGTCTATCCAGGGGGATTCCAGCTCTCTCACGCGATCAGGCCGGAAAGGGGGGAGGATGCGTTGGCGTAGAGCTTTCTCGGGATGCGCCCGGCCAGGTAGGCGAGCCTGCCGGCGCGGACGGCGAGGTTCATCGCCTCCGCCATGGCGACCGGGTCCTTGGCGCCGGCGATGGCGGTGTTCATCAGCACACCGTGGCAGCCAAGCTCCATGGCGATGGCGGCATCGGATGCGGTCCCGACCCCTGCGTCCACGATCACCGGTACCTTCACCGTCTCCAGGATGATCTGGATGTTGTAGGGGTTCCTGATGCCGAGGCCGCTGCCGATCGGGGCGCCCAGCGGCATCACCGCGGCGCACCCCATGTCCTCGAGTCTCCTGCAGATGATGGGGTCGTCGCTTGTGTAGGGGAGGACCGTGAAGCCTTCCGCCAGCAGCACCTTGGCCGCCTTCAGGAGCTCCTCGTTGTTCGGGTAGAGGGTCTTCTCGTCCCCGAGCACCTCGAGCTTCACGAAGTCGGAGAGCCCGGCCTCGCGCGCCAGCCGGCAGGTGCGGATGGCGTCCTCGGCGGTGTAGCAGCCGGCGGTGTTGGGGAGCAGGGTGTATTTCTTCAGGTCGATGTGGTCGAGCAGCGATTCCTTGCTGCGGTCCGAGATGTTGACCCTTCTGACCGCCACCGTGATGATCTGCGCCCCGGAAACCTCGATGGCGCGCACCATCTCGTGGAAATCTGCGTACTTGCCGGTGCCGACCATGAGGCGTGAATCAAATTCGCGTCCTGCGATGACGAGCTTGTCGTTTGTCTGGGGCATCACTGTTCTCCAATGGTTGGTCTGGGGATGTCGGGGTGGAGGCGTCCGGGGAGCGGGGGGCTTGGGCGAAACCGGCTGGAGAGGCGTTCCGGTGGCAGCAATTGCCGCGCCTGCCAGCTCAGCCGAGCCGGCTCCCTCCCCCCACGAACTGGACGATCTCCAGCGAGTCTCCCTCCTTGAGGATGGTGGTCGGGTACTGCGCCTTCGGGAGGATGTCCAGGTTCAGCTCGACGGCGACCCGGCGCGGGTCGATGCCGAGCGAGACGAGGTACTCCTGGACTGTGAGGGGATCGATCGATACGGCTTCGCCGTTGGTGGTGATGTTCACTGCTGCTCCGGTTTTGCTGATGCTTGGGTTGACGGTCGTGCCGCTGCCTGTGGGGCTCCCTCGGGCCGCCCGGCCGCGCAGGGCGCGGGGAGGCCGGGGAAGGCTCGACCGTAAACTAGCAATATGCCTGCGCGCTGTCAATCGTTTTCTTCCGCGCAGTTGCGGCTGCGACGGCAATCGCGGGGGGGGGAGGTCCGCGTCGTATACGGCTCAGGCGCCCGGCGAAACGGGGCCCGGTTCCCCGTCGTGAACGTGGAGCCCCTGCTCAAGGGGGTAGGGGGTGGGAGGGGGGTCTTTCAAGGGGAGCTTTACGGTGAAGCAGGTGCCGACCTCCACCTCGCTTTGCACCTCGATGTGGCCGCCGTGCTCCTGCACGATCCCGTAGGAGACGGAGAGGCCGAGACCGGTCCCCTTGTTCGCCTTGGTGGAGAAGAAGGGGTCGAAGATCTTGGAGAGGTTGGCTGCGGGGATGCCGCAGCCGTTGTCGCTGATACGTATGAAGGCGCAGCCGCTTGCCGGGTCGACCCCGGTGGCGACCGCGAGGGTCCCCTCCCCGAGCATGGCATGCCCGGCGTTGACGAACATGTTGACCAGCACCTGCTCGATCTGGTTGGCGTCGAGCAGAAGCAAAGGGAGCGCGCTTGCGTACCTCCTCGCTACGGTGATGTCCTGGAACAGTATCTGGTGCTGGATCAGGGCGAGCGCGGCCTCGGAGATCTCGTTCAGCGAATGGAGCCCCTTTTGCGGCGGCGAGCAGCGCGCGAACTCGAGCAGCCCCTTGACGATGCCGGCGCAGCGTTTGGTCTCCCTGATCACCGTGTCGATGTCGTTTCTAAGCGTCTGGTCCAGCCTGGGGTTCCCCTGGATCAGGGAGGAGAAGACCAGTATGCCGGTGAGCGGGTTGTTGATCTCGTGCGCGATCCCGGCTACCAGCTCCCCGAGGGAGGCGAGCTTCTCCGAGCGGATCAGCTGCGCCTGCATCTGGGTGACCTCCTGGGTCCTTTGCTGCACGATCTCTTCCAGGTCCCGCCCCCACCCCTCCAGATCCTGCCTGGCCTTCCTCAGGCTCACCGTCATGGCGTTGAAGGAGCCGGCGAGCTCTCCCAGCTCGTCGTTGGCGGAGCTGTCCACCAGCCCGTCGAGCTCCCCCCTGGAGAGCATCTGCGTGTGCTCCAAAAGCTCCCGGACCGGCCGGTTCACGAATTTCTGGGTGAAGAAGGTGAGGGAGAGGGAGGTGAGGGTGATCAGCAAGACGGTGAGGGCGATGCTGCGGTTTCTGTAGGCGTCCAGAAGCGAGTGCATCTCTTGCAGGGAGACCACCACGTCGAGGACCCCGAGCACCTTGTACTTCTCCGGGTGGAAGTGGCAGCTTGCCGTGTAGCAGCTCTCCTCGTTGTATATGGCGTTGGTGATCCCCAGGAACTCCTCGCCGGAGTCGCTGAAAAAACGCCTGCTCCTGTGCTGGGAGGAGGCGGTCAGCAGCAGCTGCGGGCCGCCGTGGCACACGGCGCAGACCTCGTCGCGCTTGCCGTACAGCATCCCTATCTCCTTGTCGTTGCTGGAGAAGATGATGCGGCCGGTCTTGTTGATGAGCCTGACCCGCTCCACCCCCTGCTGGGTCGCGAGCTCCGCTATGGTCTTGTAGAACAGGGGGCGGTCGTCCCTGAGCATCTGGTTGTGGGTGGTGCGGATGATGGTCTCGCTGATCCGGTCGGCGTCCGAGACGGCATCCCTCAGCAAAAGCCCCTTGAGGTTCTTGAAGTTCAGATAGGCGAAGAGCGCCATGGTGCTGAGAAGCACGACGCTCGTGGCGATGGCGAGTTTTGAAATCAGGTTGAGACGCACGTGGCTCTCCGCCGGTTACCGGAAGATGTCATCTCGCGGCAGGGTGGTCAAGGTCGCTTGGCTCATAAGTTTTTGCTGCTTGACTTTTTTAGAACATAATTCTATATTTTCCATACAGCTTCCGCGCAGTCCGGCCCACCCTCCCCGGCCCGACGCTCTCCCTGTTTTATCAACGGCCCGGGAGCTGTTCCTTCCCCGGATTTTCGTTAGGGAGTGTACTCACATTAAAACCGTTTTACAAGCGGTTTATTTGCTTGACACCGTTTATTAAATGGCCTAGTTAATATTGTTTGAAATTTTTCCACGGTAATAAATAGGTGCTGCCAATGGCGAAAAAAGAAAAATCCGAATATATCATTCAGGCGGTCTCCCACGCGCTCGACCTGTTGGAGCAGTTTCACGACGAGGTGGACGAGCTGGGCGTGACCGAACTGAGCAAGAGGCTCAAGCTTCATAAGAACAACGTCTTCCGGCTCCTCGCCACCCTCGAATCCAGAAACTACATAGAGCAGAACAGGGTCACGGAGAACTACCGCCTGGGTCTGAAGACCCTGGAGCTGGGGCAGACCTTCATCAAGCAGATGGGGCTCCTGCGGCAGTCGCGGCCGGTGCTCGAGGCGCTGGTGAAGGAATGCAACGAGACCACCTACGTGGCGATCCTCAAGGAGTTCCACATAGTCTACCTGGACGTGGTCGAGACCGACCTGACCGTGCGGGTGGTGCCGAGGGTGGGTGCCCGTCTCCCGGCCTACTGCACCGCCGCCGGCAAGATCCAGATCGCCTACATGACCGACGAGGAGCTCGAGAACTACCTCCCCACCAAGGAGATGAAGCGTTTCACGCCGAAGACGGTCACGGACAGGGAGGAGCTCAAAAAGCACCTGAAGCTGATCGCGGAGCAGGGTTACGCCATCGACGACGAGGAGATGGACGTCGGCGTGAAATGCGTGGGCGCACCGATCCGCGACTACACCCGCAGGATCATCGGCGCGGTGAGCATCTCGGGCCCCTCGATGCGTTTCACCGACGAGCGCCTGGAGAAGGAGCTGATCCCCCTGGTGATGCGCTCCGGGGACGAGATCTCCCACAAGCTCGGTTACCACAAGTAGCAAAAAAGGCCCCGCGAATCATCGCGGGGCCTTTTTTGCCGATCGAACTCTCTGCCCGGTCAGGGGGGCTCCTCTTCCGGCTCCCTGAGGACCTCCTCGCGCCAGAGCCTCGAGACCTGCGCCTCCAGCTCCTCCCTGCTCCCCCGGTTGTCGATTATCACCCTTCCCAGCCGTTTCTTTTCCTCCATCGGCATCTGCGAAGCGATGCGCGCCAGGGCCGCCTCCCGCGAGAGCCCGTCGCGTGCCATCAGGCGCTCAAGCTGCGTCTCCTGGTCCAGGTAGACCACCCAGATCTCGTGCACGCGCGAGGTCACCCCTGCCTCGATGAGTAGCGGCGCCACGTAGAAGGCGGTGCGGGTCCCCCCGGTTCTGAGCCTCGCGAGCCTTTCCTCGGCGCGGCGCTTGATGGCGGGGTGGGTGATCGACTCCAGGGTCCTCCTCGCCTCGGGCTCGGAGAAGACCAGTTCACCGAGTGCCGCCCGGTTCAGGGTCCCGTCACTGTTCAGCACCCCCTGGCCGAAGGCGGCGACGATGCCGGCAAGCGCCTCCTCCCCCGGCTCCACGACCTCCCGGGCCAGCTGGTCCGCATCGATGACTGCGGCGCCCAGCTTCTCCAGCAGCGTGGCGACGCTGCTCTTGCCCGACGCTATCCCACCTGTGAGCCCTATGACACGCATGCAGGCGTCCTGCGGCGCAGAGCCGTCCCCGTCCATGTCCAGGTCATGAGTAGCTGATTCCCTGATCGCTTAGGGTGAAGGTCGGGTTCACCAGATCCTCCTCGATCTGCAGCGCGCTCGACCCGATCCTGATCTGGGCTCCGAGAAAGGCGTCCCTTTCCACCTCGATCCTCGCCTGGGTGTTTATCTCCATCCTCTTTTGCAGCCGCTTCTTCTCGCCGGTCAGCTCGGTGATTTCTCCCATGTACTTGGCGTAGATGCGCTCCTTCAGGTTCAAAAGGGCCGGCTGCATGCTCCCCGGGTTCTCCCTCACGTAGACGAGCGTCTTTTGCAGCTCCTCCATCTGGCGCTCCTTCTCTGCAAGGGAGTCCTGCACGATCTCAAGCTTGCGGTTTAGCGCCGGGTCGATGCCCACCTCTATCACGGTCGGCACCCCCGCGTGCGAGCCGATCACCACGGCGTGCACCAGCGTGATGGCGCGGCAGACTCCGCCTATGATGTGCCCCTTGCGCGCCCCCTTCTCCCCGACCAGGATGCAGCCTCCCGAGGAGAGCTCGCTCTGCATGGCGAGTTCCTTGACGAGGATGTCGCCTCCCGCGGTGATCAGGGCGTTTTCCGCGAACTGCACGCTGACCGACCCCTCCGCCTCGAGATGCGCCATTTCATGCCGGTTCATCACCTTCCCCTGGTGGGCCTTGCCGTGGCCGATCACCCCCCCCTGCACCACGATGTTCCCCCCCGCCTTCAGTTTCGCCGCCTCGACGAGTCCGCCCACCGTGATGTCCTCGGTTGCGGTCACCTCCATGCCCCCGCAGACGTCGCCGGCGATTTCCAAGGAGCCCTTGAAACGGAGGTTCCCGGTGGAGAGGTCGACCCGTTGCAGCCTGAAGACCGGGTCCACGATGACCCCCCGCGCGGTGAGGACCGGGTGCCCTGAGATGGCGGCGATCAGCAGGTCGCAGTCCGCAACGTCGCAGGCGATGCCGGTCAGGTTTTCGTCGAACGGGAAGTCCTGGCCGTCGGTGGTGGGAATCTCGGTGCCGAGCACGTTGGTCCCGGGCATGCCCTGGGTGGGGCGCGTGCGCCGCAAAAGCGGATCGCCGTGGCTCACGCTCACGATGTCCCCCAGGTTCCTGTAGTCGGCGGTGTCGTCTTCGGAAAGCTGCGGCGCCTGCTCGGCGATCTCGGGGATGAGGCTGATGAACTGGGTGTCCTCGCCGGCTCTCGCAGGGATGCCGGAGGCGATCACCACCTTGAAGCACTCACCGGCCTCCAGGGCCTTGCCGATCTCGTCGTGGAGTATGCCGTAGACGACCCCTTCCTCGGTAAGCGCCTGTGCGACCTCTTCCTCCGTGATGCGGTGCCCCCCGTAGCTTTTCTGGATGGTCATCGTTGCGGTCATCAGGTCGTCGGAGAGCTGGATGGAGAGCGCCGCGTCCCGCCTCTCGGCGATCTGCACTGTGAAGGCGATCGGGGAAACGGCCCACTTCTGCAAAAGCTGCTCCACGTCGTCGTCGGAGATCAGAAATTCGCCGTACCCCTCGTCTTCGACGGCCTGGAGCAGTTGCTGGGCGTTCAGGCTGTTTTTGCCGTCGACCGGGGTGAATACGGCCGAGAGGGACCTTTGGTCCGGGCTCAGCCTCAGTGTCAGTCCTGTCCCGTCAAGATGTTTGCTCTGCATACTCCCTCCGCAACAGCGCCGCGAGATTTTCCGGTTGCGCTCTACATATATATCGGCAGGTCTGGAAAAATATTGAGTGCCTCGTAAAACGCCGTCACCTAACCGGGCTGCGGCAGGGGCGTTTCCCCCCGCCGACGGGGGGCGTCGCGCGCCCTGCGAGATGTTAGGGCGGAATCGCGTTAAAAACAACAACTAATTGCAGCTCGCCTTGGCGGCGGGGGTGCGGGGGGCGCCTAACGGCCGTTGTATACGTCGTACAGCGGCGATAATCCGAACGATTTTTCGCTTGATTAGAGCCGAGTGATGTGGTAAAAACTGGATACTGTATACAATCTGACCCGTACAATTTACTTAATAAATGTAAATGTTTAGCCGATAAAACGGTGAATTTTTACAGCTATTTCGGAGGCCTAAGTGGCAGAGGTTGTTTTTTCCAGCTGGGGCAGAAACATAGTCGATAACCGCAAAGGGGGCGAGCCGAAGGGGGTCACCTTCAAGCTCCCGGTCACCTACGACGGCGAGCGTCCGCTTTCTGCCTTCATCGGCTGGGACGGCATCATCCTTTACAACAAGGACGTCGATATCCCCGCCATGGTCGCCGAGTACATGAAGCGGGTGCAGACCAAGTACGTCTGCGGCAAGTGCACGCCGGGCAAGAAGGGGACCCGGGTCATGATGGACGCGCTGGCCGCCATCGTCGAGGGGCGCGGCTCCGAGAAGGACCTGGACACCATCGTCGACCTTGGCGAGGTGCTGAAGCACTGCAAGTGCACCCTCTGCCCGAGCTCGTCGGTCCCGGTGATCGACGCGGTGACCCACTTCCGCGACGCCTTCGTGAACTACATCCGCGGCGCGAAAAGCCTCTCCTCCGAATTCCGCTACATCGAAAAGTACACCGCCCCCTGCATGGACAAGTGCCCGGCGCACATCGACATACCTGCCTACATCGAGGCGGTCAAGGACTACCGGTTCGGCGAGTCGCTGGCAACCATCCGCGACTCCATGCCGCTTCCCTCCGTGTGCGGCAGGGTCTGCCCGCACCCCTGCGAGACCGCCTGCCGCAGGAAGAACGTCGACGAGTCGATCAACATCATGGTGCTGAAAAGAAGCGCCTCCGACTACGAGTGGCAGCACGGCCACCTCCCCCCCATGGTACCCAAGCAGAGGAAGTCGAAGAAGGTCGCCGTGGTCGGTGCAGGCCCCGCGGGTCTTGCCGCCGCCTACTATCTGGCGCTCGAGGGGTACCCGGTAACGATCTACGAGGCGCTCCCGCTGGGGGGCGGCATGGTCGCCGTGGGCATCCCCCCCTACCGTCAGCCGCGGCACCTTTTGCAGCGCGATATCGACATCATCTCCGCCATGGGGGTCGAGATCATATACAACACCCGCGTCGGCAAGGACGTCACGCTCGATGAGCTGAGGCAGAAATTCGACGCCGTCTTCCTGGCGCCCGGCGCGCACCGCTCCAAGCCCATGGGGGTGGAAGGCGAGGACAAGGGGTACAAGGGGTTCCTGACCGGGGGTATCGACTTCCTGAGAAACGTCTACCTGGGGCTGCCCACCGGCATGGGGAAGAAGGTCTTCGTGGTAGGCGGCGGCAACACGGCCATCGACTGCGTCAGGGTGGCGCTCAGGGAGGGGGCCGAGGAATCGGTGCTCGTCTACCGCCGCTCCAGGAAGGAGATGCCCGCCGACGTCTGGGAGGTCGACGGCGCGGACGAGGAAGGGGTGCGTTTCGAGTTCCAGGTGCTCCCGACCAGGGTGGTCGCCAACGAGAAGAACGAGGTGACCGGGGTCGAGCTGATCAAGATGGCGATGGGCGAGCCCGACGCCTCCGGCCGCCGCCGCCCCGAGCCGGTCCCCGGCTCCGAGTTCATCATCGAGTGCGACACCATCATACCGGCCATCGGCCAGGATGCCGACCTCTCCTTCATCCCGGCCGAGGCCGGCATCGATACCACCAAGTGGAGCACCATCGTAACCAAGTACGTCCCGCTGGCCGGCCCGGACGGCAAACCGCTCAAGGACGGCATGGGGAACGACCTGTCGAGGACCCTGATCACCAACTGCGACGGCGTATTCGCCGGCGGCGACGCCGAGATCGGGCCGCTCACCGTGGTGGCCTGCATAGGAAGCGGGCACCGCGCGGCGAACGTCATCGCAAGGTACCTGGAGGGGAAGGGGATCCAGCTCACCGACCAGGAGCGGATGGAGGATATCCTCACCTACTTCGGCGTCTACGACAAGAACGAGGACGTCCAGTGGCTGGACGGCGCCCCCCGCGAGCACCAGGCGGAGATTCACGGCAAGGAGAGGGCGAGCTTCAAGAACTACTGCGAGGTGGAGCTAGGCTACGCCAACAGCCAGGCGGTGCGCGAGGCGGAACGCTGCCTGCGCTGCTACCGTGTCGCCATGGTGGCCGTATAAGCTCCCGCTGCAGGACCTATTCAATTCATTACACGGAAAATTGAGGTTTATATATGGTCAGCTTAACCATCGATGGCAAAAGCGTGCAGGTCGAAAAAGGTACCACCATCCTGGAGGCAGCGGCAACCGTGGGGATCAGGATCCCGACCCTCTGCTGGCTCAAGAAGGTCTCCCCGACCGGCGCCTGCCGCGTCTGCGCGGTCGAGGTGGCCGGGGTGGAACGCACCATGACCGCCTGCAACACGCCGGTCAAGGAGGGGGCCGAGGTCACCACCGACACGCCGGCATTAAGGGAAGCCCGCAAGAAGATCATGGAGCTCATGCTGGTGAACCACCCGCTGGACTGTCCCGTCTGCGACGCCGGCGGCGAGTGCGACCTCCAGGACGCGTGCTACGCCCTGGACGCCACCAAGCAGGAGTACTCGGCCCTTCTGGAGCGACGCCCCATCCGCTACGACTGGCCGCTCATCGAAAGCGACCCCAACCGCTGCATCCTTTGCGAAAAATGCGTCAAGGTGGACCACGAGGTGGTGGGATGCGACGCCATCGCCGTGGTGAACAAGGGCGAGGCGACCATCATCGACACGGTGGACGGAAAGCCGCTCGACTGCGAGTTCTGCGGCAACTGCGTCGCGGTCTGCCCGACCGGGGCCCTCATCTCGAAGCCTTTCAAGTTCAAGGGGCGCCCCTGGTCCTTCAGCCGGGTCGCAAGCGTCTGCGCCTTCTGCGGCAACGGCTGCCAGATCGAGTACCACGCCAAGGAGGGGCGCGTCGAGCGGGTGACCAGCGACGACGACACCTTCAACAACGGCAACCTCTGCATCAACGGCCGCTTCGGCTACCGCTACCTCGACTCCGACGACAGGCTCCTGGCCCCGATGCTCCGCAGCGCATCCGGCCCGCTTGCCAAGACCGACTGGAACCAGGCGCTCTCGGCCGCGGCCGGGAAGCTCAAGGAGATCGTCGCGAAGCACGGGGGGGAGGCCGTCGCCGGCCTCGGCTCCCCCAGGGTGACCAACGAGGAGAACTTCCTGTTCCAGAAGTTCATGCGCCAGGCGGTGGGAAGCGGCAACATCGATTCCGAGGCGCGGCTTGGCTACGCCCAGGCCCAGGCCCAGATGGCGAGGCGCTTCGGCTTCACCGGGGCGAGCAGGGGGATCGACGCCCTGGACGAGGCCCAGGCGATCCTGGTCTTTGGCTGCGACCTGAACGCCGAGGCGACCGGTGCCGAGTACCGGGTCATCAAGGCCGCCGCCAAGAAGGACGCGAAGCTCGTGCTGGTGAACATGCGCGACGTGAAGCTCAAGAAGTTCTCCAACGCGCACCTGAAGCACGTCCCGGGTGCCGAGCTGCAGCTGATCTACGCGCTGATGAAGGCGATGGTCGAGGCGGGCGTTCCCGTCCCGGCCGGGGGCGAAGGTGTCCGGGAGGCGCTAACCAAGCTCTCCATGGCTGAGCTGTGCGGACAGGCGGGGGTGACCGAGCAGGCGGTGCGCGAAGCAGCCTCCCTCATCGCCGGCAGGAACCGGGTCGCCATACTCTTCGGAGCCGACCTGATCAGGAGCTCCGACGCCGCGGCGAAGATCGCGGCCCTGGCCGATCTGGCCATCCTGACCGGTTCGGCGACGGAGCAGGGGGGAGGGATCTTCCCCATCGACGCCAAGACCAACACGGTCGGCCTGCTGGACATGGGCGTGGCGCCCGAGGCCGGCGGCAAAGATCTCTTCGGTATCATCGAGGGGATAGAGCAGGGCTCCATAAAGGCTCTCTACCTCATGGGGTGCGACCTGGCAGGCTTCCCCGACAACCAGAGGATCCGCAAGGCGCTCGCGAAGCTTGAGCTCCTCATCGTGCAGGACGTGTTCAGGGGGGACTCGCTCGAATTCGCCCACGTGGTGTTCCCGGCCGCGGCGGCCGCCGAGAAGAGCGGCAGCTTCACCTCGACCGACAACCGGGTGCAGCCGATCTTCAAGGCGGTGAACGCGCCCGGCGCCGCCAGGGAGGACTGGGCCATCCTGGCGGAACTCCACGGCAGGGTGACGGGATCTTCCCAGGCGCATACCCCGGCCGCGCTGATGGCGGAGATCAAGTCCGCCGTCCCGTCCTACCAGCCCTTCGACGGCTCGAGAAACGGCATGCAGAAGGGGGGCAAAGGGAGGGGGGAGGCTGCACTCGCCCCGGTCGCGAAGGTCGCCGCACCGGCAAAGCCGAGGTTCCAGCTGCTGGTCGGCCCACTGGGCTTCCACAACGGCACCTCGACCACCCGCTCCGGGACCAACCTCGAGGTCTCCCCTGCCGGCTTCGTCGAGCTGCATCCTGCCGACGCGGCCACCCTGGGGGTCTCCGAAGGGGGCGCCGTGAAGGTCAGCTCCCAGAGCGGATCGCTCACCGCACCGGCCAGGATCAGCGCAAAGCTACAGCCCGGGCTGCTCTTCGCACCCTCGCACTTCAGGGAGCTGAACGCCAACGCGCTCCTCACCGGCGGCTGCAACATGGTCGAGGTCAAGGTGGAGAAGGGATAGCGACCCTCGAAGGATCGCGGCAGTGAAAAAGCAAAGGCCCCGGGTAGCGCACCAGGGGCCTTTTTTTGTTTGCCCAGCGTAGCGGGCAAACCCGGCCTGTTGCAAGAAACAGGCGTCGCCCCGACCAGGGGGAAGACAATCCGAATCGCAAGGGCGTTGTCGCCAACGGCAGGGTCTGAAGGAAGCGATAGGAAGTGAGCTGCACATAGCGCAAGTGAACCTGATTCGGCGCGGCAG
>Ga0209317_1001839_pt1 | contig 16937 bp, 15 predicted proteins | sample RifGroB2_FD_183994 | JGI IMG/M metagenome (GOLD analysis project Ga0209317, IMG submission 183994) | Soil microbial communities from Rifle, Colorado, USA - Groundwater B2 (SPAdes) (version 2) | ecosystem: Environmental > Terrestrial > Soil > Unclassified | place: Rifle, Colorado | collected... | reverse complement strand
GTTCTACTTTCAAATAATATTTTCGTTGTGAGCTGCTAACAGTGCGTGGTATGTTGGCCTCCGCTCGCGGACATTACCGATTTCCACGCTCTGTCCTATCACCGCAGCGGGCTGGAGAAGCATATAATATTATATGCAATCCGAAGCAGCAGAACTGGAAAAAGCATCTAAAAATAAATGCCGATCAAGTACCTAATATTAGATGCAAGAATCCAATATTAGATACTTCTACAACTTCAGAGGCGTAACTCTAACCGGTGATCTAATGTTGGCGGAGGAGACTTCTCTAATGACAAATAATGAACATATTGTGTATGTCGGGGAACTCGTGGTGCTATTTCAATGGAAAACTTGGGGACGCCCATGCGAAAATGCGAAACTCAAGATAGAGATCGAACTCTTGTAAAGTTACTCATGGTCGCATGGGCGTCCCCCTCGCCACGCCCCCAAGTAGGCGGCGCGCCGACTGCAGTGGGCGAAGCGGTTTCGTTCAACGCAGGTTTATGCGGCGGCTGCGCGCCGCATAAACCTTAAATGTTGGCATCTCAGGAGTAATGCATGGAATCAGCAATTTTTGGACTAGTCGGCGTAGTAATTGGTGGATTGTTGACCGTTGCCAAAGAATGGTGGTTCCAAAAACTGAAAACGCGAAAGGACTCTGAATACCTCTCAATTCAGGTATTTTGCCAACTAGAGCGGTACGTGGCTTGCTGTGCTGAAGTTGTCGCCGACGATGGCCTTTGCGATGGACAACCCGATAAAAACGGTTACAGCACCCCTCAAGTTAAGCAACCCGTGTTTGACCCAAACTCGTTTAATGTTGAGTGGAAGTCGCTGCCGGCAAACCTCATGTACGAGGTTCTTGATTTCCCCTACAAAGCAGAACTCGCAAGCCAAATCGTTTCCAGCGCATTCAATTTTGCGGCCACTCCACCAGATTTCTGTGAAGGGTTCGAAGAACGACAGTTTCAATACGCCACCCTTGGTATTGCCGCATCGCAGTTAGCTACAAAGCTTCGCAATCACGTCGGACTGTCAGTAAAAAGCGTTGGTGACTGGAACCCCGTCAAATACATGGAAGAGCAAAAGTCCACCATCGAGTTGCAAAGAGCGGAGAGAGCTAAGCGGCATACGATGCCGGCACTGTGAGAGTTAGGGCTGCTCAGATAGGTGGGGCCAGACATTGACAAGTCGATAACTCCGGCTCCGAACCGTTTTCCCGCTGGCCAGATAGCGACAGTATTTTAAAAAGGTGGAAGTTGGCGGGAGCTTACTGGGCAATCGGGAGTATTGCGAAGCTAGTGAGTGTTGGGTTAGCCGATGTAAGCCGGAGTTTGTTGGGTTTCTGGAAGTCAGCCGAAGTTGGTTCAAAGCTGAGCGAGATTGCAGATGTGGATGGAAGGGTTGTGGTCGAGCCGGGACAAGCAGACACGGGCTTGGGGGTCACACGGGCTTGGGGGTCAGGTCTGGGTCAGGTCTAGATGTTGACACACCGTTCGATCATGTCCATTTCAAGACCTGACCCCGCTGGCTTGTGCTTCCATATTCCACCGTAAAAGGAAATATTCCTCGACTCCTTGTTGGCGGATCTGCTAGGTGGTCTCTGACATTGAATGCTATTCAGCATAAACGTGTTCTTGATATCTGCAATTCTCAGCTTGAAAAGCAACCGAAAGAAGTGAAGGAAATCCTTTCTGAGGTAATTTCGGAAGCTGTTAAGCAAAGAACAGAAAGCGGAGTCTAACACGCGGCAGCACGCGGTTTACGCTACGCTTCGCCGGTGCGCCTTATGACATTGGAACGCTTGAACACAGGCCTATTACAGATCTTCTCCTGATTTTAATAATCTTGCAGCTCAAAAGTGGCGGGTGAAATGATAGATATCGTAAGAGCATCTTTTGTTTTTGATACACCAGCACCTCCTGAAGAGGATCTTATTGCGTACGCCAGAAGAATCTTCTACAAAATGGACGTTGCTGCGGAGGAGTTTCTTCCGTTCGATGATTACAGTCTCTACCTCTCGGTTGAGGAAGGTTCGATTAAGGGCTTTGGTAAGGTCGGGGTGTGGGTTGGTGGACTATATTTCGCAATCGGAGCTTATGGCGGCTTTATACAAGGTGTGGATACGATCAAACGCCAAGGGAGTGCTGTCGCTCGGGCCATTGTTAGCGCGGCTTCCAGCGATGAAATGGTGCGGCATGTGCCGAAAGGACGTACACGTGTTAATGCCGGCGCGGTTTCACAACTAGAGGGGCTGTTTGTTAAAGTTCGTGATCGTGAATTGGTCCAAAAGAGGCCACCCGCCGAGCATTGGAGGTCCTCGATCCAACTGGTGTCGAACTGCCTCCTGAAGCTCCGCGAGAGATTGCGGCTGCGCTTGAATCGTTACGGCTGAATCCCGAACAATTGCCTCTCGATCTTGGAATCGAATGGGAGTCTGTCCCGCCGTCCGGTCCGGCACCACGACGGAAAAGACCGATGCCTGCTGAGCAGCACCTATTTGTTGTCATAGAACGCGAAGAAAAGCGCAGTCAACCTAGGTTTCGCACGGAGTATCGGTAGTTACCCCGCCGGTGCCAGTAACCTTCGAGGGTCAGACCTTCGCATTTGACAAAACCAAATTCACCAACGGCATGAACAATGAATTTCTAACTAACGGCAACACCGGTCGGCGGGAAAAAAGCCCTCGCCGCCGGTGTGCCTTATCACGTTGGCGAAGAGATAAAAAGAATGAGTAAACGCGGCAAGGGATTTCAGGTGAAAGTGGGCTCCTTTTTTCAACAATATCAGAGAAAGGCACATGCGGGTTGGGATCCCAATGACCGTGGCTATGATCGTGACGTTGAGAAAAAGATAAAGGCTATGGATCCAGAGGAGTTAAGCCGCCTAATGCATGACGACCTAGAAACCGACATACCCAGAGAAGTTGAGGATTGTTGGTTCTCTGGGCAGGAAACTCCTGGAATTCTGTTTCATTTGCATGATTCAGTGTCTGTCAAAGCTGGCCAACATGTTGGGGAAGCGGGATCAGTCATAGCGTTGCTTCGTTTAACGCCGGAGCCGGAATACTTAGTCGAGCTGGGTTCAGGTGTTGGTGATATTAAGGTTTTTCAGAGTAAGTTAGATCTACTCACTGATTAAAGGGCCATGAAAGAAGGTAGGCATTGAAAGGCGGAGGTGTCAGGTCCGGATATTGCCCGATCCTCACCCGTCCTCACCGGTTCATGGATGATTTCAAGCCACGGCGTTGGAAGAGTGCATGAAGTCTACGGAAGCTGAAGTAAGTTGATGTAAGCAGGCGAAGCTGAAGTAAGTGTTGATGGATGAGCTTGGACATGTGGGCAAAGGCAAAGGCGAGAAAAGCGTCCCAACCATGACGGCTGGACCGGTCAAGCCGCTCACCCTGGCGTTATACGAATAGGAGAATGCGCTATGAACGTAAAGGACACACTGGCCGGACTGGGTGGTCTCCTGATCATGGGGGCATTCATTGTAGCGGGGCTTGCAATCGCTGGCATCTTTATCTTCGGGGCCACCTGGGCGAGTACGAAGCTCTTGCCGTGGTTTTCAGTTCTGACATGGGTTGCATTTGCCATTGTCGTTTTTATCCTTCTGCCACTCGCGATTCCAAAGACGACACGTGGGTTTGCGAGTGCAGCCCTGTTCATCGCGTCTTACGTGTTTGGAGCTACACTCTGGATGGAAGGTCTCCTCCTTACACTGGCAATTTGGGGTGTTGGTGCTGTGTTCATTGGTCTTTTTCTCGCGGGAGTCGGCGTAGTGCCGATCGCGATGCTGGCAACCCTGATCAAGGGTATGTGGGGTCCGCTCATCGAGCTTGTGCTGCTGACGATCATGACGTTTGCAAGTCGAATTGGTGCTATGTCCCTTGCCGAAAGCCTTGAAGGCTGACATGAAGAGAATATGGGTTCCGCAATTCCTAATAATCGTGATGTTGCTCTGGGCCCTCAACCCGGAGAACCCGTATGGTTATTACATTTTCCTCCGGTGGGTCTGCTGTGGCATCTTCACATACCTCGCTTTCAGGGCGTTTGAGCATGAATATCAGGGCTGGGTATGGGTTCTTGCGGGGACGACAGGGGGGACGTAGGAAACGTTTGGTAACATTTTCGGGGGACGACAGGGGGGACGTAGGAAACGTTTGGTAACATTTCCGTGGAGTTCGGTTACAAAAAATGGCTGGAGATGACTAGGAGGTTCAAATGCCACGTCAGGCGCGGTTGGATATTCCTGGTTTAGTTCATCACGTGATGGCGCGAGGCATCGAGGGCCGTGAAATTTTCCGCGGCAACAAAGACCGCGACGACTTCCTTCACCGCTTGGCAGAGATCGTATCGGATCCGGGTGGACCTACCGTGTATGCTTGGGCTCTGATACCGAACCATTTCCACATTTTGATCCGCCCAGCAAAGACACACCTTGCAACGGTGATGCAACGCCTGATGACGGGCTATGCCCTACACTTCAATAGAGTGCATAAACGGGTTGGCCATCTTTTTCAGAACCGGTACAAAAGCATCGTGGTTGAAGAAGATCCATACTTTCTTGAGCTTGTTCGTTATATCCATTTGAACCCCTTACGGGCTGGTATTGTTAAGAACTTGAAAGACCTGAAGAAGTACCATTATTCCGGTCACTCAGCAATCCTAGGATGCCAAGCTTGCGCATTTCAAGCAGTAGATGATGTCTTATCGCGCTTCTCAGAGACCCCCTTCGTTGCCTTAAGAGCATACGAAGACTTCGTTGCAGCCGGAGTTGATCAAGGCGCACGTGAAGATTTAAGGGGTGGTGGGCTTATACGAAGTGCTGGTGGAATAGGCGCCTTATTGGCACGAGGTTTTGGAGCCCATGAGGCTGGCGATGAGAGGATACTTGGCAGTGGAGACTTTGTAGAGTCGATATGGCAGACGACAGAAATGCAAATGACCCTACCGGTAAAGAATTTGGATGAAGTTCTTTCTGAGGTATGTGAGGAAACCGGAATCGCAAAAGAAGTGATACTTGGACCGAGCACAGCACGGTTGGTCAGCAACGCTCGGGTGCAATTTTATAATAGAGCACGACAAGAGGCAGGCGTCACGACTGAGGAGCTTGGCCGCTTGACCGGAAGGACGCACGTTGCTGTCAGTAGAGCAATAGAAAGGGCACTGGGAAAAGGAAAGTAGGGAAAACGTTACCAAACGTCACCTACGTCCCCTCGTCCGCCCCCAGGATCATTTGTTCCCGTCCAAAGTGGCGGTCATCCGGGGTAATGAAACGAATGCTGCTGTGCAAATGTTCGGTGTTATACCAGCTAACGAAGCCATTAACCCATTTCTGGGCTGCGGTCAGACTTGAAAAAGGCTGTTTCGGATAACCGGGCCGATACTTCATCGTTCGGAACAGTGACTCAGAGTAAGGGTTGTCATCGCTTACCTGTGGCCTGCTGAAAGAAGGCACTACGCCCAGGCGCTGAAGGGTTGCCAGCATCGTCGCCCCTTTCATCGGGCCGCCGTTGTCGAGTGAAGAACCAGACCGTCTGGATTGACGTCATGGCTGAGACAGGTCTTCTGAAACAGCCTTGCGCTATAGTCATTCGATTCTTTCAAATACACCGTGGAGGCCACAATCTTGCGGCTCCAGACATCCATGATCAAGTACAGGTAAAAGAACTGCCCCAGAATCGGGCTCTTTAAGTATGTGATATCCCAAGACCAAACCTGACAAGGCGCGGTAGCCACATGTTCTTTTGGTTTGCGACTGGTGGCGGGTCGAGAAGGTTCCCGATGAGTTATCAGGCCCTCGTTTCTTAGCACCCGGTAGAAAGTTGATTCCGACGCCACGTATATCCCCTGATCGGCCAATTGCGGCACGATCTGCTTCGGAGAAAGATCCCGAAAAGCGGGAGAATTTGCGATCACCAGGATGTTCTGCCGCTCCGCCGGAGCGAGTTTGTTAGACGGATTGCTAACCGGTCCACGCCGTTGATCTGATCCGTCATCTTGTAGATTCCAACGCTGGAACGTGCGGATGCTCAGCCCTATGGCACCAACGGCCGCTTCGAGTCTTGCTCCGGACAGTGTTGCCTCTTTGACTAGTTGCCCGATCATCTGCCGTTCTTCTTGTCCGTGGGCTCGTCCTCGTCCCCCCAGATCGACTGGACTTTTTTTTTGAGGATTAAAATTGCGGCAGCCTCGGCCAATGCTTTGTCTTTGCGCAGTAATTCTTTTTCCAGTTCGTGAATCCTCCGGGTTTCCTGTGAAGGTTTTGAGGAAGGCTTAACTGGTTTTTGAAGCCCTGACAGCATCATGCCACGCCACTCACGTAACTGCGCTTCATGGATGCCATTGCGGCGCAGAAAGGCACCAAGTTGATCTTCGGCAACCGTCTCAGCGTCCATGACGATTTTGAGCTTTTCTTCGGCAGACTTATCTTGGGGACGTTTTGGGGACATTGTTCTTCCTGGTTCAGGGTTTGAGGAGTAACCAGGTTCATCAACGACATTTGCGTTGCGAAGCCAGCGCGACAGAGACTGTTGGGGAACGCCCACTTCCTTGGCCAGAGCTGAGGCCGAGATGCCATTAGGGCAGGCCATCTTCCGAATCATGTTGGACTTGAATCCTTCAGTGTACGTCATCATATATCCTTGCTGCCCCCAGATGTTAAAAAATGGGGCCGCCGGATATTACCGGTTCCAGATTCCTGATCAAACCGGCGAGCTCGCTGCGCTCACCGCCTCGTCAGGCCAGAAAACCGGGACTAAACGGCCCCCTCCGAGGCGACAACTATCCTGACACAGGGGGGGGACGCCCCTGAAATCCTGCGCAACTCGCACCAGTTGGATAAGTTACGCAGGATTTCAGGGGCGTCCCCTCGCTGCTTCCTGGTAAGAGAGGCTACCGCCCTTCCCCCCCTTGAACGGCTGCAACTTGTCGACCACTTGCTCGAATCGCTGGACTTTCCGGACAAGGATATTGAAGAGTTGTGGGCACAAGAAGCGACGAAGCGCTGGGAAAGCTACCAAGCTGGAAGTATCCCATCGGTCTCTGCATCCGAGGCTTTTGAAAAGTACAAGCCAAGTAACCGAATGCGAATAAGGGTCAAGTATGGATCTTGATACGTTATATCCATTTACAGACCCCGCTTCTTTCACATTACTTCAGTGGTTTACCTTCTAAGTATAGAGTGTCTGCGCTAAGGTCTGCCTCATTACCCCACTCAACAAAATACCCGCCATTACTAACTCTTTTAAACATCCCTAAGTTTTAAGGGCCGAAAAAGCTTCAAGGTGAAGCAATGGTTTTACATCAAATCTGCGCTCTGCTCCATCGATGAAGAAAACGTCCAGCGTCCAATCATCATTAGCACGAATGCACGAATGACTGTGATAGTTCTCATTATTCTAGTCCCTTGATTTTAAAAACTGTCTCGCCTTCGACCGCCAGCTGCCAGTCAGCAAGGTTGGCAAGGAGTTACCCTTTAGGTTTTGTCCCCGGGTCAAGCTTCCAACGCTCCACCTTGGTGGCGGCGACATACAGCCCATGCTCCATGACTTTCCCGGTAATTTTAACTACTGCTCCAGCTTTTGGAGCGCGGCTTTTTGACACAACCGGCAAGTAGAAAATTTCCCGCCCCGGTTTGCCAGCGCGCGCATCATCGAGATCCATCAGGGCGAACTCCTTGGGATTATCTACCGATACGCTCAGCACGACTCCTACGATGATGACGGGATTGCTGGTCTGCCGTTCGTTTGTCTGAACATCCCTGACACTCAGGAGCTTTTGCTGGCTATTATTGCAACCGACTGAGGTGATGATGACTGTAAGCAGTAATACCTTTATCAGAACCGACCTTCGCATATTAGCCTCTTTCAAATGAATTATTTTCCCTTTCGCGACGCTTGTCTTCCAGCTTCACCCTATGGAAGCGAGCTCCAGCCTCCCTCCCCAGCGCAGCATCAGTTCGGCACGCAGACGGTCGTTTCCGGGTGCGGTTAGTTCGGGGTCGCGCTCGACGAGGGCGAAGGCTTCTTTGCGTGCCAGCTCCAACACTCCCCCATCGCGCAATATGTCGGCTACCTTCAGCTCTGGAAGTCCTGCCTGTCTGGTTCCCAGAAAATCGCCGGGACCACGGATTTGAAGGTCGGCCTCGGCTATGACAAAACCGTCTGAACTCTCAACCATTACTTCCAAACGTCTCGCTCCATCTTCGGAGCGCTTGTCTCCGGTTAACAGGATACAGCGGGAGCGCTCGCTGCCTCGCCCTACCCTGCCGCGGAGCTGATGGAGTTGGGATAGGCCGAAACGCTCGGCGTGCTCTATTACCATTACTGTGGCGTTGGGGACGTCGATGCCTACTTCGATTACGGTGGTGGCGACCAGGATGTCGGTCTCGCCGGCTTTGAAGGTGGTCATGACTGCTTCTTTTTCGGCTGCACTCATCCTGCCGTGCAACACGGCAACACGGAGGTCGGCAAAGATGTCCTGGGCCAGATGTGCAGCCATCTGCACGGCGGCCTTCAGGTCGCTCTTCTCGGATTCCTCGACTAGGGGATAGATGACGTAGGCCTGCCTCCCCTTTTTCACTTCCTCGCGCACAACTTCATAGACTTCCTTGCGGCGCCCTTCGCGCGCTATCCGGGTATCGATCGGTGTTCTGCCCGGGGGAAGCTCGTCTATGACGGAGAGGGAGAGGTCGCCGAAAACGGTCATGGAAAGGGTGCGCGGGATCGGGGTCGCGGTCATCACCAGGATGTCGGGATTGTCCCCCTTGCGCTTCAACAGCGCCCGCTGCACGACGCCGAAACGGTGCTGCTCGTCTATCACGCCTAGTCCTAGACGGTGGAACTCCACCTTTTCCTGTATCACGGCATGCGTTCCCACCACGATGCGGGTCTCGCCGGAGGCGATCCGTGCCAGCGTATCCCCTTTCCCTTTTACGCTCGCAGTGAGAAGGGAGACTGTGATGCCTAGACGCTCGCAGTAGCCGTGGATATTGAGATAGTGCTGTTCGGCAAGCAACTCGGTGGGCGCCATGATGGCTACCTGGTAGTCGTTCTCGACGCAGATAAGGGCGGCTAGCAGGGCTACGAGGGTTTTACCGCAGCCGACGTCGCCCTGGACCAGCCGGTGCATCGGGTGCGGCGAAATCATGTCTTCTTTGATCTCGGAAAGGACTCGCCTCTGGGCATTGGTGAGGGAGAACGGCAGGAGCTTGAGAAGCTCTTTGGTGTAACGGTGCGTCACCTTGAAACTGATGCCGTCTTCCAAGGCGACGCCGCGCTTCTTTAGGGCGAGCCCCAGTTGCAGAAAGAAGAGCTCATCGAAAGCGAGCGAACGGTGCGCCTCACCCCTCCCTTCGTTAAGCTCAGCCACGGCGCTCGATGGATCTGGCGCGTGGGCCTCACGAAGGGCGACGGGAAGCGAAAGAAGCTTATGACGCCGAACGATATCTTCAGGAAGAGCGCCGGACACGTAGCGGCTGAAGCGCTGCACGGTGTCCCGCATGATGCGGCGCATCAGCTTCTGGCTCACTCCTTCGGTCAAAGGGTAGACCGGGAGGATCCTGCCGAAGTTCTCGGGATCGCGCGCCATCACCTGGCTTAGATCCTCGCCTTCTGCAGCCCACTCAACCTCTGGGTGGTGCATCTCGCGCTGGTAGGCGAACTGCGCCACGTCGCCGATAAAGATGCCGCGCCTGCCCGGCTGCATGTTCTTCTTCATAAAGGTGGGGTGGAAATGAAACCACTTGAGCGGCAGGCTTCCGGTCTCGTCACGCACTATCGCCTCGAAATAGCGCCTCCCTCCCTTGGTGGTCAGGGTGTCGGTCGAGACTACGGTGGCGAAGAAAGCCTCGGTATTGCCGGGACGCAGGTCGATGATCCGCTTCAGCTCACGACGGTCCTCGTAGCGGCTGGGGAGCAGATACAGAGCGTCCTCGACTGTGGCGATCCCCTTCTTTCCAAGCGCTTCGGCCAGCTTCGGTCCCACTCCTTTTATTGCAAGGATCGGGGTCTTCAGCTCCTCGCGAGCGGGATCTGGCGCAGACTTAGGCGAAATGGCTGCCGGCTTTGCTGCTGGCATTGTCACAGAGTTCGCAACCGGAACTGCCGCAGGCTTTGCAGTTGGAACTGTCGGAGGTTTGCCGGCCGGACCTGCCGCAGAGTTGGTACTGGAACCTGCGGAACTTGCAGAAGAAGTAGCAGCAGAGATAGCGGCCGAATTCGCAGCAGCATCAGCAGACGCAGATTTTCCTGTAGCAGTTTTACCTGCAGCGGCAGCAGACTTTGCAGCCGGCGCTTTTTTATCTTTTTTGGACTGGGGTTGTAACGAGATGCGGAGGGTGCCGTCGACGATCTCGACGCTGAGCTGGTCTCCCGGGCTTAGCGCCAGGGAAGATCGGAGCTCTTCCGGAAGCGGGATGGACCCGTCTGGGGCAAGCGTGATGATCGGCATGGGAAGGGAGACGAAAGTGCCGGACGCGGGAGAAGTCCCACGCCCGGCAGCAAACGGTCTACTTAAACGAAAAGTGCGTTGATGTCGGTGAGGATGTCGTCGACGCTGATGCCGTGTGCCGCGCAGCCCTGCTCCAGGGACTCCTGCTGAGCGCCCATGCAGCCGATGCAGCCGAGGTTGTACTTGCCGAGCACCTTGACGACGTCCGGGTGCATTCTCATCACTGCTGCGAAAGTCATATCCTTAGTTACCTGAGCCATTTGTGAACTCCTTTAAAATAGGGTTGTTGATTGTGTGTTGCTGCTGTGGATGAAAGGTGGTGCTGGTGTTGCTCTACTATGCTCTGGTGCTGGTGTTGCTCTACTATGCTCTGGTGCTGCTCGTTCAGCGGCTTGATGGAACGGTGCTGCTTTGGATTAGGCGCTTGGTGTAGATGGCAGCGTTGCTAAATCCCCCCCACCCCCCTTTGCAAAGGGGGGAGTTCTTTTGAAAGCGAGGCTACTACTCCCTCTGTTGGAAGAGCGGAGATCTTATTACTTATTCGTAGCGGATTTCCATGATCTCGTACTCTCTGGTGCCGGCCGGGACGGTTACCTTGACGGTATCGTCGAGCTTGTGGCCGATGAGGGCCTTGCCGACCGGAGAGGTGCAGGAAATCTTGCCTATCTTGATGTCTGCTTCGTCCTCGCCTACGATCTTGTAGGTAAGCTCTTCTTCGGTGGCCACGTCGTACACGGTAACCGTTGCGCCGAAAACTACCTTGTCCGGCTTCAGATTGGAGAGATCGACTACGTAGGCGCGGGCCAGCTTGTCGCCCAGCTCGATGATGCGTCCTTCTACGAATGCCTGACGGTTTTTCGCCGCATCGTACTCTGCGTTCTCGGAAAGATCACCGTGTGCCCTCGCCTCGGCAATATCCTGAATAACCTTGGGGCGCTCCTCTTTGATCAGACGCTTCAGATCCTCCTGAAGGGCATCGAAACTCTCCTTAGTCAATGGGACTGTCTGGGACATCGGTTCACTACTCCTTGATGAACTTATAGGGGGGCCTCTGTGGCCCCCCCGTAGATCGCGTTGATTGATCATGTTACAGGGAGCGCCAAACTGCACGCTCCCCGGGTGAATCGGCTATTTAAGTTTTAGGTATTCCTGGATCGACTTGACTTCAAGCTTGGACTGCGACATTGCGATGATGCCGTCGACTGCGGCCCGGGCTCCCGAGGCGGTCGTGTAATACGCTACGTTGTTGATCAGGGTGTTCCTGCGAATCGAGTAGGAGTCGGCCACGGCCTGGGCGCCGTGTGTGGTGTTTATTACCATGCAGATCTCATTATTCTTGATTGCGTCTACGATGTGCGGCCGTCCCTCAAGAACCTTGTTAACCACCTGCACTGCTATCCCCTTCTCCTGCAAATAGCTTGCTGTGCCGCGCGTGGCAACCAATTCGAAGCCCTGATCATACAGCCTTTTTGCGGCGCTGACAATATGTTTTTTGTCCGAATCCTTGACGCTTATGAACACTTTTCCGTTTACGGGAAGCTTCACTCCGGCACCGGATTGGGCCTTGGCGTAAGCCTGGGCGAAGGTCTCTCCGATCCCCATTACCTCGCCGGTCGATTTCATTTCCGGTCCGAGAATGGTGTCGACTCCGGGGAACTTGGCGAAGGGAAATACCGACTCTTTCACGGAGATATGGGTCGGGATGATCTCTTCGGTGACGCCGAGTTCGGCAAGGGTCTTGCCTGCCATGACGCGTGCGGCGATCTTGGCAAGCGGGCGACCGGTCGCCTTGGAAACGAAGGGAGAGGTGCGCGAGGCACGCGGATTGACTTCGATGATGTAGATGTCGTTCCCCTTGACGGCGAACTGCACGTTCATGAGTCCCTTCACGTTCAGCTCAAGTGCCATAACTTTGGTCTGGCGCCTGATCTCGTCGGCAATCTCCTGGGAGATCGAGTAGGGAGGGAGCGAGCAGGCGGAGTCGCCGGAATGAATACCGGCCTCTTCGATGTGCTCCATGATGCCGCCGATCACTGCGGTGCTGCCGTCGCAAAGGGCGTCGACGTCGATCTCGATAGCCTCATCGAGGAACCTGTCGATCAGGATCGGGTGCTCGGGGGAAGCCTGGACGGCCGTGTGCATGTAGCGGCGCAGGTTTTCCACGTCGTAGACGATCTCCATGGCGCGCCCGCCGAGGACGTAGGAGGGGCGCACCACAACGGGGTAGCCGATCCGCTCTGCAACGATCTCGGCCTCTTCGAAGGAGCGTGCGGTACCGTTTTCCGGCTGACGCAGGCCGAGTTTCTGCAGCATCTCCTGGAAGCGCTCGCGGTCTTCGGCGCGGTCGATGGCGTCGGGGGAGGTTCCGATGATCGGCACTCCGGCCTTCTCCAGTGCGACTGCGAGTTTCAGCGGGGTCTGCCCGCCGAACTGCACGATGACGCCGAACGGCTTCTCGACGTCGACGATGTTCAGCACGTCTTCCAGGGTGAGCGGCTCGAAGTAGAGACGATCCGAGGTGTCGTAGTCGGTGGATACCGTCTCCGGGTTGCAGTTCACCATGATGGTCTCGTAGCCGTCTTCTGCCAGCGCGAAGACGCCGTGCACGCAGCAGTAGTCGAACTCGATGCCCTGGCCGATACGGTTCGGTCCGCCTCCCAGGATGATGATCTTCTTTTTGTCGGTCGGCTCCGCCTCGCACTCTTCCTCGTAGGTCGAGTAGAGGTACGGCGTGTGGGCCACGAACTCGGCGGCGCAGGTGTCGACCCGCTTGAAGACGGGCTTCACGCCGACCGAAAGACGCAGGGCGCGCACGTCGTTCTCGTGCATATTCCAGAGCATGCCGAGGTACTTGTCGGCGAAGCCGTAACGCTTGGCTTCAAGGAGCATGTCCTTCAGTTTTTCCTTATCCATCGACTCAGGCTGGATCTGCTTGAGTTCCTCTTCCATCTCGATGATCTGGCGGATGTTGTGCAGGAACCAGGGATCGATGGCGGTAAGCTGGTAGATCTCCGCAACCGTCATGCCGCAACGGAAGGCGTCGCCCACGTACCAGGTCCGGTCGCAGTTGGGAGTTCTCAGCTTGTCATGCAGCAGGGCGCGCTCTTTTTCGGTGAGGGCGCGGCGGGAATCGCCGGATACTCCGAAAAAGCGGGATTCCAGGCCGCAGGAACCGATCTCAAGCGAGCGGAGCGCCTTCTGGAACGACTCTTTGAAGGTTCTGCCGATCGACATGACCTCGCCCACCGACTTCATCTGGGTGGTGAGGGTCGCGTCCGCCGCCGGGAATTTCTCGAAGGTGAAGCGCGGGATCTTGGTGACCACGTAGTCGATGGTCGGCTCGAAGCAGGCCGGCGTCTCTTTGGTGATGTCGTTGGTGATCTCGTCCAGGGTGTAGCCGACGGCGAGCTTGGCTGCGATCTTGGCGATCGGGAAGCCGGTCGCCTTGGAGGCGAGCGCCGAGGAGCGGGAGACGCGCGGGTTCATCTCGATGACGATGAGACGGCCGTTCTTCGGATTGATGCCGAACTGGATGTTGGAGCCGCCGGTGTCCACGCCGATCTCGCGGATGATCTTGAGCGATGCGTCGCGCAGGATCTGGTATTCCTTGTCGGTGAGGGTCTGGGCCGGTGCGACCGTGATGGAGTCGCCGGTGTGCACGCCCATGGCGTCGAAGTTTTCGATGGAGCAGATGATCACCACGTTGTCCGCGGTATCCCTCATAACCTCCAGCTCGTACTCCTTCCAGCCGATGAGCGACTCCTCGACCAGGATCTCGTCGGTGGGGGACGCTTCGATGCCGGTCATCGACATGCGCTCGTACTCTTCCATGTTGTACGCGATGCCGCCGCCGGTGCCGCCCAGGGTGAAGGAGGGACGGATGATGGCGGGGAAGCCGACCTTCTTGATCACTTCCATCGCCTCGGAGTAGTTGTGGGCCAGACCCGATCTCGGAACTGCGAGATCGATGCGCCGCATTGCCTCTTTGAACAGAGTGCGGTCCTCAGCCATCTTGATGGCCGGAAGCTTCGCGCCGATCAGCTCCACACCGTACTTCTCCAGGGTGCCGTTTTCCGCCACGGCAACCGCCGTGTTGAGAGCCGTCTGGCCTCCCAGCGTCGGGAGCACCGCGTCGGGTCGCTCCTTTTCGATGATGGCGGCGAGGATCTCCGGGGTGACCGGTTCGATATAGGTGAAGTCGGCGAAGTCCGGGTCCGTCATGATGGTAGCCGGGTTGCTGTTTAAAAGCACCACCTCGTACCCCTCTTCCTTGAGCGCCTTGCAGGCCTGGGTTCCCGAGTAGTCGAACTCGCACGCCTGTCCGATGACGATCGGTCCCGCGCCAATGATGAGGATCTTCTTGATGTCTGTACGTTTAGGCATGGTAAATCACTCCGTTTATCTCAGTATTACTTGTCTGATGTTATCTCAGTTAGGTGGTTCATTTTACGGCGGGCGAATGGTGATTCGGCCCTAAGGTCCCCCCCTTTGACAAAGGGGGGTCAGGGGGGATTTGCCTTGGCAGTTAATCTAAACCAGTCAGAATCAAATCCCCCTAAATCCCCCTTTGTTAAAGGGGGACTTTCGGATCATCCTGCACCCAGCCGTTCTCCAGGTCGCAATCTTCCAGGGCTTCTACTGCTTCGCCGTACTCTTCTGAGGTCACCCGCCTCTCGATGCCGGGGGTCTCGCTCGCCAGATGGGCCGGGAAATACTGGCTCATCAGGGCTATGTGGGTCCCGGTGCCGAGATGGTCGGCGATCCAGGCCAGCGTTTCGGCGCTCCCTGCCCTCCCCTCCGGAAGAACCAGATGCCGAATGATCATCCCTTTGACGCCGATCCCGTTCTCATCACACTCCAGATGCCCGACCTGACGCAGCATCTCTGCCACCGCCAGCCGGTTTAGCTCAGGATAACCCGGCGCACCGGAAAGTTTGATCGCCTCTTCTTCCGCGGCGTACTTCATGTCCGGCAGGTAGATGTCGACCACACCGTCCAAAAGGCTTAGCGTGTCGAGTCGCTCGTATCCACTGCTGTTCCACACTATCGGCAGCTTGAACCCTTTGCGAATGGCCAGGTATAAGGCGGCCAGGATCTGCGGGGTGAAGTGGCTCGGGGTGACGAAGTTTATGTTGTGGGCGCCCTTGGCTTGCAGCGAAAGCATCTTTTCTGCCAGTTGCCCGGTGCTGAGATCGGTGCCGTTACGCAGCTGGCTGATCGGGAAATTCTGGCAGAACCGGCAGTTCAGCGTGCAACCGGAGAGAAAAATGGTGCCCGACCCCTTGGTGCCCGAGATCGGCGGCTCCTCGCCACGGTGGATGGCGGCAGAGGCGATGCGAACCAACTTGCCGCTGCCGCAGTTGCCTATCTCTCCGGCGAGACGGTTGACCCCGCAGGCGTGGGGACAAAGGTCGCAGCAGGCGAGACGGGCATAGCCGGCCTTGATGCGCCGGATCAGTTCGCCGTCATGGTAAAGGTCTTGATATAGCATAGGCAGATTAAGATTAAGATTAAGATTAAGATTAAGACCCCCCTCTCCCTAACCCTCCCCCACCAGCCTTCGCCAAGGCTACGGCTGACAAGCCAGGGGGGAGGGACTTAAGCGGCATCTTAAGGGAAGGGGACTTAATCGACTACCTCGACCTTATTTCCCGTTTTCCTTTTCCATCATTTCGACGAAACGCTCGAACAGGTAGTGCGAGTCGTGCGGACCGGGCGAGGCCTCGGGGTGATGCTGCACCGAGAAGATGGGGAGGTTCTTGTGCTTCATCCCTTCCACGGTCTGGTCGTTCAGGTTCTCGTGCGCCAGTTCGCTGGCGTGCGAGAGCGACAGGATGTCGACGGAGAAACCGTGGTTCTGTGCGGTTATCTCGACTTTGCCGGTTTCCATGTCCATGACGGGGAGGTTCGAGCCGTGGTTGCCGAACTTGAGCTTCATGGTGCGCCCGCCCAGGGCAAGGCCCAGGAGCTGGTGACCCAGGCAGATGCCGAAGATCGGCTTCTTGCCCACGAATGCCTTGATGTTCTCGATGACCGCCTTCATCGGCTCGGGATCGCCGGGGCCGTTGGAGAGGAAGATGCCGTCCGGGTTCATGGCGAGCGCGGACTCGGCCGGGAATGTTGCCGGCACTACGGTCACATCGCAGCCGGCGGAGACCAGGCAGCGCAGGATGTTCAGCTTGATGCCGAAGTCGTAGGCGACCACCTTGTACTTGAGATCTTTGCGGTCGACCTGCGGGTAGCCGCTGGCGAGATCCCAGAGTCCCTCGGTCCAATGGTAAGGAGCAGTGCAGCTCACGCCCGAGGCGAGGTCGAGGCCGCTCATGGAAGGGATGCCGCGCGCCTTTCTCACCAGGCTTTCCGGATCGAAGTCGATGGTGGAGATGATGCCGTTCTGGGCGCCCTTGTCGCGCAGGTGCCGGGTCAGAGCGCGGGTGTCGATCCCCTGGATGCCGATGATGCCGTTCTCTTTAAGGTAGGCGT
>Ga0209317_1001838_pt1 | contig 16960 bp, 10 predicted proteins | sample RifGroB2_FD_183994 | JGI IMG/M metagenome (GOLD analysis project Ga0209317, IMG submission 183994) | Soil microbial communities from Rifle, Colorado, USA - Groundwater B2 (SPAdes) (version 2) | ecosystem: Environmental > Terrestrial > Soil > Unclassified | place: Rifle, Colorado | collected... | reverse complement strand
AATCCTTTTCTGCCGATCATCGCAAAGGCATTGATCTTTCCTGCCTCGACACCGGGCTGGTCAAATGCATTGACGTTATAAAACTTACCTCCATATGCCGTTTGTAATTCGAACAGATAGAATAACTGCCCCAGCGTAAATGCAGAAAGCTCATCGAGTGTAATCGTACAATTCGGGCGATTGTGTTCTGTTAAGGCAAGTCGTGTCCCTTCAAACTCTGCCTCCATAACATTGTTGAGTGAGTGTCCTTTCAGATAAACCAAATCACTTTCAACATCATTTCCACTTACAACAGATACTTCCTTGCTAAACCGCTTGATTGCCAGGAAAATTATCACCTTGTCGTAGGGACCTTCCATATAAAGCTGAAGCTGTGAATGCTGATCCACAACACCAATAGCCCTTACCGGTGTCGAACCAGTACGGACAACCTCGTTATTTAACGAAAACTTTTTACCAAGACTCTCCGCCCAGAGTTGACAGAACCAGTCGGCCACTCCACCGAGGGCATTAGAATAAGGCATCATGACTAATATATTTTTACATTTCTTGGTATGACTCAAAAAACAGAGCGTAGCGCCCATGAGTGCGGGATTTTCCCATAGAATGTCAGACTTGCAAACTTTGTCCATAAACGCTGCCCCCTCTAACAATGCTACAATATCTACGCCACTCATCGCCGCAGAAAACAAGCCAACCGGCGTCAGCACCGAATACCGCCCACCAACCCCTCCGGGAATCACAAATGACCGGAAACCCTCGCGCCTTGTAATTTCCCTCAAAGTGCCTTTCTCGCCATCTGTTGTCGTGATCACATGCTCTTTGTAATCTTTGCCAAGCCTGTCACGTAACCGTTTCGTTATAATCAAAAACTGAGCCATTGTTTCTACCGTGGTACCGGACTTTGTGATGAAATTAAACAGGGTTTCCTCTGGTTTTATAACATCCACAAGCCCGGAGAATCTGTCAGGATCGATGTTGTCCAGCACAAAAACACGCGGGAAGCCGTTTCTTTCCTGATCAGTAAGGATATTGTGAAAGGGATGATTCAATGCTGTATGGATAGCAATATTGCCCAGTGCAGATCCGCCGATACCCACCACCACAAGGTTTTTGAACTTCCCCTTGAGGGAATTTGCAGTTTTGATTATCTCTGTTGCAATATTTTTTTGGTAAGGCAAATCAAGAAATGGCAATTTACCTTTAATGCGTTCCTCTTTTACATCATTCACATATCGGCTTGCCAGCGGTTCGAGGGCTTTCAACTCCTGCTCAGTTATGCCATGTTCCAACCCGATTGTATCAGCCATCATATTGTTAAAATCAAAGTGTATTGATTGCTTACCTTCCATTTATACCCTCGTTTGTATGTATCATAATAGTTTATAGGCTAAAGTTCGTTCCTTTAAGTCCCCCTTACTAAAGGGGGATTCATGGGGTTGTGTTTTTTTCTGGGTTATTTTACAACCCCCTAACCCCCTTTTCTAAGGGGGATTTTTATGCTTCATATTCGCCCGAAAACCGCTTAATTAAAATGAAACATCCATGACCTTCGGTCACATAGGGGGATGAAATCTCCCCTTCGGCTGTCATTCCGAGCGGAGCGAGGAATCTTCAAGATTTCTCCCTTCGGTCGAAATGACAATTACAGGTGAAAATTCTTATACCATTAAATTGCCGTTAAATTTCAAACTTCTATCTATCTTATTTCTCAACTCCTCTTCATCCAGTGCAAAGCAGGGGTTAATCTCGATTAAGCCAACGACATTTCCATGATTATCCATAGGAATAGAAATGCCCGCATTACACAGCCAGCGGCCGAATAAATTAATCATGTCCTGTCTTGCAGTAGCAGGAGAGTTCTCCCCATCCATATTTTTTATAGGCGAAAATTCATCTTCGCGAGACACTTCCATTATCATACCATTCTCAACATGTTTCAGCACATCGAAGATGAAACTCTCAAATTTAATGGCATTATTTTTCTCCGGATTGATCGTGTCACCCTTTTCGTCCAGGCAAGGTACCTTTTTAAGTGCGGCGTGGAAAGGAAGGGCGTCTCCGTGTTGATATATTTTTTCAAGAAAATCGATACGAATCATGTGAACCGCAATGTTTGCCGCATTATATTTCAAACCACCATCCTCATTCCTTGCATACATATCCTCCTGACTCAGTTCACTATACTCAATCACCTGTAAATGCCCATCAATATCCACCACAATACCCACCTTTTCCTCCGGATGGCACTTTTTAACAATTTTCAGTGACATCTCTGCTTCATTCTTCAGATGGTAACCAATAAAAATAGGATCAGCAATCTTTGCTAACACATTATCAACCTGATGATAAAAAATATGTTTAATACCATGCTTTTCCATATCTTTGAGAATGCCCTTTTCCCTGAGGGCAATGATTGTGCCTCCGTGGCCGTTGGGGCTCATAACGATGTCAGATTTAGAATTCATCAGCAATTTCCCGTCAAGGTCTACAGCAGGAAACATACCCTGAGTAAAAAAACCCACCTGCTTTGAATCTAATCCAAAATATCTATTTGACTGGAAAAAATCTCGAGTTGCGGAGTCGTTTGTTTCGCTCGTCATAATGTACCAGGGAATGCAGGTGTCGTATTTTTGCTGGACTGCACGTATTTTTTCTGCATGGAGTTGAAAGATACTCTTACCACTGATCGGCGCAATAGAGAGCGTCCCTTTCGGCCCGTTACTCCCCAGCCTTGTTCCATGTCCCCCGGCAACCGTAAGAACTGTAACCTCGCCATTTCGTAAAGATGCCTCCCCAATCTGCCTTGCCCTTTGTGCAAACGCCAGTTCAGAAGCATTTTTAGGGACGGTTATAATCTGAGGTGGAACCAAGTCTCCCTGATGGGTATTTTGGGTTTTCTGGCGGTTGTCATTGAAAAGTTTATGTACAAATTGAAAATCAATAGTAGCTGTCTGTTGTAATAGGTGTTTCTGTTCTGCAGGAGTTATTTCGCCCCACCACTTGAAAACGTGGGACTGCCCCAATTCAAAAGCATCTTGAATACACCTTTTATAGTTTGGATACTCTTTTTCCAGTGTTTCTCTATTTATCATGGGGGAAAAAAGGAATAATGGTATTAAAAATCTTTATCTCTTTACTTTACAATTCTGATAAATTATATGCCAACTTCTCGTGTACGGCAAGGATTTTTACCTCATGTTTATTTTAACCCTTTTAGAAATTTAAACTTGAAATAAATCTGGAATATCAGTAACCTTAATACTTATTTATAACTAAAAAGGAAATTGAATGAAAAAATTTTTAATTGTTATCTCTATCATCATTTGTTTCCTCATAGGAATAGGCGTAGCCGGGTATATCTTTATCAAAAGGACGACTTCGGATGAGGCAATAAAGAGTCGTTTATTAAGTGCATTAAAAGATTTAGGAGAAACAGAAATTGAACGTGCACACATGGATTTTCTGGAAGGGATTATCATTGACAACCTCTCTTTTGCAGGCACCTCCGAAGATGTATTGGGCAAGTCTTTAAAAATCCCCAGAATCGTTATAAAACATTCCCCGCAGAGTCTTCTCAAGGGAAAGCTCAATATCTACAATGCGGTCGTTATTGCCCCTGAATTGACCATCGAAAAGCCTACGGATATTTGGTCGCTCCTGGATGCATTCAAGGCAAACTTTGACAAGATTGAGATGCCAGCCTACATGGATATATTAAATCAGGGCGTCGAGATCCGGGATTTAAAGATTCATATCAAGGAAAACACACAAACAAACAGCCCGGAAATCAACTTGTCGGGTGTCAATATCACATTCCTGCCTTATGCCGGTTCTTTTAAAGACATCCTCATCAAAGGAAATATAGATGACGAATTCCTGGGGAATTATTCTTTTACTATGAATCTGCATCCTAATATTCCCAGCTTAGAAATCGAGGCAAATGCGAAGAATATTATGTTGAACGAGGAATTTTTGGCGCGATTTCCATACATTGGCAAGATGCTCTGGGATGATTATAAACCTGCCGGAACGATCAATGTGTCCTGCAGGGCAAGTTTTAATAATCAAAACAAACAAAAGAAAATGGATTACGTCATCAACGTCAATCTTAATGGCGTAGAAGCCATGTATAAAAATTGGCTATTTCCGATTCACAATTTGAATGGTGACGTTGAACTGAACACCGAGAAATTGTATCTCAAGGGAATTGTAGGGTACATCAAAAGCGGAGACTGTACTTCTCAGGCTGAATTCAAAGGCGAATTCGACCTCTATGGCACCAAAAAAACCTTTGTGATGACAATTCCTAATCTACTGGTAAACCAGGAATTTTTAACAAACATTCCCGATTTCGGCGAACAGGTATGGTCAAAGATTCGGCCTACCGGCCTGGTAGACCTGACTTACCAGTATAACGTGGGAGAAAAACAGGAAAAGAATTGCTTCCTGTCGGTGAATTGCAAGGATTTGGAAATCAACCCTCAGGATTTTCCCTTGCCTATATCACATGTAAACGGGCAAGTCAAGCTGTGCAACGATATCCTCTTGTTTACGGATACTGACGGCTTTATCCAATGCGGCGGCCAGTCCATTTTTACTGAAATGAACGGCGTCTACAATTTAAAAAATGACAGAAAGATATTTAATCTCCACGTGCCGAATCTGTCTATCACAGAATCTCTGTTGAAAACGCTACCCACCAGGGGAATAGGCGAAAAAGTATGGACAAAACTGAAACCCACAGGCAAGGTAGACCTCATTGCTAATTTCCAGGGTTCTAAGGAAGAAAAGGACAATAATTACACATTAGAGATCAACCTCAAGGACTGTGAGATTAATGACAGCAAATACAATATTTTTCTCAGTGGAATCGGAGGAATTCTGGAAATCAATAAAAGCCGTTTTGTAACCAAACATATCGATGCCAAATGTTGTGGCGGGCATGTGGAAGGAACCTTATCCGTCAATATAGATACCGATCCCTGTCAATACGAGGGCGAGTTGAATTTCTCAAGAATCATACTGGAAGAACTTGCCCAAAAGGTTGCGAAAACAGAAAAACAGTGGTCAGGGCTTCTTTATGGCAGGATTAAGTATCGGGGAAGTGGTACCGATCCAAAAAATTTCTCTGCAGAAGGGCAGTTCAATGTAAATGAAGGATACCTCTCAGGTGTTCCCATCATCTATAGCGTGTTTAATTTTCTTAACCTCAGCATACCGAAAAAAGAAAGTTTTCACAGCGCACAGGCAAAGTTCATTGTCAAAGACGGCGTTATCCACATCGATGAAGGAAAAGTTTATAGCGACTCAATAGAACTCAACGGACGGGGAAACATCGACCTTAGTGGAAACATGCACATAAGTATTGTTGCAGGGTTCAGCAGGGACTTTTTTTCTCAAATCCCTATTGTGGGAAAACTGTTTGACCTTGTGGTGGGTGGTGTAAGAAAACAATTAACTATGGTAGAAATCGGGGGAACCTTTTTAAAGCCAGAAACACATCCCGTACCGTTTAAACCATTCACCAAGTCGATTAAAAACATGTTCGATTTGTTACCAAAGGACGAGCATGGAACTACTACGACAAACACCTTAGAAAGAAAGGGACCAGGAGAGAAAAAACCTCTTTTCTAATTTATGCTGGAACATTTCTTTTCCCCTAAGACAGTTGCTGTCGTCGGCGCCTCTCGTGAAGAGGGCAAGGTAGGGCACGACTTATTCAAAAATCTTGTCAAGCATGGATTTAAAGGCAAGATATATCCGGTAAATCCTCATGCAGATAATATCCTGGGGATTAAAACATATCCTGTTCTTAAGGAAATCCCAGGTAAGATTGATCTGGCTGTAATTGTTGTGCCCGCTCCTTATGTTGGGAAAACCGTTGACGAGTGCATTGAAAAAGGAATAGATTCGATTGTCGTCATCAGCGCAGGCTTCAAAGAGAGCGGCATTGACGGAGCCGCAAGGGAACGGGAATTATACCAGAAGATAAACCGGCATTCCATACGCATGCTGGGGCCAAACTGTCTTGGGCTGATTGACACACAATCGGCCTTAAACGCCTCTTTTGCCGCAGATATGCCCGCGCCGGGCAATATTGCGTTCTTTTCACAATCAGGGGCGCTCTGCACTTCGATTCTGGATTGGGCGGTGAATGAATGCATCGGATTTTCTAAATTTATCAGCATGGGAAACAAGACAGATATCAATGAAGTAGACCTTATAAAAGCCATAGAAAACGATGACCAAACAAAGGTTGTTCTCGTCTATTTGGAAGGGGTAAAAAACGGCGCTGAATTCATCGGCACAGCCAAAGAAATGACTAAAAAAAAGCCGATGATTGTTGTGAAATCAGGTGGAACCACGGCTGGAGCAAAGGCTGCATCGTCACACACAGGGACACTGGCCGGCTCTGAAAACGCATTTGATGCGGCATTTAAACAATCAGGAATTCTCCGTGCGGTAACAATCGAAGAACTTTTTGACTACGCCAGGATATTCAGTTTTCAACAGCTGCCCAAAGGTCCGCATATAGCCTTGATAACAAATGCCGGAGGACCCGGCATTATCGCCGCGGATGCGGTAGAGCGGTCAAAATTGAAAATGGCGTCGTTTTCCAAAGATACGATCGATACCCTTCGTTCTTTTTTACCGGCTATGGCAAATGTATACAACCCTGTTGATGTACTGGGAGACGCCAAGGCAGATCGGTATAAATTCGTTATCGAAAAAGTCGTGCAGGATCCCAATGTTGATGCTGTTCTTATCATTCTGACACCGCAGGCAATGACGGAAATTGAAAAGACCGCAGAGGTAATTACTGAAATTGCAAATCGCACAGACAAACCTATTGTAACCTCATTCATGGGTGGTAAAAGGATTGAAAACAGTTTAAAGATTATGTGCCAAAGAAAAGTGCCGAATTATTCCTTTCCTGAACGCGCAGTAACCGCCATTGAGGCGATGTATAAATACACCCTGTGGCAAAAACGACCAGCGACAAAAGCAAAAATATTTGACGTTCAGAAAGAACGGGTAGTATCATTCTTTGAGAAAATGAAACAAGCAGGACGACAACACCTTAACGAAGAAGAAGCCAGGCAGGTTATCTCCGCCTATGGTTTCAGGATTCCACAAAGTATTCTTGCTGCTACAGAACCATCGGCTGTAAAGGCGGCAGAGGAGATTGGGTATCCTGTTGTCATAAAGATTTCTTCACCGGATATCCTCCACAAATCCGATTTTGGAGGAGTACGGATCGGGATAAAAAATGAGAGAGAGGTGCGAAATTGTTTTTGCGATATAACACAAAAGGCTCGCCGTCTTATGCCTGACGCAGAAATTAAAGGGGTTTTAGTGCAACAAATGATTACCGGGGGCAAGGAAGTTATTCTGGGAATGTCGCGAGACCCGCAGTTTGGTCCCTTATTGATGTTCGGTCTCGGTGGAATCTATATTGAAATACTAAAAGACGTCTCGTTCCGAATAGCGCCCATTGGATTGAATGAAGCCGAAGAAATGATCCAGGAAATCCGGTCATTCCCGCTTTTAAAAGGCGCACGCGGTGAAAGACCCGTGGATACAAACACCGTAGTCGATGATATTTTAAGGCTTTCCCAGATGGTGACAGATTTCCCGGAAATTATCGAAATGGATATAAATCCATTGATCGTATTCCCCGAAGGCGGTGGCACAATGGCATTAGACGCACGCATAACTATGTCGCAATAGTATAGCCTATTCTCAAGCAAAAACTGACAAGAGGAGAAAAGCAGATAACTCCATCGGTGTATTGAAATCCTAAATCCAAATATCGAAATCCGAGATAAATTTGAATGGCAGATTATTTAGAGTTTCGAGTTTTGGATTTTGAATTTACCAAATTGAGAAATAACTTTTGAGACTTTATACAATATAAACCTTATACTGATATACAAACATATTAAAAAGGGGGGTGCCATGATACCCATATTTATTGCCTCTGTTTCGCCTTTTTCCGGAAAGAACCTTATTTGCCTCGGTTTGGGATTAAAATTCAAGAAAGACGGATATAAGGTCGGATACTTTAAACCAGTTGGTTTCACACCCGTTGTTGTTGAGAACGTGCTTACCGATGAGGATGCCTTTTTTCTTTCTAAGACATTGGAGGTAAACGAACCGCTTCAATCAATTTGCCCCGTGGTTTTAACCGACGACCTCTTACGGCGCTTGACGAGCGGCGAAGACTTAAATATTCGCGAAAAGACGATGACTGCCTTTCATCAAGCTTCTAAGGAAAAGGATATCATGATTGCCAGGGGCTTGGGAAGACTCTCTGGCGGCACAAGTCTGCAATTCTCAGAATTGGATTTCATCAAAGAATCCAATGCAAAGGTAATCTTTATAGATAAGTTCCAATCCTCTATTGATACAGTCGACGGATTCATGTATGCATCCAGGATGCTTGGGAACCAATTGCTTGGCGTAGTGTTCAACGTTGTTCCCTCTTCAAAATTAAGCTACACACGGGAAATACTGGTCCCGTTTCTCAAAAAGAATGGTATTGCTACGCTGGGTATTATGCAAAAGGATCCGATCCTTAGCGCAGTGCCAATCAGGGAAATCATTGCCTCGCTTAACGGAAAAGTGCTTTGCTGTGAGGACAAGACGGATGAATTGGTCGAACATTTTATGATAGGCGCAATGAACGTCGAAAGCGCCCTGAGTTATTTCCGCAAGGTCTCAAATAAGGCCGTTATCACCGGTGGTGATAGAAGCGATATCCAACTGGCAGCCCTCGAAACCCCCACAAAGTGCCTGATCCTCACCGGAGAACTCTATCCAAATGCATCTATTCTTGGCCGTGCGCAGGAAGTTGGCGTGCCCATTGTAGTAGTTCGTGCGGATACCGCAAACGCCCTTGAAGTATGCGAAAACCTTTCGGGATACGTCAGCCTGCACGACAAATCCAAGATACGACGCGCCGCCGAAGTGGTAGAACGGGAAATTGACTTTAAAACGATTTATCAGCAACTGGGATTGTCGAAATAAAACAGGCAGATTTCGCCAGCGCTATATTACCCACAAAACATGCGAAAAAGACGAACGGAATTTAGCCATTTCCGTGTCTTTAGAAAGAAGTTTTTACGAGGTAATACTATACATCTCATTCTGCGATTTTTCTTCTTTTGTTGTATTGAAAGACTTCATGACCGTAAGCGGGGAGTTACCTTCTTATATCAGTGGGAGTAGTATGCCTTGAATCCAGAACGGCAAAAGTCATAGTTGATATGCTTCTTGAATAAATGTAAAATGCCGCATAAATAGAAACATAGCCGGATATTTCCAGATATTAGAATTATAGTAACAATTTACAAAAATTTGGAAATACACCCACATGAAATTTATTGAATCCGAAACATTGGAACTGAAAAAATCTACTTCTGAGACAAAGCAGCTTTCAGAGAAGCGATAATCAATGCCTTTTGCCATAGAGATTATCGTGAGTTTGATTCTGTTAACGTTGCTGTTTTCAAAGACCGCGTTGAGATAAGGAGTCCGGGACTGCTTTATGGCGGCCTGACCATAGAGACCATCAGGACAAAGATGGTTTCAGAGAGAAGAAACGAGTTGATTGCAGAGATGCTTCATCGTGTTCATTTCATAGAGAAATGGGGCAGGGGTATCAAGCTTATACTCTCAAAAGAGCCGGATACCAAATTTAGTGAAGTAGGAACTAAGTTTATCACTACATTTATACGGAAAAGCTATTATGAGGGGAAGAAGGGGGTAGAAGATACTACCCAGAAAAAGGTCGTAGAAAAGGTCGTAGAAAAAGGCGGTGAAAGGTCGGAGAAAAGGTTGGTATATGGGTTGGTAGAAAAGGGGGTAGAAAAATTATCAGCAAATGAAAATATAATTTATACTTTGATAAGAAATAATCCCTATATAAGCAAGATTGAAATGATGTCTCATGGGAAACTAACAAAAAAAACTGTTGAATATAATTTAGAGAAGCTAAAAAAGAAAGGCATCCTCAAACGTGTTGGCCCTGACAAAGGCGGTTATTGGGAAGTGGTGAGGAAATGAAAGGCGTGAAAAAAGAATGATTGAAATGGAGCTAAAACTGTTAAAACCAAAAGGACAAAAATAAGGTGTGCAGATAAAATGTCTAAAATCAACGAAGCAACGGATACCGATCCCTGTTTAATACTTGCAGGGACAAGTTTAAAGGTCATTGACGCCGTTAGAAAATTCTTTTCTAACGGGGTTGAAAGACTGATGCAGATTGGCTGGAAGCGGGGTGGGTATTGTTTTTGAGATGATTTATTATGTTAAGAATGATATTCCTCAAAAGGAGCAAGGGCAAGGAAAAACGCATAGCCGTAAAAGTCATTGATCATAGAGGGAATGAGGTGATGGCGGTAAGGGAGATAGAGTAGTAGATATAAACGTATAATAAAGACCTATGAAAAATAATTCATTTCATGAAAAGGCAAGGGAAGCATTGAAAAAACATCTAGAAAATATCTTATCTTCCTGTGTAATAGATAAGGGCATTGTTAATTTTGATAGAAGCACAGACGAAGATTTGTACAAGTACATAAATGAAGCGAAAAAACATAAAAAAACATGGATGAGAGAGATATATCTATATGGTCTTCTATACAAACAAGTCTCAGATTATTTGGTAGAACATATTGAAAAGATACGGGAAATTTCTGGAAAGATAAAAGATATAATCGGAGAACCAGGGATTACGGATTTATGCGTTAAAATTATTTCCTATTTAGAATCTATTCCAAGAAAATATTTAGTCTTTTTTGAACTGCCCGCAGTGCACGGATTAGGTTTAAAGGAAATAAAATTAACAGATGATATTTCTTTCGTTGAAAGAGTGGGTGAAAGTGATTTTTCAGATATTAAGATTCCAACCTGGTCTTTACTTGGGGGAGATTACACACTCACACTAGAAAAAGGGCGATTATATATTCGCATTTCAGTTGATGGATATACAGATGGTACAGTAGAAAGTAGTGCAATAAAAAAAGCATACTCAAAATTTAAGCAGGTAATTCTACTTTCTAACTTGTCAGAAATATTGAAGGAAGGGCAAAGAGATCTCTCTTTAGGACTTTTAGGCTCTGTATCTCATCAAATATTTGTAGTCAATTCTAGAGACCCAAATATTGAAAAATATCTTGTTTACTTCCCCCAAACGGTATCTAACTATATATCAAAGTTAAGGCTCAATGAAGACATTTTAAAGCCACCAAAATTTGAAACTCTTTTAGAAACATTTGAAAATAAGGAAATCCCAACTTCTAATGATAAAGCCAAAATTCTTAAAAAGCGTCTTCGGTACCCAGAAAAGCTACTAAAAACATCTGACAATGACGAAAATACGGAACCAATTAAGTCAGCAATTGAATGGGCTTTTGATTCTCATGCGAATGACAATGACACACTTGCGTTTATTCAAGCCTGTATAGGAATAGAGGCAGTGATTGGTGATGATACAAAGGATAACATAACTGCTACACTTGCCGACCGCTGCGCTTATTTGCTTGGCGATAGTATCTCTGCAAGGAAGAAAATAAGAGAGAATTTCGAAAAACTCTATGATATTCGATCGAAGGTTGTTCATGGCCGGAAAGCATGTTTAGATGACGAACAGCGGCACTTTCTGGACTATGCTCAGATAATGTTGAAACGAGTCATTTGGAAGGAAATATCTTTTATAGGAACAGAAACATGATCCTGAACTCACCGCTTTGACATTGAGACAAAATTATGAGACGAGGACGAGAAAGGAAATATGGCTTTAAGATCAATCCTGTCTGCGTGCAAACACGCACAGGCAGATGAATCGCAAACTGTGGAATTTAAGTCCAACTGTAGAGAGGCTAATAATGCCGTTTAACCCGAAATTCACTATAACGCCGAGGATCAATAAAGCCCTTGTTGAAATCGAGCGGGTTCGCGGGTTTCTTGATGCGGTCAAACTCAAGGACGACTGGCTGGCCGATATGCAAAAAGAAGCTCTCATCCTTGAGTCGCATCATTCAACCCATATTGAAGGCACAGCCTTGAGCCTTGAACAGGCACAAAGCATCCTTGAAGGCAAGAAACTCAAAGGTATCAATCGGGACGATGAAAAAGAGCTGTTAAACTACAAGAAGGCAATGGATTTCATCGCGAAATATATAGGCAAAGATGACCCGATTGTCGAAGGCATTATCAGGGAACTTCACAAGATTACGGTCAAAGGTGTGCGGGGCGATAAGGCAGACCCGGGCAATTACCGCAAGATACAAAACTACGTAGCCAATTCTCTTACCCGCGAGATCATTTATACCCCGCCTGGGCCGCTTGAAGTGCCTCATCTCATGCGGGAGTTTGTGGTTTGGATCAATAGGGTTGAGGATATGTCTCCTGTCCTTACCGCAGGAATTGCACAATTTCAGTTCGTTCATATTCATCCGTTTATTGACGGTAATGGAAGGACAGCACGGCTTTTATCCACTCTTATTCTCTATAAGACCGGCTATGATTTCAAGCGGCTATTCAGCATTTCCGAGTATTATGACAAGGACAGACCCGGCTACTATAAGGCCATTCAAACGGTCAGAAATAATGATATGGACATGACCGGTTGGCTTGAATATTTTGTGACCGGTTTGCGGTCACAGATGGAGGAAATTCAGGAGAAGGGGAAAAAGATAATCATTTCCGAGAAAATTGTTAATGTGCTTTCAGGGTATAATTTAAATACACGGCAGGTCAAAATTATTCGTTATCTCGTTATTAATGACCGGATTGATAATGAGCAATGTCAGAGCTTGTGCAATAGCATAAAAAGAACAGCCACGCGCGATTTGACCGATCTTGTTGAAAAATCTCTACTGGTAAAGCATGGGGAAAAGAAAGGAACTTATTATCTTCTTTCGCCTGAAATCTCCGAAAAAATAAGGGACATTAAGGGACATGCTTAAGGGACAAGTCTTACGATGACAAGAATAATAACTACGGAAGCATCACAAATAAAGCAGTCAGTGAGATGTTCAATCTTTCCAATGAGGTAGCATTGGAAGAAATCAAGAAATTTTTGTCGGTTGGTGTTATAAAATCAGAAGGAAAAGGGCGCAATGTCAGATACATTATTGCCTGAGTTGGCGATTAGGTTGGCGATTGTAAAAAGAAGACAAGGTATTAGCCCAGCATTACGGTTTCACCGATGAGGAATTAGACTTCATCATCAACTACGACATTAAATACCGTATGGGCAAAGAATTGGACACAGAGGATTGAGATTTTTAAAACAGGATACCGCACGGCATTAATCAGTGAAACCGTAACAGGAAAGATACAGGTAATATAACGGATGACGGAAGAAGAATTGATAATTAAATTGAACGAATTTCGTAGACTACCTGCTGAAACGGAGGTCTTTGAATTTAAAGAGGCCAAGAATAATTATGACTCTAATAAGCTGGGTAAATATTTTTCTGCTCTTTCAAATGAAGCAAATCTTAAAGGCAGACCTCACGCATGGCTTATTTTCGGGATTAAGGATAAGGGAAGGACAATAGTCGGCAGCCAGTTCCGCCAGAACCGTAAAGACCTTGACAACCTTAAAGGAGAGTTAGCCAATAAAACCACCAATCGTATTTCTTTTATCGAAATCTATGAACTGCATCTACCCGAAGGCCGTATAGTCATGTTTCAAATTCCTGCTGCTCCAAAAGGCATACCCGTTGCCTTTGATGGACACTACTATGGAAGGGAAGGAGAAGAACTATCGCCATTGAATCTGGAAGAAATTGAACGTATTCGGGCACAAGTTGCTTTGGAGGATTGGAGCGCTGCTATGGTGCCGGATGCCGCAATTGATGACCTTGACCCTGCGGCTATCGCAAAAGCTCGTGAAAACTACAAGAACAAGTTTCCCCATCAAGCGCATGATATTGACCGTTGGGATGATATCACTTTTTTGAACAAAGCCAAAGTAATAATAAAGGGCAAAATTACCCGTACCGCAATAATCCTATTAGGCAAACCAGAATCGGAACATTTTGTTAGTCCGGCAGAGGCAAAGATACGCTGGCTCTTGAAAGATGCCAAAGGAAATGACAAGGACTATCACATTGAGAGTTGTCCTTTACTGCTGGCTGTTGATAAGATATATGCAAAAATCCGCAATCTGAAATACCGCTATATCTAAAACGGCACTTTATTCCCTGATGAGGTTGATCAATATGAGCCGTTTGTAATCCGTGAAGCTATAAACAATTGCATTGCACATCAGGATTACACAAAGGGCGGCCGCATTAATGTTGTTGAAATGGAAGATCAATTGATATTTACTAATCTCGGCAGCTTCATTCCTGGTTCCGTGGAGAAAGTAGTTAAAGAAGATGCGCCGGAAGAACATTACCGCAATAGGTTTCTCGCAACCGCCATGTTTAATTTAAAAATGGTTGACACCGCAGGCGGTGGCATAAGGAAGATGTTTAATTATCAGCGTGAAAGATTTTTCCCAATGCCGGAATATGACTTGTCAGAAGATAAAGTAAAAGTAACGGTAATCGGCAAGGTGCTCGATATGGATTTCGCGCGTGTACTCGCACGAAATCCGAGTTTGTTTTTAGAACAAATTATCATGTTAGATAAGGTACAAAAACAGAAACCACTTTCTGATGAGGAGATCAAATATCTGAAAGGGCTTGGCTTGATAGAGGGGAGAAAACCCAATTACGTTATCTCCGCCAAAATTACTGCGTCGCTGTCCAATGATGAATTAAAGGCGCATTATATTAAGCAGCGGGGGCTTGATGATGAGCACTACAAAAATCTCATCGTTGAATATCTAAAAAAGTTCGGGGAATCACCAAGAAAAAACATTGAGAAGTTCCTTCGGGATAAATTGCCGGACATATTAACTGAATCCCAAAAAAAGAACAAAGTTACTAACTTGCTCTCTGCATTAAGAATCAAGGGGACAATACGTAACAACGGGTATTTTAAATGGTCTCCTGTTTAAAAGAGTTTTAAAAGAGTTTCCCGGGTTAGGCTTGAAATTTCAAGCAGTTACGATTGGATGCAATGATAAGAATTATTTCATTAGAAAAACCATCCAAAAGGGAGGAATAGCTCTAACCCTCTAATAGTCAACAGTTTATTTATTTCATCACAATATTCCACCAAACTCTACCGTACACTTTAAAATCTTTTAATTCGGTACGGGGCATGTTAGAAATTATTGCATATCTGGGAAATACGGAACTCCTTAAGCTACCTAAGACGGCTTTTCTGTGCAGCCGGCAAGTGCCAGCCAGTGTGGTACTCAAATGCTACGATTGGGCTATTGCACAGCGTGAGGCTGGGAGGTGCATCATCAGCGGCTTTCATAGCCAATTAGAAAAAGATGTGATGCACTACCTGCTCAAAGGAAAACAGCCCATTATCCTTGTGCTGGCAAGAGGTCTTAAAAAGAGACTAGAACCAGAATTAAGGGATGCCATAAACGAAAAAAGATTGTTGATCGTTACACCATTTGACAAAAAAATTAAACGAGTTACCCCAGAAACCGCAAACCAGCGAAATCATCTGATGGCAGAAATGGCGGATGAAATATTTGTCGCCTATGCCTTACCGGGTGGAAATATTGAAAAGCTCATTACGGACATTTCACACACAGGGAAAACAATTTCATCCTTTAAAACAGGCTAAGAGATTGGTATTTTAAAGCATATAGTTTGAATGCAAGACGAAACTCAATCAAGAAGAATTTTACAAATATCACAAAGTTCCTTTGAGTGATGCAACACTTTATGATAGAATAATCTATGACAATTCAATCTGATCACTGAATATTCATGGTGTAATTTCAATTTAAGGAGTATACATGTTCAAAAATTTCAAGAAGATACAGTTCAAAATGCCTAAGAAATTCTCCGTCTGGCATATTATTATCGCCTTTGGCTTCTTCATCCTCCTGCAAATGTATTTGATGAATCCCGGAGTAAGGAGCATTACCTACAGTGATTTTAAAAGGCTGGTCAAAGACGGTAATGTGCTGGAATGTTATATTACGAATACGATGATTCGCGGCAAACTGCGAGAGATAGAACGTAGTACGACAAAAAACGCTGTTTTTATCACCGCCCGCGTGGACGACCCGGACATGGTGAAGGACCTGGAATCCATGGGCGTAAGGTATGCAGGACAATACGAAAGCCCGTGGTTTAAAACGTTTTTTTTCTCATGGGTGCTGCCGTTGTTAATTTTATTTATAATCTGGCGTTTTGTATTTAAACGATTCGGTCCGGCAAGCAGTATCATGTCCTTTGGCAAAAGCAAAGGGCGTCTGTATGCCCAGGAAGACCTAAACGTAACCTTCGACGATGTGGCGGGAATCGATGAGGCAAAGGAGGAACTCCAGGAAATTATCGAGTTTCTGAAGACCCCTGAAAAATTCCGCGCCCTGGGTGGGAAAATACCGAAGGGTGTTTTGCTGGTTGGCGCGCCGGGAACAGGGAAAACACTCCTGGCAAAGGCCGTTGCTGGTGAGGCGGGTGTTCCTTTCTTTAATATGAGCGGTTCAGAATTCGTCGAGATGTTTGTCGGCGTGGGCGCCGCACGGGTGAGGGATTTGTTTAACCAGGCAGACCAGAAAGCTCCCTGCATTATCTTTATCGACGAACTGGACGCCCTTGGCAAGGCGCGAGGGATGAATCCTATGGGTGGACACGATGAGCGGGAACAGACGCTGAACCAATTGCTGGTAGAAATGGACGGGTTTGATTCCAATAAGGGCGTAATTATCATGGGCTCTACCAACCGCCCGGAAATGCTAGACTCCGCCCTTTTGAGACCCGGCAGGTTTGACCGCCAGGTGGTTGTTGACCGGCCAGACCTCCACGGACGAGAAGCAATTCTTAAGGTGCACGCAAAAGGGGTAAAACTGGAGAAGGAA
>Ga0209317_1001837_pt1 | contig 16967 bp, 11 predicted proteins | sample RifGroB2_FD_183994 | JGI IMG/M metagenome (GOLD analysis project Ga0209317, IMG submission 183994) | Soil microbial communities from Rifle, Colorado, USA - Groundwater B2 (SPAdes) (version 2) | ecosystem: Environmental > Terrestrial > Soil > Unclassified | place: Rifle, Colorado | collected... | reverse complement strand
TTTTGCCGAAGGCGAATTTCGGTTCGAATGTAATGAACGGCCGGCGACACCGGATTTCGGCGAAAAGCTGCTGCCCTCATACCGTTAAAACAAGGGCTGGGCGTAAAACAAGGACTGAGGGCTGAGAAACTGTGATGAAGAGAAGGCTTGAGGCGAGGGCGAACCCTCCCCTCAGTCCTTAGTCCTTTTACTGTTTCTTGAAGGGGTTCATGATCAGCACCGGGCAATGCGCCCGTTTCAAAACCCGTTCCGCCACGCTGCCGAGCAGGATCTTTTCCAGTCCTTTGGCCCCATGAGTGCTGATAATGACCAGATCCGCGTCGGCATCCTTGGTAAGTTCGACGATTTTATCGACCGGCTCGCCGGGCACCACCTGGCCGGTACAGCCGGGGCAGTGCTGCTGATTATCCTGAACCAGGTTGGACATGCGCTCTTTTGAAGCAAGATAGATCTTGTCACGGTATTCCGCGGCAAAGGGAGCGCCGATCATCGAATCGCCGGGATAGGCTGCAACGACGTGGACGAAATGGATGACCGAGCCCAGCTTCTGCGCCATATAGCAGGCATAGGCCACCAGTTTGTCGGTATTTTCTGAAAAATCGACAGGAACAACGATCTTTTGAATAGCTTTCATTTTCCCTCCTCCTTATCAGATTTTAATATATCGAAGCCTGTTGCATCCTTTGTATTCCGATTCTCTTCTTATACCATAAAATGAGGCGAATCTGTAGCATCCTGACATAAAATAGGCAACTATCCGGCAACCTGCGCCAGCAGCTCAAGGATATGGACCGCCTTCATCTTCAGGCCCGCACGGTTGACGATATCCTGCAGCTGCATGATGCAGCCGGGGCAGGCGGTGGCGACGAGGGCTGCGCCGCTCTCTTTCAGTCCCGGCACCTTTCTCGCTCCGATTCTGACGCTGTCCTCATAGTGCGAGGCCGAGAAGGTCCCGCCGAGACCGCAGCAGGCATCGGCATCTGCCATTTCGACGAAGTCGACCTGCGGTAAGGCCCGCAGCAGTTCGCGCGGCTCTTTTATTATCCCTTGAGTCTTCAGATGGCAGGGATCGTGGTAGGTGACCCGCACCCGATCCGGCCGCTTCTCCATGCCGGCGAGCCTCGACAGGAAGCCGTCGTTTTTCAAAAAGACGCTGAAGTCGACGATCTTGCCGGCAAAGTCGCCGAAATCACCCTTCATCCCCGCATAATATTCCTTCGTCCCGCGGTTGCAGGAGGCGCAGGCGGTGACGATGTGGCTGACCTGGCGTTTGCCGAAGGCCGCGACATTGCTCTCGGCCAGCTCCGCAACCAGCCGGCCGTTGCCGGTGGAGAGCGCCGGGATGCCACAGCACCGCTGCCCCTTTGGGATAAAGACGGAATAGCCCAGCCGGCGGAGAATATCGACCATATGCTCCCCTATCTCAGGGTAGAGATAGGTAATGGAGCAACCGGCAAAAAAGCCGATTACCGGTTTTTCGGGACTGCCCTCATAAAACTCCTTCACCCGGTCGAAGAAATTGCGGAAGGCGATTTTCGGCAACGTCCGGTCCTTCATGGCCGCGTACGGAAACCTGAGGCGCAGGCCGCTCGTCTCCGGCACCTTTTTGAACATGAGGGGCGAAACAAGCGCCCCACCCTTGCCCAGGGTCTTCATGAGTGCAGGCGAGCCAAGCAGCGTCGACACCCCTTTGCCGAGCGGCGACAGCCCCCGGTTATCAGTGATCTCGCGGCGGATTGCCCCGACGATCTCGTCGGTCGGTACCTTATTCGGACACTTGGCGACGCAGGATCCGCACATGAGGCACATGCCGATATCCTCCGTCAGCCGCTGTTCGAGACCTACCTCGCCGGCAAGCAGCGCCGCGGCCAGGGCCACCTTGCTGCGGGCGACCGCCCCTTCCCTTTTGCTCGCCTGATAGGCGGGGCAATGGGCCTGGCAGACGCCGCATTTGACGCATTCGCGGATGACCTTTTCGTAGTCCCGAAGACTTTTGTTCTTATTCGTGACGATTGCCATGGGGAGCGTCGTTTCGCTGCGGTCGGTCATGCTGAAGTCTCCGGGAAAATCTTGCCGGGATTGAGTATATTGTTCGGATCAAAGGCTGTTTTGATCCGCTGCATGGAGGCGATGGTGGCCGCATCCAGCTCCATTCCCAGGTATTTGGCCTTGGCGGTACCGATGCCGTGTTCGCCGGAGATCGAGCCGGACAGGCTCACCGTCGTCATAAACACCTCGTCCAGCACCAGCTCGACCTTCTCCGCCATGCCGTGTTCCCGCAGGTCGACCATAACGTTGACATGGATATTGCCGTCGCCGGCGTGGCCGAAGTTGATGATCGGCACCTGATATTTTGCCGAAATCTTTTCCAGGGCGCGGATCATGTCGGGCACTTTCGACCGCGGCACGACGATGTCCTCGTTGAATTTATCGGGATTCACCTTGCGCAGGCTGGGGCTGACGCTCCGCCGCACCTGCCAGATCGCCTCGGACTCTTCGGGGGTTGCGGCAATTTTCACTGCCAGGATGCCGAAGGGCTGGATAACACCCATGATCCGCTCGACCTGGGGATCGAGGGTGGCCGGCTCGCCGTCCACCTCGATGATGAGAACCGCCCGGCAGGTATCGTCGAGAGGAATGGGGCTGGCCCCGCGGATGCAACCGATGGTGGCAGCATCCATGAACTCGAGCGTGGTCGGAATGATTTTGGCCCCTATAATCGCCGCCACCGCCTGCGCCGCCCCCTCGATGGTTAAAAACTGTACCAGCATGGTCTTTTTTGCCGCCGGCTTCGGCAGGAGTTTCAGAATGATCCGGGTGACGATGCCAAGCGTCCCCTCCGAACCGACGAAGAGTTTGGTGAGGTCGTAGCCCACAACGTTTTTCAGGGTCTTGCCGCCGGTACGGATGACCTCTCCGGTCGGCATCACCACCGTAAGTCCCAGCACATAATCCTTGGTCACCCCGTATTTCACGCAGCGCGGGCCGCCGGCGCATTCCGCCACATTGCCGCCCAGGGTGCTGAACTCCTTGGAGGCCGGATCGGGCGGATAGAACAGCCCCAGTTTCTCCACCTGCCGCTGCAGTTCGCCGGTGATCACCCCCGGTTCGACCTCGGCGATGAGATTGTCGGTGTCGATCTCAAGAATCCTGTCCATGCGCGTCAGCACCAGCACGATGCCGCCCCTGATCGGCAATGCCCCGCCGGAAAAACCGCTGCCCGCCCCACGTGGCACTACCGGAATCATCTCTCGGTTGGCGAGTTTCATGATACGGCTCACTGCCTCGGTGGTGCAGGCATAGACCACCGCCTCCGGCAGATGCTGCTTCTGGGTGGCATCGTAAGAGTGGGTTATTCTGTCGGCCGGGGCGATGGAGACATTGTCGGCCCCCACGATTTCTTCCAGCTCTTTCACGACCTGTTCATCCATAAAAATCTCTGTTATCCCTTGTTCAATCGCAGTACTCTTTGCCTCTTGCCATGCATTCTGCACGTCAAGGAACGGGTTCCTCGCGTGCTCGTACAATGTAACCATTTGCCGCCGATCAATACAGTCAAACTTGCGGAAGGATCCGACAATTGACAAAAAGATTCGGAAGCAATGCCTGCGTGTTATTTCGTATCCTGGAGAACCTTGCGGATGAGCTGGCCGATGACGCTCTTGGAAAGGGGTTTCAAGACAAAACCTTTGATGCCGAGAAGCTGCGCCGACTCCTCGTTGACCAGGTTGCTGAAACCGGTACAGAGAATGATCGGCAGGCCGGGGCGGAGCTGCAGCAGCCGGCGGGCCAGATCGGTGCCGGTCATGCCGGGCATGGTCTGGTCGGTAATGACCAGGTCGAATCGGTCGGGATCCTGCATGAAGACGGCCAGGGCTTCCAGGCTGCTGTTGTACTCGGTCACGGTGTAGCCCAGCCGCTCCAGCATGATTTTTCCCATCCGGGTCAACACCTCCTCGTCGTCGACGAAGAGAATCCGTTCCTTGCCGGAGGGCGATGCCGGTATCAGCTCCTCCGTTTTTTCCTCCTCCTGAACCACCGGGAAATAGACGCGAAAGGTCGTGCCCATCCCGACCACGCTGTCCACCGTCACGGCGCCGCCATAGCTCTTGATGATGCCGTGGATGATCGACAGCCCCATCCCCGTACCTTTGCCCACTTCCTTGGTGGTGAAGTAGGGTTCGAAAATCCTGGCAAGGACATCCGGGCCGATGCCGGTTCCGGTGTCGGAGACCGACAGCTCGATATATTCTCCCGGCAGCAGCCGGCCGGATTCGAAGGCGACCGGCTTGTCGAGGAGCTGCTCTTTTACCGCTACCGTCATGACGCCTCCGCCCGATTCCATGGCATGGGCGGCATTGGAGCAGAGATTCATAACGATCTGATGAACCTGGCTGGGATCGGCCAGGATGACCCGTCCGCTCGGCTTCAGGCTCGCTTTGATGGAAATGGTCGTCGGGATCGAGGCCCGCAGCATCTTGAGCGTTTCCTTGACCAACGGCAGGATCCTCATCGGGATGCGGGCAACCGCCGACTGTCGGCTGAAGCCGAGAATCTGCTTGACCAGGTCCTTGGCCCGGTTGGCGGCCAGCAGAACCTTGTCGAGATCGTCCGCGAGCGGCATACGATTGCCGGCATCTTCCCTGGCCATCTCGGTATAGCCGATGATCGCTCCGAGGATATTGTTGAAATCGTGGGCGATGCCGCCCGCGAGCACCCCGATGGCCTCCATTTTCTGGGCCTGGTTGAGCTGGGCCTGGAGCTTTTCCCGGGCCTGTTCGTCCTGCTTGCGTTCGCTTATGTCGCGGATGATGACGGTGAAAAAGACCCCTTCCCTGGTCTGCCACCGGGATACCGTGAGTTCGATGGGAAGCCAGGTGCCGTTCTTCATCTGTCCGGCCATTTCCAGCGACTCGCGGGATTGCTGGAGCCGGCCGCCCATCGGCTCATCGGTCGGGGCGCCATCCGCCTCCTCCATGAAGGCAGGCACGATCAGGGTGATGTTCCGGCCGGCCGCTTCCTTTGCGGTATAGCCGAAAATTTTTTCCGCGCCTGTGTTCCATTGGGTAATGCGGCCTTCGCCGTCGACCGAAATTATGGCATCGGATGCGGTCTCGATGAGGGAACGGAAACGCAACTCGCTCTGTTCCAGAGACTCGAGATTGCGGCTCTGAGCCAGCGCCAGGGCGGCAACCTCCCCGAAGCCCGTGGCGATCCGGGCATCCTCGCCGGTATAACCGCCGGGTTTGTCGATCAGGCCGATCAAGCCCATAACCTTGCCCTGAACGGGCAGCGGCGCGAGTATCATATTGGCGGCCGCCTTGCCGCCCGGTACCCAATCCCTGTCCCCGCCCTGCAGAGTCCTGTTGGTGAATATCGTCCTGCCCGCCCGGTAGGCCTCGGCGCGCAGGCCGGTTACGGGAAGCGGCATCCTGTCCGGCCTGATACCGCCCGCAAGACTGCTGTCCAGATAGAGCACCTCAATATCGCCGGTTTCCTCCGATCGCAGGGTCATGAAGCCGGCCGAGGCCTCCAGTTGCCTGCGGCATTCGGCAAAGATCACCCTGGCGGTCTCGGCAAAATCCCGGCTTTCAAGGACCGCCCGCGAGGCCCGCATAAGTGCGGCTATTTCATGATAGCGGTCCTGGGTTTCCCGCAGCAGCATCTCATTGGTAGCTTCCACCTGCTTGCGTTCGGTGATGTCCTTGACGATCCCGTCGTAGGAACGCAGGACTCCGGCCGCATCCCGGCTGAGCACAATATTGTCGCTGACCCACCGAACTATGCCGTCTTTCCTGACGATCTTGTGTTCGATCGGCCCGATGTCCTGACCGGCCAGGACCTGTCCCACCCGGTCGATGAGCATCTCCCGGTCGTCGGTAGTTACCATGTCGAGCCAGAGATACGGGTCGGCGGCAAACTCCTCGGCCGAGTACCCGGTGACAAAGAGGCAGGCCGGACTGTGCACCGTCTCCACCGCCTCGCCCCCTGCCAGCCTGACCGTATACTGGTAATCGGCCAACCCCTCGGTGATCCGCCGGAAGCGGGCCTCGCTTTCCGACAGCGCAATCTCCGCCCGCTTCCGTTCGGCCAGCTCATGTTCGAGCCGAAAGGTCCGTTCCGCCACCAGCCCGGCCAGATCTTCCCGCTCCTGGCGCCGGTGTGCGGCTGCCGCCTTGATCTTGACCATGGTCAGGAGCTGGGCGCCGAGTTCGATATCGTCGAAGGGATATTGGAGGAAGCCCTCGGCCCCGGCCTGCAGGGCTTTTTTACGACTGTCCCGGCCTGTCTGGCGGGTGGTGAGAAACAGCACCGGAATTGTTGCCAGGCCGGTATCCTCCTTAAAACTGCGGCACACCGCGCAGGCCTCCGACATCTCGATATCGAGAAGAATCACGTCGGGATCTTGGTCCCGCGCGAGGCCATTTGCCGTTGTACCGTCCGCAGCAGAGAGCATTGTCACCCCGGGCGACATCTCCGCCAAGGCTGCATGCAAGGCCGATTGACGGGACCGATCCCCGTCCAGCATAAGAATCTTCACGCCATGACTCACGATGCAGTTCCGGAAATCATTCGATCACCACCATATTCCGGCCCTGTTCCTTGGCCCGGTAGAGGCAGCGATCGGCGATGCTCAATGTTTCGTCCAGGGATTTGTGGATCGTGCCGCAGGCCCCGATGCTCACGGTGACGCTGACGACCTTGTCGTTGCAGGAGATATGGTGGTTGGCTATTTTGGTGCAGAGCTGGTGCAGGAACGGCTCGAGCGCCTCGCGTTCCATATTGACCAGCAGGATGCAGAACTCCTCGCCGCCCATGCGGGCGACGATATCCGTCTCGCGCAGATTTTTTCTGAGAAGTCTCGCCAGATGCCGCAAGGCCATATCGCCGACGTCGTGCCCGTAGCTGTCGTTGACCGACTTGAAGTGATCGATGTCGAGCATGGCCGTGGCGATGGAGATCTGATTGCGTTTGGCGCTGGCAAAGAGCTTGCTGCCGACGCTGAACAGATGCCGCCGGTTATAGAGGCCGGTGAGAAAATCTTTGGTGACCGCATCCTCCAGAGCGCGGATATGGGTGAGGATCTCGACGTTCTGGCTGACCCGGCAATGAAATTCCTCGATCAGGAAGGGCTTGATGATGAAATCCGAGGCCCCGTATTTGATGAACTTGGCGGACAGGATATTGTTGCCGTATCCCGACATGCCGATGATCGCGACTTCGTTGCGGCTGTACTTCAACCGGATCTTCTTGGTCAGCTCGAAGCCGTCCATCTCCGGCATCATGTAGTCGGTCAAAACTACCCGGATGTCCGGATACTTGGCAAGCGCCGCCAGGGCCTCCTCGCCGCCGGCAGCCTCCGCCACCTTGTACTGCTGGATGGCCAGCAGTTCGAGAACATAGCGCCGGGCGGTGGCCGAATCGTCGACGATCAGCACCCGGGTCTTCTGGTTCTCGTGGATGCGGCAGACGAGCTGAATGACAAAATCGATGCTGGACGGATCTTCCTTGGTGACATAGTCCACTACCTTCTTCTGAATCATCTGCTCCCGGAGCTCGTCATCGAAGTAGCCGGTAAAGACGATGCAGGGAATGGCGCAGGCCGTCACATAATCGACGATTTCGCCGTTGGGGGCATCCGGCAGGTTGAGATCGAGCAGGGCGATGAAGAAGAGATCGCGGTGCTGGCCGATTATATTTTTGGCGGCCGCCATATTCTCGGCCACGATCACCGAAAAGCCGCGTTCCTCAAGGCGGTTCTGCAGCACCTTGGAGAACATTCGCGCATCTTCGACGATCAGTACATGTTGCTTCATGAGGGTTCGGTATCTCCCGGGTACGCGGATGCCATTGCTGACGTATACCTTAGTATAGGAGGAAACGACCTTGCGAGTCAAAATGAAAATACGTCCCGAACGGCTGAGAAGGCTCAAAACGCTGGCATTTATTCAGGGTTCCTCGAGCGGCACAGACCGGCGGCTGCCGCCGGGCGAAAGTCACCGGCGAGCGTCATTTCCTGCAAAAATGACGAAATGCTCAAATATACATTAACGCGTTGGAATCCAATGCATTTATTTCGATATACCACAACCGTCTGCGACTATTATTGAGGATATGCTCAATTTCCTGCTTTTCCACCGCTGCCTCGTTCGTGGCGCACGCATCCCCATATCCTTTTGTTTTCTCATGATATCTCTTTTATCCAACCGGTTTCGGACAGCGAAAAAACGCTTGGCACAAAGATTGCTGTAAGAAGTCTGCATACGGAAAGCCTACACAGTTCAACATCGAAGAAAGAGGAGGATGGCGTAAAATTCTGTGGTAGTGGTTGATATTTAAAAAAAATTACACTCGGAGATCGAAATGAAACGTACTTTTGCACAAGCGGCGGCTGCCTTCCTGGGACTTTTTCTGCTCATGGGTCCCTCAGTGGAGGCTCAGGCAAAAACTTCCTTTCTTACCATCGGTACCGGCGGCATCACCGGCGTCTATTACCCGACGGGCGGCGCCATTGCCAACATGGTCAACAGTAAAAAAGACCAATACGGCATCCGGGCAACCGTTGAGGCAACCGGCGGTTCGGTATTCAACATCAATGCCGTAGTGGCAGGCGATCTCGAATTCGGCATCGCCCAGTCCGACCGGCAGTTCCAGGCCTATAACGGTCTGGCCGAGTGGCAGGAGAAAGGGGCCCAGAAGGATCTCCGTGCGGTATTTTCCATCTACCCTGAACTCGTTACCCTGGTGGCCGCAGTCGATGCCAACATTCAGACTATCGCCGACCTGAAAGGCAAGCGGGTCAATCTGGGCGATCCCGGTTCCGGCAATCGCCAGAACGCCATCGATGCCCTGGAGACCGCCGGCCTCAACTACGAAAAAGACCTGAAAGCCGAGAGCGTCAAGGCCTCCGAGGCCCCGGCCCTCTTGCAGGATGAAAAGATCGACGCCTTCTTCTACACCGTCGGCCATCCGAACGGCGCCATCAAGGAAGCGACCGCCGGCGCCCGCAAGGTGCGTTTCATCAAGATCACCGCGGTGGACAACCTGCTGAACAAGTCCTCCTACTACGCCAAGTCCTACATCCCGGTCAACAATTACCCGACCGCCGACAACAAGGAGAATGTCGACACCTTCGGCGTACAGGCCACCCTCATCACCTCCGCCAAGGTCTCCGACGACGTCGTCTACGCCGTCACCAAGGAGGTTTTCGACAATTTCGAAAACTTCAAAAAGCTTCATCCGGCCTATGCGGTCCTGACCAAGGAAAGCATGCTGCAGGGCCTTTCCGCCCCCCTCCATCCGGGCGCGATCAAATATTATAAAGAAGCTGGCCTCATGAAGTAACGTAAGACGAAGGGCCGGGAGGAAAGCCCTTTTCTCCCGGCCTTTTTACTTTCCGCCACATCGGCACCCCTGTCCGCCGACTCGCCGACTATTTAGTCCGCAGCACACGCTTTACGCACATTGACCCGGAGGAGATCATGCACACGCACAAGGAAACCATGCCGCCCGGCTGCGGCCTGGAACAAAACGATGAAGGTATCGAAATAGCTAAAAAAATCGTTGAGGAAGAAGAAGGTGTGGGCCGGCAGCCCGCCGGTTTTTCCCGTTTTATTATCCCGACCCTGGCTGTCGCCTGGTCGCTGTTTCAGTTGTCCATCGCCAGTTTCTGGATCCTCGATTCGACCCTGGTCCGGGCCATTCACCTCGGCTTCGCCCTGTCGATCATTTTTCTCAACTACCCGATGCTGAAAAAGAATCGCTTCGGCCTGGGTTTTCTCGCCACCAAGACCCGTATTCCCGTATTCGATTATTGCCTGGCCGTGGTCGCCGGGATATCCGCCCTCTATATCGTCATCGATCACAGCGGCATGGTGGAGCGGGTGGGAATGCCTATCCTCCGCGATCTGATCATGGGCGTACTGCTGCTCGGACTGCTGCTGGAAGGCGCCCGCCGGGTGCTGGGACCGGCCATGCCGATTATCGCCCTGTTTTTTATTCTGTATGCCTTCCTCGGGCCGTATATGCCCGACTTCATAGCGTTTAAAGGGGTGTCGCTGAACCGGTTCGTCGGCCAGATGACCATGTCGACCGAGGGGATCTACGGCGTGCCGCTCAATGTCTCGGCGACCATCGTCTTTCTCTTCGTCCTGTTCGGGGCGATGCTCGACAAGGCCGGCGGCGGCAAATACTTCATCACCCTTGCCTTGAGCCTCCTCGGCGGCTATAAAGGCGGCCCGGCCAAGGCCGCCGTGCTCGGCAGCTGTATGACCGGCATGGTGTCCGGCTCGAGCGTCGCCAACGTCGTCACCTGCGGGACCTTCACCATCCCGATGATGAAAAAAGTCGGCTATCCGGCCACCAAAGCGGCCGCCATCGAGGTTGCCTCCGGGGTCAACGGCCAGATCATGCCGCCGGTCATGGGCGCCGCCGCCTTCATTATCGCCGAGTATGTCAATGTCCCCTATTCCGAGGTCTGCAAGGCGGCGGTCGTCCCGGCGGTGGCCATCTATGTGGCGCTTTTCTACATCACCCATCTCGAAGCCTGCAAACTTGGCTTGAAAGGCATGTCGAAAGCAGAGCTGCCGAACTTTTTCAAGACGCTCGTCGGCGGCTTCCATTTTATGATTCCGCTGGGCGTCCTGCTCTATGAGCTGATCGTTGCCCGGCATTCCCCGGACGTTGCGGCCTTCAAAGCCATTATGACCATGATTGTCCTTATGCTGGTGCAGCATCCGGTGCGGGCCTACTTGCAGAAAGAACCCCTTGCCCCGGCCGTGAAACAAGGCATCGTCGATGTCTTCTCCGGCCTTGCCGCCGGCGGACGCAACATGCTGACGGTCGCCGCCGCCTGTGCCGCCGCCGGCATCATCGTCGGCATCGTGGCCATGGGCCTCGGCCAGCTGATCACCTCGATCGTGGCAACGCTGTCGTTTGGCAATATCTATTTGCTGCTCATCATTGCCGCGCTGTGCAGCCTGATGCTCGGCATGGGCTTGCCCACCACCGCCAACTATATCGTCGTCGCCTCGCTCATGGTGCCGGTCATCACCGAGGTCGGGCAGATGAACGGCTTTGTCGTGCCGCTTATCGCCGCCCACCTCTACTGCTTTTATTTCGGCATCCTGGCCGACGACACCCCGCCGGTCTGCCTTGCCGCTTACGCCGCTGCGGCGATCGCCAAGGCCCCGGCCGTCGCCACCGGCATCCAGGGCTTCCTCTACGATATCAGGACAGCCGTGCTGCCGCTGATGTTCATCTTCAACAGCGACCTGCTTCTCCTCAACATTCATTCCTGGCCGCAGATCATCCTGATCCTGGTCATGACCTGTCTCGGTGCCTGCGCCTTCTCGATTGCCGTCCAGGGCTGGTTCATCATCAGGAACAAGTTGTACGAGTTGCCGCTCTTCCTGGCGACCGCGCTCGTCCTGTTTCGACCGGAACTGCTGACGAGACTCATCGGCATCCCCGATGAGATGCGCCATTTAGGGTATGCCTTCGGGGTTGGCTTGTTCCTGGTCCTCTACGGCCTGCAGCGGCTGCGCCGGGCCAACGGCGAGAATACCGTGATGGTAACCGCGTAACGAGGTGCAAACCAGTCCCGCAGGCGTTTGGGGCTGGTTTGCCGGCGAACCTCCGGAAAAAACTCCAAGGCCTTTGTTTCTCTCGTGTATGGTGCTATTCTGTGGGAAAATCGTTGCACTCACAAGAAACCATCATCACTGGAAAAGGGGGAAAGTTTATCGTTTCGGAGATTTTTTACATGAATGGTGCGGATTCGGCTGAGGGCGATCACGAGGATCGCCCCTACGGGGACTTCGCACAACTGTTGCGGTTGTTGTGTTTGGTGTTTGTGCTTTTCTGTCTTCCGGCATCGGAAATCGCTGCGGCGGGCGAGGATCCCCCCCGCACGCTCCTGGTCGACGGGCGGCAGGTTCCGGTTTTCGCGACAGCTGAAGAACAACTGAGCTATGCCCGCTCAACCTTTGACGAAGCAGAGGAAAAGGCCGCCGCGCTGAAGGCGCTCGAACGCACTCACCCGTCGGCCCGGGAGCAGGCGGCCATGGCGGCGCTGGAGCTGGCTTTTCTGGCGCTGGGCGATGACTATCGCCTGGCCGATAGAAACCAGTATCTGCTTGCCAGGAACAGCTATCTCGGCGTTCTCGAAAAGTATCCGGATCTTCCGGCCATCGCCGCCAAAGCGCTCTGGTACCTCGGCTGGATCTCCTCCGACCTGGCGACCGACGGGCAGCAGGGGGTAAGCTGGTACCAGCGGCTCATCACCCTCTACCCGAACGAAAAGCTGAGTATTGTCGGTCCGGTACCCTGGTTGACGATCCGCGCGGCAGACCCCGACCTGAAGCAGCACGCCTCATACCCGAAGACCGTCCTCACCTGGGCGGATATCGCCCATCTGGAGATCATCCGCCATGCGGTCAGCCGGGAGCAGGCCTGGCAGTCGTTTGCGGCCATTCAAAAGGCCGGCGCGGATGAGGTTTTTGCGGCTGCCGCCTTGAAAGTCCTGATCGAACACCACGGTTTCGATGACAAGAGTGAGCGGCTGGTGCGGGAATACTTAGCAAAACCGGATGCGGACGGCATCCTGAAGAACGACCTTCTCCTCGCCCTGTCCGATTACCGACGGCAGGCGGATACTCCGGGAGGGACGCAATGAGGCTGAAACACACCCTCAGGAAATACCGGCAGTCATTTCATCTGCGGGTTTTTCTCGCCCTCGTCCTGGTGATCGTCATTTTCATTCCAGGCACCGGCTATGTTGGCTATCTGCAGGCCCTGAAGGTGGCGGAAGACCAGATGGAACAGTACACCATCGGCACGGCAGAACAGATTGTGAAACGCGTCACCTCGTTTCTCGCTCAGCACACCCATAATGTCAACCTGCTTGCTTCGCTTTTTGCGGGCGGTTTGATCGACTCGGGAGATGACCGGGAACTGCTCCAGTACTTGCATCTATTCAAGAAGGACCATCCGGAATTCGTCAATATCTACTTCGGCGACGAGCGCGGCAAATTTCTCATGGTGCCGCCGCAAAGCCCGGAGGTGCACAAGATCTTCGATCCCCGTAACCGCCCCTGGTACAAAGGCGCCGTGGCCAGCCACGGCATCAACTGGACCGACGTCTATCTCTTCGCCTCGACGCAAAAACCGGGTATTACCGTCTCCGCCCCCATCTTTACGGAAAATAAATATCTCCGCGGCGTCTGCGGCATCGATATCGATCTGGTCGCCTTTTCCAAATTCCTGCAGGGCATCGATATCGGCAACCACGGCGTCGCCTACATCTTCGAAAACAGTACCGGTCATATCATAGCCCATCCCTTGCTGGCCGGTCCGCCGGGCGAATCGGACCGGCTGGACCCCTTGCGGGCGAGCCTCGCCGAACTCACCCGCAGAAACGTCAGCTTCGGCCGCACCTCCTTCGGCGGCGAGCAGTATTTCACCGCCTATGCCCGCTATCCCGACAAGGACTGGACGGTGGGGGTGACGCTGTCGATTTCCGATTACCTCAAGAAAATCCAGGTGATCAAGAAAACCACCATTACGCTCGTCGTCATCGCCATCCTGCTGTCGAGCATCCTGAGCTATCTGCTGGCCAAGACCATCATCAGTCCGCTCCTCCGGCTGCAGCAGGGTATCGAGCGCATCACCGGCGGCGACCTGGAATACCGGGTGGCCATCAAGGACCCGGATATCGCCCGCGACCTGGCCAGGTCCTTCAACCGGATGGCGCTGTCGCTGCGCGAAAGCCTGGTGGAGCTGAAATCCACCTATGCCGAGCTCCAGGACAAACAAAAACTTGCGGCGGTGGGCAAAATGACCGCGGGCATCGCCCACGAGATCAAGAACCCGCTCGGCATTATCCTCGGTTCGACCCAGATCGTCCTCGACCGCCAGCGGCCCTGGGAAATGCGGGAAAAGGCGGCGAGCTTCATCATGGCCGAGGTGATGCGCCTGGACAACACCCTGAAGACTTTTCTCGCGTTCGCCAAGCCTGCCACCCCGGTGTTCAGTGAGGTGGATATCGTCCGCCTCCTGGAGGAGACCCTGTCCGCCACCGAAGAGCGCTACCGGGAGGAGGGTTATCGTTTCGTCCGAGACTTTCCGCCGTCCGTGCCGCTGTTCGAGGCCGATCCGTCCCAGATCCGCCAGATCTTCATGAATATCTTTTTAAACAGCTTCAAGGCCATGCCCGATGGCGGCACGATCGCCATCACCATCCGGGCCGAAAAGGAGCCGGAGAAACTGAAGATCAACAAACGGTTCATTTCCATCCGCAACCCCTTCACCGTGGCCCGCGACTGGCTGATCATCTCGATCAGGGACGAAGGCTGCGGCATCCCCGAGGAATACATGGGCAAGATCATGGAACCCTTCGTCAGTTTCCGCGACGACGGCATCGGCCTCGGGCTCTCCATCGTCTCCCAGCTGGTCCGGCTGCACCGCGGCCATATAGAGATTGAAAGCGAGATTGAAAGCGAGATCGATAGCACGGAAGGCGGCGGCACCACCTTCCACCTCTTTTTCCCCTGCATACTGAAAAAACCGGGTACCGATGACAAATTTACTCATAATTGAAGACGAAACCAGGATGCGCGAGGTCATCATGATGCTGCTGTCCGACATGCAGCTCAAGATGTTCGAGGCGCGGGACGGGGCGGAGGCCATCGAGGTCTTCGACAGCGAGACCATCCATCTGGTGATCACCGACCTCAAGCTGCCGAAAAAGAGCGGTATGGAGGTCCTGAACCATATCAAGGAGGTAAAACCCGAGGTGCCGGTGATCATCATCACCGCCTTCGGCTCCATCGACAATGCGGTGGAGGCCATCCGGCTCGGCGCCTTCGACTACGTGACCAAGCCCTTCACCGAGGACAAGCTCCGCGCCTGCGTGGAAAAAGCCATGCAGATCAGCCAGTTAACCTCGGAGGTCAAATACCTCAGGAGCGAGATCGAGGGCAAATACACCTTCAACAACATCATCGGCAATTCGAGTGAAATCTGCGAAATCCTGCGCCTCGCGGGAGAGGTTTCGCACACCGACACCACGGTGCTCATCACCGGGGAGTCCGGCACCGGCAAGGAGCTCCTCAGCCGGGCCACCCACCTGAACAGCGCCCGCTCGAAGGGCCCCTTTCTGCCGGTCAACTGCGCGGCCATCCCCAATGCCCTCCTGGAGGCCGAGCTCTTCGGCTATGAACGGGGGGCCTTCACCGGCGCCCAGCAGTTAAAAAAAGGCAAATTTGAGATCGCCTCGGGCGGCACACTTTTCCTGGACGAGATCGGCGACATGGAACTGGACGTCCAGGCCAAGCTGCTCCGGGTGCTGGAATCGAAGAGCTTCGAGCGGCTGGGCGGCAGCAAGACCGTGCAAAGCGATGTCCGGATCATCGCCGCAACCAACAAGGATCTGGAGTCGATGGTCAGGGAGAAAACGTTCCGGGAAGACCTCTTTTACCGGATCAGCGTCTTTCCCATCCGCATCCCGCCGCTCCGCGAACGGCGCAATGACATCCCGCTGCTCTCCCAGTATTTCATCAAGGAATTCGCCACCGCTTTCGGCCGGCGGCCGCCGGTCATGTCCGACAAAGTCATGGAGATGCTCTATAACCATTCCTGGAAGGGCAATATCCGGGAATTGCGCAATGTGCTTGAACGGGCGATGATCCTGGCCAAGGGCGAGAAGATCACCTCCCGCCATGTGATTCTCCACGAAAGCCATGAAAAACCGCTGGGCGAGCTGGATCTCGACCAGATCGTCAAACTGCTGGTGTTCGATCACCGGGTGGGCCTGGAGCAGGTGGAAAGGCGGTGCATCCAGTATGCCATGGAGGTGGCCGGCAACAACGTCTCAAAGGCGGCTCGGCTTTTGGGGCTCTCCCGGGCAACTCTCAGATACCGGCTGGATAAACTCGACGATCAGGTGACAGGTTACAGGTGACAGCAATTGAGCGCGAAGCGCCTTGCTACCCTGTCCCCTGTCCCCCTGTCCCCTGGATTAGAATCTGAACCCGCCGTTGACGGTAATGGAGAAGCCGCTGAGGTCGCCTTCGTATTCGACCGGGATCGAAGCAACGGTATCATCGATATCGAGATCGTCTGTCCAGCGGTACATCCCTTCGATGCCGGCAAAGAACCGGCTGGTGACATCGTAGTTCACCCCTGCCACCACATGGAGTCCAAATACCTGATCGTCCTCATCGGTGCTGAAATCGCCGAGCCGCGTGGATTCGATATCGCTGTCCAGGTTGGCAGTATAGAAGCCGGCTCCAACGCCGCCGAAAACGTGGGCGGGGCCAGCCGGCACCTCGCCTTTCAGGGTGACCAGAAGGCCTGCGACGGAAAGGGTGTTATCCTGGTCGAAATTGCCGGCAGTATCGTTGCTGCCGTCGACGTCGTTATCCACCGCAAAGCCATCGATCCCCGCTTCGACGATCAGATAAGGGGTCAGATAGCGGCCATAGGCGCCCGAGATCTGAAAGCCGGTATCGAAGCCGGCATCGTCGAGATCGTCGGTCGGCTCGAATGCCCCAAGCTTCAACTGGGCGTAATTCGGCTTATCCATATCGGCCATGACATTGCCGGCGAAAAGGATGCCCAGCACATTGACTGCGGCCAGCATTCCAACCACCTGTTTTCTTCCTAAATTCATGTTGCTCCCTCCCTTTGCTGATAATTGTTTTTGATACCATGCTCCGGCGTCGCTTACTCACCATCCTTTGGGCCGGAAAAGTGTCCGAAAACTGCGAGAGGCGCGTATCGCCTGCACATAAGACTTTATTCCGGCAATCGTTGAAAACTTTGTAACGAAGTTGTTGTAAATTGTATCAATTTGCAGGCTAACACGCCACTACTAATATGCGACAGGAAAAAAACTTTGCGGAGGCCTGCAGCCTCTTGAAAATTATGAGAACGCCATTTATGGATAAGCTCGACGAGTGACGGGG
>Ga0209317_1001834_pt1 | contig 16998 bp, 10 predicted proteins | sample RifGroB2_FD_183994 | JGI IMG/M metagenome (GOLD analysis project Ga0209317, IMG submission 183994) | Soil microbial communities from Rifle, Colorado, USA - Groundwater B2 (SPAdes) (version 2) | ecosystem: Environmental > Terrestrial > Soil > Unclassified | place: Rifle, Colorado | collected... | reverse complement strand
ATCAGAGAACCAGTATTCAGACAGAAGTTGCCAAGGAAATTGGGAAGTTATATGCTGAAACAGGTTTTAAGTTTGTTTATTTTGATGGTGCGGAAGATGTTCATCCACCATATTGGTTCAACGTTGCTAACTCGCAATACGAAGTATATAAGTGTTTGAAACCGGAACCTTTGTTCTCAGAGGGTGCTGCTAAGGCACATTTCAGCTGGCATATGATTTCCAGGGGTAACGCTTTTGACATATTTCCACCTGAAAAAATAAAGCAAACAACTGATAAATATATGGTTGGAGAGTCTAAATTTATTTCTGATGATTTTACAAGTCTAAATTTTGGCTGGAACAACTATGTTGCGCCCAATGAAAAAACAATTGGCATGCAGCCAGATATGTATGAGTATGTGTATTGCCGCGCTACTGCATACGATTGCCCATTTTCATTGCTGGGAAAATTCGACCAGTTAAAAGCCCACGCTCGTACTCCTGATAATCTTGAAGTTATGCGTCGCTGGCAAGAGGCTCGGTTACAAGGATTTTTTACGGAAAAACAGAAAGAAGAACTGAAAAACCTAGATGAGGAGTATATCCTTCTAGTCAATGAAGATGGGAAGTATGAAATGTGTCCGTACAAGCAAATATCCGGGATTCCTGTGGATTCTTCAGCCATACGTGCTTTTGCCTTTGCCAGGCATGGGAAAAGCTATATCGTTTATTGGCATACTTATGGTCAGGCTAAGATCGAACTGAATGTACAACACGGGCAGGTAAAACTTTTCAAGGAATTGGGAAGGGAATTGCCAGTTAATGTAATTGAAGACAATGTTATCCTTCCTCTGGCTGGCCGTAATTACCTGGAATTTGACCTTCCACTCAAAGATGCAATCAAAACATTCAAAAAGTATGAGATAATAGAAACTATAGTTAACATTAAAAATCTAAAATAAAACTATTATAGGAATGACGTTCATTGCATATATTCAAAAATTGGCTAAATGAGTGGCAAAAAGCCACTAGAGCATTAACAATAAGAGGATTCGAATTGAGGAGTTAAACTAATTTGGCTGCAAATCAATCTCATGTAGTCAAACACAGGAATATGATCGGTTCAAAAAGTTCAAATTAGGTTTTTAAGTGTAATAAGAATATATAATGATATTTAATAATGTAATTATGAGAATTAGAATAATTTATTTAATACTTGCTTCATTAGTATGCTTTAGCGCCATTTCGCTTGAAACTATTGCTCAAACCCCAGGTTATACAAGTAATTTTAATAAATCGAATGAAGTTGCAGTTTATAGGGTAGCATTTGACGATTCAGGGTTAGGTGGTTTGATATTTGCACTTGATGTTTTACAGGAACTAGAGCCTCAACTTGTGGAATTAGAATCAAAATATAAGGTCCATTTTATCTTTCAGCATGTAGGTGATAGTAAAAATGCTCCTTATGGAAATAGAACTCCGGCTAATATTGCGGAGCTCACAAAAGCCATGGTAGAATATACAGCAAATCTTCCTCATACTAATACTCTTGTTATAGCATGCAACACTGCCTCAACAGTTTGTAATAATGAAATGGATATTTATTTTAAAGAAAAGTATCCTTGGCTAGATGTTATCAGCATGATTGGAAAAAGTTCCAAAGAGATAATTGATTTGGCATCAAATATCTCATCTAATAAGAAAGAATTATATATTGCTTTGTTTGCAACTCCGGCAACCATTAAGAGTCTTGCTTACCAAATACAAATTAAGAATATCTCTGCCCAAAATGGGCAGGAACTCGAATTATATACATACGCGCCAGTTACGTGGGTAAATAATATAGAAAAGGGAGTTGATAAAAAAACAGCAGAAATTGATCTACAAAATGATCTCGAAAAATTTAAAAAAAATATAGGTGATGACTTTCAGAAAATTTCTACAATAGGATTGTTTTGTACACATTATCCATATTATAGAAATGAAATTCAACGATTTTTTCAGGACCACGGCAATAAAAATGTAAATATTTTGACACAAGGACATATTTTTTCAGATGACATTTATTTTGACATCCTCAAGAATATTATAAGTGACTCACTAAGCTATCCAAAAAGACATGAAGTGTTAAAAAAAGACGATGTATTCAAGATACAAATCCTTTCAAACATTACCGGTGAGAATTCCAGTGAAATGAAAAATATCGTTGGCAAAACACATCCACAATTTTCAAAAAGGATAATTTTTAGTACTGTTCATTTCATTAAATGAAAGTAATTGAGTTTTATGCCAGCCATTTAAACTAACAATAAGAAGATTCGATTGAGGAGTTAAATTAATTTGGCCGTAAATGAATCGCTTTTACTCAACACCGAATATTTTCGGTTCAAAAATCAAATTAGATTTTTAGGTAGAAACTAAAAGGAGGTTTCCCATTATGAAAAGAATTGAAAATTTGGATTTTGGAAGGACAAGAATTAACAAAGTTGTGAATAAGGAGGACAAAAACATGAACTCAGTAAAAAATCAAGTAGGGAGAAGTTCATTTGACTGGAGACACTTGACTTTTGCGTTCCTGGTTGCCCTGACCGGATTCGCATCGGTAGCCCAAACCACTTATTGGGTATTGTGATGCAATTTAAAAGGAAAGAACAGGAAGCCCAAGCCACAAAAGTTAAGTACTTCCTGTTCAGCACCTTTTCTAAAAAGAAAGTGAGGTGAGGTAGCAAAGATACAAATTCAAGAGATATCGGGACCCAGAATTCAACAGCCTGTGAAAGGATAGCAGGTAAATAAGTAGATTATATAAAAATTTAAAAAGAACTGTTGTGCAAACAAGCAGCTTTTCTTCCGGTATTTATGTTATAAAACTTGATAATGGGAAACCTTTGAGTTTAAAAAAGTAATAAAAAAATAGCCGGCATACACAGAACCGGCGCTTTGTTGAGTCAAACAAATCCAAAACCCGTCAAAGCGCCGTTCGGATACACATAAAAATTATTTCCCTAAATCTAAATTTTATGAAAAAAATTACCAAATTTTTACTCTTTGTAATATTGATTACAGCGATTCCATTTATAGGTAGTTCACAAACCTATACTCTTCCCGCGGCCCGTTCCGTTACCTGGCAAGGGAATGTCGGGGTATCAGGCGATATACCAGCCAGGACAACTATTTACACAACTTTAAGTTCATCCGGCGGCAACGATGCTTCAGCCATACAGACGGCTATAAACAATTGCCCGGCAGGGCATGTGGTAAAGTTAAATGCAGGGACTTTTAATGTTAGCAGCCAGATCACCGTAACATCAGGCGTTACGCTTCGCGGAGCCGGGATGGGAAGCACAATTATAAAGGGTACTGCCGGGATGACTGGAGTTTGCGTTGTGCGCATAGGCAGCGGTTATACCTTAGGGTCTTCATTCTCCATTACAGGTGGTTTGACAAAAGGATCAACTACTATTACCACTGGATCAGCGGCACACGGATGGAGCGTAGGGGACGTCATACTTATTGACCAATTGAATAATCCATCAGACGATCCACCTGTTACTAATGTGGGCGGTGGTGACCCTTGCACTTGGTGCGGCCGTACCAGCGGAACCAGATCCCTTGGACAACTGGCAAAAGTTTCCGCAGTTCCAACATCAACAACAGCCACCTTGGAAATTCCACTCTATTGGAATTACGATGCGGGCTTATCACCTCAAGCCACTAAATTGAGTGGAATAACAAAAGATGCAGGAATTGAGAATTTGAGCATTGATAACAGCCTTAGCGTTAATTCCAATCAGTCAGGCAGCGGTGGTACAATAGTCCTTACAGGCGCCTCCAATTGCTGGTTATTGAATGTTGAAGGCATATACTTGCAGGAAACAATGATGAGAATTAAGGGTGTTTATAGAAACACCATCAGAAACTGCAAATTTCACGAGGCTGTTTATGGTTCTTCAAAATATGGAATGTGGCTTAACCCTTATAGCTCTGCAAACTTAATTGAGAATAACCAGATATATAATGTGGGAAGCGGGGTATTAATAAATGGGGCCACTTCCGGGAATGTCTTTGCGTACAACTCTATAGCTAACCTACATGACCCAACCGTCCCTAACTGGAACAAATCAGCATTTGCTTTTCACGGCGGTCACCCAATTATGAATTTAATGGAAGGGAACTACCTTCAGGGTAGGATTACGGCCGACAATGTTTGGGGCAGCTCCAGCCACAACACCTTTTTCCGCAACAGAACAACGCTCACGCCGGATAAGACCGGAGCGCCATGGGATTTTGACTTCCAAGTCAATGGCAGATACTACAACGTTGTGGGCAATGTGGCAGGCACGGTAGGGGTTGAAATCGTTTATGAATTGAACAACGTAACTTTAACAGGGCAAGCAGCGACCTTCAGACTTGGTTACGGAAGCGATGGTGACGGTAGTCCGTCTGGCAATGACCCAAATGTAAAAGCTACCTTACTTCGGCATGGCAACTGGGATAGCTATAATCAGACCACCCTCTGGAACGGCACCGATAATCACGTTTTGCCTAATTCGCTCTATTTGAGCAGCGAGCCAAGTTGGTGGGGAAGTTGTCCGTGGCCTGCGATCGGTCCCGACCTTACGCCCATGTATCCTTCGGCAGGAACTGTTGGCAGCGGTACGCCATGGAATAATTGCATACCGACAGCCTATGCCGATGTCATCGTTACTTCACTTTCTTATAACTCTGCAACAGGAATCTTTACCTGTGTTGTAGAAAATCAAGGTTCCGCTGCAACACCAACAGGTATTGATATCGGTGTCTCGTACTGGGTTGATGGGGTGCAACGAACATGGGGACTCGTAACGGGACCTTTAGCCGCAGGAGCAACTGTTACCATCGGTACTAATGGAGGAGCGTACACCATTCCAAGTGGTACGCACACAATCAAGGCTTTTGTTGACGACATAAACCGCTTCCCTGAATCGGATGAAAACAACAATGAGTTTTCGCAAACGATAACTGTTGGTGCTCCTTCCGCTCCAACCGTAGGAACCATTACGCAGCCAACCTGCACTGTAGCAACAGGAAGCGTGGTCTTAAACGGTTTACCGTCAACAGGAACATGGACATTAACACGAACCCCCGGCGGAACCACCACCACGGGAACAGGAACAAGTACAACCATAACAGGACTTGCAGCCGGAACCTACACCTATACCGTAACCAATGCGGCAGGATATACTTCTGTTGCATCAGCCAATGTGGTTATCAATGCCCAACCTGCAACACCAACAGCTCCAACCGTAGGAACCATTACGCAGCCAACTTGCACTGTAGCAACAGGAGGCGTGGTCTTAAACGGTTTACCGTCAACAGGAACATGGACATTAACAAGAACCCCAGGCGGAACCACCACCACGGGAACAGGAACAAGTAAAACCATAACAGGACTTGCAGCCGGAACCTACACCTATACCGTAACCAATGCGGCAGGATGTACTTCTGTTGCATCAGCCAATGTGGTTATTAATGCACAACCGGCAACTCCTTCCGCTCCAACCGTAGGAATCATTACACAGCCAACCTACACTGTAGCAACAGGAAGCGTGGTTTTAAACGGTTTACCGTCAACAGGAACATGGACATTAACAAGAACCCCCGGCGGAACAACCACCACGGGAACAGGGACAAGTAAAACCATAACAGTACTTGCAGCCGGTACATACACCTACACCGTAACCAATGCAGCGGGATGTATTTCTGCGGCATCAGCCAATGTGGTTATCAATCCTCAGCCGGTAGGTGCCGATGTCATCGTTACTTCACTTTCTTATAACTCTGCAACAGGAATCTTTACCTGTGTTGTAAAAAATCAAGGTTCCGCTGCAACACCAACAGGTATTGATATCGGTGTCTCGTACTGGGTTGATGGGGTGCAACGAACATGGGGACTCGTAACGGGGCCTTTAGCCGCAGGAGCAACTGTTCCCATCGGAACTAATGGTGGAGCATATACCATTCCATGTGGTACGCCCACAATCATGGCATTTGTTGACGACATAAACCGCTTCCCTGAATCGGATGAAAACAACAATCAGTTTTCGCAAACGATAACTGTCGGTATTCCTTCCGCTCCAACCGTAGGGACCATTACGCAGCCAACCTACACTGTAGCAACAGGAAGTGTGGTTTTAAACGGTTTACCGTCAACAGGAACATGGACATTAACACGAACCCCCGGCGGAACAACCACCACGGGAACAGGAACAAGTACAACCATAACAGGACTTGTAGCCGGAACCTATACCTACACCGTAACCAATGCGGCAGGATGTACTTCTGTTGCATCAGCCAATGTGGTTATCAATGTTCAGCCGATAGCCGATGTCATCGTTTATTCACTTTCTTATAACCCTGCAACAGGGATCTTTACCTGTGTTGTAAAAAATCAAGGTACCGTTGCAACGCCAACAGGTATTGATATCGGTGTCGCGTACTTTGTTGATGGGGTGCAACGAACATGGGGCCTCGTAGCGGGACCTTTAGCCGCAGGGGCAACTGTTACCATCGGTACTAATGGCGGAGCGTATACCGTCCCATGTGATACGCCCACAATCATGGCTTATGTTGACGACATAAACCGCTTCCCTGAATCGAATGAAAACAACAATCAGCTGGAAGTAATAGACCCGTTCCCATGCTTGAAAAATGCGCTTATTTCATCATTACCAGCAACTACAACAAATGAAAGTTCTTCCATTAAAGTATATCCCAATCCTGTGATGGATGAATTAATCATTGAATTTAACGGGAATAATGAAAAAATGAATTTTGAAATTTTGAATTCAATAGGACAGGTTGTTTTCAAAGGGAACTTGTTGGAAAGGACTGTTGTGCAAACAAGCAGCTTTTCTTCCGGTGTTTATGTTATAAAACTCGATAATGGGAAAACATTTGAGTTTAAAAAAATAATAAAAAAATAGCCGGCATACACAGAACCGGCGCTTTGTCGAGTCAAACAAATCCAAAACCCGTCAAAGCGCCGTTCTGTTTTAATAATACTTGCAGATAAAATAAATAATTATTTACCCAGATCTAAATTTTATGAAAATAACCGTACTGATTATTGCCATTCTAATTGCAGGAATACCTTTTATTGGTAGTTCACAAACCTATAGTCTTCCTACAGATCGTTCCGTCATCTGGCAGGGAAATGTTGGGGTCTCAGGCGATATACCAGCAAGGACAACTATTTTCACAACTTTAAATCCATCCGGAGGCAATGATGCTTCAGCCATACAGACGGCTATAAACAATTGCCCGGCAGGGCAGGTAGTAAAGTTGGCTGCCGGAACGTTTAACGTCAGTAGTTCTATAACTGTGAAATCAGATATTACGCTGCGTGGGACCGGAATGGGAGCTACCACCATAAAGGGTACTGCCGGAATGAGCGGTAACTGTGTTGTAGGGATTGGGGGTGGATACTCCTTGGACACGTCGGTTGACATATCGGCAGGATTGGGAAAAGACTCAACCAACATCACCACTTTGACTGCTCACGGATGGAATGTCGGCGATATCATTCTTATTGACCAATTGAATAATCCATCAGACGATCCACCTGTTACTAATGTGGGTGGTAGTGGCACTTGCACTTGGTGCGGCCGTACCCAAGGGTCGAGAGCCCTTGGGCAGCTAATAAAAATCTCCTCGGTTCCAACAGCAACAACAGCAACACTGGAAATCCCTCTTTATTGGAATTACGATGCAAGCTTGTCACCCCAAGGTACTAAACTCGGCAGCATAAGAAAAGACGCAGGAATTGAAGATTTGTCCGTTGATAATAGTGTCAGCGGAAATAAGAATCAGGCAGGTAGCGGTGGTACAATCGTCCTTTCAGGTACCTCCAATTGCTGGCTATTGAATGTTGAAGGTATTTACTTGTGGGAAACAATGATGAGAATTAGGGGTGTTTATAGAAACACCATCAGAAACTGCAAATTTCACGAGGTTAATGTTCCCGGTTCTTCAAAATATGGAATGTGGCTTAACCCGTACAGCTCAGCAAATTTAATTGAAAACAACCAGATATATAATGTTGGATCAGGGGTAATGCTAAATGGAGCTACATCCGGGAATGTCATTGCGTACAACTATATAGCTAACCTACATGACCCAACCGCCGCTAACTGGAACAAATCAGCATTTGCTTTCCACGGCGGTCACCCAATTATGAATTTATTGGAGGGAAATTACATTCAAGGCAGATTCACCGTTGACAACGTTTGGGGCAGTTCCAGCCACAACACCTTTTTCCGCAACAGAACAATGCTCACACCGGATAAGACCGGAGCGCCTTGGAATTTCGACTTCCAGGTCAATAGCAGATACTACAACGTTGTGGGCAATGTGGCAGGCACGGTAGGGGTTGAAACCGTTTATGAATTGAACAACGTAACTTTGTCAGGGCAAGCAGCTACCTACAGACTTGGTTATGTAAGCGATGGTGACGGCAATCCGTCCGGCAATGACTCGCAAGTGGCTGCCACTTTGCTCCGTCATGGCAACTGGGATAACTATAATAAGACCACCTTCTGGAACGGCAGCGATGCCCACATTTTGCCTAATTCGCTCTATTTGACCAGCAAGCCAAGTTGGTGGGGAGGTTGTTCGTGGCCTGCGATCGGTCCCGACCTTACGCCCATGTATCCTACAGCAGGCATTGTTGGCGAAGGAACACCGTGGAACAAGACACTAGAAACCGGTATACAGGAACCCTTTTTAAATAAAGGCCAGAATCCTGATTTTATCATTTCACCAAACCCTTTCAACCCCATGACGAACATCACCTTCACGCTACCCGAAGCGAATCAGGTAAAAGTCAGCATCTTCGACTTGAACGGAGGGTGTGTAAGAAACCTGGTGAATGAAAAGCTCAATTCCGGCATGCATACCACTACCTGGGATGCCAAGGCCTCCAATGGGCAAATGGTAAGTTCAGGTGTTTATGTCGTGCGTATGGAAACAGGAAAAACAGTCCGGAATAAAAAAATCTGTTTCGTCAGATAAAGGCTGTAAATGAAAAGTGAAAAAGGCAATTACTATCAGTTTAACTAAAAAAGGTAAGTAAAATGCAAAAAATTATTTTATGGTAAAATAACTCAACACATGAACCCCACTCGGATGGCATATAGGATTTTGAGCAAGAGAAAATTATCTTCCTTGTAAATTAGGCCAGTATGACATATAGTAATTATGTAGAGTAAGGGAGTGATTAAGAGAAATCACTATACACTTGTTAGTGATACTTGTTTGATAATTTGTTACAATTATTTTAATACTTTATTTATGAATCATTTTAATACTTTATTTATGAAAAAACTTTTACTTATCTTATGGATTATTCTTTGTGTTACTTCATTTAAAAGTACGCAAGCTAACACAGTTGCAAATGACACAATTGCAAAAATTAACTTTACAGTAGATAATTCCCTGAGCGCGCCAGGGTGGGACAATGTATTTGGTGGGATATCATCTCCGGTCACTATCAATAATGGTATAATTATTACTATAAGTGGTAGTCCTTTTAAATCCGGTCCCTCTGGGGAGCCTAATACTGTATTACCAGCCAAGGTCGGCAGTACATACAATTTTCTTGCAAGTAGTAATAACGACCCGGTTATCCTTGCTTTTGCGGGATTAGATCCGGTGGCCAAATACACATTTGCAATATTTTCCAGTAGGGCTGCGGCTGGTACAAGTGGAGATAAAACAACGGTTTTTTCTATTGGAAGCCAATCAGTAAGTATTAATGCCCTCGGAAATAAATCGGTTATGTTGTCCATTCCGGATGTTAAGTCTTCCGCATCAGGGAGTGTTGAACTGACAATATCCAGACCTCAAGGTCAGGCTGGGTATATCAATGCACTAATAATTACTAAAAGTAGTACAACCTTCAGTAATAATCTCAAACAGTTCAATGATGTTGAAATTTATCCCGTTCCTGCAAAAAACTATGTGAATCTGTCCAATCTTCCTGTGCAAAGCCAGATCGCTGTATTCGATATTACAGGTAAGAAGTTAATAGAAACTGCCAACGGTAACAATCCCGAAATACAGGTGAATGTGAAAAGCTTAAATAGCGGAACCTATATTTTCAGAATATTCAATACAAGCTCTATTATAAGGAGTTATAAAATAATTAAAGAATAGGGCTTTGACTGTAATCTGTTTTTTAAATTAAAGATAAAATGATAAAAAATTGTTTTTTATCATTTTATCTGGCTGGCAATTGGCTAATCTTCATAGTCTGAGAGGAATTATGTGCAATACCGCAGGTCTGAAATGACAAAGGTTTAACAGAAGGTTCATAGTGTCTTGATTAATAAGTACTATTATTAAAAACTATTTGAATGAAAAAATGTATTGTAATGTTGGAACCATTGATTCTTTTAATACTAATCTCTTTTTTCTTGCAGTGGGATAAGGTTAACGCGCAATCAGTGGAAAAACACCTTTCAAAATCGGAATTAGAGCATTCAAGAGAAAATGGTACTTTGGTTAATGCTGATTTAAAGTTTGATAAAAGTCAAGTACTTCTAAAAATGGAAATGGTTGCTAATTGGCAACTTGTTCACCAGGATTCGGTGAAAGATCATGACCTTAAATGGACGAATGCAGTTCTTTATAGTGGGATGATGGAGCTTGCCAAAATTACAGAAGATTTTAAGTACAAGAAATGGCTTATTAAGATAGGCAGGCAATATAAATGGCAACCATTTAATGATATGTATAAAGCAGATGATATTGCTGTTTCCCAGATGTATCTTGATATGTATAGAAACCAAGGCGATATTAGGATGTTTTATCCCACCCAAGCTCGTACAGAATGGGTAATCAACCATCCTTCTATTTCCAGTTTAAATTTGGATTACAACGATTACCATACATCACAAAGATGGTCATGGTGCGATGCGTTGTTTATGGCACCACCGGTCTATGCGCAAATTTATAGCATTACCAATGATATAAAATACCTCATATTTATGGATAAGGAGTACAGAATGACTTACAACCTACTTTATGATCAGGAGGAGCACTTGTTTTACAGGGATTGCTCGTATTTTGAGAAAAGAGAACAAAATGGAAAGAAAGTTTTTTGGGGAAGGGGAAATGGTTGGGTTATGGGTGGTCTAGTAAAGATATTGAAAGAATTGCCAGAATATAGCGAATACCGATTATTTTATGAGGAACTTTTTAAGGAGATGAGTGAAAAGTTAATCACCCTCCAGGATGCTGATGGATATTGGGATGCTAGTTTATTGGATGTTGCATCCTATCCTAACCCGGAAACTAGTGGTACAGGACTATATGTATATGCATTGGCCTTTGGAATAAACTCAGGCTTACTGGAAAAAGAAAAGTATTTGCCCATGGTGGAAAAAGGTTGGATTGCCTTAAATAATGCGGTATATCCGGATGGGAAATTAGGTTGGGTCCAACCTGTTGGAGGTAATCCGCAAATGACGAAAAAAGATATGACTGAAGTATATGGGGTAGGGGCATTTCTGTTGGCAGGCAGTGAAATATACCAACTATCAAAAAAACAAAACTAAATTAGTATTAATGTATTCAAATATTCAAACCTAAACTCAAAAAAACGTGACCAGCAACCCAACCCAGATATCAAGCGAGAAAGTTAAGTCAGCAAAAAAAAAAGTACCGGCAAGGTACCTTCTAACGATGCTTGTTTTGCTTTTTGGCGTGTCGTTAATGACCATCCTGAACCAATACCATTTGCTTGAAATTAACGAAACATTTTTGGTACTTTCCCGATGGGTATTTCTTGTTGTATTGGTGGGCTATGCCATACAAAAAAGATCGCTGACCACCTGGATTTTAATAAGCATGATCGTTGGGGCAGAATTTGGGCATGATTTTCCTTCTATTGCTATAAACCTGAATTTAATTAGCCAGATTTTTCTGCGCCTGATCAAAACCATTATTGCCCCCCTCCTGTTTGCTACCATTGTTGTTGGAATAGCGGGGCATTCCAACCTGAAACAAGTGGGACGGATGGGCTGGAAATCGCTTCTGTATTTTGAAATTGTTTCGACCATTGCCCTCTTTATTGGCCTGATTGCCATTAACATCAGCAAGGCTGGTGTGGGTGTCGAAATCCCGAAAAATATGGCACAAACTGATCTGGCTTCAGTACCTGCCTTAAAAGGGACTGAAATTATTCTGCATATTTTCCCTGAAAACATTGCAAAATCAATTTATGAGGGCCAGATTTTGCAGGTCGTTATTTTCAGCATCTTGTTTGGTATTGCGGTGGCCATGTTAAAAGACAAATTCAAAAAGCCTATGATTGTTTTTACTGAAGCTTTGTCTGAAACCATGTTTAAGTTTACCTCTGTGATCATGTATTTCGCGCCATTTGCAGTGTTTGCAGCCATCGCATTCAGCATCGGGCAAATGGGACTCGACATTTTCGTAAATCTTTTTAAGTTGCTGGCTACCTTGTATGTATCACTCATTGTGTTTTTGGTTGGGGTTTTGCTTCCAATTGCATGGGCATTCCGAATCCCTGTCCGGAAATTTATTAATGCCATTTCCGAACCTGTAGCCATTGCATTTGCCACTACCAGTTCCGAATCGGCATTACCAGTTGCAATGGAACGAATGGAAGAATTTGGCGTACCCCGAAAAATAGTAGCTTTTGTAATACCTACAGGCTACAGTTTTAATCTCGATGGGACAACACTGTACCTTTCGCTGGCCACCATTTTTATTGCCCAGATCAGTGGCATCCATCTTTCAGTCGACAAGCAACTTCTGATCGTATTTACCTTAATGCTCACCAGCAAAGGTGTTGCAGGTGTTCCAAGAGCTTCGCTGGTCATTTTGCTTGCAACAGCTTCCAGTTTTGGTTTGCCAATCTGGCCAATTTATATTATTCTCGGCATCGACGAATTGATGGATATGGCTCGCACATCGGTAAATGTAATCGGGAATTGCCTTGCAACAGTTGTAATTGCCCGTTGGGAAAATGAATTTAACCCGAATGGAATTGCGATACAAGTAACTATTTTGGAGAAATCCGAATAAATTATCTTGCTGAAACTTGTCTGATTCCCTATTATAACCTGAGTTCGATCTAAGAGTGAGCCAATAACGCAGGTCTTTCTATGATATCGATGTTTAATGATGGCTTTTTAGGGAAAAACGAAAAGATAATAAGACCATTTAGCAGATTGGTAATAAAATTATCGAAGTTTCGATGTCTGGTATGTTCTATTTGACAGATGTTTTTTAGTTCATCATTAAGTGTCTCAATCAGAGCTATTTTCTTGAATAGAATCTAGTCATGAATGTACATTAGGCAGTTTTTCATGTTTTGCGTTTTGGTAATCAAATGTATTCCATCTACAAATAGTTGTTCGAAAAGTGTTTTGAAGATATTCTCTTATCTCCAAAGAGTTTTCCAAAGATTTTTTGATGAAACTATTGCTGTTTAAGCGGTTCTCTACCGTTTATATTTCTATGTTGAGCATAATACTAATAATTTCGCTTTTATCATTGAAGATCTGGTGCAGTTTGAACCCAAAGAACCATCCTATCGAGCATTGTCCTTTGGTTGCCATGTCCTTGAAAACCTAATTGGAATGTTCTCTACGAATATTGCCGACTTTCCTGGGAGTCGAATCAATAAAAGAAACCCTTGTACAGGCTCCCATACAAAAGGTTTTCAGAAAGAACGCCATTGGCATAGTGGCCTTTTGCTGGAGCTCAACAAATCGATTGTATGAAACAGTTTGAGGAAATTATTTTTGATGATGCTCAAAAACCTGTTACACTGGTTAGTCCAACGTTCTTTTCGGTTATGTAATTGAAACTGATATTCCCTTTCGCTTTCATAGCCTTGATATTAAATTACCATTGATCGATCGTCGTATAGGTTTTATTCTCTTGGCAAGGGCAAAAGAGTCGTCTTCTAACTCTGATCCAAGAACGAAAAATTATTTTCTACCAATACCAAGTTTATGATTTTCGCTTATGGTATAACAGGTATATTTGTTTATACATGTAATCGGCGCATATAAGGAATAAAGCGGAGCTCTCCCCAGGTTAATACGACACAGCATCGAACTGTTCAGGAAGAGAAAAAAATCCAAAAATTTTATAAACGAATCTCTTACTAGAGAAATAATAGCAGACTATTTGTGAATAAGCTGTGCTTATTTAAACGAATAATTATTCAGGAACTACAAATAATGCGAATCAAGGGTTAAATTGCTAATGAGATATGTGGAGCAGCCAATCTTCCAAAAGCGTGGACAAGTAATCCTTTTGTAGATCTTACCTTGCTGGCTTTCTGGATATCTGCTTTTTCAATTAACCAATTAAAGAGAGCTTCAATAGGTTGTCTGATACGGGAAACGGCTGTTGAGAATAAATCATCTGCCGCTTTTAACCTTTGTTTAATTTGGTCAGTCATCCCTTTCACTTCTTTTATTGGAGTGAGCATTTCAGGGTTGTATTTCTTGAACATATCTTCATTGAAATCAATATCCTAGTATATTTTGTCGCCAAAGAACACCCTGCCATCCAACTCAGACCATGCTTGTTTATAGACACTTGTGTCACTTACAGATGTCTGGGTAAATAATATTTGTTCTGGATGTGGCAGTTTGCCAATACGCCGAAAACCAAGCAAATGCATTTTCATTCCGTAATAATACATGCTCTTTGTAGAGCAATAACCTTTATTGGTGATCTCACTGGCTACTTTTCCAGTGCGCTTGCCAGAACACGTAATAATTGGCATTGAGTCCAACAGACTTTGATCCAGACAGCAATCTTCTGGACGGAAATCTGTCAATAATATTTCTACAAGTCTGCTATACGCTCCGGTCAACCGGTTAAGCCTGTTATTAAAAGCCTGATAGCTGCCAAGCTTTGGAAACCAAGACATTAGGTATTCGCAAGCAAACCGATGTATATGTTTAACTTTAAAGTGTCCATGTTGATGCATCACGTATAAATAGTAAATCCTTAAAAAGTCATTTTCAGATTTTATTAATTGTTCTTTGTCCATTATTACATGTTTGAAAATGGACGATTGAATTCATTATTCCCAATCTTGTGACTATAAAATAACAAAACCCGGTTCTGATTAACCTATAAATTACCCAATCGGACAAAAATTCGGACAAAAGTTTAGCTTTCCGAAGCCACCTGCGGAAGTTAAAGGCAGCGGCGGCCATCAGGGCATTGATCTGATTCCCTGCAAATCCTTTCAGATAGCTTTTTGCCATGCAATGGTCATGTTTGGCATGAGAGAAGATTAGCTCAATTGCCGCCCTTCGTCGAAACCGTGTCCTTGCCGCTTGTTTGTTCGAAGCACTATCTGTGGCTTTGGGCGGTTTGGGGGTATGAATCAGGGTTCCGTCAATCATTTTCTGTCCCTGGTATCCACGGTCAACAGTTGCCTGAGCCGCCCGTTTGCCAGTGATCTTCTGGTGAAAATCAAGAGTGTCCTTTAACGTATCGCCATCGTATGGATTACCCTTGAACGTAACAACTGAAACAATGACATTGGTTGTTTTGGTGATTGCAAACGATACTTTTGATCCAAACTCAAATTTCTTGTGGTCTTTCCCTTTGGCAATGCAACTCACCTCAGGTTCATGAAGACTATAAATCTTATTTTTACTCTTTTGAGTTTGCGACAATACTTTCCGGAATAAATCCAAATCGGTAATCCATGCTGAACCTTCAGGAAGTTTTCGCTCCAGTTCCCGGACAAGCCTCCCTGCAATTGTTCTGATTTTCCGTGCCGAAGCAAGCGCTTTCTTTTTGTTCTTTGGGTGATTTTTAAATCGTTGGTTGAGCATATGCGCCTTTACTGTCCGCTTGTAACTCTGCCGTAACTCAAGGTTTTCCTTTTCGGCAATTGCACGACATTTGGCAATAATCCGAATTGCCAGTTTCAAATCTGTCGGGAATGTGATATTCTTTTCCTGGACAGTGGTGTCAATTGAAACTGACTTTTGCCGGGCATCCTTACCCTGTAACTTTATGGACAATTGAAAAATTTTCTCAAATCCTTCAGTGCCTATCCGGTTCCGAAAATGCACCAGGTCACTCGGATCGCATGGCATGGACCATTGAAACTGGGTTTCTCCGCTAAAATATTGGTAATAAGGATTTTCTACCCATTTCGAAACAACCGATTCGTCGCTCAGATTATCCAACTGTTTTAATATCAGTAGTGAAACCATCAGTCGAATAGGTTTGGCCGGACGACCAAAATCAATGTAATACCCTGAAAAGTCATCCTCAATCGATTTCCAATTGATCGTATTGGAAAGCTGATAAAGCGGATGCCTGGGATTTAGCTGATCTTTTAGAGTTTGATATAAAAAACTCATTTGTCCGTTTTGCTTGTTTTTTCCGATCATATTTCTGCAAGGTTTTCCACTAAATTGCAAAAAATACTGCAAATAAAATCATATCTGATAGATGCGAAATCAACAAAATGCTGTTAATAATCAACACCTTCGCTCATTTTTAAGGGAAGACTAAATAAATGGTCATTATCTCCTGGTCGGTCAGTTCTGGCTGATTGTTGTTACTAAACCGCTCACAGTAATATTTTAATTCTTCAAACCTATCGCAAATAAAAAAGTAAATTCTTACTAACTTTACGCCATTATCCTTGGGAATCATATTTAATTGTCAATTCGTAATTGACAATAAGATATTGATTTTCAGGAATATAGACAAATTTAATTACCTGATTTTCGGACTTTTAATGAACTTTTTTAGTTATTTTTCAACCATTGATTCGCATGAATAATGAATGGACTTGCTTTTAAAGAGGTAGGTGTTTTGAAGATTCTGGTAATTTACTTTCAGCCATTTGATATTCGCGAGGTGTGATATCTTCTGCTTTTTTGAATACTTTACTGAAATGATAGCGATTTTTAAATCCACATAATTGAAATGTTTCAACTATGGAATATTTTCGCA
>Ga0209317_1001833_pt1 | contig 17001 bp, 16 predicted proteins | sample RifGroB2_FD_183994 | JGI IMG/M metagenome (GOLD analysis project Ga0209317, IMG submission 183994) | Soil microbial communities from Rifle, Colorado, USA - Groundwater B2 (SPAdes) (version 2) | ecosystem: Environmental > Terrestrial > Soil > Unclassified | place: Rifle, Colorado | collected... | reverse complement strand
AGAAAAAAAATGGCAGGAGCGCGCGGCACGATTGCTTGACAATACTAACGCAGCTCGTTACTATCAAACGATGATTCGGTCCTTCGCATGCAAAGAAACCGAGAAGCTGTTCCACGGCCGCTTCTCAGCTAAATTGCCGCAGGACGTGCAGCGCATCGCCCAGCGCAAGCTGAAGCAGCTCGACGCCGCCGCTGTCCTCGACTTCCTGCGCGTCCCACCAGGCAACAGACTTGAGCAGCTCTCAGGGGACCGTAAAGGCCAGTGGAGCATACGGATCAACGACCAGTGGCGCATCTGTTTTCGCTGGGAAGGCGGCAATGTAGTAGAAGTGGAGATAACCGATTACCACTGAAGAGGAATTAGTTATGAAAACGCGCGACCTACCACCGGTGCATCCGGGAGAAATCCTGCTCGAAGATTTCCTCACTCCAATGGGGATTACCCGCTACCGGCTAGCGAAGTCCATCTGCGTGCCACAGCGCCGCATCGACGAGATCTGCGCCGGAAAGCGGGCCATCACTGCCGATACAGCCCTGCGCTTGGCACGTTTTTTCGGGACCGACGCCCAGAGTTGGATGAACCTTCAGGCAGGATACGATCTTGAGGTGGCGGAAATTTCCTTGGCCGAGCGGATCGAACGGGAGGTTAAACCCCTGCAGCAGGCGGCCTGAAGCGCCATATACAGGGTCCTGTCACACCCGGTTCTGCTTCAACTCCTTGAGGGAGTAGAAGGTGCCGCGCCAGTAAATGCCCCCCTGCATGAGATTCAGCAGCATGGTACGCATCAGGATGTAGACGAAAAGTGCCGAGGTCAGGGGATAGCCAAGTGCATACCAGGGGCGCGAGTCATGGAAACGGGTGCTGTCGGCGACCACAGCGAGGAGCAGCACGACTATTGCCAGGTACAGGCCCCGCGTTGCCCCGCTGGTGACGAAGACGGCCAGAAAGGGCCAGACGCTGCAGAGCAGATGGAACAGCGAGCCGAACAGCACCAGCGGGATGTTGTAGTCGGCTCCCGAGAAGGCGTTCTTCTCCAGCCCCCTGACCACCTCCCGCACCGAGGCATACCACTCCACCGCAAGGAATTCGGGCGCATAGGCCGCATCCTGACGGCAGCCCCCCTTTTTCATGATCTTCCCGAGCTTTATGTCGTCATCGGGGCGGAGCCGGATGGTCTGATGCCCCCCCACCTGCAGGTATGCCGACTTCCTCACCATGTTGAAGGCGCCGATACCGATATGGAAGCGGCTCTTGGGATCCCTGGCCTTCCAGGGGCGCGAGAACAGCGAGAAGAAGATGATGAACGAGGCACCGAACATCTCCAGAAAAACGGTCGGCATGCGCACGGAAGGGGTGGCGGCCAGGTGGTCCAGCCTGTTCTGCTCCATGAATCCGATGGCGCGGGTCACGACGGTCGGCTCCATGACGATGTCGGCATCGGTGAAGAGCAGGTACTCTCCGGAGGCCCGCTGGCTGCCGACCCAAAGCGCGTGATTCTTGCCGAGCCAGCCCGGCGGCAGGAAGTCGACATGGATCACCCTGAGGCGTTCATACCTGCACGACATCTCGTCCAGTATCGCCCCGGTGTCGTCCTCGGAGCGGTCGTCAACCACGATCAGCTCGTAATCCGGATAGTTGAGTTCCAGCAGCGACTGCAGCGCCTCACGGATGTTGCGCTGCTCGTTTCGGGCCGCCACGATGATGGAGACACGCGTCGCATCACTGGATGGGACGGGAGAGACCTCGCACAGAGCCCGCACACGGCGGTTGCCGATGACGAGGTCCAGCGAGGTGACAATGGTGAGGATGAGCGTCGCCGCGGCGATCCAGAAGAGGATGGTCATGTAGGCAATGGCGTGGTCATTTCGTCGTCTTGTACCAAAATGCGGCCACGATGCCGTAGGTGAAATTGAGGAGTACGACTACCAAAGGTGTCAGCGTCCCGAAGCCCAGGCCGAGCATCCCTTTCCCCATGCCGGGCAGAACCATGAAGAGCATCATGGCTGACGGCAACAGACTGAGGACGCAGCCGCGGAGCATGGTCCTTTTCTGCCAGACGGGGAGCATCAGAGGCAGCATCCAGATGCCGCCCCAGACCATCCTCTGGTAAAGCCAGGGCGCCGTGAACTCCGGGGCCATGCTGACGCCGAGCAGGCCGGTTATGCCCAGCTTGCCGAGCACTACGATGTTGACGCTGTCCACCAGACCGCCTATGGCCCCGCCTGTGAAAGATCCGCTGATTTTTCTGATCATGATTTACCTCCGGTAGCGGTTTTGGCGCTAGCAATCGAACATTGCAGGAGTTGGGCATAGAGCTCCAGATGGCTCCGCGCCACGATTTCCAAGGCATAATTTCGCATCACCTTCTCTCGTGCAGCTCTCCCCATCTCCTCTCGACGCCCGGCATCCTCAGTCACATAAACGATGCCCCTGGCAAGATCCTCGTGACTGAAAGGATCGGCAAGCCAGCCGGTCTTGCAGTGGTCGATCATGTCGACCATGCCGCCGATGCCAAAGGCCACAACGGGGGTGCCGCATGCCAGGGCCTCCATGACCGTGTTGGGCAGGTTATCCTGCAACGAGGGCGCGACGACTACATCTGCCGCGGCATTTAGCAGTGCCATTTCCTCCTGCGCGGAAACGCGCCCGAGGTAGCGCGCCTTAAGACCGAAGTCGGGCTTTGGTTGTGCATCGTCAGCGCCGTATATCAGCAACTCGGCGCAGTCTCCCCAGCCGCTCCCGGCGAGCTCCCTTATGGCAGGCAAGAGACGGCTGAACCCCTTTCTCGGGTCACCCGTAGGGCTCATGGCGCCGAAAAGGATCAAGCGTCGGTCCTGTGGCAGACCGAGGGCTTGACGTGCCGAAGAGCGATCACCCGGACGGAATAAGGTCGTGTCGATGCCGTTCGGAATGATCCGGATATCGGCCTCTGAAAAAACCGAGCTGGCTTTGGCGCATTGCGCCATCCAGCGGCTCGGCGCGACGATGGTCAGCGGGACACCCCGCCAGGCCCGATCCTTGCGCTGCCAGATGCGCCGCGACAGGTCGTTCTCGACACTGCTGCCCAGTTCCGGACAGCATCCGCACGAACCGGCATAGCGGCTGCACGCTCCGCTATAATGACAGCCGCCGGTGAACGGCCACATGTCGTGCAGTGTCCAGACAACCGGTCGCTTAAGCTGTGACAGCGTCTCCAGCCGCATGAAGCCACCGGCAATCCAGTGCAGGTGGATCAGGTCCGGAGCCATTGCCGCAGTCCGCCTGGCCAACCGGTCCGGGAAAATTGCAGGAGAGAAGGTAGCTCCCCTGCTGCCGCGGCGGCTGCATTTAACCGGCAGCGAGTCGACAAGGTACTTCATCAGCGCGACTAGCCGTCCGACACGCGTGACGGGTCCCGTTACCGAAGGGTCTTTCCCGTACTTGTTCTGCACAAGCATCCGGGAACGGACGCCACTGCCCAGGAGTCCCTGGTGGAGACGAAAGGCAGCCAGAGCTGCGCCCCCCTCCATATCGGTCGTGGAAAGATGCAGAACTTTCACGGGCGGACACCTTCCATGAAAAGGGAATCCGGCTTGCGCACCACTGCGTAGATCGCGTCCAGCCGGTACGAGGCGAAGTTTGCGATCCTGCTCCGCTCTGCGTCGCAGACAACCACATCCTTGAATTCCGCCTGTTCCAGGAGGCGCCCCAGAGAGAATCTGTCATACATCCAGCGATGCACTTCGCCGGAGGTTCTGAACCACCCTTCCTTGACAGCCATGAGCCCGCGTTTGCCCCCGATCAGCCGAGCGAAACAGCACACCAGCAGGAAACGCCCCTTGTCGGCGAACCATGCGGGACTTTTTCCGTAAAAACGGGCCAGCCCCCTCCCCTGCTGCTCGTTGGCCCAGAACTGTTCGGCTTCGCATCCGATTCTCGAGGTTACCAACTCCCTCAGAGGCAGGGGGCATCTCTTTAGGAACTCCGCCATCCGGCCGCCGCTTTCCGCCCGTACCAACTGGTCTACAAGTTCCAGCATGATCCAGTCGTAGCGGGCCTGCTCATAGCCCTTTGGTGAAGACAACGCCTGATCCAGTGCCTTCAAGTAGGCCCGGACGATTCCTTCCAGATCCGGGACCACGATCCGGAGCACGGCGCCGGGTTTTAATACCCGGTGCACATCGCTTAAAAGCTGCCGTGCCTCATCCTGCGACAAGTGCTCGAGCATGTGCGAACAGTAGCAGGCATCGAAGCTCCCCGCCCCGAAGGGGAGCGGTCTCCCGGCATGGTGGCGCATCACGTCCCGAGAAGCCGGCTCTAAATCGATATTGGTCCAGGCGGGGTGATAGGTGGTACCGCACCCGATATTGAGCAGCTTCACATCATCCCCCGGGCAGGTTTACGGTAAACCGCGGTGACGGAGACACCCCGCTTCCGGACCAAAGCGCCGGGACAAAGCAGGGAGAGCAACCTCGATGGCAAACGACACGCCAAATATACCATCCGGTAGAGAAAAGAATCATCCCAGACCCCGTTCTGTCGACCGAATAACCGCATCGACATGCTTACCAGCACTGTTTGCAGATAAAATTGCCGATGGACAGGCTGAAGAGGCTCATGCCACAGTTGAACCAGTTCCAGGTCAAACAGACGCGCCACCCTTTCGAACGACAGATCGGTCCAACGGGTAACGTGATGTGGCGGCATATCCAGTATGAAGTTTGGCACCAGTGCCGCAAAGGAATCGGCGGAGGGTGTGGAAACGATCAGCAACCCTCCGGCTTTAAGACAAGCGACCGCGGATTCGATAAAGGAGCGGGCCTCACTCACATGTTCGAGCACCTGGAATGAACAGACCACATCATAGGACCCTGCGTTGTCGACGCTGTGTTCCTGGATCGACTGGTTGACGACCGTGACACCGGCTTTCTCTGCCATCAACCGGGCTTCATTGCTGTATTCAAGGCCCAGGTAGCTGCGGCAACTGATGAGCCTGGCAAAAGCGCCTTTCCCGCACCCTATCTCAAGAACATCGTCGCAGGCCTTAACGAGTGGCGCGGCAAAACCGTACTCGTTCTTGTCGTCCATGTAGTACCAGGCAAAGGCCTGCAGCGATTGGTAAAAACGCTCCGATCCGGACACCGGGGGACCGAAGTAGCGAACGTCGCAGCCAGCGCATAGATGATATTCAAGGGAGGACAAAGCGCCGAACTCGTCAGCTACCTCGATCCTCAGTAAGCGTCGGTACAACTTGACCACCCCGTCAACGGGAATTCTTTCCCTGCCAATGGCGGAGGCTCGATTGCATAGCGGACATCGTGCGGCCAATTTAGCGACCTCTCAAGAAATTTTTAAGCGCCAAGAGCAGGATGGCCCACTTGTTCGAGCTGAAAATTTTGCGTTGTGCGCGGGCATCGGCGTCGGCATCGCGCATGACAAAGCGCGGGTGATGCAGCGGAAATTCCATTTCGGCGACAGGCACCGAGGCAAAGGGACTGGCGGCGTCCTTGGTATGGGTGGCCTCCGCCCCGAAACCGAGGTTGGAAATGAGGCACTTGTTGGGCAGTATGCTGAGGCCGCTATTGAGCCAGCAGGCGAAGGTCCACTGATAATCCCAGGTATGCTTGTCGGGACCGTGCACTTTTCTGAAGTTCTCCAGCCAGAATCTGGCGTCGTCCTTGCCGGGCAATACGCCGTTCAACCATCCCTGCGCGTTGACTTCCGAAAGCAGCTTCATCTCGAAGTCGTAGTTACGCCAGGCCCTTCTCCACGAAGCCCATCCCCAACAGTGAGGGAACATGGAAAAGTAGTAACTGTAGCTCCCCTTGTCGCTTTGGATCAGGGCGTTGTTGCCGGCGACATGCATGATCCTTTCGTCATCGCGGTACTTTTCCAGCAACTCCTGGCAGTACCTGAAGAAGCTGGGATGGGGGAGGCAGTCGTCTTCGAGAATAATCGCCTCTTCGACCTGGTCGAATACCCAGCTGATGCCACTGGCCATACGCGCACCGCAGCCGAGGTTCGTCTCCGAAAAGTTCTTCAATACGCAGCAAGGCCAGTCGACCTGCTCGGCGATACGTCGAACCTCTGCACAGCGGGCCGCCTCCCCCTCAACCCCTGCCCGGGGACCATCGGCCACCAGAAGCAGATGGGTCGGTCGGGCCTGCCTTACCGCGGCAAAGACCCGCGCAGTGGTTTCCGGGCGGTTGAAGACAAGCAAGGCCACCGGGGTAGTGAGGTTAAATGAACTCATCGCAGGTCCGCCTTTCGTACCAGACTTCCGTACAACGCCAAGAGCTTTTGTTCCTGCTGCGCCGGCGAGAACTTCCCCTCGACCGACAAGCGGCCGGCACTACCCAGCCGCACCCGCAGTGGGCGATCGTCCAACAGATCAAGGATACGGTCCGTGAAACCGGCAAGGTCCCCCGGCCGGCAGACAAAGCCGGTCTCATCGTCCACCACCGATTCCGGCAGCCCCCCGGTATCGGCGACCACGCAGGGGAGCCGATGCGCCATGGCCTCAAGGACTGCTATGCCGTGGCTCTCCCTGAGACTCGGTTGAAAGTAGACCTGTGCTGCGGTAAGCCATGGCAACAAATCCGGGACATAGCCCGGCAAAAGAATCCGCTCCTGAAGCCCGGCGGAGTTCACCATCTCGCGCATAGCGGCCAAAAGCTCGCCGTCGCCCAGCCAGACAAAGGTGGCATCGCCCCTTTTCTGCAGCACGTTTTTTGCTACTTCCAGCCATCCGAAAGGGTTCTTATAGGGAACAAGATGACCGGCGGTCACCACGACCGGCGCTCCGCCCTCAGGTCCGAGCTGCACGGCGGGGGTGCTGTTGTAGACGACCGAGATATGGTCAGCCGGCAATCCCATGGTGGCCGCAATCGATTGAGCAGCCGCCCGGGAAACCGTCACGACGCGGTTGTTCAGGAAAGAACCGATGCGCATGTAGATCCTCGGCAGCAGGCGGAAAGGGCGCTCGGGCGCACCGTGGAGGAAGTAGAGCACCGGAAAGGGCAAATAAAGCGCAATCGACATCCTGCCGGGATCGCTGGTCGAGACCACGATCAGATCGGGGCGCCGGGACCAGATCGCGCGCCAGGAAAAGAGGAGGTCAAAGAACGGCGTCAGAAAAGGAGCGGTCTCCGGTCCGGTCCGGTCCGGAGCGAAGAGGATCTCGACGCCGGAGTGGCCCGAAAGGGCCGCAGTTGCAGCAGAGGCCTGCTCAGGCATCAGCAGGGTTGTCACGATGCCCTGGCGCGCATGGATCTCCAGAAGCCGCTCAAGAAACCGGGTAGTTCCTCCATACCCCAGGGCACCAGGAACAACGACCATGACTCTCATACCTGTTCCCGGCACCTTTGCGCCACCGTCAGCCGCATGTCTGCGCACCGGTGGCGCCACGCGTCCCAGACAACCGCCGGGACGGCTCGCTCACGGCAAACCAGGTAGTCCTGCTGCCGCAGTATCCGGCACCCCCCCTCCATACGAGCGAGGATCTGCTCCCACTCGATGTGATCATCGGGATGGGTATGAATGTCTCCTTCATCCTCGACCCGATTCAGCCGCACCCATAGCGCCGATGCTAGGTAGCGCCACCAGTGCTTGCGCCGCGAAATGCCCGCCAGGTGCTGCCAAAAGCCGACCCGTTCCGCCTGCCGGCGCCGGTCGAGCGCCTGGCAATAGTCGCGGTATTGCGGCCGCTCCTCCCAGTAGGCGGGGCATACCTCGTGATCGATATAGATGACGCCGCCCGGTTTTACCACGCGAACGAACTCGTCGATGATGGCGAGGTAATCGGGAACGTGGTGCAAAACCGAATATACCGCGACCATATCGAACGACGCGTCGGCGAACTGGGAGAGGTCACGACCGTTCAGCAAAGAAAGCTCCAGGCACGCCGTCCCGTCCGAGGAGGCCTCCAACTCTCTCAGGCAGCCGGCTGACACATCGCAGGCGACAACAGCGGATCCCAGCTTGAGCAGGTGTCGCGTCAAATTCCCGGTTCCGGCGCCGAAATCGAGCACCCGGGGTGCCCCGGAGCAGCAGGCAATGCTGCCCATGGCAAACGTCAGCTGATCGGAAATCCTTCGTTGTTCGGTCGGATTGAATATCTCTTCGTGACGAGACTCATAGAGCGGTGCGATCCGGTCATGGATGTTGCTGTTATAGTCAATGCGCTCAGACATGCTTTGGACCCCGAACCGTCTCCCGGAACCTCTTTTGCAGGACCCAAGCGCCAACCCCCCGCAGCTGCTGCCATGTTGAAACATGGGCTCCGGAGAAAAGCGGCGACCCCAGGCATCTCCTCAAGGAGCAGGTTGACTCAACGCTAACGCAGGTGGAAAACCAGACATTGAAGAGCAGCCGGGAGAAAAAGCCGGCATGATATCCGGCTGCTGCCTTGTTTGCCGCTTCCAGTTTCAAGAGCCACTGCTCCGCCCTGTCAAGAAAAACCCGGTCCGGCGGCACCTTGCCGTTCAGAATCATCTCGTGCAACTCCTGCTCAGCCGGCGTCGGTTCTATCCCCAGCTCTCTTACCCGTTGCACCCGCAAGGGAGCGACTGCGGCCAACTGCTCAGCCCGATGCAGGGTGGAAATCTGCGCGGGACCGGTTCTGTAGTCCAACAACACTTCCTGGATATTGCCAAAATCCATGAACCGCAGGGCGCGCACCCAGAGCTCGTAATCCTCAATGTGGCGGTACCCGGGATCATACGCCAGCAGATGATCGGCAAAAAGCTGCCGACGCATCATGACCGTCGGATGGGCAACGCCGACACCCAGGAACTGCTCACAGCGGATAGCCTCGGAGCTGGCCGGAAGCTTCCAGACCCTGGCACCCGATTCGGAAAAGACACGTACCCAACTGCCGCAGACCCCGATGCGCGGGTTCTCGTCCATGAAGCGGACCTGGCGCTCCAGGCGCTCAACCCTGCTGATGTCATCGGCATCCATCCGTGCCACGAACTCTCCCCGGGAAAGCTCAAGCCCCCTGTTGAGGGAGTCGACCAGCCCCAGGTTGCGGTCGTTGTGAACCAGGCGAATGCGCGTATCCGCATAGGACTGGATGATCTCCACGCTACTGTCCGTCGAGCCGTCATTTATGATGAGGAACTCGAAGCGGGTGAAGGTCTGCCGCAGGATGCTCTCCAGGGCCTCGCGCAGATCACGCTCGCCGTTGTAGACCGGCATCAGCACGGTGACGCGCGGTGCGCTCATAAGCCTATCCTCAGCCAGGACGCAGGTATCAGATCGGTGGTATCGACAGCGCAATCCTTGAACCAGCGTGACGGTGCGATGACGATCTTGTCGGGCCGGGGGGCCAGCCATGCTCCCCACCAGCTGAAGGAACTGTTGGCAATGATATGATGGCGGCACATGCTCATCAGGTGAAAGTCCTCGTGCGTCCGGTCCGGCCCGTTGTGGTCGACGAAAGTCATCCGGTGAGCGGAGGGCAGATGTTCCCGGCACCACCAGATGTCGTCGGAAAAGACAAAGAAATGGGGATCGCGCACCCGCTGAGCCACGAGTTCCAGGGCGGCACGGTAGTACTCCGGGGAACATGTGCCGTGAACGGCATTGGTAGAGGGGGTGTCGGCGTAGTCCCCGCGGCGCACATGGACCGATACGGCAGGAATCCCGGCAATGACCCGGGCGACCTCACCGCTTTGCCCGTGCAGACATAGTTTCGGGGTGAAGTCACGGCGGATGGTATCGGCGACGTCCAGGAAATATCTTTCGCTCTGCCAGTAGCCGATCAGGTAGACCTGGTCAGGGGCGTCGAGCAGCGCCGAATCGAAGTGGAACTGCTTCTCCTGCACCATCCTCAAGGACCCGGACCGGTCTTTGCCGCGCAACAGGCGCATCAGGCCTTGGATCGGTCCAGATGCTGAGGCACATTGCGGTATCTCGCGCGCAGACGCGGCCGCTGCCGAGCAGTCGAATTGGTCTAGGGCGAACTCCCTGGCACAGGCTTCCTTGCGGTGGTCCGCAAACCACGACAGGTCGAGCCTGACCTCGGTACCGTGCCGCAAGGCCAGTCTACGCGCCGCGGCATATTGAAACATCTGGTTGCCAAGGCCGCCCATGAGCTTCACGATTATCAATACTTCCACCTCTCGACTTAAGGGACAGACCCGGTTGCCGGCGCGAACCCGGATCAGCGCGCCGCACAGATGCGGTGCTTCAGCATCCCGAGCAGGATCTTGGGCAGCGTGCAGACCAGGTAAAGCGGCACGCAACCAAAGCTGGGGCCGAAGAACTTGCGCCTGTTCTCGGCGGAAAGGTTGCTGGTGATCGCGGCGTAAAACCGGGCGCGCGGCTTCTGGGCGACGACGTAGGTGATGCAGAGACGCCGCCACAGTGCGAAACACTCCGCATGGTGAGGCAACCTGGAGATCCACTTGTTTAAGAACAGCATCCGGCTGTTGAACATGCGCAAGGTGTCGTTCTGGTTGTTTCCGGGGTGGCGCCTTACCAGGACCAGCTCGCGTGGGACGAAATCGAATTCGTAGAGTTCGGCTATCCTCAGCCAGAGGTCCCAGTCTTCGCAGTTGCTGAAGGTCTCGTCGAAGAGACCGACCCGCTCCAGGCACTGCCTCTTCACCAGCACTCCGCTGCAACTGCCGCAAATCGCATTGCCGGCCAAAAGCTTCTCGAAGACCCGGCCGCGCAGCGTCTCATCGAGTTCCAGGACGAAATGTCCGTCGCAACGGGCACCGTTCTCGTCGATGATGGCGTATTTGCTGTACACCACACCCAGGCTCCCCTGGTCGTTGCTGCGGAACAGGTCGACCTGCTCCTCCAGCTTTTCGGGATGCCATTCGTCATCCGCATCCAGGAAAGCGATGAAGTCGCTATCGCAGCTGGCTATTCCGACATTGCGGGCGGAGCTGGGGCCTCCTTTTTCCTTGGCAAGGTACAGGATCGGTATCTCCGATTCCAAAGAGGAGACCACTTCCCTGGTCCGGTCCGTTGAACCGTCGTCCACGACTATGATCTTTTTCGGCGGGTGGGTCTGACTGACGACGGAGAGCAAGGCCTGCCGGATGAACCTCTCACCGTTATAGACCGGGATGACCACGTCCACACCGAGGTCGGATCCAACTGCGCCCGGGTCCCCCTTCCCGGCGTTGCCAACCTGGCCCGCCGGGAAAGCAGCTCCATACCGGGAAAGGGAGGCTATCTCCGCGGTGCTGCCCTTGCCGGTGAGGTCGGAGAGGACCGCGAGGGCTCTTCCCACCGTCGTGCCGTATCTGTGGATCAGGTACTGGTTACGCACCGCCTTTAAGACCCGATCGAACTCCAGCATCAGCTCCCGGTCACTAGCTGCCGCCGCACCGGCCACCCTGCACAAGGCTTGGCGCAGGTGTTTCAGCATGGTGTCCAGGTCCGGCCGTGAGGAAACCCGGCCCGGTGTGTTGTGCAGCAGGGCGGCTATGTCCAGGCAGGTCCGGTCCGGTTCGACAAGGTCGCAGGCCCAGGCCAGGTTCTCCGCGCAAAGGGCGGAAACCCTCTCGCTGAAGTCGATCACACCGCTTCTGCAGATGCTCTGGGCGACTTCCCGGTAATATACCAGTTGTTCCGGTATGTTGGCAAACTTAAAGCTGCTGTTTCTCAGAATCCTCGACCAGAGTTCATAATCCTCCGGCTGCCGGGAACGCTCCACGCAGTAAAGACCGACCGCTGAGAGGACCGAGCGCCGCAGCATCACCGAGCTGTGCACGAAGTAGCTGTTAAAAAGTAGGCCGAAAGCTAGGGCGGGACCGCCGGTGAGATGCCGGTGCGCCCGCGCGGTATTCCTCTCTTCCTCCAGTATCTCCGACCAGGTGCCGACCATCCCGCAGTCGGGGTTGCTCCCCAGAAACGCCACCTGCTTCTCAAGGCGGGTCGGATGCGAGACGTCATCGGCATCCTGCCGGGCCACGTACTCGCCATGCGACATCGCTATCGCCACGTTCAAGGTGGCGGGAAGCCCCTTGTTGGCCTGTCTCTGAAACCTGATCCTTGCGTCCTGGAACTTCTCGATATTCGAGGCGGAGCCGTCGGTCGAGCCGTCGTCGATGATGATCAGCTCGAAGTTGTCGTAGGTCTGGGAAAGGATGCTCTGTATCGACTCCCAGAGGTAGGCGCCGCCGTTGTAGACTGGGAGCACCACGCTGACCAGCGGTCGTGTCTTGGAGGAGTTGTCGAAGGGGGTGTCCTGGCGAAAGCCCAATTCCGGATTCCTTATAGCTTCTTGCATATAATGTTATAGCCGTGGCACAGAAGTTCCGAAGAACCGGTATCGCCCGCGCTGAAACGCTGCAGCATCGCGAGGACGACCTTCAGGCATTGCCTCTCCAGAAACGAGATCCTGCCGCGGGCGTGGCGCTCCGCTACGTAATCCAGCCTGCGCAACTCCTGCGCCACCACCTCGAAGAAATTGCCGTTCGAGGTCATCTCCAGCGCTGCGAATCGGTGGTCGTGCAGATGCTTCGCATAGAAGTACGAGTTGAACCCGGAGAAGTAATGGTAGGGGGCGAAATGGGTCAGGCTGCAAAACGGCGCGGTGATGATCAGGTAACCGTCCTTTTTCAGCAGCCGGCTGAACTCCCTGACCGCCAGGAGTGGGTCGGGCAGGTGTTCGAAAACTTCGATGCACATGATGGCGTCGAAGGAGTGGTCCGGTTCGGGAATGGAGGTTATCTCCGACACGATGTCGAGATCGGTGTGTTTCCACTCCCCGGTATGCAGGCCAGCCCCGTCCCCCTTGCCATCGTAGCGCGCAAAGTCCTGGGAGACGTAGTCCAGGTGTGCGCAGTACTTCTTGAACTGCAGCTCTCCCGCTCCGGCATCCAGTATCCTGGAACCGGCCGGTATCCGCTGCAATGACCTTTTCAGCCAGGCCTCGCGGGCGCCCTCGTTGTCAGTTCCGACTGTCAGCATGGCAGGTTACCTTGGTAGTCATAGTTTTCGGTACGAGTGCAGCTTTGAATGCAGGAAGAAGGTCGACACGCCATCACCATACAGTATTGTCGCCGGTTTGTTAAGCGCCGAGGCGAGGGTCGCTGTTCCGGTCACGAGGCAGTACAGGCTGTGGCAGGAGAAGATTATGTCACAAAACTCCTCGAGCGATTGTGTGGTCAGGAAAGAGTCCAGCTCGATGGGCAGAGATTGGTCTCTCGGACGCATCTGATAGTCGACCGTGATACCCTGCGAGGCGAAATACAGTGACACGGTTTCCGGGCTGAGCCTCCCCGCATTGGATATGTAATTGGGATCGTACACCGTCTTCCCCGCGAGGCGCTCGATCAGCTTCGGGACATAGTACACCTCCGGTTCGTGATGCCGCTTCCCGTCATCCAGGTTGTGGAGCAGCATGAGCTGGTCGAGGAGGTTGCATCCCCGGGTCAGGCTGAGCTCTAGGTCCGGGTAGGGACAGGTTTCGGCGCAGAAACCGTCCACGTAGGGGTTCAGCTCCCACACCAGCCGGCGCGTCTCGGCACTGCGGAAGACGGATGCGTCCGAGATGAGCACGTTGCGGTAGCGGCCGGTCTCTTTCGCGATCCTGGGGAGGTGGCTGTAAAAGAGGTGATCGCCCAAGCCCCCGTACTTCACCTGGATCACCAGGTCGTTTTGCAGGCGGTGCCGCGGAACGTAGATGCTCGATGCCGCAGGGAGCCGCCAGCAGGTGGAAGCGGGCTTCATGCAGAAGGCGGCGTTGTCCCCCACTTCCTTGGGTCGCCAGGCGTCGAGGACGGAGACCCGCCCCAGGTGTTCCACGTAGCTCGTCTCTGTGCAGAAGTTGCGCACCCTTTTAATTTTGAACTGCACAGTCATCAGCGTTTCGTCGTCCTTGGACTCCTCAAAGAAGCCCAGGGCCTTGAAGTCGGAGGCGAAATAGAGGTACACCAGCGCGCCCATGCGCTCCTTGACCACGTAGTTGCCGTGGGGAGACGGGAAGGTGCCCAGGATGCGGTGAAAGAGGAAGTCGCTGGAGTTGAAGCAGGAAAAAGGCCCCAGGATGTGGTGGCGATGGTGCCTCTTGGCCCAGAGGGCGACCTTCATGGTCCGGTCCAGCCACTCGGGGTGGAAGAAGGCATCCGAATCGCAGGAGCCGACGATCTCGAAAGCCCCCAGCTCCTTAAGCTTGCGCATCGCCTTGTTGAAGGCGGCACCCCAGGAGTTGTGGCCCTTGGGGGTGAAGCACCTCACGATGCGGTACTTCGCATCCCGTGGGCGCTCGATGATCTCCCGCACTCGCGGGTCGCTGGAACCGTCATCCTGGATCAGGAAGGTGACGTCGTAGCCATGGAGGTTGGTGGCGAACAGGGAATCGAGGCACAGCTCCAGGTATTCCGGCCGTTCATGGGCGAGAACGGCGAAGCCTATGCGCACCGGGGTGCGGACCGCGGTGGCAAGGGTGTTGGTGAAGGGCAGCCGCGCCCAGAGGTGGTCGAAAGGCCGCTCCGTCTTTTCGGTCCAGGCGGCGACAAGCGTGTTCTTGGCCCGGAACACCGCATGGGCGGATTTTCTGATCAGTTCGATCATGGCACCCCAAAGGTCTCTTTCAGCCGCTCGGGAAGGAAGAGCACATCCCTGGTCCCCTCGATGCCGGCGACCTCGACCGCGCTGCCGTCGGGGTCGAGGCTGCGGTACCCCAGGAGCGCCAGTTCGCTGAAGATCTCCAGTTCGTCGCTCCAGTTGGGGTGGCTCTTACCCCACCCGACCTCCACCAGGAGGACCGGGAGCCGCCGGCTTTGCTGCAGCGCGGGGAGCATCCCCCGCAGCACTCGGAACTCCCCCCCTTCGACGTCGATCTTGATTGCCCCGACCCCGGACAGGTCTATTCCCAGGGCGTCGAAGCGGCGAGTCTGGACGGTCACCTGCTTCATGCCGCCGCTGGCCTTGCCCGCCACGAAGGTGTTCCAACCGATGTTGCCGTCGTCGGCGGTGTAGATGGGGAACGATCCCTCGCTGTTCCCCAGGGCGAAGGGGTGCACCGTGACCCGGTAGGGGAGTTCTGCGAAGGTGGCGGAGCAGAGCCTGGCGAGATTGGGCACCGGCTCGAAGAGGTGGGCCTCTCCCTGGAAGGATACCGCCTTCATGTACTCGTGTGCGAAGAAGCCGATGTTCGCACCGACGTCGATGAAGTCGTCCTCCGGAGTCACTAGCCTTGCCAGCAGGACGGCGGCCTCCAGGTACTGGTCGCGCCTGTCCTCGAAAAAGGAAAGGGCCTCGCGGTAGGTGACCGTTTGCGGGTTGAGCCTGCGCTCCCCGCCGCGTATGAATCTGCTGAAAAAGTTCACTTGGTTGGCTCCAGTTTCACCTGACCCGGCCCGGGTTAAAAGGGGCGGCCATTATTTGCGCCATCTTGCTGCACATCGCCTCCGCTCCGTAACGGGATTCAGCATCGCTCCGATTCTGCGCGCCGATCCGGTCCCGCAACCGGCGGTCGGCGATCAGGGCCAGCAGGTGGGCCGCCATCCCTGCCGCATCGCCCGGTGCGCTAAGCATTGGGTACCCATCCCCCAAAGCCTCGCGTATGCCGGGTATGTCGGTAGCCGCCATCGCCTTCCCCGCGGCCATGCACTCAAGCACGCCGTTGGGAAGCCCTTCGGAGGGGGAGCTATACACCCCGATATCCACCACCCGCAAAAGGCCCGCCACATCGGTCACGTTCCCCGCGAAGCAGATGTAGTCGGCGAGTTTCAGCTCGGCCGCCAGGTCGATCAGCCGTTTCGCCTCCCCGTCCTTCCTGCCGGCAAGCACCAGCTTGAGATTTCCGGGAGCAGGGGCAAGGGTACCCACCACCTGGCGCCAGGCCCTGATCAGCGTGGCGTGATCCTTCTTTTCGGAGAGGTGGCCGATCATGCTAACACAGACGCCGTCATCAAACAATCCCAGTTGCTTGCGCCAGTCGGCGGGGCTTTGCAGCGGGGCAGCCAGGTCGAGACCGTTTCCGACCACGGAGACCTTTTCGGGAGCGACCTTCAGCTCCCGAATCAGGTAATCCGCACCCGCCCCGGAATTGGCCACGAACACTGGGGTCAGGCGGAGGGACCACTCCTGGCAAGGGTCCCGGCGTCCCTCTATCCCCTCGTCACGCTGGTTCCAGATGCAGAGGCGGGCCCCGCTAAAGCGCCACACGATCCCGCCGATCACGTTGGGCACCAGGGTGTAGGGGAGGATGATGTCGGCCCCGGCTCGGCGCAGTCGCCAGGCGATCCGGGCCAGCCGCCTCAAGGTCGCAAGCCGTCCCGGCACCAGTGGGTTGCCGGTCACCTGCCAGGGGATGCCAAGCTCCTCGCAACGCGCGACGAGGCTTCCTGCGTGAGCCACCCCCCACACCTCGACCTCGGCCCCGCAGCGCTCCTTGAGCCAGCGGGCGAGGAGCATGGCCTGCCGCTCCGCGCCCCCCAGTTCCAGGCAGCCAAGCAGGAACACCACCTTCCGGCCTTCGAACCGGACCGGCTCCCTCACCTGTCCCTCCCGCGCCGTCATGCCTGCTGCTCCATTTTGCGTGCGACGTACACCACCACTGGCACGGCCTGCTCCTCGGTGAAGGTCTCCACGATCCGGAAGCCGTGCCTCTCCAGGGCGGAGGTCACCTCCTCGCGGGAGTACCTGACGCGGTACTCGCTGGGCCTTCTCTGCTCCTCGGGGAGTTCCCGGTCCGAGCTGAGATAGGCGTTCCCGAGAACCTGGTCATACGAGGCGTCAACTACGTCCATGACGAGGTTCCCCCCCGGCCGCATCCGCTCCCCGTAGCAGCGCAGGAAATGCTCCAGGTCGAAGGAGTCGTCATGGTAGGTCCAGTTGAGCGCCAGCAGCAGGTCCACCTCCCCGGGGAGCCGGGAAGGGGCGAGGCCGTCGTCTTGCCACAGCTCGACGGGCGCCCCCGCCAGGCCGGCGAGTTCTTGGCCGGCCCGGACAGCCTCGCTTGAGATGTCGCTCCCCTTCAGGTTGGTGAAACCTTTCTGGGCGAACCAGATCAGGTTGAGGCCGCATCCGCACCCGGTCTCGAAGATCGCG
>Ga0209317_1001832_pt1 | contig 17013 bp, 16 predicted proteins | sample RifGroB2_FD_183994 | JGI IMG/M metagenome (GOLD analysis project Ga0209317, IMG submission 183994) | Soil microbial communities from Rifle, Colorado, USA - Groundwater B2 (SPAdes) (version 2) | ecosystem: Environmental > Terrestrial > Soil > Unclassified | place: Rifle, Colorado | collected... | reverse complement strand
GCCTGCCGGCCCTGATCGACATGATCAACGCCCGCTTCGGCATCGCCCTCACCGGCGACGACGTCACCAACCTCGGCAAGCACATCCTGAAGCTCGAGCGCAAGTTCAACATCGAGGCCGGTCTCAGCAACGTTCACGACCGCCTGCCGGACTTCTTCAAGACCGAGCCGTTAGCGCCCCACAATGCGGTATGGGATTTCACCGATGCGGAGATCGACGAGTTCTGGAACTTCTAGTGGAGAAGCATTGCCTGCGTGGCGGTCTTCCCCGCCGGCGTAGGATGCAGGACCAAATCTTATAAAAAAGGAGCTCAAGCCATGTCAGCCCAAGACGCAGCAGCACTGGAGCAAACCAAAACCGGATTTTCCGTGGAGAAGATGCTTGAAACCAGAGCGAAGGCACAGCAGGCGGTGAGCCGAATAGCCACCCAGGTTCAGGCCGGGATGCTGGAAGAGGATGCCAACGCAATGGTGATCGCCACCTTGCGGGAGATGGGCGCAACCAAGGCATTCCACAAACCCTATATCCGCTTTGGCGCCAATACCACAAAAACCTTTGGAGCCGATTCCGACCCCGGAGTCCGGTTGGGCGACGACGACATTTTCTTTGTCGACATCGGGCCCGTCTGGGAAGAATACGAAGGTGACGCAGGCGACACCTTCGTTACCGGAAGCGATCCGGAACTGAAGCGTTGCGCCCTCGACGCCAAGCTGATCTTCGCCGCCGTTGCGGATAAATGGAAAACGGAAAAAGCTACCGGTGTCGAGCTGTATCTCCATGCGGAACAGATGGCGAGAGATCTGGGGTGGGTATTGAATCTGGATTTAGGGGGGCATCGCCTGGGAGACTATCCCAGCGGAGCGCACTATGAAGGCCCCTTGTCAGAGATTTCCTTTTTCCCTTCGCCCAATCTCTGGATGGTGGAAATACATATCAGGCATCCGGAAAAGCAATTTGGGGCATTTTACGAAGACCTGCTCGTCTAGCACCATACCGATAACCGGACGCAAAACGGCCGCAACAGTTCTGAGATCTGTTGCGGCCGTTCTGCGTCTCGGGAACTAGTGCGAAATATCCTTTGCCCGTCGCACAGTAGAATATTCCACATCTGCTTTGAATATTCCCCATTAATCGGATCAATCTAAAACTTCAAGACGATCTCCGGTTTGAAATGCGCGACTATTACAACTAGTTGGAACATGCGGCGCATCCGGCATGAAACGTGAAGCGTCCGCAGCAGTGTAGCGAGGGGATCGAGGAGGTTTCTCATGCGTGCAAGCAAATCGTCAATTCTACTCGTCATTGCGGCCGCGGTCGTTTTGATAGTTTTTGCCTTTCGTGTACGGCTCGGCGCGACGGCCGACTCAGTTGTTGTTTTGAAAACAATTGGAATGACCTGTGGCAGTTGTTCAAGCAGGATCACCACGGCGCTTCAGTCGGTGAAGGGGGTCGCGGTTATCGAGGTGGATGTGAATAGTGGCTGGGTCATCGTCGGCTATGACACGAAATCGGTTAGTCCTGAGAGTCTTGCCGAAAAGGTCACCGATACCGGGTTCGAAAGCAGGATAGCCGAGGTGCTTACCCCTGAACGGTTCAGGGAGGTTGCCGGCAGGAGTGTCGGGCAGAATGCCGCGTCGTCATCCGGTGGTTGCGGCGGCGGTTGCGGCCCGAAATAAAGCAGCGATTCTCTTCTCGGTGGTTGTTACTGGTACGCCCTGTGTCCTCCTTCGGGGTGTGCCGCTTTTTTCCACGGGCGAATAAGCAACTGCTACCTGAGGCGCTGGTCGACTGTAACGGTCAGATCTGAAATACTGTTGGCACAGTGACACAAGCATAATGATGAAGAACTGTAATAGAAGAATATGCTACTAAGCTTGCTGAATATTCTGTACTCCCTATGACAGTCACCTTTGGAAATGATCGGTTATCAAGTAGTTATCAGCTTGGCACGGTGAATGCAAATAGTAAGATGATTTCTGGAAAATACAGATGATCGATGAGTGGTTCATAGTCCACTAGTGCCGACCACCGGAAGGGTGGGAACGAACAGTCAGAAGAAAATGCTGAATACGATGGCTGTTCCGGATCAGAGAGATGCCTCTCTGAATTTCAAACATGGAGGTAGAGATATGAAAAAGCTATTCGTGATGTTGATGGCAGTGGGAATGTTCGGCGCCATGCCGGTATTGGCTGCCGAGGAGCATGTAGGTATGAAGATGGAAACCCATGAAGGCATGAGAGAATGCGCTCTCCAGGCGGAATCGATCCAGAAAAAAATCAGCCGGATTCAGAACGAGATGAAAAAGGGCACGAAGTACAGTGCGGAGGAACTGAAAACACTGAATCTTAAGCTGAAGGAAGCAAACGCCACCCTGGATAACCTCAGCAAGCCGTAGATGGCGGCCACCGAGGCGGGCTCAAAGGATGCCCGCAAGAAACTGGAAGAGAGGGAGAACCGTATGGTATTTCGACGGCGTTACCCTCCCTTCCTTTTTTTTGGTCAATCTTAACAGCCAACCGTATCGGGTGCCTCCTGCATATTCAGGGCTTCGTTACCTCTCAGGCTGATCTTGCAAAATGGCTCCTGGGAGTAGGGATGGGATGATAAAAAAACGGTGCCGACCCATTGAGGTCTGCACCGTTTTATCGAGGTTGCTCTTCAGCACCAGTTGCAAGCCAATCAGCGCGGAACAACCACTATCGTACCGTCACCCTGCTTGCCTTGCTCGCCCTTGGCACCTTCGAGGCCGTCGGCGCCCGTCATTCCGGTAGAGCCTGTAGCACCGGTGGCTCCTCTTTCAGCAGGAGCACCAGCCTCACCTTGCGGCCCGGCAGGTCCGGGAACGGTTACGACTATCGGGGCCGCAGGTGCTACCGCCGCCTGCTGGTCACATGCACCCAATGCACCCAAAGTCAGAGCGGTTAATGCTGCTGTTATTGCAAACGAACGTTTCATGATGATTCTCCTTTATGCATAGCTGAGCGCGATATCGCGTGCTGCCGGCCAAACGACAGCGTCATCTGGTGCCGCCGCAAGCAGCGCGACGGTTCAGGCGGTCGTTTATTTTTGGCGCCTCTGCGATACCGCAGTGATTCTCAAAAAGCCCGCTCGCGGCCACCGCACGGGCGAGGATGATTACTTCGGAGTCCTGCATGGAGGCTCTGCTTGGCAATCCATTAATAAATAAAGGTTACAACTAACGTGCCAGAGAAGATCTCATCGCATGGAGGATGTAACGATTTGATAATGCAGGTTGAATTGAATTAAGAGATGGGAGTTGAAGGGGAAACCGTCAGCAGGATCCACCATATCTGGCAAAACTGCCGTATATGGCAGATGCCGGGAGCTCAAACATCAACTTCAAATCGAATCTGAAGCTGAAACGGAAGGAAGCAAACGCATCCCTGGATAACCTCAGCAAGCCGTAGATGGCGGCCACTGAAGTGAGCCCAAAGAATGCCGGCGAAAAAACTGGAAGAGAGGGAGAACCGTATGACTTAGACGGCGTTCCCTCTCTTCCTTTTTTTCTCGGGCTTGGGTCTTAACAGCCTGCTAATGATCGGTGTAAAGCAGCAGGTTGGGAGATTTTCTATCCATATTGCTTATCGCGCCTTTTGTCGCGCTGCCGTTTATGGCTGCGGCGACACCGGAAGGTGATGCCGCTGGATTGTTCTGCAGGTAAAGGGCGGCGACGCCGCTGACATTCGGCGTGGCCATGGAGGTGCCGCTGATGGTGTTTGTTGTGGTATCACCGCTGCTCCAGGCGGAGGTCACGTTCGATCCCGGTGCAAACAGGTCAAGACAGGCACCGTAGTTGGAGTAGGAGGCACGGGCATCGGTGGAGGTGGTAGCTCCTACGGTTATGGCTGCCGCAACACGCGCGGGCGAAGTCCTGCAGGCGTCTCGTTTGCTGTTGCCGGCGGCGACGGCATAGGTCACGCCGCTGCCTATCGATGCCTTGACCGCGTTATCCAAGGCGGTGGAGGCCCCGCCCCCCAGACTCATATTGGCGACAGCAGGCGCCTGCTTGTTCTTGGTGACCCAGTCGACACCGGCAATGACGCCGGATACGGTGCCTGAGCCCGAACAATCAAGTACGCGCACCGACACCAGCGAGACGTTTTTCGCTACCCCGTAGTTGAATCCGCCGACGGTGCCGGCCACATGGGTGCCGTGCCCGTTGCAGTCGAGGCCGTTTTGACCGAATGCGTCGTAGCCTACGGAAGCGCGACCGGTGAATTCGCCGTGGCTCGTACGGACCCCGGTATCTATTACATAGGCGGTAACGCCCGTGCCGGTGCTTGTGTATCCGTAGTAGCCGTCAAGCGGAAGCGCGCGCTGGTCGATCCGGTCCAGGTTCCAGGTTGATGCGCCTTCCGTGGTCTCTATGTCGAGCGAGATGTTCTGGTCAACTTCGATGAATTCGATGTTCGGGTTATGACGCAGACCTTTCAGTGCGGCTTCGGGAAGGCTTGCCGCGAACCCCTGCAGAGCGTCGCTGTAGGTGTAATGGACTTTTCCGCCCAGGCGCGCCGCGGCATGGGCTGCCGCCGACACGTCATGTCCGTCGCTGCCCGGACTGAAAACGACGATGTAGCGCCCGGCAATGGCATCTGGCGAACCTTCCCCCTGGATCGGGAGCTGCTCGCCGCGTCGGGCCGCCTGAGACTGGTCGGCTACCGCCATTGTGACGGCACATAGAAAGCTCAAAGTGATGATTATCTTATTCATAGTCCCCTCCTGATAGTGTTGTGAAAAGCGTGAGCCTCTACCGTAGCTCAATTATATATGCTGTCGTAAAAGTTTTAACAACAGTAATTTTCTGACGCAACGGGGACGACGGCTTGTTCAATCATTCTACGACTTTCATGGGAACGGGAATGAGAGTATGCCTCTCTGAGTATACTCTATCTACGTTAAAGCGATTGAAGCCTTCAGAAAATTCCCTATGAAAATATAGCGCACTCTACTATGATGTCTTCGGTTTCAGACAGGACGAGATTCTCATTTGCCCCAAGCCTCACCCACTTTTAAGTAATTCCGGTTGTCGTGCAGGATGGGAAATTTGAACCTTTTCCGATCGCTAACTAGTAAATCATGCTGGATGAGAAGAATGTTCCTCCTCGGCGGAGTTCTTTTGTCCGCCGCGCTTAGCTGGTTCGCCATCGGCAGTTACTTCAGCGCGCGCCCGGTCGCCGAGGAGAATCTGCGGGGACTTGCCTTGTCTCTCGCCGCCGCCGTTGGTAATGCCCTCCTCCATGATCCCACCCTTCGCAGTCTCGGTACATTCAGGACTCAAGACATAGCTTTTTTCGCGCTGATAGACGGAAAAGGCTCGTACCGCTTCCACAGCAACCCGGAACTGATCGGCCGGCCAATTGAGGGGGATGTCCCCTTTGCAACGCTCAGCGAGGCGGCAACTTCAGACCGGCGAGTTACGCTGCGCACGGGAGAGGTCGCCTTCGAATTCAATGCGCCCGTTTATCTGCCGGGGGAGAGGCTTGCTCTCCGGCTGACACTCCACACGCATCGCGCCGATGCCGTCATCCGCCGGGCAGGGCTCAACATGACGGTCCTCTTCTCACTTCTGCTAGCGGGGTGGGCTCTTGCGCTTGCTCTCCATCGCTTCACCCGGCGGGAGGAAAGGCACAGGTTGGCAATGGCGCGCCGGGAGGGGCTGGCTCAATTAGGCGAAATGGGTGCCACGCTTGCCCATGAGATAAGAAATCCACTGGCAGGGATCAAGGGGTATGCCCAGTTGATCGATAAGAGGCCTCAGGACGAGCGAAATGGCCTTTTTGCCGGACGTATAGTGGCTGAAACCCAGCGCATGGAGGCGCTGGTCAACGACCTCCTGGCCTACGCCGGAAGCGCACGAGATGCGAGCTCGACGGTTGACCTCGAAGAGGTCATTTCTCATGCGGCGGACCTGCTTCGGCATGAGGCAGAGATGCACCATGTCGATGCCGTGGTCGCCTGCCCTAAAGGGTTGCAGGTTGCCGGAAACAGCGACAGTCTGGGGCAGGTTCTGCTAAACCTTGGCAAGAACGCCATCCAGGCCATGCCCGACGGCGGCATCCTTCGCATCACGGCAACATCAAGCCCCAGTCGGGTGATCATCACGGTAAGCGATACGGGCGGCGGTATCAGCCGGGAAGCGATGCCGCGCATATTCGAGCCTTTCTTTACCACTAAGGCCAAGGGAACTGGGCTTGGGCTAGCGCTCTGCAAAAAAATCGTCGAAGAGCACGGCGGCGTCATCGCGGTAGACAGCTCCCTCGGGGCAGGAACAACCGTATCCATAAACTTCCCCGGAACCTGATTTCGCAAGGCAGGAGTTGATCATGAAAAGTCGTATTTTAGTGGTTGAAGACGATGAGACTTTCAGAAGTTTCCTGCAGACGATCCTGGAGGATGACGGTTTCGAGGTAGTGACCGCGGCTGACGGGTGCGTGGGTCTGGAACTGCTGCGAAGGGAAAGCTTCGATATGGTGGTGACCGATCTGAAGCTCCCCGGGAAGAACGGCCTGGAACTGTTTCGCGAGACCCGGCTTGATCCGAATCCGTCCCTGTTCGTATTCATAACCGCCTTCGGCAGGGTTGACGAGGCTGTTTACGCCATGAAAGAGGGCGCGGTCGATTTTCTCGCCAAGCCGTTGGAAAGTCCCGAGGTGCTGCTTGCCCTGGTGAACCGTGCGATAGAAGGGCAGGGGCGTACCCGGGAGTACCTCGGACTCAAAGAGGCGGAGGCCGCCGGGCTGCCGCCGGAGGAGCTGATTTTCGCCGGGCGGGCCATGCAGACGGTGCGCGGCCTCGTGCATCAGGTTTCTTCGACCACCGCCAACGTGATGGTTTATGGCGAAAGCGGCACCGGAAAGGAGCTGGTGGCAAAGACCATTCATCTGTTAAGTCCGAGGAGCAGCGCCGGTTTCGTACCCATCAACTGCGCCGCCATCCCCGAGAACCTCCTGGAAAGCGAGCTTTTCGGGCACGAAAAGGGGGCCTTCACCGGCGCGGTCCAGGCGCGGCAGGGTAAATTCGAACTGGCCAGGGGGGGCACGATCTTCCTGGATGAAATCGGTGAAATGCCCCTTGCGCTGCAGGCCAAGCTGCTTCGAGTCCTGCAGGAGCGGGTATTCGAAAGGGTGGGGGGCACCAGGGAGATGAAGGCGGACGTCAGGGTGATCGCGGCAACCAACCGTAATCTGCAGGAGGAGGTGGCGGCGCGCAGGTTTCGCGAGGATCTCTATTACCGGCTCAGCGTCTTTCCGCTCAATCTGCCGCCGCTCAGGGAGCGGGTGGAAGCCCTCCCCCTGTTGAGCGAATACTTCCTGCATCGATTCTGCCGGCAGATCGGCAAGAAGCTGAAGGGGGTTGAACCGGCTGCCTTGAAAGCGATGCAGGCATACCCCTGGCCCGGCAACGTCCGTGAACTGCAAAACGTCATGGAGCGCGCCGTGATCCTGGCCCAGGATCAGGTGCGCTGCGGCAACCTTCCCGAAGACCTGCTGCGCATCACCGCCGCGGAACCTGCCGAGAGCAGGGATGTCCTGAAAACGGTGGAAAGGGAGATCATCGTCAAGGCCCTGGGAGCGAACGGGGGGAACAGGCGGCTGGCGGCGGCCGGGTTGGGGATGTCCCGGCGCACCCTGCAATACAAGCTGAAAGAATTCGGCCTGCTGGAGGACAACTGAAAGTGGTGCAAAAACCGGAAGCGGTGCAATAACCTTCTCTACTGGTGCAATTATTTGCACCTAAAATCGCCCGCTCGGTAAACTGCCCGTAAAATTAAAGCTCGCGCAACGGGCGGTTATGCGCTCGTGCAGAAATGGCACGGACCTTGTAGTACCTCCTTTCGACGGCCGTCATGCAGCACACAGCTTAAAGCGAAACGGAAGGGGGGACTGTAGGAATCGATTCTTTAACGTATCGGCGGCGATTGGGGAGCACTCAAAGGCCGTAGAAAACAACCGATCTGGAGCAAACCTGTGGCAACTTTAGTGAAACGCCTTTTTTCCGTACCGGCCTGCGTGATTTTTCTCATCTGCGCGCAGGCGGGTTCGGTTCGCGCCGGGTTTTTCGGCGGCGGCGACCAGGAGAAAAGCGGTCTCGATTTCAATAACGGCTACGACATCAACACTGTCGGCACCATATCCGGACGCGTCGTTTCGCCGCCGCGCCAGGGAGGGAAGGAAAACGTTATCGTCGAAATCAACAGCGGTAATGAGGTACTGAACGTCACCGTAGGCCCCGAGTCATACTGGAATAGAAAGGGAATCGCCATAAATCTGAACGACGATCTTTCGGTCAAGGGATCAAGGGCGCAGGGCAAGGATGGAAAGTCCTACATTCTGGCACAGAAACTGGTGAACCGGACTACGGGCGCGCAAATCGATTTGCGCGACGACAGGGGAGAGGCCGTCTGGTCCGGGCGAAACCGCAGCGGCATGAGGTATGAGGGAGCTGCGGGCCGCATGGAAGGAGCCGGTGCGATGCGCGGCGGCATGATGAGAAATAGCGGCGGCATGATGCGGCGTTGAAATAAGAGGAATCGCAGATTCGCACGGGAGATGTACTTGAAGATCCGGTTTTCAGTTGGTTGCCTCATCGGTATGGCGATAAACCTCTCGTCGCCCTGTTTCATTCAGGCGGAGGAATATCTATATTCCATAGGGTTCGGTTTGGAGTTCAGCTCCGGCAGATACGGCGGCGAGATCCGGACGGACTCCGTGTATGCTCCTCTTACCGTTACGGTAAGCCCGACGGATCGCCTCGGTTTTTCCCTGGAAGTCCCTCTTGTCTACCAGAGTAACGGCAACGTGGTGTCCGCCATCGCCAAAGGAGACCTGCGGGGTAGCAGAACCATGATGCGCCCGGCTCCTGGAGCAGGGGGCATGCCCGGCTCGGGTAGCGGCACCGGGGCCATGGCCGGCCCGGGGGGGGGCGGGTCCGGCCACGGAAGCGGCATATCTTCGTCCACCGGACAACCCGAAAAGGGCTTAGGAGACATCACCCTCAAACTCGGCTACCTCTTGCTCCCCGAGAGGTTCTCTTCGCCGCAGTTACGCACCACGGTCTTCGTCAAATTTCCCACAGCCGACGAGGACCGCTATCTGGGAACCGGGGAATTCGATGAAGGCGTAGCCGTCGAGGTTTCCAAATGGTTCGGCGACTGGAATCCGTTCGCCGAAGCAGGCTACGTCTTGCAGGGACGGAGCGAGCGGTTCGCGCTCAAGAACTATCTGGCTTACAACGCCGGCTTCGGGTATCAGGTGTCCGGTAATTTTCGCCCCCTGCTGCTCGTTAAGGGGGGGACCTCGCCGGCCGAAGGGGTAGGGGGGCTGCTTGAAGCCCGGGTAAAGCTTAAGTACCAGACGACGCGCAGCATCGGCATGGAAGGATATCTCGCCAAAGGCCTGACCACCGACAGCCCCGACTACGGTGCCGGGGTGACGGTCTACCACGATTTCTGAAATTAAAGGAGAGCAAACAATGAAAAAACGCATGGCAACCATCGCAGCGGCACTTACCGTCGGACTTGTCGCAGGATGCGGCGGCGGCGAAAGCACGCCCGCGGCACAGTCCACAGTCTCCGGAGCCGTCGCCGACGGGTATCTGGTCGGCGCTACCGTCTTCCTCGACAAAAACGGCGACTACAGGCTGGACTCAGGCGAGCCGTCTGCCATTACTGACGCAACCGGCGCTTACACGCTGACCGTCGATCCGGCCGATGTCGGTCTCTATCCCATCGTCGCGCTGGCGATAAAGGATGTGACCGTAGATCTGGATGCGCCCGACCAGAAGATCGCGTACAGCTATATCCTCAGCCTGCCCAAGGAGAGCGTGAGCGGCACGGTCGGCAGCAACTTCATAAGCCCGATGTCGACGCAGATCCGCGAACTGCTGGCAACCGGAAACTACACCATGACCCAGGCGATGGATGAATTGCGCGCGCGACTCGGGCTGCCGGACGGCGTGAACGTGATGACCGACTATATGGCCCGTCCAAACGATGCCAGTTTCGCCTCCATGCACGACTCCGCCCGCAACATGGCCGGCTTGATGGGGGGGCAGATGGCACAGGTTTTCGGCGCCAACGGTGAGACCGTCGATGTCAATCGTTACCGCGGCATGATGGGGGCCATCTTCAGCGACATCTCCTCGGTCAGGGGCTCCAACCCCACTTCCCAGACCGCCATGCTGGAACTGAGGGAGACGATGATGGCGGAGCTGCCGACCATCACCCCCGGGCTGCCGTTCATGAACATGTCCACCGCCTTCAGGGGAGGGATGACCGGCAGGGGCGGTTCGATGATGGGGAGATAACTCCGGGACCGTTGCATACAAGAAAGGCCCGCTTCGCATGAAAACGAAGCGGGCCTTTTGGTGCTCGGTTGCGGCTCGCGCCGTTTTCCCGAAGGCGAAGGTCCCCCTTTTGCCTCATCCCGGTTGCTCCTTGTAAAGTGGATTCTACCCCTGGTTGCGCAGAGCAAGTTGCAGCAGTTCGGCCAGGTGCAATACCTTCCTTTGCGTCCCTTCCATGATCTGAGTGCGGCAACTGAAGCCGTCGGCGACGATGTAGACGTCCGGCAGCGCCTCCCTCACGGCCGGCAGCAGGGCGGCCTCGCCTATTGCCATGGACAGCTCGTATTTCCCTTTCTCGAAGCCGAACGATCCCGCCATGCCGCAGCAGCCGGGCTGCGGCTCGTCTAGTTGCATCCCCATTTCAGCGAGAACCTCGTGGGCCGCTTCGGGATCGAGGACCGCTTTCTCGTGGCAGTGGCCATGATAGATTATCTTGCCGGGGAACTTCGGCGGGGCGAGCCCCTCGCGCACCATGAATTCGGAGATGAGCATGGAAAGTTCGGTCACCCTCCGGCCGTCCTCGTGCTGCGGGAACAGCTCCGGCAGCTCATCGCGAAATACCGCGGCCGTGCTAGGTTCCAGGATGACCACCGGTATGCCCCGGCGCACGAACGGGCTGAGCAGGTCCACGGCATTAAGGATCTGCCGGCGCGCGTAATCGAGCAGCCCGTAATCGATCGGGGGGCGGATCGCCGGGGGGCGCTGCGCGGGAATCACCACCTTGTAGCCGTAATGCTCCAGCACCTCCAGGGCCGCGTGCAGGGTTTCCGGCAAGAAGCAGTCGTTGAAGATGTCCGGATAAAGGACTACCTGCGGCCTGCTGCTCGTATCCGGCTGCCTTCCCTGGAACCAGGAGGTGAAGGTTTCCTCCGCAAAAAGGGGCATGCCGCGCTGCCGCGCTATCCCGCCCAGGGTCTTGGTGATGTCGCTTAAGACCGGAGCCTGGCCGAGGAAGTTGGCGAGCTTCGGCATTTTCGCTCCCAGGGCGCCCCAGATGCCGACGAGCCCCATGGAGTAGGCGGGCAGGGGCCGCAACCTGTGCCGGTAATGGTGGTACAGGAATTCCGCCTTGTAGGTCGCCATGTCGACGCTGACCGGGCAATCGGTTTTGCACCCCTTGCAGGAAAGGCAGAATTCGAGCGCCTCCCGCACTTCCCTGCTGCGCCAGCCGTCGGTGACGAGATCGCCGCGAAACATCTCGAACAGGAGGTGGGCCCTGCCGCGGGTACTATGTTTTTCCTCCCTCGTCGCAATGAAACTGGGGCACATGAACGCGTCATCGGTGCGGCGGCACTCTCCGACTCCGACGCAGCGCAGGGTGGCCCGGGGGAAATTGCCCTGGTCGTGAGGGAACCTGAAGCTGGTCTCCGGCTGCCACGGGTTGTAATCGGCGCCGAGCCTGAGGTTCTCGTCCGGGCGATAGGGGTCGATAACCTTGCCCGGGTTCATCTTCCATTCCGGGTCCCAGAGGGTCTTGAAGCGGCGGAAGGCCTCGACCAGTTCCCAGCCGTACATCTTTTCCAGGAAGATCGCCTTCGATTGCCCGTCTCCATGTTCCGCGGTGAGAGAGCCCCCGTAGCTCACGCAGAGGTCCGCCGCCTTCCCGGCGAAATTCATGTAGTTGACGATCCCTTTATGGCTGATGAGGTCGAAGGATATGCGGCAGTGGATGCAACCCTGGCCGAAATGGCCGTAGAGGGCGGCGACCAGATCGTGCTCCTGCAAAAGGGTGCGGAATTTCCGCAGGTAGGCGCCCAGCTTGTCAGGCGGTATGGCGGCATCCTCCCATCCGGGCCAGGCAAGGGGCATTCCGGGCACGTTCGCCGTTGCACCCAGCCCCGATTCCCTCATGGTCCAAATCTTGTTCATATCCTTTTTGTCAGAGAAGAGCCTCATGGAAGGCGGGTTCTTCCGTTTGCCCAGCCGTCCCATCGCTCCGTGCGCCTTGTCGTCCGCCTCCTCCTTGCTGTCGCCCCCGAACTCAACCAGCATCCATCCTTCGCCTTCAGGCAGCAGATGCAGATCCTTCTGATGAATTTTCTTCTTCTTGATGAATTCAACGAGCATTTCATCCATCCCTTCCAGCCCTACCGGCTTGAACTTCATGATCTCGGATGCGTCGTCCGCCGCGCTGAAGATGTCAGGGTATCCAAGGACCAGCAGGGTCCTGACGGGAGGGCTGTGCACGAGGCGGACCGTCGCCTCCAGGATGGTGACGCAGGTCCCTTCGGAGCCGACCAGCGCCCGGGCCACGTTGAACCCGTTTTCAGGCAGCAGATCGTCCAGGTTGTATCCCGACACCCGGCGCGGGATTTTGGGGTAGCGGCTGCGGATCAGATCGGCATAGTTGTCGCGGATGTCCCGCAGGCCCGCGTAGATTTCGCCGCGCCTACCTCCGGCTGCCACGACCTGCCGCAGTTCATCCTCGCTGGTGGGACCGACGGTCATGCGCTGCCCGTCGTAGGTCGCGATCTCCATCTCATGGACGTTGTCGGCGGTGCGTCCCGACATGATCGAATGGATGCCGCACGAGTTATTGCCGATCATGCCGCCGAAGGTGTTGTGGTTGTGGGTCGCGGGATCGGGGCCGTAGGTGAGGTTGAATTTTTCTGTCCGGTTCCGGAGCTGGTCGAGGATCACCCCCGGCTGGACCCGGGCTATCCTTCGCTCGGGGTCTATCTCGACAATCTCGTGCAGGTACTTTGAATGATCGATGACGACTGCCACATTGCAGGTCTGCCCGCAAAGGGCGGTGCCGCCTCCCCGGGAAACTACCGGTGCGCCGTGCCTGTGGCAGATTTCCAGCGTCTTCACCACGGCATCCGGGTTCTTCGGGATCACGACCCCGATGGGGATCTGGCGGTAATTCGAGGCGTCCGTAGTGTAGAGGGCGCGGCTTGCGGTGTCGAACCGGATCTCGCCGTCTACGCTGTATGCGAGATCGGCTTCAAGGGCTCCCGGGTTGAGGGTGTCCTTCACGTATTTTTCGCTTTCCCTGGCCTTGGTCATGGCTCCTCCGGTCCCCTTGACAGAGGAGGATCTATATCTCGGGATCTGGTGCCGCAAATTTGATGTTCGAATCGGATCGAATCAGAATGGTTCAGCTTCATCATCCAGCGAGCTCCGGCGCCTTGAGTCTGGAAGGATTTTTTCATGTTCGACGGTGGGAAGAGCAAGAACTTGCCTGAGTGAGAAAAATCTTACGAAGTTTAGATGGTGGTGTGGACGTGTCAACCAAGGAGGAGGGGAGGGTTGCCAATCGCTTCATTTAAACTAGAATGCCCTTGAGCTTTCTCATTGTGAAGTTGCTGAAAAAATAGCGGCGGCAGCATTCCGGTCGGCGCCGGCGCTTTGACCTGGCGGCGGCCTGAATATGCGTTGAAGGAGGCGCCATGGCACAGAACATAACCGTTACCTGCTACGCCGGTTACAAGGGAGATGAACGGCCCACATCGTTCAAGCTTGGAGAAAGGACACTAGTGGTGACGGAAGTCGTCGACCGCTGGTACGATCGGGATTACAACTGCTTCAAGGTGACTGTGGAGGACGGCACACAGTACCTGCTGCGGCACGACATGAACCAGGATGCATGGGAGCTGGTGCAAAATCGCGCCGAGCCGGACTGAGCGACGATGCCCGCCTTAAAATGGTTGATACATTGTAGAAACAGTAGTATGCTTGAACCACTAAGAGGCCATAACTCCTGGAGCCGTAAGTGCGAAAAACAGGATATGCAAACGGAAGGTCTGCTGCGGGCCTACAAGAGAGAGTGAGAACTATGTTGGCTAAAGCTCAAAAATGGGGAAATAGTTTGGCGGTAAGATTGCCTAAAAACGTGGCTGAGGAGTGTGGAATAACTGCTAATTCCGCCGTGGAAGTATTAAGGGAAAACGATTGCATAATAATCAAACCAGTCAAAAACAAGTTCTCACTCGAAATGCTTCTGGACCAGATAACTGCTGAAAATCTGCACTCGGAAGTTGAAACAGGGAAGCCGCAGGGCAAGGAGTCGATGTGAATGCATTGTACGTCCCTGAGAGGGGGGATGTTGTCTGGCTCTCATTTGATCCGCAAGCCGGCCATGAGCATTCCGGCCATCGGCCGGCATTGGTTCTATCCCCTGCCAAATACAACGCCATGACAGGGTTGATGTTGTGTTGTCCTATGACAAACCAGATCAAGGGATATCCTTTTGAAGTGCTGGTTGATGGAAGCGTGAAGAAGGGCGCTATTCTCTCCGATCAAGTAAAAAGCATGGATTGGAAAGCGAGAGAAGCCGAAAAAAAGGGGAAGGTTTCCAAAGATACCCTGCAAGAAGTACTGGCGAAATTAAATACGCTGCTAGACTGACGCCCTGAACGACTCCTCCACGTGTTCCGAGGTCTGCGCGCATGGGGTCCGCTGAGGTTTGGGCGGTTAGAATCGGACGCGGAAAAAACTTGATCATAGAGTAAATTTTTTCTTGCAAGCGGGCGCGACTGGTGATATAAACGGGTTCTCGCATGCCGGAGTGGCGGAATTGGTAGACGCGCTAGATTCAGGTTCTAGTATTCGAAAGGATGTGCTGGTTCGATTCCAGTCTTCGGCACCAAGAAAAAATCAGAGAGTTACGGGAAACCGTAGCTCTCTTTTTTTGTCCACTCTCCTCAACTCCATTCCCTTTGCTTAACTTTGACCGACATCCCAGCTTGGTGATACAACTGCGTAGAGAAGGACAAAGCTTGCGGCTAACTCATCTTTTACCGCACTTCTCGATGGCCGCGAACAGCTCTTCGAAATTAATCGGCTTCAACAGATAGACGCAGAAGCCGATTTCCTGGAATTTATCTAAAAGATCTTTATCATTGTATGCAGTCATCACGATAAACCTTGCGTTGACATCTATCGATCTGATTCCGCGAGCCATTTCAATACCACCCATCCCCGGCATGTTGATATCGGTGATGACGAGATCCGGAGTGAGTTCCTGGTAGAGTTCCAGCCCCATAATGCCATTCTCGGCCGAGTGTATCGTGCAATGGGGAAATTCATTTGCCACCATGCGCACAATGATATTTAAGGCCATTTTGTCATCTTCGACGATTAGTAGCGAAAGCAGTGGGCGTGCCTTATCGGATATCATCCTAGACCTCGATTCTGAATTCGGCACCGCCCTCAACGTTACGCACAGAGAGGCGGCCTCCGAGGTTGTTCTCGATTATGTTTTTTGAGATGAACAGGCCCACGCCGGTCCCTTTTCCCAGATCCTTGGTGGTAAAGTAAGCGTCGAATATCTTATCCAGTATTTCCTCTGTGATGCCGCCTGCGTTGTCGGTGACGGTTACCACCGCCCTGTCGTTTTCAGCCCATGACCGCACCGTTATCCGTGCATCATTCACTCTCCGCTCAAGGAGGGCATCATTTGCGTTCCTCAGCAGGTTCAAAAGTACCTGGCCGAATTCGTTTGGATGGCCGATGATCTGCGGATCTCCATCTGAACCGACATCTATGTGGATGCCCTGACTGCTGTAGTTTTCCTCGACAAGGCTGACCGCTTTCGCGACGATCTCCTCAACCTTGAACGGCGTTTTTTCCTTGCTGGATTTCAGGAAGTCCCGGAAGGTGTCTATGGTCTGAGACAAGTGCTGAATGATTCTCATTGCCTTGGCTATGTTGTCATCAAGGAGTCCCTTGGTGAAACTGCCGTGTTTATAAGACAACCCAAGTTCCTGAACCTGTAGGCCCAGAACGTTCAGGGGCTGGCGCCATTGATGGGCAATGTTGCCGATCATTTCGCCCATCGCAGTCATGCGGCTTTGTTGAATAAGGAGATCCCTCTGCCTGAGTTCTTCCAAGGTCCGGACGCGCTCCGCGGTTTCCACCTCCAGTTCGTGTTTGGTCTCTTGAAGTTCCGTATTCACTGTTTTGAGCTCTTCGTTGATTTTCTCGATTTTTTTTGCGCGCACTTCGAGCTTGCTGTTTTTCCTGAACAACTCTGCAAACACGGCAACCTTTGCCTTGAGGATTTCCGGCACAAGAGGCTGCAGAATGTAATCCACCGCGCCAATAGAGTATCCTTTGAATACCTGGATATCGGTTTTCTCCACACCGGTGATGAAAATGATCGGGATATGCCGGAAACGGTCGTGTCCCCTGATCACTTCCGCGGTTTCAAAACCGTCCATGACCGGCATATTTACGTCAAGAAGGATCAGGGCGAAATCTTCCTTCAGCAGGTAGTGCAGGGCTTCCGGACCCGATCCTGCCCGTACCACACGGTAACAGGGGTCGCTTAGAACGGCTTCCAGTGCCAGCAGGTTTTTCGGCAGGTCGTCGACTATCAGGATATTGATTTTTCCCTTAGCGGGTGGTGTTTCTGTTTCAGCGTGCTTTTTTCCTGACATAGCTGCCTCGCAATATTAACGATTTAACCAGACCCACAAGAGCGAAAGAAGCTGCTCCGTATCCACCGGCTTCGCTATGTAGTCGGAAGCTCCCGCCTCGATACACTTTTCCCGGTCCCCCGCCATTGCCTTGGCGGTTAGGGCGATAATCGGCAGTTTCCTGAATCTGTCCATCTTTCTGATGGCCTTGGTTGTTTCATAGCCGTCCATTCCCGGAAGCATGATATCCATCAGCACCAGATCGACTCCGGGGGTTTTCTTGAG